>Ga0102950_1000122_pt1 | contig 19065 bp, 15 predicted proteins | sample SalPon2A_B_D2_MG_FD_78505 | JGI IMG/M metagenome (GOLD analysis project Ga0102950, IMG submission 78505) | Soil microbial communities from South San Francisco under conditions of wetland restoration - Salt Pond MetaG R2A_B_D2_MG | ecosystem: Environmental > Terrestrial > Soil > Wetlands | place...
ATTTAATTATCAATTATTAATTTTACCTGGTGCTAAATCTCTCAGCGATAAAGAAATTATTCAGATAAAAAAATTTATAGTTAACGGTGGAAGTGTTTTTGCAACAAGCGGAACAGCATCCTATTCTGACGATGGCAAATGGAGAGGCTGGGATTTCCTTTCTCAAACATTTGGAATAAGATTTACAAAGGAAATTTCCCCTGATGAATTCACTAAAATACATACACTTAGAGGCGGACTTCCTATTACAGCAAATATACCAGCTGGATTTTCTTTAAAAGTAGCGACCTGGGATAGGCCAATGGCTGTTGAAGTTCTAGATCCTAGAGCAATTCAAGCAAGTTTCTGGTACAATTATAAATTACAGAAAGGTCTTACAAGAGAGCAGATTAAGAAAAGTGCGGGAATCGTTTACGGCTCTTATGGTACTGGCAGATTTATATGGATGGGATTCGACATAAATTCTATTATCGGCGTTCAAGAAGATTATATTTATTTTGATAAACTTTTTCGTAATTGTATGGATTGGCTTTCTCATAAACCAATTGCATTCATAAAAAACTGGCCGGCAAATTATAATGCTGCTGCTGTTTTAATTTCCAATCTTTCTAAAAATATAGACTATGAGGATAATTTATTCCCGATATTAAAATCAGAAAATGTTCCGGCAACTTTCTTTATAAATTCAACAAAAGCTGAAGTTTACAAAGACATAGTTAAAAAACTTACGCAATACGGAGATGTCGGTTCCATTGTAAATATTGGCTATTTATCATCTTCAAGAGATACTTTAAATAAACTTAATGATTATCATTCACAATTAATTAAATTTAGAAAAGCTAAAACTACTCTCGAATATTTAACAAACACATCTGTAATTGGAAGTACGCCGTATTATGGTTTTTACGATGCAAATACTTTGAGATCAATGATTAAGGATGGATACAAATACATCTTTGCTGATTCATCAGCTGATAGATCGGTGCCTAAATCTATCGTCCTTGGAGATAGTTTAATTGTTTCAATTCCCAAGACTGCTCGTGATGATTATGAAGTTATTCGTGATTTTGGTTTAACAGATACCAGTTACCAATACTTTACTTATCAAGAAGATGAAGATAGAGTCCTTTTTGAAGGAGGCTTATATACCTTTAAGTTTCATACTGATTTTCAATGTAAACCGGAATACGTAAATGTTATCAAAAAAATTATTAATGATTTAAAACAGAAAAAATTTTGGATAACAACAGCATCCCAAATTGAAAAATGGTGGGCAAAAAGAAATTATATAGAAGTCCGTATAAACCAAAGAGGGGAATATCGAATTGCATTAACTGTTTCAAATCCGGGAGAACAGATTGTAAATGGATTAGTTGTTCAAATTGACATGAATGAACCCATTAGTGACATTGCGATAAGCACTGAGTTGGTGGGCACAAAACCGGCTAAGTATGTTTATGACAAAAATAATAATATTATTTATGTGTATTTGAATGATATGCAGCCTGACGAATCTCGTACTTATTTTTTCGATTATAATAAACCAAATACTTAATAATTAGTTTAGGTCTAAAGTATTCTTTTAAAGAAATAATTATTGGAATAAATAATATAAAATAATCACTAGTTAAATTGATAACAAAAAACAATTATGGATAAAATAGGATATTATAAAGGAGTAATAAACTTAAGTTCAAAGTAAATAAAGTTTTTACCCTTTATTATGTATTGTCTATTAATTGTTTTAATAATAAAGGGTATTTTTATTTTATGATTAGTTGTTAATTTTTTATTATAATTCGATTTGTACTTGGAAAGAGTTTCTATTAATTAAAGATAGCCAGAATATTAAAATTTTATTTAAAATATTTTCAAGTGAAACAGTCAAATAAAATAAATAGGGCCTTATTTAATTCTTTAAACGCAACCATAAATAATCCATTTATGGTATTAGACAGAAAAGGGAATATCTTATCCTTAAATAAAGAAGCAGAATCCTTATTTTCTATTAAACCTGAAACTGAAAATATTTTTGACTTATTTAATGAACAATCAAGTTCCGTGCTAAATAAATTATTTGAAACTTTATATTTAAATAAGAAACCGGTTGCAGAAAATATTACTCTTAAGTTAACTAACGAGGAAGAACTAAATCTTCAAGTAAACATAAATTCATATAAAGAAGAAAATGAATATTTTATATTCTGCACATTTAAATACCAGAACTATTCGACTGAAGCTAAAGGTACAACTAAGTTCCAGATAGTAAGAGATATAAACGATTTTATTAAAAATAAAGATATATTAAATATCATTGAAGATATTAAATCTCTGTATCCATTTACATTTATAGGTAAAGAAAAAATTGTTAAAAAAGTTAATAATATCGAAGAATTATTTTGGGTTAAAGATAATAAAGGGATTTATGTATTAGTAAATGAAAAGCTGGCATTAGGATTAGGCCTAAAACCTTCGCAAATTGAAGGGAAACCGGCAAAAACATTTTTACCGTCATATCTAATCGATTTTTATAATTCACTTGAAAACTATCTTAAAATTTCAATTAACAATATAATTATAGAAGGCGCGCCGCTCTCAGGTTTAAGTTCATTGATGGATTATCAAACAATAGAAGTACCATTAATTGATTCTGAAAATAATGTTATTGCTGTAATTGGAATCGCACAAAAAACTGAAAAGAAAGAATTAAAGTCAAAAGAAGAAACATTTTTAAGTCCTTCTATTTTAATAGACAATTTTCTCAAACCTTTTGCTGTAATTGATAAAAATGGTATTATAAAGCATGCCAGTTTAGAATTTTGTAAATTATTTCCCAATGAATTTAATAATTTTGTAGATGTACATTTTGCAAAAATACTTTCATCTCATTTATCCGAAAAAATTCAACAATTTATTACTGAACTTAAAGTATCAGAAAAATTTGAGTTAGAAATAAAAAATAATACCAATAAATTCGTTATTAATTTAAACAAGATACTTGATGATAATAATGAAATTAAAGCAGTTTCAATCCTTTTAGACGAATCACAGACTGAAGATAATCTTGAACAAATAATTAATAAAAGAGGAAGAATGTTTGATATTTTAATACAAAATAATCCAGAACCGATCTTCATTTATGATACTGAAAACTTGCGTTTTATTGAAGTAAATGAAGCAGCTTTAGATCTGTATGGCTATCGTAAGGATGAATTCTTACAGATGGATTTAACAGATCTGTATACACCGGAGGATATTCAAACTTTACTAGATTCATCAAGCTTTGCAAGCAAAGAAGGGAAATTTACCGGTCCTTTTAAGCATAAGAAAAAAGATGGTTCTTATGTATATGTTGAAATAAGTAAAATCAGTTTTAATTATAAAGATAAGAATGCTCATTTTAATATTATAAAAGATGTCTCAGAGAAACTAGATGTAGACAAGAAAAATCAATTATTTAAAACAGTATTTGATAATACCGACAGCATGTTGTTTGTTACAGATCATGCAGGTTTTATAATTTATAGTAACAATTCGGTTTATGATATTTTAGAGTATTCAAAAAATGATATTGAGAATACATTGTTCACAGCTTTCTTCAGGAATGAAGAACGGGGAAATATTAATTCAGCAATTTTCCAATCTCATCTTAAAGAGTCGGTAAAAATAACTTCAGAATTAAAACACAAGAATGGAGCTTTTATAAAAGCTGAAATTACTGCTTCTCCGGTGCTTAATTATAAAAATGAAGTAGATTCTTTTAGTATAATTTGTAAAATTGTGAAACAAAAAGCGGAACCTGAAATTGTGTATATCGAAAAACCGGCTGCAAGTTCTGCTGCTGAAACATCTGCTGAAGAAACTCCAAAGGAAACCGGAACTTTAGATGTCAATTTCCTTTCAACGCTTTTCCATGAATTACTGACACCTATTAACGTTATTCTTGGTTTTGTGCAAGAATTGGTCGACAGTCTTGATAATTTAACTCCTGAACAGAAAGAAGCTTCCGATTTCATTAATCAGAATCGTGAAAGACTTTTGAATATTATGAATTCAGTTGTTGAATATACTAATATTCAGCAAAGCAATTATGATTTGAAACCGCAAGAAATTGGAATTACAGAAATAATTGATCAGCTTCAAACTGATTATGAAGTAAATTCAAGATCAAGAGAAGTAGAATTCGCTTACGGCAAAATATCTTCTTCTCTAAAATTTGTTTCTGATAAACAAAAATTTCAAAATTTTATCTTTCAATTAGTTAAAACAATTGCAAAAGTAACTAAAGAAAAAAAGATCTACTTTTCAGCTTATTCATCGGATGAAAATAATTTTGTTGTCTCTATCCGGGATAATTATTCTTCATCTTCAAAATACTTATGCGATAACCTCGTAAATATTTTTTTAGAAGGAAACGAAACAAATTTAAAAAATATCGGGTTATCAAGATTTACTGCCCGCTTATTAAGAGCATATTTATCTTTGCTTAATGGAAAATTTGAGTTAATAGATGCATCTGCTAATAAAACTGACTGCAGTTTCATTTTCCCGATTAAATGGACTAAACCATCCATTCAAAAAGAAAAGGTACATGAAGATGCTAAAGAAATTGAAAAAGAAGTTGAACCAACTTTGGAACGTGAATCAGAAGAGGAAATTGAAGAACCAAAACCTGCTTTTACAGAGCAAAAAGTAGAAGAAAAAATTGAATTTAGCCCGGCAGAAAAGGAAAGTTTTGAAGAAGAAGATTTAACTGAAGACATCGGATATGAACAAATTAAACCTTCCGAAAAATCATACGATAGAATTGACCTAAAAGCACTTAATTGTCTTTATATTGAGGATCAGGTAGATTCTCAAATCCTTTTTAAAGTTCAGATGAAAGAATTAAAGGAAATTAAGTTCGCCGTCAGCTTTGAAGAAGCGCTTCCACTGCTTGATAGTAATCACTTTGATTTCATTGTTATGGATATAAATCTGCAAGGGGATTATAACGGATTGGATGCTTTAAAAATTATTCATAAAATGCCAGGGTATGAAAGCATTCCGGTTATTGCAGTAACTGCTTACGTTTTACCGGGTGATAAGGAAAAGTTTATTGCTACCGGTTTCAATGATTTTATTTCGAAACCGATTTTCCGCGATAAGATGGTTGATTCTTTGGAAAAAATATTTTTAATGCAGTTTTAGTTATCATATTTTATAATTTGAATAAATATTAAAGTTTAACCTCTTTAAAAAATCGTCCTCTTTAATTCCGTTTTATAATATTGACAAATTCCTTTATCCTTATTAAATTACCATACAAATGTATGGCAATTTATTCATCCCTTATAATTTTAATAATCGGTTATAAATACCATACAGTTAAACTTCAGATATCTCGCTATTAATGCAGTTTAAAATTAGTTAATGTAACTAACCATCCGAAGGTGTAATATGTCAAAAGAAATAACCGAAATACAAAAACGAATATTAAATTTTCTTATAGAACAAAAAACGGGAAAAGGGATTCCTCCTACGCTCGCTGAAATTGCAAAGCATTTCGGCTATAAAAATCGTGCAACAGTACAGCAGCATCTTGCAGCACTTGAAAAAAAAGGGTTTATAAAAAAGAATCCGAAACTTTCACGTCATATTGAATTAACGCTTGAGGATAAATTTTTTATTCCGCGTCCAATTTTAGGTGAAGTTGCTGCCGGCAATCCTTTAACAATTTACCCGGATGCAATTGATACTGTTGAACTCCCGACTATTGCCAGGATGCCGAAAGATTCGTTCCTATTAAGGGTCAAAGGAAACAGTTTGAAAGATGCTTATATCTTTACAGGTGATATTATAATAGTTAATCCTAATCTTGAGCCGAAGAACGGACAAATTGTAGTAGCAATTTTAGATGATGCTGCCGTAGTTAAAAGATTTTATAAAAAGAAAAACGGAATTGAATTGCATTCGGAAAATCCTGAATATAAACCGATTGTTATTGAAAAAACTTATCAAAGGTTTAAAATAGTCGGAGTGGTTGTTGGTGTTTATAGAAGTATGGAAAAGAAAGCAGGGTAAATAATAAAAGTCTCATCGTTATTGGGAAATTATTCATATATTGTAACTCCATATTTGTCAAAGTTGCGGATACAATTTATTTACCAACAAATCCTCAAAAGAATGAAGTTTTATTTTCTTAAGAATTATTGGAGAGAATTGTTGTTTCTTTCCTTTGCGATTAATTCTTGTTTACCTTCCATAAGTGCTCAAACCTTACCGGAATACAAAATGAATGAAGTAATCGTTACTGCCGGCAGAATACCGGTTTCCTTTGCAGATCTTACTAGAAGTGTAATTATAATTACTCCTGAAGAAATAAAAGAAGCCCCAGTTCATAGTGTCCAGGGCCTTCTTCAGTATGCTGCCGGAGTAGATTTGGAGCAAAGAGGTGTAGACGGTGTTCAAAGCGATGTTAGTATTCGGGGCGGATCATTTGAAGAAACGCTTGTTTTAATAGACGGCGTTAGTGTTGATGATCCCCAAACGGGACATCATAATTTAAATCTTCCGGTTTCGTTAGATGATATTCAAAGAATTGAAATACTGAAAGGTCCTGGTTCTAGTATTTACGGGGCTAATGCTTTCAGCGGAGTAATAAACATTATAACAAAAAAAGGAAGCGATAAAACTTTATCACTTCAAACAAGCGGCGGACAAAACGGTTACTATAACGGTTCGATTTATGGTGCATTGCCGGTTGGAATAATTAACAATCATATTTCCTTATCCAAACAAAAGTCCGATGGTTTTATGCACAATACTAATTTTGACATTACAAACATTACTTATGGCGCATCCATTAATAGCGGCGGCAGCAATGTAAATTTATTTTTCGGGTATAATGATAAAAAATTCGGTGCCAATAGCTTTTATTCAGTGCTATTTCCCAACCAATGGGAACATACGACTACAAAGTTTCTAAACATTGGCGGTGAATTCGGGAGTGAAGTTTTTTCCATCTCACCTAAAGTTTATTGGCGTAGAAATGACGACAACTATCTGCTGGATTATACAAATCCTTCATTTTATCAGAACATTCACCAGACAAATATTTACGGTGCGGAAATTCAGGCGTCTTTTATAACTGGTCTCGGTTCAACTTCCATAGGCGGGGAGTACAATACAGATAAAATTAAAAGCACAAATCTCGGAAATCATTCACGCGATAAAAAAGGTCTTTTTGCTGAACAGAAATTTTCTCCGCTAAATGATTTTACTATTATTGCCAACGCTTTTGCATATAATTATTCAACTATTGGATGGAAAGTTTGGCCGGGAATAAATCTTGGATATGATATTGTAAAAAATGTTAGGGTTTACGGCTCTATCGGAAAAGCATTTCGTATACCTACTTACACTGAACTTTATTACTCTTCGCCTGCAAGCGTCGGCGATCCTAACTTAAAATATGAAGAGACTCTTAATTATGAAATTGGGCTGAATATTTTTCAACCTGAATATAATGCAAAGGTAAGTCTTTTTAGGAAAGAGGGAAGGAACTTAATTGATTGGGTAAGAGAAAATAACAATCAGCCTTGGACTGCACAAAATATTGCTTCACTAAATACAAACGGATTTGAAATCGGTTTTAATTTTAATCCTGCAATAATGATAAAAGATTTTCCGATCTATAAAACCGGAATCGATTATACATATTTAAATTCGAATAAATCAATTGGAAATCTGCAGTCACAATATCTTCTTCAATATTTAAGGAACCAGCTTATTCTGAATGTTGAAAATAATTGGTGGTTTGGAATCCGGCAAAGCTGGGAAGTTCGTTATGAAGACCGGATTAATTTCCAGGATTTCTTTCTTATTGATACTCAGCTTTTTAAGAATTTTGATCACTTTAAATTATTTGTAAAAGCGACAAATCTATTTAATAAATCTTACCAGGAAGTAAGCGGAGTGCCTTTACCGGGAAGATGGATAACTGCAGGAGTAAAATTCAAAGTTGGTAATTAATTTATATTACTTAGGATTTTATTAATCAAATTCAGTCTTTGTAACTTTTCTTTATCTCATCTGTCTATTTCAATAAACAAATGAATAAAATTATCCTGCACGATAAAAAAGAAAATATTTCTCTGGCTGAGTTATATGAAAGATATTCGCCGGATATCTTCAAATACTCATTCAGTATATTAAAAAATAACGAAGAAGCGAAGGATGCAGTACAGGAAGTTTTTGTAAGATATGCCAAAAACGAAAGTTCTTTTAAACAAGATTGCAGCTATAAAACATGGCTTTTAATTATTGCCAGGAATTACTGCTTCAATAGAATAAAAAATAAAAATTTTAGAAACGAAGAAATTGAAGATGACGTTTTTATTGAAAGCTACAGTCCAGATTATGATATGCAAATCTCTTTGAAGGATGCATTAATGAAATTACCTGAAGAATATAATGAGCTTATTTATTTGAAAGAATACGAAGGATTTTCTTATAAAGAAATAGCGGAAATTACAAACTTAAGTTTGGAAAATGTGAAGATAAAATTATTTCGTGCAAGACAGGAACTGAGAAAAATTTTGAAAGGCGATAATTAAGATGAAACATTATCAATTGGAAATAAGTCAGTTTGTTGACAATGAACTGCCTGCTGATGAACTAAAAAAGCTGTTTGTCCATTTATCCGATTGCGAAGAATGCAGAGGAATATTGTCTGACTTTATGGGAATGAAGAAGGGATCAAAAGCATTTTATGACGATATTGATGTAGATTTAAAACCGGCAATTAAGCTGCCCGCTGAAATAGTACCTAGAAAAGTAAAGAATACCTATAAAACTCTTTTTTATTTTTCTGCAGCGGCATCGATTATACTTGGGCTATTGTTCTTAATAAAACTATCTAATGTTGATAATCTTGAAACACAATATTCCTCACTTCAGCTAAAATATAATGAATTGCGGATTGAGCACAGTAGTTCTAAAAAAGATGATATTATAAATAACTCATCATCAAAAAATATTTCATCGAATGATGAAAAAGTTTCATCTGAGAAAAAGCATCATGATTTTAAGAAGAGTGATTATGTATCGACAAAAAATTTGTCTTCTAAGTCTTTAAAAGAAAATTATTCCAAATTTTCTGGAAAATCTCAACAAATAACGGTAGTTCAAGTAACTAAAAATGATTTTCTGACACCTCAGATAATAGGAAATTAAGTGAAACATTTATTCTATACAATTATTATCGGTATTCTTTCTTTTTATTCTGCTTATGCACAATCGGATAATTATAATATTGATTTTAAGGCTGTTATAAAATCAAACGATGAAGTGCAGAAACTTGTTTTATTTAACCGCGGGAATATTGATGATGTAATTGACGGTTATATACTTATAACACGAAGTACTCATAATATTGAAGGCCGCATTCAAAAAGGAGGATTTAGTTTTCTTGACCCGAAGGTTTTTGAATTGGGATTAATTAGCCTCCAGCGTACGTGGGTTAAAAATAACTTTCCTATAAAAGATATAGAAACAATGACAAACGGTGTTGATGTTGAAAAAGTGTACTCATTTGAAATAACGCCGGAGATATTAAACACTCAAAGCGACACTTTAAGTTTTTATATTAAAGGAGCATTTTACAATTTTAAAAAACAAAACGACAAGAACAGCGAATTTAATTTGAACTACGATATAAATCTCAGCTATAAACTATTTAAGGTTCCATTTAACAAAGCTGTTTCATTTGATTTTGTTAATGAGGAATTGAAAGATTACCACTGCTCTATTACGTTTACAAAAATTAAGAAAGCAGGAGAGTTTTTATCCATAAATAACAATCAGCAATTATTTAAGGGGATTGAAAAATCAGTTGCAGAATCCTCACTGCCCCAGAATGTTCGTTTTAAAATCGGTGCAGAATATTTAAGAACGAATGCAGATAAGCAAATACACAGTTTAGTTTTTTCTCCTTATAATTATTTATTAAGAGTTCAGCAGCATTCTCTTATCCCGGTTAATGCTTTAGCTGACACACAATTTAATGATGAGGCAAATCTTCCATTGGATATTTACCATACCGAACTGACTTTTCCCTTTAAATTGTATAATAAGGAGAAATCAAAGCTGTATAATAATTATAAAACAAAAAAAGAAATATTCAGGTCGAAGTATAATGTTGTAGTAGTTCCAATTGCTTTAGATATTGATACTCTAACTGCTGATATATTCTTAAACTATTCCAAGATTTCTCTGAATGATAACATTCCGAGATGGACACCAATAAAGAAGCGTATAAAATTACTTCAGGGGGTTCGTTATGCAATAGAACTTCCTAAAGAAAATTGGAGCGCAAACTTTACTCGGAGCAGAGAGAAGTATGCGATCTATGGTTACTCTGATTTTGAAAGTTATGTTAATGAATACATAGTTATTTCGTTCGATTCAATAAAACAAATCAACAGGTAGTAAAAATGAAAAAACTATTGATAATAATTTTTTTAGCTTGTTCGTTTATTTATGCACAGGAAAACAACAAAGGGAATATCAGTTTTACTTTCAACGGTAAAAAAATAAATTTACCCATTCATTCAATAACATTGATAAAACAGGATAACATTATAGTAACTGCCAGGGCGGAACATAACGATGAAAATATCCAGCAAATGGTGTCCTTGGAATTGGGGTTTAATAAATTATCGTCTAGTGAAAAGAAGTCACCTCTTTTTAGAATTGATATAAACCTAAGAGACAACATCAATCATACCGGCAATGATTTATCAATACAATTCGATAATAAAGGAATAAGCGGAGGAAACGGGAAAAACGAGACCGCTCACTACGGAGTTTTCAATAAAGGCGAAAGAGTTAGCTGGGATATAAATTCTCTACACATGGTGTTTAATGTAACTAATGTGAGTTATTCAGATAAAGAATTAAAAATATCGGGTACCTTTGCCGGTACTTTCGGCTCAACCATAGCACCTAAAGGACAGGTTGCTGATATAAAAGACGGCAAGTTTGAAATAATTATTTGATTCATTATTCGAGTAATTTCCTAATAAATTGAATTATTTTACAAATAAGAGGAAATAAAATGAAGAATATGATTTTCATTTTAATTGCTGGATCGTTGGCACTTTGTTTTTCTTTTTACAATGGCAGCGATAAAGAATTAAAAAACATTTTTACTCAGGAATGGGTTTATCCAAATTTACCAGATTCCACAATTAAACCTGAAATTTTTGGTAAGACAGTTAATTACAATAATACAGTGCTCCTCCCCGATAGTCTTAGAACATTTGGCATTATAGGTGGTATGGGCTGCGATAAGAATAATAATTTATATGTATGGGATGATAAATTTGTAACTCTCTGGAAATTTTCACCCGATGGTAAAAAATTGTGGAGTAAAAAATTTAAGAAGGAAAGCAAGGAGGGTTCATACAATATGGTTGGACCTGCTTTTGCGGTTTCTAAAGAAGGTAAAATATGTTTGGGAGATAGGATTACAAAAACTTTGAATATTTTAGACGACAGTGGTCATTTTATAAATAAATTTAAATTGGATATGATGCCTGCTGCAATAACTTTTGGAAATGACGGAACTATTTATGTTGTAGGGTTTGAAATGTCTTACAAGGGTAATCTTATCCATCATTATACTGAGTCTGGAAAATTTATCGGATCATTTTGTAAAAGAATATCTTCCGACGCAATTAAATATTCGGGTAATTCTGGAAGATTAGGCACTGATAAAGAAGGAAATATCTACTATGCTCATTTTTATCCTTATGAGATAGATAAGTTTTCCAAAGACGGAATTCTATTAAAGTCTTTTAAGAGGGAAGTTAAGAATTTTAATCCGCCGGAAAGAGAGGGAATGATAGCTAGATGGACTTCAGGTATACGTGGATTGATAAATTTAAATAATAATTACACTGCAGTTGTTGTTTGCCTTGATGTTAAAAAAAATGACTGGGGTATAGATTTTTATGACACTCAAGGTAATTGGAAAGGATTTATTTCCAATAAAGACTTACCTATGTACTTTTATTACCGCTACTCCACATCCGATTCTAAAGGGAATGTTTATTTTGACATAAACGCAAAACCCGAACCTGTGATTGTTAAGTACAAAGTTAACTACAAACAATTATAAAACGTGTAAATAAATTCTTAAATCTTAAAGTAGGAATTTGATTAATCAAATTCCTACTTATAATATCAATCCTACAATTTAGCAATTCAACAATTTAATAATAAAAAAGATTTAACCATGCCAAAATTTTACATTGGTACTGCCGGCTGGTCTTACAAGGACTGGGTTCCGGCGTTTTATCCAAAACAGCAAAGCGGCGGCTTCGACTGGCTGCAGTTCTATTCACATTACTTTAATTGTGTTGAAGTAAATTCAACTTATTATACTTATCTAAGTCCTAAAATTGTGCAGGGCTGGGTGAGAAAAGTAATTGATTCTGAAGATTTCATTTTTACAATTAAGCTTCATCAGGATTTTACACATAAAAAAGATTTTGACCGGCAAAAAATAAAAGCGGTAAATGATAATCTTGATATACTCGCCAAAGAAGAAAGGCTCGGCGGGCTGCTTATACAATTTCCATATTCATTCCCGTTTACAAATGTTACAGCAGAATATGTAAGAAAGCTGAGTGAGATTTTTCAAAATTATAATTGCTTTGTGGAAGTAAGACATTCTTCTTGGAATAATAAGCAGGCGATGGAATTGTTTAAGGAACTTAATTTAACTTTTTGTACAATCGATCAGCCGCAGGTAGGAAAATCAATTTCGTTTGATCCGGTAATTACAAATGATAAAACATATATCCGCTTTCACGGGAGAAATGTTGAGGCGTGGGTGCAGTCAATAAATAATTTTGGTAAAAAGCAGACTTATGAAGAACAAAGCAGCAGGTATAAATATCTTTATTCACTCGGTGAGTTGGTGGAAATTCAGCAGAAGATAATGGAAGTGCATGAAAAAGTGAAAGAGGTTTATGTAATAATGAATAATCATCCAACCGGCGATGCAGTTGCAAATGCATTTGAGTTGATTCATCTGCTTGAGGAGAAAATAAAAATAGATATGCCTGAGACAATTGTAAAAGCATTTCCACGGCTGGAAAAGATTTCGGATACTGTTAAGCAGTACGGTCTCAATATGTAATGTTTAACATAATACAAAAATGTCATGGTTCGACTCCGCTCACCACGACAGGAAGTTGTCATCCCGAGCGGAGTCGAGGGATGGGGAGAAAAGCGAAGTAAAAATACATAATTAAAAAGAGGGAGCTTATAATGAAATCATATTGGGTTTATATATTACGTTGTTCAGATAATAGCTATTACACAGGAAGTACAGACAATCTTGAGAAAAGAATAAATGAGCATAAATACGGAAAATATAAAGGATACACCTCAACACGTTTGCCCGTTTCTCTTGTTTATTCACAAGAATTTCAAAATGTCAAAGATGCAATTAAAGCGGAAAGACAAATAAAGAGTTGGAGCAGGAAAAAGAAAGAGGCGTTAATAAACGGCGATTTTGTTTTACTTCATTATTTGGCTGAATGTAAGAATGAATCTAATTATATAAATAAAAAATAAATGAATAATAAACCTGTCATGGTTCGACTCCGCTCACCATGACATTGAAATCTTTCATCCCGGGCGGAGTCGAGGGATGACTTTATTTATTAAAAGAATCAATAAACTTTATGCGAACAATATTTCACTTAGACCTTGATGCATTTTTTGTCTCTGTTGAGAGAATTCTCGACCCTTCACTTGAAGGAAAGCCTGTTATTGTCGGCGGCGATCCGAATGGAGGAAGGGGAGTAGTAGCCGCCTGTTCTTATGAGGCAAGAAAGTACGGTTTGCACTCTGCTATGCCAATAAGGACTGCATATAAGCTTTGCCCTCATGGAATTTATCTGCACGGACATTTTAAAGAATATACATTATACTCTCATGCAGTAAAAAATATTTTGTCAGGCTACGCACCGGTTATTGAACAGGCTTCTGTTGATGAATTTTATATGGACTTTACAGGATGCCAAAAAATGTATGGTTCCATGTTTACCTTTGCTTCCAAAATGCAAAAAGAAATTTGGGATAAATTATCTTTGCCATGCTCAATAGGAATTGGAAGCAATAAAACAATTGCAAAGATCGGTTCCGATTGTATGAAGCCAAAAGGAATTACATATATAATCCCGGGAATGGAAAAAGAATTTCTTGCCCGGATGCCGGTCGAAACAATCCCGGGGGTTGGCAAAGTTACATTAAGAGCATTAAACAGTAAAGGAATATTTAGAATAGGTGATATTACAAATCTTCCGTCTGATTATTTCGGTGCTGCCATGGGTAAGTACGGAATTGATCTTTGGCGAAAAGCAAACGGTGAAGGAAACGAATACTTAACAATAGAAAGGGAACAAAAAAGTATTTCCAAAGAAACTACCTTTGATAAAGATATAGTGAATAAGGAAATAATAGAAAAAACTTTGTTTGATCTTACAGGAAAAGTATGCCAGACACTTAGAGATAATAACTGGCAGGCATCAACTATAACTTTAAAATTTAGATATTCAGATTTTCAAACTTTTACAAGGTCAAAAACGATTAAGCCAGCCACTGACGATGACAGAAAAGTTTATGATATTGCGGTTGATATGCTAAGAAAATCTCTAACCAGAAGAGTCGCAGTAAGACTTGTCGGAATCGGATTAAGTAGGTTCAATGAATATTTTGAGCAGGAAGTATTATTTGAAGACGAAGGAATAAAAAGAGAAAAATTATTTAGAGCAATTGATTTGATTAGGAAAAAATATAATTATTCGATTATAAAAATGGGATTAACATAGGTGAAAAAATTGCTTAATTGCTACATTGTCAAATTGTTAGACTAAATTGCAGAAGAAAGCCATAGAAACAATTGAGCAATTAAACAATTTAACAATAAAATAAAATCATCCCGGAGGCCATTTCATTTGTCTGCCGCCAAGTAAATGCATGTGCAGATGATAGACTTCCTGTCCGCCGTTATTACCACAGTTAAAAACTAATCTAAAACCATCTTGATCAATTTTCATTTCTTTTGCAAGTTTATTGGCTGCATCAAATAGTTTACCGAGAAGTTGCGCATGTTTATTTCCGTCAATGTCGGTTACTTTTGGAATTTCAATTTTAGGTATAATTAAAATATGAACCGGAGCTTGAGGGTTGATATCACGAAATGCAAGAAGTTCATCAGTTTCATAAACAATATCAGCGGGAATTTCTCTATTTATAATTTTTGAAAAGATTGTATTTCCCATAACTACTCATCCTTCTCTATACCGTATTTTTTAATTTTATTATACAAATGACTTCGCTGGATCTCAAGTATTTCTGCTGTTTTACTAATGTTCCAGTCGTTGGCATTTAACTGTTTCACTATAAAAGCCTTTTCCGCTTTCTCCTTAAATTCCTGAAATGAATTACTTGTATCAATTATATCACCCAGCGATGTTTGACCAGGCGAAAATAAAAATTCAATATCTTTTTTACTGATAACTTTATTGTCGACTAAAATAATAATCCTTTCAACAGTATTTCTGAGTTCCCGGATATTGCCGCTCCAGGGCAATCCTTGAAAATATTTAATGGCGTCCTCGCCAAATTTAACTAAAGGTTTTTTATGCTTATTCAAAATTTCTTTGGTAAAATGTTCTACTAAAATAGGAATGTCTTCAGTCCTTTCTCTTAACGGCGGGACTTGAATTGGAATGACATTTAATCTATGATAAAGATCTTCCCTAAAATTTCCTTTGTCAATTTCTTCTTTAAGATTTTTATTTGTTGCTGCAATAATTCTTACATCAACCTCTATTTTTTTAGCTCCGCCTACTCTCTCAATTTTACTATCCTCAATTGCGCGTAAAACTTTCGCCTGAGCTTGCAAACTCATATCGCCAATTTCATCTAAAAAAATTGTCCCTTTATTTGCCAATTCAAATCTACCAATCCTCTGTTGAAAGGCTCCGGTAAAAGATCCTTTTTCATGTCCGAATAATTCCGATTCGATTAGTTCATTGGGAATTGCTGCACAGTTTACTTCAACAAAAGCTTTATCATTTCTAGAACTTTTTTTGTGAATTGCCTTAGCAACAAGTTCTTTCCCCGTTCCGTTTTCCCCTGTAATTAAAACTCTGGTTTCTATTGGTGCAACTCTGTCAATAACTTCCAAGATGTTATTTATAGCTTTGCTGTTTCCAAGAATTACTTCTTCGTTTTCTAAAGACTTTTTTATCTCTTTATTTTCATTTAAAAGATTTGTCTGCCCAACAGCATTTCTAACGCTAATTAAAAGTTTATCACGATCAATAGGTTTTTCGATAAAATCGAATGCACCAAGTTTTGTAGCTTTTATTGCATTTTCAATACTTCCATGCGCTGAGATTATTATAACCGAAACAGAAGAATTATTTTCTTTTATCTTTTTTAAAACTTCGAATCCGTTCATTTCCGGCATTTGAATATCCAGCAGTAAACAAGAAAAACCGTTTGTGGATATTTTATCGATTCCTTCAACAGCACTTGTTGAGTAATCAACTTCATAATCCTCGTATTCAAGGATCATTTTTATGCTTTCGCAAATTTCTTTTTCGTCGTCTATTATTAATATTGATTTCATAAATGATATCTTACATAAAATAATGTTCGTACCATCATAACTTGAGACGGAAGAATTGTCTTATCTTTTTTAAGAATATATCCGAACATATTTCCCAGATAATTTATTTCAATGTCTCGAAAGTCAATTGCATTTTGAACTTCAAAATCCTGTTCAAATACTTCCACAAAATAACCAATAAGATCACCTAAATCAAAAATGTTTGAAGAGTATGCGATATAAGCACTGCCAAAAAAATGAGCCAATTTATCCTTATCGCCATAATTATTTTTTGGTGTATCAAAAAAAAGTCTTTTAGGAAGATTTTCATTTTTCTTCTTAAAAATATTTTCTTCAGCTGAAGTTAAATGATAAACATAATCTATTCCAATCAGAGGAATTCGTATATGAACTTTATTATAAGGGATAATCGCAAAAGTTAAATCAAAAAGTGTATTTGAATAATTATAATTTTCAAAATGCAATGCTCGAAGAAATATTGTATCAGCTAAAGCCAAATCATCATTAGATCGATGAAGATTTTCGAAATAGTCCGAAGCAATAAAATTTGATATGTAATTTACTGCTTTTGATAAATGACTTTGTTGTGCAGATATTTTTGAAGGTATCAGAAAAATAATAAAAATTATTAATACTGATTTTTTACTTCCGCATAAAAGTGGAGTAAGCATAGTTAAGTTTGAATTACTCCAACATTGAATTTTGGAATATCAGGATTGTTATCTGCTGTTTCTATTGCCATTGAAATATATTCTCTTGTCAATGCAGGATCAATTATCTCATCAATCCATAATCTGGCAGCAGCATAATAAGGGGTACTCCTTTCTTCATACGAATTAATTATTTCGTCCAGCAGTTTTTTCTTATCTTTTTCACTGAATTCTTTTCCACTTTTCTCTACTTGTTTTAGTTTTATATCAAGCAGTACACTGCTTGCCTGGGAACCTCCCATAACAGCAATTTTTGCATTTGGATATGCAAATATAAATCTTGGATCGTAAGCTTTACCGCACATTGCATAGTTACCTGCACCGAAACTATTCCCGACGATTATTGTAATTTTCGGAACTACGGAATTTGCGACGGCATTTACCATCTTTGCCCCATCTTTAATTATTCCGCCATGTTCGGCACGGCTTCCAACCATAAATCCTGTAACATCCTGCAAAAAGATTAATGGAATTTTTCTTTGATTACAATTCATTATAAAACGAGTAGCTTTATCAGCACTATCTGAGTATATAACTCCTCCAACCTGCATTTCACCGGTTTCTGTTTTTGAAATGTTTCTTTGATTTGCAACAATCCCAACTGCCCAGCCGTCAATCCTGGCATAGGCTGTTATAATAGATTTACCATATCCGGATTTATATTCATCAATTTCAGAATCATCAACAATTCTTGCAATTAATTCATACATATCATAAGGCTTTAAAGGATCCTCAGGAAGAATTCCGTAAATTTCTTTAGGTGAAAATGAAGGAGATTTGCTTTCACTTCTATTAAAACCAGCTTTAGAATTTATCCCAAACTTATCTGTTAATTTTACAATTTGAGCTAAACATTCTTCATCGTTTTTCATTATATAATCTGTAACACCGGAGATATTAGATTGTACCTTTGCTCCTCCTAAACTTTCATTGTCTATAACTTCACCAATAGCAGCTCTTACCAAATGAGAGCCTGCTAAAAATACAGAACCTTCTCCTTCAACAATTAATGCTTCGTCGCTCATAATTGGCAGATATGCACCGCCGGCAACACAAGGACCCATAATTGCTGCAATCTGGGGAATACCCATGGATGACATTACAGCGTTGTTTCGAAATATTCGTCCAAAATGTTCTTTGTCAGGAAATATTTCATCTTGCAGTGGTAAAAAAACTCCGGCACTGTCAACTAAATAAATTATTGGTAATTTATTTTCGATAGCAATTTCTTGAGCACGTAAATTCTTTTTGGCTGTAATAGGAAACCATGCCCCTGCTTTAACTGTTGCATCGTTTGCTACAATTACATGAAACTTTTTGTTTATTTTCCCAATTCCATAAATTGTGCCTGAAGAAGGGGCACCGCCATACTCAGCATACATATCATAAGCTGCAAAAGTACTTAACTCAAAAAAATCTTTATCGTTATTTACTAATTTACTGATACGTTCCCGAGCAGTTAATTTTCCCTTTGCTTTATGCTTCTCAATTGCTTTTTTACCGCCGCCTAGTTTTATCTTTTCTTTCTCAGCGTTTAATTTTCTAAGAATATTTTTATAGTAATCTTCTCTTTGCAGAAAAGTAGGGTTTTCCTTTATCGGGTTTCCTATTTTACTCATATATTTTTATTACTAATTTTTATATAAATTATTAGAG
>Ga0102950_1000123_pt1 | contig 19030 bp, 17 predicted proteins | sample SalPon2A_B_D2_MG_FD_78505 | JGI IMG/M metagenome (GOLD analysis project Ga0102950, IMG submission 78505) | Soil microbial communities from South San Francisco under conditions of wetland restoration - Salt Pond MetaG R2A_B_D2_MG | ecosystem: Environmental > Terrestrial > Soil > Wetlands | place...
ATAAAACGATGGAAGATGCCGGAGAAATGACAGGTATCAAAACAGCAGATGAATTACTTGATCACCTGAAGATATGGAATGAGAATACCCCGGATGCTCCTTTAGGATATGTACTTAGTCTTGAAGGAGCCGATTCGATAATATCGATGCGTCACCTGGAAAAAGCTTATTCTTATGGCCTGCGAGCCATCGGCCCGGCTCATTATGGTCCGGGAACATATGCACAGGGAACAGGTGCTGCAGGCGGCATAGGGAAGAAAGGTAAAGAGTTGCTTAAAGAAATGGAAAGGCTGGGCTTCATTCTTGATGCTACACATCTTTGCGATGACAGCTTTTACGAGACTATGGACCTCTATGATGGTCCGGTATGGGCAAGCCATAATAACTGCAGGGTATTCGTACCCGATGAAAGGCAGTTTTCAGATGAACAGATAAAAGAACTAATAAGCCGCGGGGCTGTCATTGGAGTGGCTCTCGATGCCTGGATGATGGTACCTGGCTGGATCAGGGGAAAATCAGATCCCGTAACGGCAGGAGTATCCCTTAAACAGGCAGTGATGAATATAAACCATATCTGCCAGATTGCAGGTAACTCATTACACGCAGCAATAGGCTCCGATCTTGATGGTGCTTTCGGCCGGGAGCAATGTCCCTATGATATCGATACTATTGCAGACCTCCAAAAACTACCGGCTATGCTTCTTGACTCGGGTTTCAGCAACGACGATATAAGGAACATTATGGGCGATAACTGGATACGGTTCCTCAAGAAGAATCTCCCGGGGTAATTGTTAACTATGGTGTTATGATATTATAAGGTTATGGCGTTATGCCTTATGGCTTGCGTCATACACCTTATGAACTACCTGAACAGGTACACGAATCCCCTGTATTCCTTGCCATCATAGCTTATATCATCCCAGCCGTAAGCCCTGATAATATAAAAATAGATACCTGCTGTAGCTTTAGCCGACGAGTTGTTTACATTACCGTCCCACCCCTGCCATTGCCTGAGCTTTTCACCATCGCCGAAAAAGCTGTAGACCTTACGTCCGTTCCTGCTGAATACTTCCATTGTCAGGTACCTGAGCGATTTTGCTTCCACCATGAAGTTATCATTTATCCCGTCGCCATCGGGTGTGAACACATTCGGTATATTGAGCTCGGAAGGATCGACAACTATCTTATCAAAACGCATCGAATCGATGCAATGGAGAGTACTTTCTATTGTCAGTTTTACGGAATATTCACCCGGTTTATAGTAAGTATGCGGAGGAGGATCAGCAAGGGTCGAGATGCTGTCCTTCCCGTCACCGAATTCCCACCTGTATGTTGAAGCCCTTATCGATTTATCAGTAAATGTTACTGCAAGTGGAGCTTCACCTTTGTCGGGATCTACCGAGAAGTCAGCCTTGACATGAATTGACTCATAAAAGAAGGATGACTCGCTTGTGCAGCCAAGACTGTCTGTAACTTCCAGCTTATATGTAACATCCTCAAGCGGAGGATTGAATGTCTGGGGATTCAGTTCAACATCGGGATACGGTATTGCAGAGACAGGATCTGACGACCACAGGAATCTTACCCCGTTCGGGAGCCTGACTGGCAGGCCGTTTGCCGGATCTTTATAATAAAATGTATCGACTGCAGCAATTCCTTTAAGTGCAACATAATCACATGTCCTGTTAAGGAGACTTGCCCCGGCATGAGGTTTATCGGTGAAGACCCATGCTATATAAGATGTATCGAAACCACCGCTGATAATAACTTTATATCCTCCATCCGCCAGGTTATCTATAGTCGAGGTTGTGACTCCTGTTTCCGTTTTTACAGGTATACTGAAGCTTGCTGTCGTATCGCTCCACCTGAGCCATTCAAAATTGAAAGGTGATGTTCCTCCGGGACTTCCGGCAACAAGTGTTCCCGTAACAGTACCCGGTGTATTGCAATAAATAAAAACAGGATCCCTGGCTTCCGGGGCGGAAGGATATGATGTATACCTGACAGCACTGTTTCCCGGTGCTGTCAGCTGAGCTTCGGCAAGAGAAGACAATAATAAGGCTATGACCAGAAAAAAATATCGCACAGGCAACAGATTCTTATTAAACAACGTAATCGTTATTATTTTGGTATTTTCTTCTGCAAGTATACTAAAAATATAGCCACCTGAAGAGATCAGCCGGTATGAAATACCTCATCCATATCGGACCACCATTCTCCTTCCTTTCTTGTTGTTACAGGTTTCTGCATAGGCTCCATTATATCCCACCATTCGCGGGTAAGGGGATCGGCTGCCATTTTTTTCATATCGGCTTCATAATTGTCCCCGGTATATTCAAAATAGGCAAACAGGGTATCATCCTTGTGAAATATTGTGTAATTACGGATATTACATTTCGAAATCATATCAAGAACACCCGGCCAAACTTCTTTATGGTATTTCCTGTAGCGTTCAAAATCTTCAGGACGAATGCCTATTACCTGTCCAAATCTTTTCATATACAGACTGTTTGTGGATTATTAACTATACAATGATAATAATAAATTATGTAACAAGCCTCCCTGATGAAGTGGGTTGCAACGCACTGTTGAAAAATAATCTTATATAAATATTCCCTGTGTCTTCGGGTTGCCCCCGATATTATTAAATTTGCCGGACCTGTTACGCTGTAATTCAAAACAAAGCATGGCAATAAGTTATTTAGACGATCTGAACGAATCACAGAGACAAGCAGTTATTAACTGTGAAGGACCTTCACTGGTGATCGCAGGCGCAGGATCCGGTAAAACAAGAGTTCTTACCTACCGTATTGTTCATCTCCTTAAGAAGGGTGTCCCGGCAGGGAAAATTCTTGCACTCACCTTTACCAATAAGGCGGCAAAGGAAATGAAGGACCGAATATCAGGTATAGTCAGCCCGGAGATATCGAGATACCTCTGGATGGGCACATTTCACTCCATTTTTGCCAGGATACTCAGGAAGGAGGGCGAAAAAATGGGATACAAACCCAACTTCACCATTTATGACTCGGCCGATTCCAAAAGCCTCATAAGGACTATCATAAAGGAGATGAGTTTAGATGATAATATCTATAAACCTGGGCTTATAGCATCAAGAATATCAGCGGCAAAAAATAATCTGGTAACAGCCAGCCGTTATGCTGCCGACAATTCAATGCAGTCGTACGACAAATCGAGCAGGATACCTCTTATGTCAGATATCTACAGAGCCTATGCCACGCGTTGCTTTAAAGCAAATGCAATGGACTTCGATGATCTCCTGCTGAATACGAATATCCTGTTCAGGGATTTCCCCGATGTTCTGGCTGCCTACCAGTCCAGGTTTCAATATGTTCTTGTTGATGAATACCAGGATACAAACTTCTCGCAATACCTGATAGTTAAAAAACTTGTGGATGCTCATCACAACATATGTGTTGTGGGAGATGATGCGCAAAGCATATATTCATTCCGGGGAGCCAGAATTGAAAATATCCTGAATTTTAAAAACGATTACAGCGATTACAGGCTGTACAAGCTGGAACAGAATTACAGATCGACAAAGACAATTGTAAATGCCGCCAATACTATCATTGCCAATAACGAGGGTCAGATACAGAAAAACGTATTCTCGAAAAACGAGACAGGTGAGAAGATCCAGGTTTTCCAGGCTATGACTGATACCGATGAAGGTTTTAATGTAGCCTCCGATATATTTGACAAGAAGTTCTCCCTTCAGCTGAACTGGTCGGATTTTGCAATATTATACAGGACAAATGCACAATCGCGGATCTTTGAAGAGACACTCAGAAGGAAAAATATACCTTATAAGATTTATGGCGGTCTATCCTTTTACGAACGGAAGGAGATAAAGGACATCCTGGCGTATTTCAGGATGGTTATTAACCATAATGATGAAGAAGCCTTTAAAAGATCTGTCAACTATCCCAAAAGGGGTATAGGTGACACAACCGTGAAAAAGGTACTTGAACTTGCTGAGATTATGAATGTACCGCCATGGGACATCCTCACTCAAGCAGGCAACCATACAGATCAGTTCAATTCTTCTACTACCCGGAAACTGAATTCTTATGCAGAGATGATTGAGAAATTCAGCACCGGTACAGGAACAGCCGATGCCTTTACAAAAGCAAAAGATATTGCGATGGGATCGGGTATAATGAAAGAATTGCGTGAAGGTAATTCAACTGAAGAGGTAAGCAGATACGAAAACCTCGAGGAATTGCTGAATGGAATTAAAGTATTTACCGAGTCGGCTGTGACAAACGGAGAGCCCGCTACACTGGAGGCATACATGGCTAATGTGGCATTGCTTACCGACCAGGATACAGAGACTGAAGAAGACAGGAACAAGGTAACCCTTATGACCATGCATTCGGCCAAAGGACTGGAATTCAAGCATGTATATATAGTAGGTATGGAAGATACACTTTTCCCTTCTCCTATGTCATCGGGTAATGTCAGGGAACTGGAAGAAGAAAGAAGGCTCTTCTATGTTGCCGTTACAAGGGCAGAGAAACAGGCTACTTTAAGCTATGCACTCAACAGGTACAAGTGGGGGAATCTTGAACGCTGCAGTCCCAGTCGCTTTTTAAAGGAGATAGACCAGCAGTTCCTTCAGTATCCACAGACAGGAGGGAAACCTTTCAGGGATAACGGACAGGAAACGAAGACCCCGCGTTTAAGGGAAGAAGCCAAACCATATATACCGGCAGCACGACTTAAAAAAATAAGCATAAATGAACCAGGTGGCGGAAAGGCTTCATCATACAACCCGGAAACACTTTCATCCTACACTGAGGGTGACAGGGTAAGGCATGAAAGATTCGGGAACGGCATAATCATTTCAATAGAAGGCCAGCCTCCTAATACAACAGCAACAGTTAAGTTTGACAAAGAAGGAAAGAAAAAGCTCCTTCTCAGGTTTGCCAAACTAACCAAACCGGAATAACAGTGTTATTTCTTACCGGCCTGTCCAAAATTCATTTTCATAAATGTATAACCTGATGTTGAGATGTCGTGGTTATAGTTCTCATCAATCTCTTTTGTCTCCATTTTCATGACGGGCTTGTTATGCTTATCGTATGATTCCATTGCAAGCATAATAGCGCCTTCAAAACCCGGAAAGTTGTAGTAGGTCGGAACACCTGCCTTGCTCCAGTAAGCCCTGTCGGCATTGAGTTTGATGTCCTTTGTCATCCACACATTGGCGTAGCTGTTATCTTCAGGATCCGTAACCTTGTATTCCTCACATTTATAACCTGCAATCATCCTTGTATTTCCCGTTTTTGATATTTGAGCATGCTCCGGATCCTCACCTTTGTGCTTCTCAGCCATTGCAGCCATTGCGGAATCTGTGGGGAGGGTAGAAATAATACCTGTCTTTGAATCTTCTCCGCCGATCAGCATAATGAAGCACCTGTTCTCACCATCAAAAATGAATACTGTCGGAACAGGTTTTTCCCCTTTGCTCTGATCGATAACCTCCATCTCTATGCCTGCATTCATATTCGATTTGTTGAAGTAGGTGTAGTAATCAGACTTCACAACATTTTTGTTATCATACGACTCCATCTGCATATAAATCCTTCCTGTAAACTTGTAGTCGTCATCATATTTGATGTCGATTTTACCACCGAACAAACCGCGTCCGGTTGCCCTGGTACTGTAATCCTTATTCGCAGTATTATCAGCATTGGCATTACTGTCCTTTGCCTGATCCTTCTCCTTGTTTTCGAGACTCTTGTCAACAGCAGAATCGATCTTTTGCTCAATGTGCCTGTTAATTGCCCTTCTGAGAAGACCCTGTCCATTTAAAGCTGCAGGCATTGCAACCATGACAGCAAATGTTAAAATAATTGCCTTTGTTTTCATGTGTAATAGATTTTGATTAAAAGGTCACATGTAACCCTCATGTAGTTAATTAACATCCTTTCAGGTGCTTTGTGGTATGAGGGCTTCATATACTGATAAGTTAAGAGTAAAGCATAAAGTTAGATATTTTTTCAATCACTTTACTATCACCTGACGATAAAAACAACGACAATTATTCAGTATCCTACAGATTAGCACCCGGTTAAAGTCACCGGGTACTTTCAGTCCGTCTACTCCTGTGCCGGAGCCACCTCTGCAGCTTTTTCCCAGTTCCGCAGAACAGCTTCGTAAAGCGAAGCAAAAGAGCTTGAAACCCATATAATAGCAGGGAATATACCAACAATAAATAGAAGCAGTCCGAAAAGAATTATGAATATGGATACAAATCCAAGGAAGAATACTGTCCATCCATGACCTTTTGTCATTTTCCAGCTCATCTCTACCGATTCTATCGGATCCAGTTTTTTATCCATTATTATATAGGGAACAAAAGCCAGACGGCATGCAATTATTATACCGGGTATCACAAGAGCAATAAGTCCCAGCACAACAAGTGCAAAAACAAGCAGGTTAGCCAGTATTATGGAAAGATAATTCTCCATAAAACCTTTGATAAGATATTCAAAATCCGGCTTTATTTTTCTTACGGCCTGGACGAAGATGAAATTGCCGCCATATTCAAAAACAGGGGCTACAAGAAAAGCATACAACATGCCTATAAGCCCGAAAAAGGCTGCGAAGATCCCCAGCGATCCGATTGTAAAGAGATCTCTCATCCCATGAAAATGATCACCACTGAACATCCAGGGCATATGCCTGAAATCAGACGGATTAATATGAAAGTTAAACATCTTCAGTGGTGCAGTTACTATAGCTAAAATCAGAACCACAAGGAACAACCTTAGAAAATTATCGGTCATTACCTTCCAGCCTGTACCCAGGCTGAATCCAAAATCGGGAACGAGATTGTAGTCATTCTTTGTTTCCTGCGGACCATTTGATTCTGTCTGTCCGTTTGTTTCCTTTGTTTCCATGATGCTGTAATTATTTGATTAATAAAAAGGTTCAGTTAATTTTTATCAAATTTAAACCACCCTGTCAATACCTGCTTCATACTATAGTAGTGATTTATTATTTTCCTACTTAAGTATGCATAACACTACTTAAGTAGTATGCAGTTTACAACTCCCTGTAATTTTGTTTTTTCTTATCTTTAGAAAATGTTGCAATACTTGGGATATCTTATTTTTATTATTTCGGTGGCACTGGCTGCCGGAGGAGTAGTTCTCTCAATACGCCTCAGGAATAAGTATCACAACAATGTCTTCTCATCTCTTCTTTATTATGAGGTATTCATCTATACCTTCGGGTTTTATGGCATCTGGGGCCAGGTAATTATCAAAGTATTGTTATCGCAATATATATCTGCAGACAACCTGTTGCGCATTTCGGATATTGCACTCCTGATGGGTCTCCCCTTTCTTGTATTTGCATGGCTTATGCTTTTGCAGTTTTCTTCTTCTTTGTCGGGCAGGAACAACAAGTCTCTTTTCCTTATGCTTTTCCTCCTGTTGAACTTCTCTGTTCTTACTGCTTTAGGTTATTATTTTTCGAAGGAACACGACATAAAACCCGCTGTCATTATTAAAGGATATTTCATTATCATGAACCTGATATATTCGACAGCTGCCTCCGTAATTATACTCTTAAGCAGAGAGAAGAAGGTATTACTGAATAACAAAGACAAAAAAGTGCTGCCAGCATTCATTTTAATGATTATGATCATCCAGAATGTGCCGCTGCTATTTTACAATAATGAATTATGGATAGCTGTTGTATTCATTTTTGTATTTTTTGCCGGTAATACGTTTTTGCCGGTTTATTTCAGTTACTTAGCCACAATAATTAATAGCGCGGCTATAATAGAGAAGTATAAGGATATCTCATTTGATGATTTCTGCAGAAAATTTGATGTCAGTCCGAGGGAGACAGACATTATCAGGGAAATTTGTAATGGACTGAGTAACAAGGAAATTGCCGAAAAGCTGTTTATCAGTCTTCAGACTGTAAAGGATCATTCACACAGGATATACATCAAAACAAATGTACGAAGCAGGGCGCAGCTTATTACTCTGGTCCGCGAGCTTAAGCAGGAATAGGTCCTATTCGGAAAACTTTAGAAAAACCAGGACTTTCCCGGTATCGAATGCGAGATTAAACTTTTCTGCTGTTGCTTCATTCAGAGTGGCCATCCACCAGTTACCCAGTTTTGTGTTATTAAGAGGATATCTCAGTCCCGATGAAGTAATCTCAGTGGCAGGATCAATTGAAAAAACAGAAACCTGCTGCCCCGGGAAGGAAGATATTTCCGAACCTTTAAGGAGAGGCAGAAAAAGTCCGGTATCGGTAACCATAATAACATTTACATTCTGTATATATTCTGCCAGGAGCGATATATTCCCAAGGGTATGATCTTCACGCTGTCCGGTGGCACCAACAATAACCAGATCATTATAGCCTCTCTCTATACACCAGTTAACAGATTTGGTAAGATCATTCGTTTCCTGTTCAGAAATCTCATAAATCCTGTCCCTGTATCTTAAGGCATGCATATCGCTTAATGAATCCATATCGCCTACTATTGCATCGGGTGTAAAACCAGCCTTTACAAGCTTCTTTACACTACCATCGCAGCAAACAATACGTTCAGCATTCCTCAGGTAAGCCAGGGGAATATGATGCTTTGGGAAATTTCCGTCGGCAACAATAACCGTACGTGGTATATTCCTTCTTTTCATGTTCCGGTTACCATTATTTTTTTATTGAGTGATCTATGCCATGCTCTTAGTCCTGCAAACGACATAATACCATAAATGATATATAATATTACGGTAGGATATAGCCCTTTCACTATAAACAAAACCGAAGACACAAAATTAACAATAATCCACAAATACCAGTGTTCATATATTTTCCGTGCAAGCATCCAAGTTGCTATTATCGACAGTGAAGTAATGAAGGAATCCCAGACCGGTACAGGAGAATCGGTAAAATGACTGAGAATAAACCACATAGGACCGTAAAGCAATAAAAAGACAACGAGGAGTAATATACTCAGGTTCAGTCCAATACGCGAAACAGGAAGCTCCTCTTTCTCTTTATTCCCTTTTCTCCTGTTCTTCCCCTCCATCCCTGCACCGTTTTGCCTTTGTGCCGTCGAGCCTTTCATCCACCAGTACCAACCCAGGCAGCTTATTACCAGGTAGTAAACCTGCAGGCTCATGTCTGCGTAAAACTTACTTGTGAAAAATACCCAGATATAAACAGCGGAGGTTACAATACCCACCGGCCAGAGCCAGATTGTTTGTCTTATTTCAAGAAATACGTACAGTATACCTGTAACGGCTCCAAATACTTCAATGTAATTATTTGTTATCCATGCGAATACCAGTTCCATAAATACTTAATTTCAGAAACGTATATCAAGCCGGCACATATAATTTGTTCCTGCCTGTGGAAAATAATACGACCATGTTTTTTCAACACCATTCTCATACCAGTTGCCTCCGTAGGCATTATTTTCATACATGCTGTTAAAAATGTTATTTACAATCAGCTGTATCTCCAGTCCTTTTACATTTTTAATGCGGGGAGAAAGATCAAGCCTGAGCTTATTCACAAAGTAAGGATCAATTGTCCTTGCGGCACTCATTGTATTATCAAAATACTGTTTGCCTACATATTTGCTGATGATATGGCAACTTGTCCATTTATTAATATCCAGTTGAAAATCGGATGAGAAAATAACTGTAGGTGAATAGGCAATATCCACAGTGCCCAGGTCCCTGCTCATGTACTGAGAAGTCCAGTCACCTGTATTATAATCTGTATAATATTCAGTGAAGCTATTTATTTTGTTACTGCTGAGTGTCAGGTTAAGGTTCCAGTTCACTATCTTGGCCAGTCTGATATCAGCAGATGTTTCAATCCCGATCCTGTAGCTTTTATCAACATTTGTCATTATTGAATACCCAACGCTGCTCAGTTGCCCGGTTGGTACTAGCTGGTCCTTGTATAACATTGCGTAAAGATTCACGCCGAAGAGCGATTTCCCTTTCCTGAGCTTGTAACCAAGTTCTGTATCATAAAGTGTTTCAGGATGTGGAGTGGAAAGAGGGTCACCCGAAGCTTCCTTATAATCTTCGCGGGTTGGTTCCCTGTGGGCAACAGAGAACGAAAGATAAGCATCCTGTTCTGGTGTTACCGACCAAAAAAGACCTGCTTTTGGATTAAAAAACCCATATGAGTGCTTCTGTGTAAGATCAGTAAAATCCGCATCAGGTCCGGCCATGCGATAATAAACATACCTGTACTGCAGGTCTCCGAATGCATTTAATGAGCCAGACAAAGCAAAGTTCACTTTCCCGTAGATACTTATCTCTTCCTTCTTACCTGTATTGAAATACCAGCGATAGCCCTTGGGTGTCTCTCCGGCATTCTGCATCCATATTATATTACCATAATGATCACCGTTATAAAGGTTTGCCCCCCCCCCTGCTACCGCCTCAAGCCTGTTTTTCTGGTACCTCACCGAATAAACAAGTCCGTAAAAATCATTTGCCAGCCAAAGCCGGCGTACCAGGTCAGATGTTGAAATAAGTGAATCCCCTGTGATAAACGGGACCAGTCCGTAATCGACCAGGGGCTGATCTTCGGCATATTCCTCATAATAACCTTTACCCCTTGTATAATGTAATGCAGCATTAAGGGAAAAAGCATCACTGAAAGTGTGACCATATATCAGCTGGAAATGATCCTGCTCATAGTTGTCACTCTCATTATCATAATAATGTACTATCCCCGAATCATCGGTATATTCACCGGCAGGATTATATTTCCTGTTAGTGACCAGGGAGTCTTGAGGAACTCCCCACCACCCTATCCCGGTATGCTCCTGTCCCAGCAGAATATTCAGCTTAAGACTCGATTTATCTGTTCGGAATATTCCGTTAATGAAAGCAGACCTGTGATCTGAGCCTGTCCGGTCGATATAACCATCACTTTTAAGATCGGATAGTCTCATCTGCAGTGCAAACTTACCATTAATAAGACCTGTTCCGGCAGCTACCATATTCTTAAGTGTATTGAATGAACCGGCAGAAGAACTCACTTCGGCAAAGGGTTCATTGCCAGGGTTAGTTGTCTCAATGCTTATAGTTGCACCGAAAGCACCCGAACCGTTAGATGATGTTCCCGCGCCTCTTTGTACCTGAATATTCTCAACAGAAGAAGCCAGGTCGGGAAGATCGACCCAGAAAACCTGTTGTGATTCCGGGTCATTAAGCGGGATGCCGTCTATTGTAACATTTATCCTGTTAGCATCAGTTCCCCTTATTCTAAGGTTGGTATAACCAACACCGTTACCTGCCTCAGATGTCTCTACAAGCGATGGAGTAAGGCTGAGAAGATAAGGCATGTCCTGCCCTGTATTCTGTTCCCTGATTGCATCCTTTTGTATTACTGAATATGCAAGTGGCGAATGTTCCCCTGCCCTTGTTGCATTAACGAGCACCTCCTGTGTTAAAAAAGGTTGCTGTATAAGCACAACATCCATTACAAGCTCCTTTTTAAGGTCTAAATCCCTTGTAAACGTACGGTAGCCGATGAAACTTACCCTGAGAGTATACTTACCGTCTTTCAGACCACTAATAATAAAGTGCCCGTCGGATCCGGTATGCGTCCCCAGACCTTTATTCCCGACAGTCACTGCGGCTCCTGCCAGTCCATTCCCTTCCCGGTCGGTCACTTTTCCTCTGATTACCGAACCCTTTTCCTGGAAGCCGTCAGCTACAACAGTCAGGGAATATGCCAGGAAAACAATAAAACAAATTAATCTTCTCATTTAATGATTATTAAATTTAACTTTATAATCAGGTAAATGAGGTTGCTGAAAAATGCTGATGTTTTGATACTCTTTTTTCCCTCCGCCGGCATTATCCGGATCAGGTTCAAGGGTATGATCTCAGCCCGTAATTATTAGGCACCCCATTTTTGATACAGCAAATTTACAACCTTTTATGAAAATATTGGTTACTCTGATAATATTTTGCCTTAAACAGAAGGTGATATATATTGCCGGGTTATCATCATCGTTTGATCAAATGTTTCCCCGGTGATATTATTTTTTTTTTAATTTAGCATTAAAATCTTCCTGGAGGAATGAAAAATCTTTTAGAGAAACTTAATTATAAAGGACAGGAAAGAATTGCGCTGATAAATGTGGAAGATAGTTTCAGGACTACCTTATCATCTGATTTAAAGAATGTCAGAATTGATAGTGAAATTGATCCCAGGTTTCCTTATGAATTTATTATCCTCTTTGTTAGAAATTCCGAAGAGGTGGATTATTATTCCCCGGGGGTGATTCATAACCTGGTTGCCGATGGAATATTATGGATCTGTTATCCCAAAAAAAGTTCCAAAAATTATAAATCGGATGTGGACAGGGATCATGGGTGGAAAACGTTGAATAATTCCGGACTGCATGGGGTAAGACTGGTATCGGTTGACGAAGATTGGTCGGCTCTGCGTTTCAGACATGTACGGTATATAAAATCTATTTCAGGAAGGTTCTCAAGAAACTAATGATTCAGGGTCCTGACCGCTTACATCAGACTCCTAATTTTCAAAAGATGATCAAAACAATGCTAATAGATACTCCTCTTGGAGAGATGATTGCAGGAGCCACAGGGGTAGGCATTTGTCTACTGGAATTCACCGACAGAAAATCGCTGGAAGCCGAACGGAATTATATAATGAAGGAATGTGATGATCAGATTGAAGCCGGCGAAAATGAACACCTGAGTAAGCTCGCAGAACAACTTAAGGAATATTTCAGCGGAGACAGGCAGGAATTTACTTTACCACTCGATATCAAAGGGACAGAATTCAGGAAACTCGTATGGCATGAGCTTCTTAAAATTCCTTATGGCACAACACGAACATACATGGAACAGGCTGCGGCACTTAACAGGCCGTCATCGGTAAGGGCTGTTGCCAACGCTAATGGCGAGAATATGATAGCTATTATTATCCCTTGCCATCGTGTCATCGGCTCCGACGGGAGTCTGACAGGCTATGGCGGCGGACTTGAAAAGAAAAACTGGCTTCTTGAACATGAAAAAAAATTTTCAGGGAAATCATTTGAACAAAGCCTGTTCTGAATAAGTGATCTGAGAAATTTTGCTAATCAAACAATTATAGTATGAAAACCATCTCTTCAAAAAAGAACCTGGGACTGATAATAGTATCAGTTGCTGTATTGGCCCTGTTGGGTTGCGCAAGAAATGAGCCTGTTGATCAGTGTCTTACAGGACATACTTATGGATTCCTGGGTGGCCTGTGGCATGGATTCATCGCACCTTTTGATTTCATTGGCATGCTTTTTAACAAGGATATAACTATGTATGCACAGAATAATAACGGTGGCCTCTATGCACTGGGCTTTCTTATAGGAAGTGGCGGATGGGGCTTCTTCAGCAGCAAGGGAGCAACAAAAATGAGGACAGGAAGCGTAAGGTTCCAGTCGCGGAGATTTGATGAAGCTGAAATAATTGACTGAGGATTCACGGGTGACCTTTTTACCTCTTATGCACATACTATGGCTTTGAAAAGATATAACCACGGTAAATTCTTCGGACCTTCACTCAGTTATGCCGGCTTGGTTTTTACAGCCACCGGTATATTTGTAGCTTTCTATCATGTTACAGCCCTCATCCTGCTCATTCCGGGACTGTTTCTCGCCTTAACAACAAATGGTACCGTAATAGACACCGGTAACTTGAAGGTCAGATCCCTTACAAGGCTCTTCGGAATAATTCCGGTGGGGAAATGGTATGATACTTGTACTTTCTCAGGATTCACAATTGAAAAGGTGAGAAGCAGGTACACCACATACAGCCGGTCTAATTTAAGACTCGACACGGACAAAACAGATATCAGGCTGGTGCTTGTCAGTAAAGCATCACCCATAAAGATTATCGTGAATAAATACCCGACTTTCGAGGATGCCCGTAATGCATTGACAGAATTGTCAGCACTGATTTTCCCCGAAACAAGTAATGATATTACAGAGAACTGAGGTAAATGGAGACCATAGAAAAAATAATTAATATTGAAAAAACTGTAAGAAACAGCCAATCACCGTTCATAAGATCATTGCCGAAATTTATAATAAATCTTATTGCCCGTATTGTAAAGCAGGATGAAATAAATGCTGTTATCCACAGCAATCACAATAAGGAAGGTGTGCCCTTTATTAATGGCGTACTGGACAACTGGAATGTAAAGGTTGAAGTTAAGGGAGATGGGAACATTCCGGAAACAGGTAGATTTATTTTTGTTGCAAATCATCCTGTCGGCGGTATGGATGCCATGTCGCTTTTTAGTGTTGTATACAGCCATTTCCCTGATGTAATATTCCCTTCAAATGATCTTTTCAGGTATATACCGCAATTAAAAAAAGTATTGCTCGGCATAAATGTCTTTGGTAAAAACTCAAGGGAAACAGCAGAGAAACTAAACTCACTTTTCGGATCATCAGCGCAGGTACTTTATTTCCCTGCCGGGGAAGTTTCCAGACGAAACAAGAGAATAATATCTGACATTGCCTGGCAGAAATCATTTGTGACGAAAGCTATACAGCATCAAAGAGATATCATACCGATTCATATAAGCGGAAGAAACTCTGACATGTTTTATATTATAGCCCGCCTCCGCAAGATGCTTGGCATTAAGCTTTATATAGAAACAATGCTTTTGCCACGGGAAATGGTAAAGCAGATCAATTCCACATTTACACTGACAATAGGAGAACCTGTGTCGTGGAAGTCACTGACGGGCTCACGGACTCATTATGAATGGGCACAACAAATAAAGCAGATTGTATACAGCCTTCCCGCGGAGAACAAATGATTAAAACGGTCTTTGTACTCCATAAAAAACTACTTTAGCAGGAAATTTACAGATTATAAAATATTATTCAACAAACTCAAAAAGTTTAACTGATGAAACAATACATAAAATCACCTTCAATAGTTGAAGCAGCAGGGACAAAAGAGAAGATCATAAGGGAATATTTCGGACATGTCAACAGCGATACGTCTGAGGTCAGCATTGCCCATATGGTAAGTCCTGAGGGATGGGTTGAACCCGGCCAGTGTCCGGAGTTCAATGAATATACTGTAGTTTTGAAGGGTAAACTCAGGATAAATACTTCCGATGAAGAATTTATCGTTTCGGCAGGGGAAGCTATTATGACGGGAAGCGGAGAATGGGTTCAGTACAGTACCCCCTTTGAAGGAGGAGCGGAGTATATAGCTGTTTGCCTGCCTGCATTTTCGCCGGACATAGTACATCGCGACAGCTGAATAAATAAGGATCAGGAAGGAGTACCTTTTTTTTTCGCTTTACGTGCCTTAATAATAAGGTAAATAACGAAACCCACTCCAAGAGCAACGAGAATGTGACCAAGGTACGGGAATATCTGTTCTCTTACCTCGTACAGGTAATAGCCTATTATAGCGAGTATAATATTCCAGATGCCTGCTCCAAGGAAGGTATACATTATAAAATCGCGAAGGTTCATTTTCGCCAGGCCAGCCGGTATGGAGATGAGATGACGTATGCCGGGGACAAGTCTGCCAATAAATGTTGATGTTTTACCATTACGCACAAAATACTCTTCGGCATGCTGTACCTTTTCCTTCGACAACAGGAACAGTCTCCCCAGCTTCGATTCGGCAAACCTGTAAACAATCGGCCGCCCAAGGTAATATGCCAGGGTATAATTTATGAGTGAACCGGAAAGTGCACCCACAGTTCCGGAGAGTACCACAAAAAAAACATTCAGATCACCCTGTCCTGCTTTATATGCTGCAAAAGGAATAACAACCTCCGAAGGCAAGGGTAAAAAAGTGCTCTCAATGGCCATTAGAAGAGCTATTGTAAAATAATTGAGATTAGCCATGTACCAGTCGAAAAGACCATGAAAAAAATCCATAAACATCCTGCAAGTCTTTTATCGTATCAGCATATGATACAGTTAGGTTGCAATGATAATACTTTTATATGTCACTGCCAACATGTTTATTACCCCGACCAAATTCTCATCAGTGCTTTTTGCCGGTATCGCCGGGAAATATTTATGAAATTTTAATATAGCTGCATCGTATATAAAATCATCCTTCCCGTGGAACAAATATGCAGATGGTTTTTACATGGAATTTTGTATTTTTAAGTGTCTTACGGCTAATAATGAGAACGGATGAAAGAAATACCGGCGATGGGGAATAATCTTAAAAGCAATCTGGCAGGATTGTTCAACAACATTTTCCATATCTTCCTTCAGGTAAGATAATTCCCAGGAGAACGACCTGAGAGGGCTTATTAAAAAATATATATATGAAGGTCATTAAAGTAAACGACAGGAGAACACGTAAACAATTTCTTGATGTAGCGAGATTAATTTATAAAAATGATGATGTATGGGTCTGTCCGCTCGACAATGCCATTGAGGAAGTTTTTGATCCGGCAACCAATCCTTATTTCAGTCATGGCGAAGCTCAAAGATGGATCCTTCTTGACGATAATAATAAGCCTGCAGGCAGAATAGCCGCATTCATTGATAAGAATATCGCAAATTCATACGACCAGCCAACAGGCGGGATTGGCTTCTTCGAGTGTATAAATGATAAAAAATCCGCATTCGTATTATTTGATACTGCAAGAAAATGGCTTGGGGAGCGGGGTATGGAGGCCATGGACGGACCTGTAAACTTTGGTGAAACAGATAAATACTGGGGTCTCCTTGTGGATGGATTCACACACCCTTCATTTGATGTCCCGTATAATCCTCCCTATTACAAGCAGTTGTTTGAAGACTATGGATTTATGGTTTACTACAAAATGGAAGGGTTTCATCTCGACATAACCAAACCCATTTCCGACAGGTTCAGGAAGATAGCAGAATGGATTGAAAACAAGCCGGGTTATAAATTCCGTCATTTCAGACATTCCGAAAAGACCAGAATGATGAAGGATTTTGCTGAGGTTTATAACCAGGCCTGGTCGTCATTTAAGATGAACTTCGAACCCCTGGAGGTAAAATATGTTAATGCTGCCCTAAAAAAAGCAGCGGCTATATTCGTGGAAGAATTCCTGTGGATTGCCTATTTCGAGGGTAAACCAATAGCTATTTTCCTGATGTTCCCCGATCTGAACCAGATAATAAAACATTTCAACGGGAAACTCAATATATGGAATAAGATCCGGTTCCTGTACCTTAAAAACAGGCATACAATGACCAGAACAAAGGTCCTGATGATGGGCATAGTGCCAAAATTCCAGGGACACGGCATAGAATCAGCATTTATTCTTAATGCGTGGAGGGCCGTAAGGAAGAAAGGTTACTTCAATGAGGCCGAATTCTCATGGGTTGCCGATTTCAATCCCAAGATGAAAAAGATTCTTCTTTCTGTAGGCTGTATCCCTGTAAAGCATTATATTACCTACAGGTATCTCTTCGACAGGACAAAGGAATTTAAAAGATACCCCATACCCGACATCAGGTTTCATGATAGTAACTAAATAGTCGGATTTTTAATGCAACTGTCCGCGACCAGGCAAAAAGTATAATAATGAGTGCTGTCCGGCGGTTATGATGTTAATTACTACACTTTTTTATATATCAGTTCACCCTGTTAATACGATTTTCTATCGGCTGATCGATAGTAATCGGGACTTTTTCTTCTGTTGTGTTGGCAGCATCAAGCTGCAAAGCTCTTACATCTGAAATACACAACATTCTGGAAAGACCATGCAGAGTAAGTGTAATATTCTCCGTTGTCGACAGCTTATAATCACGTGGCATAACCCTGTCAATAAGGATATACTTGAAATCAGCCGGAAGCGAATGTTTTCTGAGTGAAGGATAAGTGCTTTCGAGTTTTATCTCTCCTGCTTTGGTAAGATCTTCAAGGACCTCCCTGAAATAGAGATTTATTTTCGGTTCTACCTTGAAGCCTATCCTGAAATCAACTCTAATAAGTATTCCGGGAATAATCTGCGTAACCTGGTATTCGAATTTATCAGGCTCATCAACCCTGTCAACATGAAGGAACCAGTATGTATCTGCCCGCTTGGGCTGTTTCTGGAATATTGAATAAATGACCTTCGACTCAACCTGGTCGGGCCAGTTGGCTTTAATAATATACACAAGATTGGTTGCTGTCTTAGGCACCGAGTTATCCTTCGACAGATCCTTAAAGAGATCGATATACTTATCGAGGTTTGTAAATGTTACATACCTGTTCTTAAGTTTCCTTCCGAAATACCATCCGTACATTATCATGAAAAATATCGTTGCCAGCATAATTGTAAACCAGCCGCCGTTCTGAAATTTATGAAGATTGGAAGTCAGGAACCCTCCTTCAATTGTAAGGTAAACGATAAGAAGGATAACAATAAACTTATGATAGACACCTTTCTGATAGAGGTAATAAGACAACAGAAGGGTTGTCATTATCATTGTGAGAGTGATTGAAAGACCATAGGCGGCTTCCATATTAGCCGACTCCCTGAAGAATAAAACAACAAAACTACAGGCTATCCATAAAAACCAGTTGACAGAAGAAACATATACCTGTCCCTTATGAAATGTGGGATGGGATATATTTAGCTTTGGCCAGAAGTTAAGAGATATTGCTTCACTTATCAGAGTGTATGATCCTGTAATGAGAGCCTGGCTGGCTATAATGGCTGCTGCAGTTGCAATGATTATTCCGGGGAGCAGGAACCATGAAGGCATTATCCCATAAAACGGGTTAATACCATCTTTCATACCACCATTAACCATCAGGTATGCACACTGACCAAAATAATTAAGTAACAGGGCAGATTTTACAAATATCCAGGAAACACGAATATTCCTGAAGCCACAATGACCAAGGTCGGAATACAGAGCTTCAGCTCCCGTTGTTGCAAGAAATACTGAGCCGAGAAGTATAAACCCACCAGGATAATCGTGCAGAAAATGATAGGCATAGGCCGGATTGAGTGCCTTCAACACCCCGGGGTG
>Ga0102950_1000124_pt1 | contig 19024 bp, 19 predicted proteins | sample SalPon2A_B_D2_MG_FD_78505 | JGI IMG/M metagenome (GOLD analysis project Ga0102950, IMG submission 78505) | Soil microbial communities from South San Francisco under conditions of wetland restoration - Salt Pond MetaG R2A_B_D2_MG | ecosystem: Environmental > Terrestrial > Soil > Wetlands | place...
AAGTCGGTGCGTAATTCGGACGCGGACGCCGCGCTCTACTGGCTGGGACGGATGCTCGAAGCGGGCGAGGACCCGCTCTACGTCGCGCGGCGGCTGATCCGCATGGCCTCGGAAGACGTGGGCATGGCCGATCCCAAGGCGCTGGAAGTGGCCGTGGCCGCCATGCAGGCCGTGCACTTTATGGGACTGCCGGAGGGCGATCTGGCGCTGGCCCAGGCGACGGTTTACCTGGCACTGGCTCCCAAATCGAATGCGCTCTACACCGGCTACGGCGAGGTGAAAGGCGATGCGCAGAAAACCGTCGCGGAACCCGTGCCGCTGCACCTGCGGAACGCCGTCACCGGATTGATGGCCAACCAGGGCTACGGCAAAGGTTACCAGTACGCCCACAACTCCGAGGAAAAATTGACCGACATGGAATGCCTGCCGGAAGGCCTCCGCGGCCGCCGCTACTACCAACCAACCGAACAGGGCTTCGAAAAGCGGCTGAAAGAAAAGATGCAGGCGATTGAAGAGTGGAAAAAGAAAAGACGGGGCGAATAGGCGTTTGCTGAAAATCGGCAGCATGCCATGCCAGGCTCTTCATCTGTCATCCTAAGCCCATTCGCCCTCCGCTTGCGAAAGCCCTGAATGGAGTGAAGGGGCTCAGGGTAAACTCCGCGAAGGGTCCCGGCAGTTCGCCTTCTCTGCGCTCTCTGCGCATCCTCTGTGGTCTCCATGTTAAAAGCTTCTTGTTGGACCGGACGGAAAAGAATTTAACACAGGGGACACAGAGAACAACCCAGCGGCCTATCAGGTATGTTCGGGCGCGCTGATCTGGCTCAAATTCCTTCGCTCACGAAGTGCCGGGCGTATTCTTTGAGGATGCATCGGTCCTGAACGACTTCGAGGCCGGCTTCGCGGGCGCGACAGGCGGCATCTTCATGCTGGACGCCCTCCTGCATCCAGACGACCCGAGCGCCTCTTCGGATGGCGCCTTCCACGATTTCCGGCACAAATTCCGAGCGGCGGAAGATGACGACGGCGTCGAAGCTTTCCGGAACGTCGTCGAGTGCAGGGTAGGATTTTTCACCCAGCACGGAATCTTCATTGGGGTTGACGGGAATGATGCGGTAGCCGTGCGACTGCATGTAGGAACTGACGCCATGGCTTGCCCGCCAGGGCTTGGATGACGCTCCAACCACGGCCAGCGTCTTGCAGGTTTTCAGAATGTTTTGAATCGGGTCTGGCATGGGAAACCCTCAAGCCCGGGACGGGGCAACCTTGAGCTTGTGCGTAGTTGCCGTGCTCCACCTTCAGTTTACCGCTTGATTCCGCGCGCTGGTATCCTGGCCACGCGGGCCAGGCCCTCCAGAAACTTTTCGTTATCCTCGTGCCTGCCGATGGTGACGCGCAGCGACATGGGGAATCCGTAAAGCTTCATGGGCCGCACAATCACGCCTTCGTGCATGAGGCGGAGAAAATCCTCTTCGCAGTCACGGCCCGTATCGACCAGCAGGAAGTTTCCCACCGAAGGCGTGTAACGGACGCCGGCCAGCGCCAACTCTTCGGTCACAAACTTCATCTCGCGGGTGTTCGATTCCACCGAATGCGCCACGTGTTCCTGGTCGTCGATGGCGGCCAGACCAGCCGCCTGCGCCAGGCTGTTGGCGTTGAACGGAGACCGCACGCGGTTGAGCGCCTCAATCAGCTCGGGGTGGCCCATGCCGTAGCCAAGCCGCAGGCCCGCCAGCCCGTACACTTTGGAGAACGTGCGCAGCACCAGGACGTTCCGGCCGTTGCGAACATAATCGAGCGAGCGGGAATAGTTGGGGTCGCGAACGTATTCGTAGTAAGCCTCGTCGAGCACCACCAGCACACGCGGCGGCAGAGCATCGAGAAAGCGCTCCACGTCATCAGCGGGAACCATGCGGCCTGTGGGGTTGTTGGGATTGGCGATGTAGATCACTTTCGTCCGCTGGGTCACGGCGTGCGCGATGGCAGCGAGGTCAAAGGCGTTTTCGCGCAGCGGCGTCTGGATCAGCTCCGCGCCCATCTCTTCGATGGCAAGCCGGTAGATGTAAAACGCGGACTGTGACGTGATGCCCTGGTCGGCTGCGGTGAGAAAAGTTTTGGCGACCAGTTCAATCAGGTCGGTTGACCCGGAGCCCAGAATGATTTGCGACATGTCGAGCTGCTGGAATTCCGCCAGCTTCTGCCGCAGATAGTAGCCGCTGCCATCGGGATAGAAATTGGCGCGGTCCAGCGAGTTGCGGACCGCCTCCAGCGCCCTGGGCGAGGGGCCCAAAGGATTTTCATTCGAGGCGAGCTTGACGGCGCTGTGGCCCAGCTCGCGCTCTACCTCCTCAATGGGTTTGCCGGGAGGGTAGGGCCGAATGCGAATGACCCAGGGCGGCAGCAGTTCGTTGATTGGAAATCGTTGTGCCATGGCCACCCAGACAACGAAAAGAAATCATAAAGGATCAGGGCAGGAGATGACCGCAGAGCTTCCGGCCACGGGCGCCGGCTGCCGCGGCCCCGCCATTCGAAATTTTAACATTTATGATGCGACGGCGGCTTCCGGTTTCCAGTGTTTTAACCGGTCAACTTCCGATTCGCTCAGATAGCGAAACTTGCCCGGCGCAAGGCCATGGTCAGTGAGGAAAGCAAAGCGCACTCGCTTGAGCTTCACCACGCCCTGGCCCGTCCGCTCAAACATTCTGCGCACCTGGTGGTAGCGGCCTTCCGTCAGGGTGATTTCATACCACGGCTTGTCGCGCTCTGAAACCATGCGAATCTTGCACGGCGCAGTTGGGCGGCCGTCCAGCACGATGCCGCGCTCCAGGCGCGCAAGATCTTTGGGGGATGGCTGGCCCTCCAGCTTGACGTGATAAGTGCGCGGAATCTGCGAAGCATGCGAGGTGAGGAAGTTGGTGAGCTCGCCGTCGTTGGTCAGGAGTATCAGACCGGAAGAGTTGTAATCGAGGCGGCCCACAGGATAGACACGCTGCTTCACGCCCGCCAGCAGGGTCAGAACCGTGGGACGTCCCTGCGGGTCGCGCACCGTGGAAACAAAGCCGGTGGGTTTGTTGAGCAGAATCACCAGGTGGCCGTGGCTTATGGGCAGCGGTTTGCCGTCCACGCGGATTTTGTCGCGGCCAGGGTCGGCCTTTGACCCCAGCTCGCGCACCACCTGCCCATTCACGCTCACGCGTCCCTGCAGGATCAGTTCTTCGGCCTTGCGCCGCGAGGTGACGCCCGCTGCGGCAATAATTTTCTGTAACCGGTCCTGCGTAGCTTGATGGGTGTCAGGACCTGGTTTCTTCGGGCGAGGCGTTCTGTTCATCCGCTTCGTCATTTTCCGTGGCCTCATCCTTGGCCGCTGTTACGGCAGTCTCTTCTTCCGGGTCGCCGGCCGTGGCCGGTTCGGGTTCGGCCGTTTCGGTTGCTTCCGCGGCTCCAGTGCTCCCTGCTGTTGCTTCTTCGCCGCCGGTTGCAGCAGGTTCAGTTCCCGTGGAGGCGGCTGTCGGTTCCTCTTCCTCCGGTAGGTCTGATCCCAGGGCCTGCCGCGCGAGTTCTTCAAACTCCTTCAGGCTGGGCAGTTCGCTGGTATCCTTCAGGCCAAAGTGGACCAGGAACTCCTTTGAGGTGCGATAGAGGATGGGCCGGCCCACCACATTCTTCCGGCCTGCGGTGACCACCAGCTTCTTCTGCATCAGCGTGTGGATAACCCCGCCGCAGTCAACGCCGCGGATCTCCTCGATTTCCGGCACGGTGACCGGCTGGCGATAGGCAATTACCGCCAGTGTTTCGAGCGCCGGCTTCGAGAGCCGGATGAGCGGCTTGAGGCTTTTGACAAAGTTGCGAAGCACCTCATGGTGCTCAGGCTTTGATGAGAACCGGTAGCCGCCGGCAACGTGCCGCATTTCGATTCCGTGGCCGGGCTGCTCGTATTCCTGCATGAGAAGCTCGATCTGGGCTTTCACTCTGTCGCGCTCCTCGCACTCCACCGATTTGACGATGGCGTCCAGCGACACGGGTTCCGGCGCCACGTAGATGATGGCCTCAATCAAAGCTTTGAGTGTTTCGTCCGTCAGCATATTTTACCCGTCTTAGATTTCGCCCAGACTTTCTTCCAGGTCCGTGGCGTTTACAGAATCAACGACCTCTTCGAACCGTTTGCTTTTCATCGCGGTGATGGGGGCGAACAAGTCGTCCTGCCGAAGTTGAATGGCCCGCAGCCGCACCAGTTCCAGCAATGCCAGCAGCAGTGCGATCAGTGCCTGCCGCCACACGTAGCCCTCGGCGAGGTCTTCAATCGAAACCGGCCCTGAGCGCTCGCGCATCACCTGCTTCACGCGCTCCAGCATCTCGCGGACGGTCACATGTTCACGCCGCACGTGGATTTGCGGGCGCTTTTTGGCGCGCTCGAGGATTTCCCGGAAAACCGAGATGAGATCAAACACCGAAACGGCAAGCCCCGGTTCATCCTCGGCCTCAGTGAACTCGTCGATGCCCGGGCGCGACCATGTGGCTTCTTCCACCGTCTGCTTTGACTTCAGCATCTCGGCGGCGTTCTTGAACTGCTCGTGTTCCAGCAGCCGCTGCACCAGTTCGGTGCGCGGGTCCTCTTCCTGTTCCTCTTCCGGCGCCGTGGGGTCGGGCGGCAGCAGCATCCTCGACTTGATGTAAATCAGCGTGGCTGCCATCAGCACGAACTCGCCCGCAACATCGATGTTCAATTCCTCCATCAGGCGAAGATAGTCGAGATACTGCCGGGTGATCTTCGCGATGGGAATGTCGTAGATGTTGATCTTCTGCTTGCGGATGAGGTCGAGCAGCAGGTCGAGCGGGCCCTCGTAAGCCTCCAGCTTCACCGGCGGCGCTGGCATATCGGCACGCGTGGTCCGCTTTGAGGGCTCCGCAGTGGCTTCCTGTTCAACCTGTTCCGGTTGCTCCGGGTTGGGTGGGCGATTGTCATTCATTATTCACGCCAGTTTCGTTGCGGCCCTCACCTCGCGCATCGTTTCCTGCGCAACACAGCGGGCCTTTTCGGTGCCGGTGGCCAGCACGTCCCAAACCTTTTGCGGGTCGCGTTCGTAAACCTTGCGCCGCTCCTGGATGGGCGCGAGATATTCGTTCAGGTGATGCGCCATCATTTTTTTGCAGTCCACACAACCGAGTTCAGCCGTTCTGCATTCGCGGTCGACTCGCTCAATCACTTCCGGCGACGAAAAAATCTTGTGATGGTCGAAAACGGGACATTTTTCCGGGTCGCCGGGGTCGTGCCGCCGCATGCGCGCAGGGTCGGTCATCATGCCCCGCGCTTTTTTATCGATCACTTCCGGCGGGTCGGAGAGGAAAATGGCGTTGCCGTAACTCTTGGACATTTTTCGCCCGTCGGTGCCGCGCAAACGCGGGCTGGGCGTCAGCAACGACTGCGGTTCCGGGAAAACGTCTCCATAAAACTGGTTGAACCGCCGCGCGATTTCCCGCGTCAGTTCCACGTGCGGCACCTGGTCTTCGCCCACGGGAACATAACCGGCCTTGTACATCAATATGTCGGCCGCCTGCAGCACCGGATAGCCGAGAAAGCCGTAGGTGTGAAGGTCGCGTCCCTGCAGGTTGTCGAGTTGCTCCTTGTAAGTGGGCACGCGCTCCAGCCAGCCGAGCGGTGTCACCATGCCGAAAATCAGGTAAAGCTCCGCGTGCTCGGGCAGGCGCGACTGCACAAAGAAAGTCGCCTTCTCGGGGTCTAGCCCCACGGCCAGCCAGTCGGTCACCATCTCCAGGATGTTCGACTGCAATTCCGCAGTGTTGGCGTACTCGGTGGTCAGCATGTGCCAGTCGGCCACAAAATGGAAGCTGTCATACTGGTCCTGCAGCTTGATCCAGTTCTGGAGTGCTCCCACCAGGTTGCCCAGATGCAACTTGCCAGTGGGCCGCATGCCGCTCAGCACCCGCGGCCGTTTGTTCGTCGGTTGTGTCATATGATGGAATCCCTGTTGTTCGGCCCGCCAAAAGGGCAGAAAACTGTCTGCTGCCCCGTCTAAGAACCAATTTCTCATCGTAACATAGGGATGGGGCAAACGCGAAGGTCGGCAGGCAGCGGATCGTGGGCCGTATTGAATTGGCGCTCTGGCCGGATTCCGGCCCTTCAGCTTACAATCAGTTTCGGAGCGGTCTTTGTGCTCCAAGCCGTACGGTCAACCGTAAACCGAGGAAATGACGGATGTTGAATGGCGACGCCACCAAATTAATTCCCAGGAGGACGCCGGAATCAGCGGCCATGCTTTCCAGCGTCAAACGGGCCATGGCGATCACGGCCAGGCTCAACCTACTGACCTTCAACGATGCCGACGAGGTTCGGGCCCTCTTCAGCGAGCTCATTGGCAAAAGGGTGGATGACAGTTTTATGCTGGCCCCACCGTTCTACACAACCGGCGGGGCAGGCATCCGTGTCGGGCGCAATGTTTTCGTCAACCAGAACTGCACTTTTTATGATCTGGGCGGGCTCGATATTGCCGATGATGTGATGATCGGGCCGAACGTGAGCATCATCACATCAGGTCATCCCCTCGAACCTTCTGAGCGGCGCGATTTCGTCGTCGCAAGTCCCATCGTGATTGAAAAAAACGTCTGGATTGCGGCCGGCGCGACGATTATCGGTGGTGTAACAGTGGGTGAGAACTCGGTTGTCGCGGCGGGTTCGGTCGTTACGAGGGACGTTCCGCCGAATACTCTTGTGGGAGGAAATCCGGCGCGGGTGATTCGTTCGATTGGCGACTGAGGGAGTCTCTCTAAGGGGTCCGACGCAGGAACTTTAAACTCGCCCGTTGCCCGACGGAGACGACGGGCGGCCCTTCACTCAGCGGGGACGTGAACCTGCACAAAAGTTGCGGCGAGGTTTTGCGGAGGTTGTGACCGGCTAAAATCTTCATAACAGCGCCGAATGAGCAAAAAAGTTTAGAGTGACGGGCCCAACCCGCCGATAGAAGCAATCGGGAGTAACAACCTTGTGCCGAAGAGGAAAAATTCAATTCGTTTTACTTGCCGGCCTGCTGGCCATTGCCGGCTGGGCGTGTACAAACGCCATCAGCCAGAAGGCTGCGCAGGCGTCTGCCGACGCCGGACAGGCGGGGCAAATGCCTGACCTGTGGAGGTCACTCACCACGGGGAAGGAATATTTTGTCCGCATGGACAAGAGCCACTTTTACGCGCAGTGGGTCAACCTGCCTTCCGTCGCGAAGCATCACGGGGCTTACATCCACACGGTTTGCGAATTGAAGGGGGCGAAATGGACCGGCACCTCGGATATTTACATGCCGTGTGTGACGGGGGACGGGAAAGAGGAAAAGGTTGCCAACACCTGCCACCTGAACCTCAAAATCGAAATCGATTCCATTGGCAAAGACCGAATTACCGGCCGCGCCCAGACCCTTAAGAAATTCAATTGCAGCGCCTGCAAGGTGGTTGAGGCCGGCTGGGCCAACTTTGAGTGGGTGCCAGCAAAGTAGCGGAAGCTTATCCTGATTTCGCTTTCTTGATTTCTTCGATCAGCGGGGGAACGACCTCAAATAGGTCTCCCGCAATTCCGTAGGTTGCGATGTCGAAGATGGGCGCTTCACGGTCTTTGTTGACGGCCACCACGGTCCGCGAACCTTTCATTCCCACCTGGTGCTGAATGGCGCCTGAAATTCCCAGGGCAACATAGAGCTTGGGCGCCACCGTCTGACCGGAGCTTCCAATCTGGCGGTCCATGGGCAGCCAGCCGCTGTCGCAGATGGGCCGGGAGGCGCCGATTTCGCCACCCAGGGCTTCCGCCAGCTTTTGGGCCAACTCCATGTTTTCCGGCTTCTTGATGCCGCGGCCAACGGCGACAATAATTTCCGCCTGGCTCAGATCGACAGCCTGCTTGGCCTCCCGGAATTTTTCCTGCGGACGCGTGCGGATGGCTTCCGGCGGGACGTCGATCTCCACGGGCGTAATTTTCGCCTGGCCCTGGCCCCGCTCAACGGAATCCTCCCGAAACGCCCCAGCCTGGAACGAAACGAAGTAAGGCGGCTCGCCGCGAAACTCCACGTCGGCTGAAAACTTGCCCTGAAAAACCTGGCGGACAAAGATGGTCTGCTCGTCTTCGCGGCGATAGCCCAGCGAGTCGCCGATCAGCCCGCGGTCAAGCGAAGCGGCCAGCCTGGGCGCAAAATCGCGAACCTGGTAGGTGTGGCTGAAGATTACATACCGGGGCTGCCGCTTTTCAATCACCTGTCGAAGCGCCAAACCATAACCGTCCGGGGTGTAGTGGGCAAGCTGCGGCGATTCGACAGTGAGGATTTCCTGAAGGCCGGCGCCGGCCAGTTCCTGGGAGAGAGCGCTGACGTTGTCGCCAACGATTACAGCGACGCAGGCTGCTCCTGATTCGCCCGCGAGTTGTTGCGCCGCTGCCACGGCTTCCCAGGTCGGGCGCGCCAGCTTTCCATCCTGATGCTCTGCGTAAACGAGAAATTCTTCAGCCACGGTTTGTTCACTTTCCGGTTGGGAAATTCAGTTTGCCACAAGTCCCGCTAGATCACTCGTGCGTCGTTCTTCAGCTTGTCCACCAGCCGCTCGGCGATCTCCTTGGGGCTGCCCTCGATAAATTCGGTCTGCGCCGTCTTTTCCGGAACGTAAACCCGTGAAATCACCTGGCGCGGTTTCAGCGCTTCCGTATCGAGCCCCAGGTCCTGTGCCGTCAACTTCTGGAGCGGCTTGCTCTTCGCCGCCATAATGCCTTTCAAAGTGGCGTAGCGGGGCTTGTTGATGCCTGACTGGATGGTGAGCACAGCAGGAAGCGGCATTTCAATCCACTGGAACCACCCGCCTTCAAGTTCGCGCTTCACCTTCAGGCCGTCGCCCTCCGGTTGGATTTCCATGACAATGGTGGAGTGCGGAAGGTTCAGCATTTCCGCCAGGATGACTCCTGTCTGGGCAAACCCGAAATCGTCGGATTGAAGCCCGGTGAGCACAAGGTCGGGATTTTCTTTGCCGATGGCGGTCGCCAGCACGCGCGCGGTGCCGTGCGCGTCGAGATTTTCAAATGCGGTGTCTTCGAGGTGCAGGGCTCGGTCGGCCCCCTTGGCCAGCGCTTCCTTGATGGCCTGGCCGGCGCGGGCAGGGCCCAGCGTGCAGACGATGACTTCGCCTCCCAGTTTCTCCTTCAGCCGTAAGGCCTCTTCCAGAGCGTAAACGTCGGGTTCGTTGACCTCGAAGCCGATGTCGGCTTTCTCAATCCACGTGGAAGCTGAGTTCACCCTGAGATTGGCGTCGCGGGATGGGACCTGTTTGAGGCAGACAACGATTTTCATGAGGGAATTTTCTCCCGGCAGAAAGGCTCAACCCGGCGCAAACTTGTTTCTGCTAATCCGAGTAGCGCTTAAGGACCAACGCTGCGTTGGTGCCGCCGAATCCGAAAGAGTTTGAGAGCGAGCAATTGACTTCCGCACGGCGGGCCTGGTTCGGAACGTAGTCCAGATCACAATCGGGATCCGGATTTTCGTAATTGATGGTCGGAGGAATAATCTGGTCCCGAAGGATGAGCGTGACGATGCCCGCCTCCAGCCCGCCTGCTCCTCCCAGCAGGTGCCCTGTCATGGACTTGGTAGAGCTGATCGGCAATTTCTCGGCATGCACGCCGAATACCGCCTTGATGGCCTTGGTCTCCAGCCTGTCATTGAAAGGCGTGGAGGTTCCGTGGGCGTTGATGTAGTCCACCTGCCCGGGCTCGACGCCGGCATCCTTCAGCGCGTTCTTCATCACCCGGATGGCCCCGTCAGCGTCTTCCGAAGGCTGGGTGATGTGAAAGGCGTCACCGGACATGCCGTAACCGGTCACCTCGCCCAGGATGGTAGCTCCGCGCTTTCGCGCAAATTCAAGTTCTTCAAGGATCAGGATGCCTGATCCTTCCCCGATCACAAACCCGTCGCGGTCGCGGTCAAAAGGCCGGCTCCCTTTTTCGGGCTCATCGTTGCGGGAAGAGAGCGCGCGCATGGAGGCAAATCCGCCCACGCCCATCGGGGTGATGGCCGCCTCTGCGCCTCCGGAGATCATGACATCTGCGTCGCCGCGCTGAATGAGCCTGAAGGAATCACCCACCGCGTGAGCGCTGGACGAGCAGGCGGTGCAGGTTGCGGAATTCGGTCCCTTGGCGCCCCAGCGAATGGAGACGAAGCCGGAGGCCAGGTTGACGATGGAAGCGGGAATGAAAAATGGAGATATCCGCCGCGGTCCACCCTTCATCAACTCGGTATGCTCGCGTTCGATGACATCGAATCCTCCGATGCCGGAACCGATGTAGACACCGGCACGCTCCGCGATGTCGGGGGTGATTTTCAGTCCGGACTGCTCCATGGCAAACTCCGCTGCCGCCATGGCGAACTGGATAAACAACCCCATCTTCTTCACGTCGCGTTTTTCAACGAAGCGAAGCGGATCGAATCCTTTAACCTCTGCAGCGAATGTGACGGGGAAGCCTGTGGTATCGAAATGCGTGATCGGGGCCGCGCCGCTTTTTCCGGCGAGCAGGTTCTGCCACGTTTCTTCGGTTCCCACCCCCAGCGCGCTAACCAGGCCAACCCCTGTCACCACGACTCTTCGCGCCAAGTTCTTTCCTCCTGTGGGCCTGTGCCGTCAGTTCTTCGCTGGCTTGACGTGAGCCTGGATGTAGTCGACGGCATCCTTGACAGTCTGGATCTTTTCGGCGTCTTCGTCGGGAATTTCGATCTCGAACGCCTCCTCGAATGCCATCACCAACTCCACGATATCCAGCGAATCGGCCCCAAGGTCATCCACAAAATGCGCCGTGGGGGTAACTTCTGCTTCATCAACTCCAAGCTGCTCAACAATAATCTGCTTAACCTTTTCTTCAGGCGAAGCCATCGATGTATCCTCCTCACCCTTCATGGGGTTGGCTATTCTAACTTTGCACAGCGGAGGCGTCAAGCTCCCGCTTTTTCCTTGCATGGTGCGTTACTGTGGGGCAAAAGCTCCACCCCGGCACCGTTTATGAAAACCTGTTCTCTCCGGATAGGGCCCGGACCTGCATCAGGCCATGTACATGCCGCCATTCACATTTAGCACGTGGCCTGTAATATAACCTGCTTCCTCTGAGGCGAGAAAGCGAACTCCAAAAGCAACATCTCTGTCGGTACCCATCCTGCCGGCCGGGATGATGCCCATCAACTTCTGGCGGACATCTTCCGGCAGCCTGTCCGTCATGGCTGTTTGAATAAAGCCCGGCGCCACCGCATTCACGGTGATGTTTCTTCGCGCTACCTCCGAGGCCACAGCCTTGGTCAATCCAATCAGGCCTGCCTTCGAGGCGATGTAATTGGCCTGGCCGGGATTTCCCGCCTGGGCCACCACCGAAGTGATGTTGATGATGCGCCCGTACCGCTGCCGCACCATGCCCGGCAGCGCCTCCTTGATACAATGGTAGGCGCCATCCAGGTTTGTGCGCAACACCGCGTCCCAATCTTCGGGCCTCATCCGCAAAATTAAATTATCCCGCACAACCCCGGCGTTATTCACTAGAATATCAATCTTTTTCCACGTTTCCAAAACTTTGCCAATGCCCTCCTTGACCGATTCGGCATTCGCAACGTCAACGCCGAGCACCAGGGCTTTGCGTCCGGCCGCTTCAACTTCTTTGGCCACGGCTTCCAGTTTCTCAACGTTCCGGCTGGCCAGTGCGACGTCCGCGCCCGCTTCCGCCAGCACCAGCGCGCATGTACGCCCGATTCCCTGGGAAGCTCCTGTCACCACGGCAACGCGTTCGTTTAGGTTCATCGTCCTGGCCAAAACAAAAAATAAACCGGGGGATCAAACATGCACATCCGCCCGGCCTTCCATTTTCTACTGCGGCTGCACGGCGGCAACCACTTCGCCGAGCGACGCCGCGTCGCCTGCCCGCCACGTTTGGGCTTCACGGTCAATCTGCCGCATCAGCCCGGAGAGCACCTTGCCGGGGCCGGCCTCGACAAAAACATCCGCGCCTTCCCGGCGCAGGGCGAGCATCGAGTCCGTCCATCTGACAGGTGATGTAACCTGCCGCTTGAGCCCGTCGCGGATCGCGTCAGCAGTTTGAATGACGGTCGCGTCCGCATTGTTCACCAGCGGGACCCGCGGATCCCTGAGCGCCACAGCATCCAGATCAACGGCCAGCCGGTCTGCGGCGGGCTTCATCAGGCTGCAATGGAACGGGGCGCTGACGTTCAGTAATATGGCGCGCTTGGCGCCGCGGTCTTTTGCGATTTCGACAGCCCTTTCCACGGCGGCGCGATCGCCGGCAATCACAATCTGCGCCGGGGAATTCAAATTGGCCGCTGAAACTACTTCATCCACGGCTGCCTCCCTGCAAATCTCATCCACGGCGCCGGCTTCAAGCCCCAGCAGCGCCGCCATGGCGCCCTGGCCCACGGGGACGGCTTCCTGCATATACTGGCCGCGCTTGCGGACCAAACGCAGGGCATCAGACAGGCCCAGCGAGCCCGCGGCCACCAGTGCCGAATACTCGCCCAGGCTGTGACCCGCAACATAATCGGGCCGGATTCCTTTTTCTTCCAGCACCCGCGCCGCAGCAACTGAAACGGCAAGAATGGCAGGCTGGGTATTGGCCGTCAACTGCAATTCTTCAGCCGGGCCCTCAAAGCAAAGCTTTGAAAGAGGGAATCCGAGAGACGCGTCGGCTTCCTCAAAAACTTCGCGGGCGACGTTAAAATTTTCCGCCAGTTCGAGACCCATACCGGGCGTCTGCGAACCCTGGCCCGGAAAAAGAAATGCTATTTCGGACAAAAACAAATCTCCAGTTTGTTCAGGCTGTGCCGGTGTGGAATGCCGGTGTGCCGCCTGTTCCAACAGCGGGCGGCTTTCGCTACCAGCGCACTAAAACCGATCCCCACGTTACGCCCGCGCCGAAAGCGGACATCAGAACCAGATCGCCCTTCTTGATACGGCCGCTGCGCACGCATTCATCCAGGCAGATGGGAATAGAAGCCGACGAGGTGTTGCCCACGCGATTGATGTTGGAATAGACCTTTTCGGCCGGGACGCCCAGCCGTTCGCGCACAGCCTCTGTAATTCGAAGATTGGCCTGGTGGGGAATAAACAGGTCGATATCGCCGGGCTGAACGCCGCCCTGCTCAATTACTCTGCGGGAAACTTCTTCGAGGCTGCGCACAGCCACTTTGAACAACTCGTTTCCGCGCATTTTGATGAAGTGCTCCCGCCCCTGGACTGTTTCACAGGTGGCCGGACGTGCCGTTCCTCCGGCGGGGATATAGAGATGGTCCGCGTAGGTCCCATTGGTATGGACTTCAGAGGCGAGAATCCCCGAGGACGAATTGACTGCGCCCAGCACGCCGGCGGCAACACCGTCGCCAAAAATCACGCAGGTGGCGCGGTCCTCGTAGTCCAGATAACGGGAAAGCAGCTCCGCTCCGATCACCAGGGCGTATTTTGACTTTCCTGTCTTAATAAACTGGTCCACCACCGTCAGCCCGAAAAGAAATCCTGAGCAGGCAGCCGCCAGGTCAAACGCGCAGCAGGTGTCGGCACCCAGGTCCCGCTGGATGAGGGAAGCCGTGGCGGGCAAAGGCATATCGGGAGAAATTGTCGAGCAGATAATCAGGTCCAGTTGCTCGGGCTCGATACCGGCCATTTCGAGCGCCTTGCGTGCCGCCTGCACCGACAACGTGGAAGTGGTTTCATTGGGAGCGGCCTGGCGCCTTTCTCTGATGCCGGTGCGCTCTGTGATCCACTTGTCGGAAGTATCGACCATCTTTTCGAGGTCGAAGTTGGTAATGACCTTCTCAGGCAGGGCTGAACCCGTGCCCAGGATACCCGTAGCAACCATTATGGCTCCTGAAATGCCCTCTTAATTCTTGCTGAGCGAGGCAAGGGCCAGCTCGCGCTCAATTTTTTCGTTGACCCGGCCTTCGGAAAATTCCGCGGCCACTCGAATAGCGTTCTTAATGGCGTTTGCGTTCGACCCGCCGTGGCAGATGATGCAAACTCCCTTGACTCCCAGCAACGGCGCCCCTCCGTATTCGGAGTAATCCAGCCGCTTCTTCATCCGGTTGAACGCCTTTCGCGAGAGCAGATAGCCGAGCTTCGATGAAAAAGTACTCGACAGCGACTCCTTCAGCAGGCTCGTCACTGTATCGACAATTCCTTCACTGATTTTGAGAGCGACGTTACCGATGAAACCATCGGCAACAATCACATCAACCCGGCCGTTGAACAGGTCGCGGCCTTCAACGTTGCCGACGAAGTTCAGATTCAACTCGTTTAGACGCGTCACAACCTCGCGCGTTACTTCGTTGCCCTTGTGCGGTTCCGAACCGTTTGAGAGCAATCCCACTCGCGCCCTTTCAGCGCCAAAGATCACGCGGTAATAAATTTCGCCCATCACCGCGAACTGTTCGAGGTGCAGGGGCTTGCAATCTACGTTGGCGCCGACATCCAGCAGGACCGAGGCTTTGCCGTTTTGCGACGAGGGAAAAACCTGGGCCAGCGCGGGCCGATCCACGCCTTCCAGTGTGCCCAGCAGGATCTTGGCCGTGGTCATCACCGCGCCCGTATTGCCGGCGCTGATCAGCCCGTCCGCTCGTCCGTCCCGAACCAGCCGGGCAGCCACGCGGATAGAGGAGTCGCGCTTGCGGCGGAACGCCTTGGCCGCTTCATCCTCCATGGTGACGGCCTCGGAGGCATGCACCACCTCAATCTTCAGGGCTTCCGCGCTTCGCCGCGCCAGTTCCCGTTGGAGCACATCCTGAGGGCCCACCAGAAGGACTTCTGCATGTCCCGCCCGCGCAGCCTGGATCGCCCCTTCGATTTCAGGCACGGGAGCCGTGTCCGATCCCATTGCATCAACAGCAATCGCGCGCATGGTCTAAGAGCGCCCCCCAGAGTGGTGATCTTTTTGAGTGTGGCCCGGGAATGCCCGGACCATGACTCAGGCCGCTTCATCCACCAGAATCGCTTCACGCCCGTTGTAGTGGCCGCAACGCGGGCACGCCTGGTGGGGCAACTTCGATTCATGACAGTTGGGGCACTCAGAAAGCGACCGCCGCTTCAGGTGGTCATGCGCACGCCGACGGTTGCGGCGCGCTTTTGAATGTCGTCTTTTCGGATTTGCCATCTCTCCGTTTCCTTCACATCAAGTTTCCTTGCCGTCCTTATCCGGATGCAAGGTCGAATTTCCCTGTGCGAGAGCCGTGCCCGGCCGGCTGGCGGCCCACACACCAACCCCTCCCATGAAATGCGGTCAGTTGCCTGACCTAGTTTTTCTTCAAGAAAGCAAAGGGTGAATCTTCGTGCTGCAAGGAACAACCGCATTCCCTGTCGTTGCGGTTCACGCCACACACCGGACAGAGTCCCCGGCAGTCAGGCCGGCAAACTATCTTCATCGGAACGGACAGGAGGACCTGTTCCCTCACCACGTCAGCTAGATTCACACCGTCGCCCGGAAAGAATCCGACCTCAAGTTCGTCTTCTTCGACTTCGACCTCTTCTTCCCGGGCAATTTCTTCCATCGGCCGATAAGGCAGATCGAAATCAAGTTCAACCGGTATCCTGATTTGTTCCAGGCACCGGTCACAGGCGGCTTCCAGCGCTCCGGAAATGTGCCCGCGAACCCGAATTTCTTTCCCGGCCAGTTCGGCTTCGGCTTTCACCGCTAGAGGTTCTGCCTGCCGGACCTTAACCTCTTGAAAATCCAGAGTGCCAGGCTTGTAAGTCTCTGATGCCGTTACCCGGTGAAGCTCCAGCTCCTGAAGGGTGATGTACACTTCAGCCTCACTCGTCCAAAACTACAATTATAGCCTGCCGGCCATGCGTGTCAAGAAACGCAGGCGCAACAACCACTTACTTTCCATCTTCTGACCAGTCGGTAGAGCGCCTAGCACGCCACATTCTTCAGGCGTTTCATCTGTATGTCCGGCTGCCGCGTGCGCTCTCCACCCGTTTCCCTCTTGAAATTATCGCTCGAGTTGAATACAGTCTCAACTCTTGGGTGGATAACATTAACTATATTTTCAGCATTGTGCGTGCGGACCTTCCGCGAACAAGCCTTGCCCGCTGGGCATCGCTTTCCTTCAGCCTTTCTGTCTTAACCTATCTTTTTTCGATCGCCATTACCCAGTCGTTCCTGGCCCTTGCGGGGGTTCTTTTCGCTGCGCACCTACTGCGCCACCGTCCCCGCCTTAACTTTCCGCCGATCAAGGCGCCGCTGCTGCTCTTCTGCCTGTTTACGGTGATCTCAGTTCTGTGGGCCACTAACCGTGGCGCGGGCCTGTTTGCCGTGCGGAAGCTGGTCCTTTTCCTGATTATCCTGATGGCCGTGAACCTGATTGTGAGCCGCCGGCACCTCGTCTGGCTGTGGAAGGGGTTGTTTGTTGAAGCAGCCTTTGTCGGCCTGATTGCAGCAGGACAGTTTGTCAGGCAATATCGCATGGTCAGCGCAGAGCACCCTCATCACGTTTATGCTTACATGATCACTACGCGCATCACCGGGCTGATGGGTGACTGGATGAATTTCGGCGGCCAGCAGATGCTGGTCTTCATTCTTCTGGTGGCGTTCCTGCTGCTGGCGCTAAGGGCGGGCTGGGTCTGGTGGGTGGTGGCGGCGATCGTAGCCCTTTCGATTGTTCTCAACCTGACGCGAGGGGTCTGGCTGGGATGCTTTTTTGCCATGGTTTACCTGTTGTGGCGCTGGAAGCCCAGATGGGTCGTGGCGCTTCCGGTGCTTGCAGTTGTGGTCTATCTTTTTTCACCACGGATGGTCCATGAGCGCCTGTGGCTGGCGCTCCATCCCACGCGTGATCCAGCGCTTGCCATCCGATTCGAAATGTGGGAAGTGGGATTGAACATGGTGAAGGCTCATCCATGGGTCGGTGTGGGCCCCAATAACATTCCGCAGGTGTATGATCTTTATCTTCCCAAAGGGCACGCGCCCATCGCCGGCTATCACTATCACCTGCACGACAACTTTATCCAGTTCGGCGCAGAACGGGGGCTTCCGTGCCTGGTGGCATGGGTGTGGCTGATGGCGGCGCTGCTTTGGGGAATGTGGAAGGTCCGCCGCAGATGTGGAGCCGGCCGATGGATGGTGGATGGGGCGCTCGCCGCATGGCTGGCCTTCGTGGTGGAAGGCTTCTTTGAATTCAACTTCGGGACGTCACCTGTTCTGATGGTTTTCCTGTTTGTTGTCTCAACGCCTTTTGTGGTGGGAAAACTTGAGGACGCCGCAGGCGGCGAGAAAACGGCGGCCCGTTAACTTCGATTGGATGGATTCCCTTAAATGCGAACCTCCGATTTTGAGGTCCGCTGGTTTTATTTTCCGGATGATTCATGACGGCCAGGCGCCAAATGTTCCGCAGTTCGATGGTGGTAGGGACTTTTTCGTTCCTCGGCAGCCTGACTGGCATCCTGGTGGAAATCAGCATTGCCGCCAACCTGGGACTGTCGAAGGCATCGGACACTTTCTACGTAGCTTTCACGGTCCCTTACATTATCACCAACCTGATTTCCGCCACCGGCCAGTTTTCTCTGGTGCCCTTTTTCTCATCGCTCGAGGCGCAGCATCCCGAGGAGGAATTCTGGCGCGGCTTCAGCTACGTGGCCAACATTGTTTTTGTCGGCCTCAGCGTGCTGGCTTTGCTGGGCGCACTTGGGGCTCCGTGGCTGGTGCGCGGAATCGCACCCGGCTTTACGGTTGAGCAGGCGCAGACGGCCACCCGCCTTGCCCGCTGGCTCTTCATCATTATCATTCCAGCAGGCGTGGCGGAAATCGTGCGTTCATTTCTGTTCAGCCGGCAACGCTTTGCTGTCCCTTCTTCAGCGAATTTCTTCCGTAATGTGACAGTGGTGGTCAGCATCCTGCTGGGGTTCCGGCGCTACCACTACTACAGCATCATTTTTGGATACCTGGCGGGATACCTGGTGCAGTTTGCTGTGCTGGGTGGACAGCTTTTGATTTCGTTCCCGGTCCGCTATTCCGTCAGCTTCCGTGGGTCAGGCGAGGCCTTTCGCAATTTGCGTGGCGCGGGACTGGCGCAGATGGCGACGGCGCTTTCCTGGCAGGCCGTGGTGATTGTTGAAAGGATCATCGCCTCATTTCTCCCGCCCGGCACCCTCACGGCCCTTGCTTATGGAATCAAGATCATGAGTACCATTGCCGAGGTGCTGGCCGGAAGCGCAGGGACGGCGGCACTGCCCAGGCTTTCCATGGCGGTGGCCCGCAAGGCGGCCGCGGAGGTCCTCAGCGCGTTGCGCGATACGCTGGAAATCAGCCTGGCGCTGGTGGCTCCGTTCATGGTCTTCTGCCTGATGCTCAGCCACAACATCATCCGGCTGGTTTTTGAGCGCGGCCGTTTCACGCATGAAGCCGCATCGCTGATGGCAATGGTCTTTTTCTACTACTGCCTGGGGCTTCTGCCTTACGCAGCTGTGCGGTTGATGAACTTCTACCTGTTCGCACGCAATGAAGCCTCCGCCTTTTTCCGGCTGGCCGTTTTCCAATATGCGCTCAACATTGGCTTTGACCTGTTCTACGTTGGGATTCTTCACCTGGGCGCAAAAGGGATTCCGCTGGGCATGTTGACGGCCGTTATCGTGGTTTGCGGCGTCGCCTGGCATCGGAACCTTGGCAAAGTTCGGGAGGCGATCGACCGGGCGCTGGGTTTGTTTGCTCTGAAAGTGTCAATCGGATGTGGCCTGGCAACGATGGTCATCTGGGGATTGAGTGTGTGGTTGTCGGCTCCGCAAACCGGGTTCGGCAACTTTATATACCTCTGCATCACCTGCGGGGCAGGAGGCCTGGCTTATCTTCTGGTGCTGATGGTTTCAGGTATCCTGTCGCTTTCGCAAGTGAGGATGCTTTTCGAGCGCCCGGCAGGGTCTTAACGGCCCGGATCTGTGGTTTGCGGTCTTGCAGGAGTTCATTCGCTGACGGAATGATGGAGCATGAAGGCTTTCCACGTTCTTGTTGTCACCAATCTATGGCCCACGG
>Ga0102950_1000125_pt1 | contig 18826 bp, 9 predicted proteins | sample SalPon2A_B_D2_MG_FD_78505 | JGI IMG/M metagenome (GOLD analysis project Ga0102950, IMG submission 78505) | Soil microbial communities from South San Francisco under conditions of wetland restoration - Salt Pond MetaG R2A_B_D2_MG | ecosystem: Environmental > Terrestrial > Soil > Wetlands | place...
CCTGTAAAGCGCATGCGAACCATAGCATGTTACATAAAGGTTCCCCTCTTCATCCAACGCGAGCCCGTCGGGAACCGCACCGGGAGATTCAGCGTAAACTTCAACCCCGTTCGCGGGAGCCTGCCCGTCTTCGAGGATGATGCGATAGATCTTGCGTGTGTCACTCTCAGCCATGAAGATGCAGCTTTCGTCTCGATTGAGCGCCAATCCATTCGCGTAACCGAAGGGACCTGCAACTTCAGTCCCTGCGCCACTGGGATCGAAGCGAAGCAAACGCCCGATGTTGCCCATCCAGGCGCCGGAGTCGGTGACGTAAAGGTGGCCACTCTCGCCGAATACGGGAAAGTTGGGCTCAGCCAGCTTTGCGCCCGCCGCCTCACTTGCAAAAATTTCATGCTGGCCGCTCTTTGTGACTCGAACGACTCCCTGCCCGCCAACACAAACGAACAAAACGTCTTGAGAAGAAAACGCCAGGCCGCCGCAGAATCCATTGAGCTGAGCGATCTCCTCGACGCAGCCTTTGGTATCAATCCGGTAGATCTGGCCGGCTTCACCTCCGGCCCAGAGATTGCCTTCTTTGTCAAAAGCGCAACACTCCGGGTGGTCAAGAAAGTTCGCAAAAACCTCGAACGACTCCGCTGGAATTTCAGTGATCATGGCGTCAAAAATATCACGGTTTTGTCAGCACCCTCAATACGCCGGAGAAAATGTGTCCAGAAGAATGAATGATTCCCGAGGCCGGGCCCTGCTTTTTGTGGCTTGCCCTTTATGTTTGGTATATCTTTCTATTCCGGTACAAACCTGGCAAAGTTTTGGCCAATGGCCGGCGCCCGCCTGGTGCGGGTCGGCGTGATTCCGGGGCCCATTGCCTTTTCCTTTGCCGGGCATCGGGTTTATGCGAGGTTATCTCCGCCGGATCCGCTTTTCAACAAGGAGTCTTGATCAAAATGCCGACTGTCATCTATGACCCTTCCCAAATCCCTTTTGATAGGCCCGGTAAGCATCACTACCAGGTCGTGTTTAATTTCGACTCAAGCTATGGAGGTTCCCTGGTTCCCCTCACCGTGATTAATGGTTCCCGGACTCCCGCTGGCGGCGAGTTGCCACGCGGCGTTGCTGTCTTCGGTGGCACCCACGGCAATGAGTGGGAAGGACAGGTTGCGATTAAACGGCTCTGCGCCGATCTCAAACCGCAGGATTTATGCGGGCGCGTGATTCTGATGCCTCAGCTCAGCGAAAGCGCCTGCCGGGCCAATACCAGGACGTCTCCGCTGGACGGGGTCAATATGAACCGTGCGTTTCCCGGCGACCCACGGGGCTCCATTTCCTACCGGATTTCGAATTTCGTCAAGACTCGAATCTTCCCTCAGGTCGGCGTAGTGTTAGACATTCATTCCGGAGGCAGAGAGGGAGGCTTTGCGCTTTGCACGTCCTTCCATGCCATTCCTGACCCTGCGCAGCGAGCGGAAATCGCCCGTGTAGCACAGCTTTTTGACACTCCCTTCGTCCTTGTCTACTCAAATATTTTTGGTTCTGGACTGCTCACGAATGAAGCAGAATCTGAGGGTAAAATCACTGTCGGTGGCGAATTCGGGCAGGGGGAGTCAACGGACCCCAAGGGAACTCTCCATGCGTATGAGGGCATAAAAAACGTTCTGCGCCATTATGGGATGTTGCCGGACGCCGTTGTAAAGATCGATCGTGACCGTCAGAGTCCACCTCGAATCATCGGGGCCGAGAACCGGGAGGACTACATCCCCTGTCCCAGGGACGGCATATGGGAGCCGTTAATCCAGCTTGGGAGCGACGTGCGCAAGGGAGATCTGATTGGACGTCTCCACGATTTTGACGATCACTCCTCTGCACCCCTGGAAGTCATTGCACACCGTTCTGGTGTACTCGTCACGATGCACCTTGGGGCCGTCTGCCAGAAGGGCTATACGCTTTACGTTATCGCGGAGGATGTGCAAATCTGATGCGCTCCTGTGCTGTGAGGAATCGGGCCCAGGCAGATTAAGCGCGATATCGTTCGAGCTTAGCCTCATCCAATTCAACACCAAGCCCGGGCCCTTCGGGCGGGAAAGCCCTCCCGGGAATGATCTTCAAAGGGGTTTTGAGCAGATCGCCCTCGTAACAAAGCGGTCCGATAATGTCGCATGGAAAGGCATCCGCATGGATTGCCGGGGTGGCCATGGCAAGGTGAATCATTGCCGCGCTTGCGATTCCCATTTCCAGATTGCTTCCGATGGTGCAACTGAGGCCGGCCGCTTCCGCTACCGCCGCAATTTTTCGGGCAGGTCCAATGCCACCGGACTTTCCGACGTAAATTGAGAAAATATCCGCGGCGCCGGCCCGAACCAGCTTCATGGCATCCTGCAGCATGTAAAGGCTCTCATCGGCCATGACGGGAACCTGCACCTGCCGCCGGACATCGGCCATCCAGGCGACGTCAAAGGGCTGAACCGGCTGTTCAGCAAAGAGGATGTCCTGGTCGGCAAGCTTTTGTATTGTCTGGATTGCGTCACCCGTCGACCACCCTCCATTCGCATCTATGCCCAGGCGAATTTGCGGGCCAATGGAACGGCGCACGGCTCGGACCCGTTCCAAATCCGTGCCAGGATTCATTCCCACCTTGACTTTCATGGTCTGGAACCCCTGCGCTTTCGCCCAAAGGGCAATTTCCGCTGCTCGATCGGGCTCCTCGCCGGAAATGGACCATTTGGTTGGAATGAACTCCCGTACCGGACCACCCAGAAGCCGGTATAAAGGAAGGTTTGCAGTTTTTCCCAGAATATCCCAAAGCGCCATCTCAATGCCGGCCTTGGTAAAGGGGTTTCCTGCCACGGCTTGGTTTAACAAGGCGCCAACCCGTTCCACCTCGGTGGGGTCTGTGCCGATGAGGGCGGGGGAAATGAGGGTGTCGATAAAATGCGCAGCGGTTGTTTGGTCTTCACCGCTCCAAATGGGCGTACACGAGACCTCACCCAAACCAGTGAATCCCTTATCCGTGTACACCTTCACGATGAGAAACGGGGAGGCACGATGCCATCCTCGGCTTCCCCTGATGGACAATTCTTCTTTGATAGGGACCTGGACAGGGATGGTTTCAATTCTTGTGATTTTCATCTCAGGTTTTGTGCGCTGGCGAACTTGGACCGCGAGGCAAGACACGCGGGCGATGCAGGCACCCTCTCCTTCAACCGGTCAAGCCCGGGATATTCGCGTTTCAGGCTCAGTTGATACCAGGCCATACTGCCACCACGGCTCCCGGCGTTTCAGGGAGCCCGCCAGCGTCGTAGATAGACATTCGGCGGACGGAACTCTAACAGCGGTATCAGAAATTGACTGCGCGCCAGTTGTGATCCTGCTGCTCTCCAACGGCTTTGCTTACGGGCCCCGAGAACCGCTGAGAAATCTCACCAGCCGTATCCTTCACAGTCCTTGCAAGGGCATCAAGGGTGGTTCCGGTGATCTGTCCGGTTGTCCCTGCAACGCTGATGGCTGCTATCACCGCATGGTCGTTTTCAAAGATTGGGGCGCCTACACAACGAAATCCGATTTCGTCTTCTTCGTTATCGAAGGAATATCCGACCTTCCGAATATGTTCCAGTTCGGCTTGCAGTTTCCTGCTGAACACAATTGTGTTTTCGTTGTGGCGAGCCCAGATTCTCGAGGTTCTCAAACGGTTGATTTCATCTTCCGGCAAATAAGCTAGAAGGGCCTTGCCAACTCCTGTACAGTGCAGGTCAAGCCGTCTGCCGATATGGCTGGCCGTCTTGACCGCCGTTGGCGGTTCCAACTTTTCAACCAAAACCGCCTCCCCGTCCTCGTAAATAGCCATGTGGACGGTCAAACGTGTCTTCTCCAGCAAGCGTCTCAGGGGCTGGGAAGCCCGGGTTCGTAGCTCGATCCGTCCTATAGCCTCCTGCGCCAAATTAAAGAGCCGCATTCCAAACAGATACCGATGGGTACTCGGAATCCGGTAGATATATCCACGACGCTCCAGCGTGAGCAGGATGCAGTGAGCCGAGCTCTTTGGCAACCTCAGTTTTCGCGCGATATCTGCCAGCGTCATGCCTCTGTTGGATTTTGCCAGCGTTTCCAGAAATGTCAGCGCACGGTCCACGCTGGACACCGATGCGGTTACCGGCCCTTTCCTGGGAACAGTTGTTTCTATCGCTTCTGTTCTCATTGGCATTAACCTCCCCACATTCTGAAACCTGCCTCCAAGGTTGTGCTGTGACATTTGTCGTATAGTTTAGCTCGGTTGTCTCCGTCTTAGAGATTTTTGTGCCATCAAAAACTTCGATAGCTCATATTACCGGGAAGCCTGATCCTGGCCATTGCCATGACTCCATCAGCAGAGCCTTTTGATCGGGTCTAATGAAATGAGCCCGCTCGGTGAAACACGAGCGGGCCCCTTTCAAGAAGGCGAACCCTTCAGGGACCAGCTTTGATCGACCTCAACAAGCCGACCGTCCGCCGCCCATTTCCGTTTGTAGCAAAACACGAGCCACAATTGGAATCTCACGCCAGCCCTAAAAGTACAGCTTCAGCGCAAACTGCATGATTCGCGCCGGACCGGCGGAAAAGATCTCGCCCGTCGAACCGGTGTTGATGGTTGTGTTGGGATTGTTATAATTCACGTGGTTCAGAGCATTGAACATCTCCCAACGAAATTGAAGATACTTCGACTCGGTGAAATGGAAATTCTTCAACAGCCCGGTATCCCAATCAAAATAGCCAGGCCCGTTCATAATTCCCATTCCTGAGTTGCCATAGGTATAAGGCGCCGGTACCGCAAAAGCAGCCGGGTTAAACCACTGCTGAGGACTTGGGTTGCTGACCTGCGGATTGCCGACGAGATTGGGACGGGTGTCCCATCCGTTTCCGAGTGTCGCACCGGGTGCCGTAAAGGTCAGCGGAGAGCCGGACTGGTAGCCCACGATGCTGCTAAATTCCCATCCTCCGATGACACCATTGAGAAGGGTGCTTGAATTTGCGAGATATTTTCTCTGGTGGCCAAAGGGAAGGTCATATACACCCGAAACATTCAGGATGTGCGTGCGATCATACGGTGAACGCCCGCGCAAGTACCCTGGGGGCGTGAAGGGCTGCAGCCCGTCGACGGTATCAGCAGCTGCGCCGTCCAGCATCGACTTGCTGTAAGCGTAAGAGGCTACAAACCCGAGACCGTTTTTGAACCTTCGCTGCCACATGGCCGTAAGGCCGTTGTACCAGACCGATCCGCCATTCTGGTATAAGGTGATGCCGCCAAGCTGCGGATAAGGAAGAGCAGCCTGCAGGTTCGAATATTGGCCAGCAGGCACCGCATTGTAGTTAAAGCCACTGATGGGATCGGAGCGGTGCGTGCCGATATAGCTCAAGGTCAGAGAGGAATGGTAGGGCAATTGTTTCTCGACGGTGATGTTCCATTCGTGCGTCTTCTGACTTTTGATATTGTAGGCGGGAGCCACCGTCCCCGGAGCGACAAAGAAACTGGGATTGTTCGGAAAGATCGTTTCCCAGGGTTGAGGCGTGCTTGGGGAGAAGCTTATATTTTCCCACGTCCAGTAAGGGGGGCCGACAATGGAGGATGCGGTTCGATTTCCTTCAAAGCTGCTTGTGAAAATCCCATAAGAGCCGCGCACCACCATGCCGTTTGTGACTCGCCACGCAACGCCCAGCCGCGGCGAGACAAACCCATTCGGATCAAACAGCCCCTTGGGAACCCCAATTTTATTGGCCGGAACCCATTGGCCCGCCGTGGCCGGCGCCAGGTATTTAGCTACGGGTTGACACGTCAAATTAACCTGTCCCTGGTTATCCAGACCTGCCACGATTTTGCCGATGGTGGGGTCGAAAGTGGCGCCATTTCCGCAAACATACTCCTTGCCTTGCCAGTAATCCCAGCGCACGCCGAGGTTCAGAGTAACCTTTTGGCTGATGTTCCAATAGTCTTGAGCAAAAAGGGCATCGTAAGGTGAATCCTTCATGCCAAAGGTCTGAAGAGGGTAGTTTCTGAATCCGTCGTGAGGCAGACCCAGCAGGTAGTCAGCAAAGGCGAAGCCGGTGTACTGGCCATTGAAGTCAAACTGGCCTCTGGAGAAACCTGACCCATGCCGACCGAGCGTTGTCCGGTTGTCGTAGTTGTAACCGAGGATGAGACTGTGCTTCCCCCGAATGAGGTTGATGCTGGCTGTACCGTCAACGGAGTCCGACCACAGACGTCCCGGAGTGCCCCAAGGCTCTGCAAACCCCGTAATGCCGGTCACGTTGACGGTGGGAAGCCCGATCCAGTCGGCCCTTCCCGCAGTCGGGAAACCCTGAATGCCTGCCTGCTGCGTCAAGTTATCTTTTCCAAGCGCGGCCGAGCCGCCGGTAAAGGTATTGTTAGACGACACATAGCTGGCGTTAAGGGTAAACAGCAGATTCGGTGTAATCGTGTAATTGTACGTCAATCCAAAATTGTGCTGGTTGGTTTCGTTTGTTTGAACAACCGCGGGGCTGTACTGAGGGCTTGTGGTCGGATTCACCCAGTCAATGAACTGCCCATAGATCCGTTGCTTCGAAGTGATCTGCTGGTCAATCCGAAGCAAGCCGTTCCAGGTGTCATTGGTTCGCGGTGCCACGGCATGGAAATTGCCGTCGTTATATCCTGGCGTCGGCGTCAGAAAATACTTCTCAAGAAAGTTCGCTCCATAATCAATTCGGCCCGTAGGAATGATATTACTGCACGCACCGGAGGTGGAATCATACGTGGAAGTACTGGTCGTGCACGCGGAATTTTGAGCCGGGGTGGAGACAAACTGAGTACCAGTCGTGGGATCGATTACGGGTGTAGAAACTGCAGAGAAATCCCCATTCAGCCAGGCAGGATCGGGCGTCGCGCTGTTGTATATGCTTTCCTGCCGCACCGTTGTTCCTTCAAAGCTGGTGAAGAAAAAGGTCTTGTCCTTGAAGATCGGGCCGCCTGCGGCAGCGCCGAATTGATTCTGGGAAAGTTTCGGTGTCTTGGAAGCAAAAGTATTTCGGGCATCAATCGCATTGTTGCGCAGGAACTCCCAGGCGCTTCCGTGGTATTGATTCGTTCCCGCCTTCGTCACCATGATGACCTGGAGCGGATCGCGACCGTGCTCCGCGCCAAAGTCGGAGGTCTCAACTCTGAACTCGGCGATGCTATCCACATTAGGAAGGGTAATAGCACCTTCATCCATTCCCGAGTTGATATTCGTACCATTCAGCGAAAATTGAGTATGGTCCCCCTGACTGCCGAGGCCTTGTACATAGGTGCCTCTCTCGGGACCACTGTGGCTCGCGGTAAAGCGCATGCCAGGCGCCAAGGTCACAAGGTTGACAACATTTCGCCCGTTCAATGGCAGGTTGAGGATGTTCTTCTCCTGGACTGTCGTTCCTGTTTTGGCCGTCTCAGTTTGCAGCAATGCAGGCGCAGCGCTAACCGATACCTGTTGAGTAGCAGTTCCCACCTGCAATGGGACCGTCAGGCGTTCACGTGCCCCTACCGTCAGGTCCACACGATTCACCTTCCAGGTCTTGAAGCCACTCATGGTTACCTGGACCGAATAGGAGCCGATGGGCAATGCGGGGACTTGAAATGTGCCGGCAGAACTTGTCTTGACAGTGGTCGTCAGTCCGGTGTTCAAGTTTCGTACCGTCACCTCAGCTCCTGGTACGACCGCGCCGGATGGGTCGGTAACCGTTCCGAGAATTACTCCCTGGGTGCCAACCTGGCCAAACAGGCCAGCACTCATCAGGGATATTCCCACGAGCGCTGAAAAGAGAAAGAAACACATGCGTTTCATAATTCATTTCCTCCAACAACCGTGACTTGGGCTTCGTCCATTTTGGTCCAATATCACGATTGATCCACGAAGCGTTTACACACTAACAGATTGGATTGGTACCCCGGGCGTTTGTGCAATCGAAACCCCATACGGATTACAAAATCCCAGATAGGCCCCTGAACCGACTGTCAATAGAACAACCAAGGGCTGCATCTCTTCCTGCCCTTGGAAAACACGCATATTCCAGTTGCTAACGGCGAGTATATAGCGAGCCTGAAAACTGTCAATACGCGTAGACGCCTGAAAGCTCAATATGTCCAACATTATGGATGAGGTCAGTTTTAACGCCCTGGGACGCCAGGAATTGCGCCGAAGGAGGTTGTTGTTGAAGATAATTCCGGCCGCAACTGGAGGGCTGTTTCGTGCCATCTATGTGGTAAATTTTACTGACCCCTCTTCTGTTGGCGCCCATGGTTTTCGGGATCCGGCGCCATGCCCCGGCTCTGGCAGAGCACTATTATCGATAAGAAGTATTGCGAAGCGCCCTGTGGCCCGCCCTGATTTACCCGTCTGCCGTTCTGCGCCACGACGCTAATGCAGGTAATCGGATACGGCCTGTGCCAACTGCTCAACGGGGATGTCCGCTCGCGGCTGGAATTCGTTGGAATCGCAATACCGGAGCAAACGGTCGCACAGGAACACTGCCTCCGGATGCTCGTCGTCCAACTGGGGGCCTATCCGCAGCGTTGTAACCAACAGGCGACCCGTTCCGACTTTCGCTTCGAAAATGTAACCTACCCTGGAGAGTTCCTTGAGTTTGCTCAAAAATCCAGCCTTGGTCCGGATGCCGCCGATGATGGGTGCGACGTTGGGGAGCGCGTCAAGCGGAAATGGCGCGGACCCCTCCATCAGGGCGTAAAATTGCAGATCGCAAAAACCTTCGTGCGGGAAGTTCTGGAGTGCGGGGTGGTCCCGCACGACTGTACCTAAAGCTCCTCCTGCAGCCGGGAAGAAGCTGACCCTGGCAGGCCTGTCAAGAGCCAGCCAGACCCGGCCACCCGACTCCAGAAAATCGCTGGCCGCACGATCCAGCGAATCAGTAATGAGCAGGCCGTCTTTAGTTGGGCCGCGCTGACCAGTGCGAATAAACCCAAAATTTTTTCTCAACCCGGGCCATGAAACCGTTGCAACGATTGGAGCTGTTGGGTGACTCATCAAACCGTGTCGCGGAAAAACCCAAAAGTCCCAGTGATTGATATGCCCGTCCACTTCCAGTGCGAACTCAACCTTCCGGGGCTGGCCCTTGCTCCAAGGCCCGAGAGAAATGGTTGAGACAGGACTGATCCTGCCCAGCGGTGCGCTGAGGTGATCGATTCTTGACCCAGCCACCGTTCTTCCCTGAGCGCTCACGCGCCATGAGGCAGAACCCTCTCTGATTTCAGTCTCACCGTAGTTGGAAACCGACAATTTCAGGTCCCTGGCAGCATCGGCCCACAAAGTTCGCTCTCCCGGCCCGGCATCAATCAGCGGCAGTACCGGATCGTTGATTTCGCTTCCCTCTTCCGGCGCCACGGCTTTGGGCTGCCAGAAATAATTGAACCAGCCTTCCTCCCAGGAATCACCTTCACCGGTGCCACCGGGGTAATCCATAATCAGCCAATACTCATAACCGGTGACATCCGGCTCCCGTCGGACCCGCTCTATCTGGAAGCGCCGCCCCAACTGCAAGAGTTTCTGGGAGTTTCGGAGATAGACCGGATATTCAGACGCCAGTCCATTCTCATCCACCCAGCGCTTTTTGGCCTCCAGCCATTCCGGGGCCATGACTCCCGTGAACCTTGGAATCAGGGAAATATCCGGAAGCGAGCAATAGTAGTCACCAAATTCATGGCGGACGGTCGGAAGGCTGGGCGACGAGCCCCGCCCCATGCTGAGCATGTCAGTCGGCTCCATGCGGTAGCCGTCGTTCGACATGATGATCCGGTCGGGCATTAAGGACTTGGCCTGCCGGTACAATTCGGCCACGGCTTGCAGAAATGCCAGTTTGCTTTTCTCATCCTTGAGCCAGTGGAGGTTGAACTCGTTCCCCATCGCCAGTGACATCCAGGAGGGATGGTTTCGGTGTGCAAGGGCCACACCGGTGAGTTCGCCCTGCACAAAGTCGAGGAAGGGAAGAAGATACTGTGTGTAGGCCACCGGCAATTCCGCCATCACAAGAATGCCGACTTCGTCGGCTGCCTCGAAAAACTCGCGAACCGGCGTCATTGAATGGAAGCGCACGGCGTTAAAGCCGAAACTCTTCACCAGGCGAAGGCGTTCCAGGTACACCTGCTTTGAGGCAGGCGGCACGCCCGTCAGCACCTCAACGTTGTCATCGCCGTAGCCTCGAAGATAGAGCGGTTTGCCGTTCAGCAGTAACACGTTCCCCTGCGTCCGGATCTCCCGAATCCCGAATCGTTGCTCGACCCTGTCTCGCTCTGTCGCACCTTGCATCAGGGAAATGCCAGCCGTATGGAGGTTCGTATGGTCCGGCGACCACAGGGCTGCGCCCGGCATGGGAAGGTCAACATGCACTTCCTCCACCCCGCCGGCAGGGACGTGGACGACCACTGTGCCGCGGTGCGGGCCCACGATGACCCGCAACTGGCCGCGGAACGCGTGGCTTTCCATGTTGCGCACCTGAACGCCAAACCGCGCCGTGGCGGGGTTAATTTCGGAACGGACCCACAGTTGATCAATCCACACGCGGCCGGTCGATTCCAATTCCACAGGACCGTAAATGCCGCCCCAATTTGCGATGTAGTTCAGCATGCCGGTGGGGTAGTTTGGGATCTGTTTATCCGGTGATGCTTTGTGTTGCTTCCCCGGATTTGAAACCTTAAGCTCAATCGTGTTGTCGGCGCCGGGGCGCACTGCACTACTGATTTCGAACTCGAAGGGCGCGCTCATGCCCTTGTGCCGGCCTGCGGGCTTACCGTTCACAAACAGCTCCGTATCGCGCAGAGCGCCACCCACGCGGAGAACAATCCGCTTCCCGTTCCAGGAGGGCGGGACAGGAACCACGCGTTGATACCAGGCCACGCCCTCATAGTCGTGACGCAGGATGCCGGCTGGCTTCCCCACTCCCTGGGCCTGCCAGCAACCGGGAACCTGGATGACGCGGGCGAAATCTGCCTCAGAATCAAGGCGGAACTGCCAGGATCCGTTAAGATCAATCCCCAACCGCGGCGCCTGGCCCGTGATGGGAGCGCTCTGGTGCCTTGCTGATAACCCATAGCCGCCAGCCCCCTGGGCCACCCCGGCCGCTGGAGCGGCCAAAGCGCCTGCCAGCATTCCCCGCAGGAACCTTCTTCGGCCCAGAATATCTCGGCTCACCCTGCACCTCCTTCATCCATCCACCACTTGGCCTGATGTTAGCGTCTTGACCTGGAAAACGGACCCGGTCAGCATACTCCTGCCGCATCCCTGCGGAAACTCCACTAATGCGGAGCCACCAGAATTCGTTCAGGACCTTGTACGAACCCTCGGCCACACAGGTGCGTACCCAGTCAAGTTATGCTATAAGACGATTTACCCCAGGGCACAAGAGGGAGCTCTACACTTCATCTGGGATGTGATAAATTTTCCCGCGATAACTGTTCGCATCACCACTGCTTGTGGTTGGGGAGCCGCAGGTTGCTGTAACCAGGGGCAGACATTACCGATTGAAATCACTTTTAGGAGAACCCAATGGAGAGATTAAAGGGAAAGGCCGCGATTGTTACCGGAGGCAGCAACGGGATTGGCAAAGCCATCAGTGAGCTGTTCGCTGAAGAAGGGGCCCGCGTGGTTATCGCTGATATCGAGACTGAGAGTGGCGCAAGCGTCGCCGCTGAAATCGTTCGAAAGGGCGGGGACGCAGTGTTTTCCAGAACCGATGTCAGTTCTGCTGCAGACGTTGCAAATGTCGTAAAACTGGCGGCCGGCGATGATGGACGTGTTGATATCCTCTGCAACAACGCTGCCTACCTGACGAACTGGAACGGGATCGTGGAGTCCACAACAGAGGAGTGGGAGAAAGCGTTTCGAGTGAATTTGATGGGGGCTTACAACCTGACCAAGGAAGTTCTGCCCCTCATGCTGCAGCAGAAGCAGGGATCGGTTGTTAACATCGCGTCCATTCAGGCGCTTGTGGGATGCCCAACGTCCGTGGCCTATACCGCGATGAAATCTGCAATGCTGGGCTTAACTCTGAGCACGGCGTATGACTACGGGCCGCAGAACATCCGCGCTAATGCGATTTGCCCAGGCCCGATTCAAACGAGGATTTCGCCAAAGCCGGGAGATGCCGCCTACCAATGGCAGTGTGACCAGACGATGCTTGCGCGGGTCGGTTACCCCAGGGAAATTGCCTACGCGGCCCTTTTCCTTGCATCGGATGAAGCGTCATACGTCACGGGAACCGTCATTCCCGTGGACGGCGGGTGGACTGCAAAATAGGCCTGACGAGAATCGATCTGCGGGCTCACGTCACGCGCGGAAAGCCGGTGTCACAAGACACCGTATTTCTCATAAACGTCCCGGAGAAACGCTCCGCGCAACAGTTCGTCGCGGCTGTGATTTTCGCTCGACACCTTTTGAAAAGCGCGTTCAAGCACCTCCGGAACAAGGGCCGCCGGGATGGCAACTACGCCGTCATAATCAGCGGCGATCAGGTCGCCGGGGAAGACGTTTACCCCGCCACAAACTACCGGGACATTGTAGTTTACAACCACTCCGCGCCCTTTTGAATCCACCGGCTTGATGCCTGTTGCGAAGACCGGGAAGCCGATCTTCTCGATCTTCTTGACATCGCGAACCAGTCCATCCACAACAGCGCCGCGTGCCCCACGGGCCATTGCTGCCGTTGAAAGTAACTCGCCCCAGGGCGCATTGCGAATCGATCCGCCGGTTGAGACCACGGCTACCTCGCCAGTCAAAAGGCTGTCGACGGCCTCGATCTCCATGGCGTAGGGATCATCCGGGATTTCCTCTACATCGATGCACAGGATCGTTCGCGCCCATCCCGCCGTACACACTTCCCGAAAAAGCGGCCGCAGGGAATGACTCATCGCCTGATCCCGATAGCCTAATTCATCCAGGGAATCGGAGATCACGGCCGTATAAAGCTCCCTTCCGATCTTGTCAAACAACGTCAGGTCTTCCGTCGTCGCTGCTTCTCGAATACTTCGATTATTAGTGCTCATGTTTTCATTCACCTTAAAGCTCATATGGATATCCAGTCAGGTCTGTTGGTTTTGCCGCCTCTCTAAAGGCGCTTTCACCCGGTTTTATGACTTACTTAATGGGTAACTTGATGAGTCTACTTATTCGCACTCTGTACCGGAGACTCGTCAATGGTCAGAATCAACTTGTGATACGAAGCTTTCTTTCTTTCAACTGCCTCATTAAATTTTTTCAGCGCGCTAGCACTCTTGCTTGCCTCGCCGAGTTTGCGATATGCCAATGCAAGCGTGTAAAAAACAGTGGGATCATCATCGAGTGAAGCGGCCTTTTTGAGAGCAAGAACAGCATCTTCTCCCCGATGTTCAGCCGACAGAATTTTCCCAAGCAGAAAGTGCGCAGGCCCGTTTTGGGAATCAAGCGCCAGAGACCTTCTGACCTCAGATTCCGCGATCTTGAATTCCTTGCCGCCCTTCGTCCCGAGTTCATAATCTGCCTGAGCCTGGTAATACCAGCCGACGGATTGAGTGGGGTCGCGCGCCACAATTTTCTGTCCTATTGACTTGAGGCCTTCCCACTGGTGCGAGGCCTGATAGGTTTCGCCAAGCAATTGATAGGCTGGAAAGTAATCCGGAGAAGCAGCAATGATGTTCTGCAGGATCTTCTCAGCCTCCGCATACTTTTTCTCCATCATATAGGCAACTGCAAGCGCCGATTTGATCTTGACAGAGTTGGGCAGGATCCTGGTTGCCGATTGGAACAGGGCGAGGCACGCATCATTTGCGTGGTATTGAGTCAGCAGTGTTCCAAACTCAAGGTAGTAATCCTCATTGTGAGGATCGAGCTTGACGGCCTCCTGCAAATGGTCCACGGCAGGTTTGATCCGGCCGAGCTTGTAGTATGCATCTCCGATCATCTCATTCCAGACAGCGGAACTCCTGCCCGCATCAGCAACAAATTCCAGAAGCGACAATGCCGCGCGGTAGTTGCCCCGGGCAGCAGCCTGATTCGCCGCTTCGAGGAAAGAGGGAAGCGGATTTGAAGAAGAGTTCTTCACGGATTGATAGATTTGCCTGGCTTTGGTAACGTCACCGCCTTCAACGAGCAGGGCCCCCAAGGGAAGCAACAACCCGGGGTCCTGAGGTTTCCGGGCCAGCAATTGGCCGGCTTGCTCCCGCGCAAGACTGGGCTGGCCTGCTTTAAAAGCTGCACTGATCAGGATTAATCGGATCTTTGCATTGCCGGGATCCAGCCGGCGTGCCTTCTGCAGGTGTTCCACCGCTTTCGCAGCATCGCCAGACTTCAACTCACTCAAACCCAGATCAACCCACCCAACAGGTTCTTCGGGAGCGAGTGCCACAGCCTTCCGGAGTTCTGAAGAGGCTTGTGAAGCGTGACCACTTGAAAGGTAAAACATTCCCAGGTTGACATGCGCAACAGCAGACCGGGGCGCCAGCTTCACCGCCTTACGGAAATACTGTTCCGCCCTATCAAAATTCCTAAGCCGTTGATTTGCGATACCTAACACTATATAAGCGCGGTAGAAATCGGGACATTTTGCCACCATCCAGCCAAAAGAATGGGCAACCTCCTCCGCCTTGCCTTGATTAAGCAGGCTCGCGGCTTGCCGGTAACCCTGGGAGCACCCGTTGTCTGCCCTGGCTGCAACGGGTCCTGCGAGGGCAACCCCCAGGACTAACGGAGAAAGCAAATGTAGGAATCTAAGGCACACGACCGTTTCTCGACTGGCATGAGACGCGGAACCTTTAGAACTCCACTCTGACCCCAACTTTTGGAGCAATATCGAGCTCTGGCCGTAGAGTCCACGATGCTTGAAACCAGTTTTCAGCCACCAACGCACCAGCATGCCGGAATTTCAATGGGGAAAGGGCCTGCATCAGCAATCTGACAGGCCGAACCCCCAGCCATTCATACTGGATTCTTCTATTCCAGCAAGCCAAATGTCAAGAAGCGTACCGGCGCCCGATTCGATTTGCATACAGGCTGATGAACAAAATTTTCGCGCTAAGGAGAGCGGACCTTGACCCGGTAATCCGCAAGGATGACAATCGGCGCTTCGGGGTGATCCCAGGCTTTTCCTGCATTTCGCAGGTCCTGGCAGATGCGGACAGACAAGGAAACTTTCACACGGGGAGATGGGCGGCTCAGTGACTCCAGACTTTCATTTCAGGACAGCGGTTCATTCCACCCTATTCCCGCAGGCAAAACCAAACCCATAAATCCGGAGTTTCGGGCAAGGAGGAGTTTGAAATGGCTGGACCAGGACTGACACGTCGCGAGTTCCTCAAGGACTCAGCTTTAGCAGGTACGGGGTGGGCCGCAATAAAGAACCAGAGTTCTCTGCCTGCAAACGCCAGGTCAAGTAGTGAGAAAGCAAATGAAGGGAAAAGGGTGCTTGAAGAACCCTCCTATGAACTTGCCGTGACAGAGTGGCCTGACCAACTGCGGCCAATCATCTTCATAGGCTGTAAGGATCACCTGGACGAATTTGGTGTGATGTGGAATGGCAATCTGACATTCCACACGGAGACAATGATTGATGCGGACAGGCTGCTTGTCAAAAAGCGTCCGGATCCCTCACTCCAGGTCAGTTTCGCCGTAGGAGACAAGCCAGACTACGGGAACCGGACAACGGATGACGGTACCACAATTCCTTCGCTGGCCGAGGGACATCTTCCAATGCCAAGAATCAGGATTCATCGCCAGGGAGTCACTCTGTTACAGGAATCGCTTGCGGCTTCAGCGGATTCGACATGTCACGTAAGCGGGTGGAACTCGCCGGTTTTCTTGCGCCAGCGATTTACAGTTGAGGACCCGGGCTCAGGCAGTTCGCCCATTCGTCTGTGGGCGCAATTGGCAAGCAACCATATCCATTACGCGATGGAAACCAGGCGCAACGTGCGTATATTGCCAGTGGCCCCTCTTTACCACAGCAACTTACACGCTGCAGGGAATGAATTAAGGGATGCTGATGACCGAATTGTCGTGTTCGCCAGCCGTCCGTTCAGATTCTATCGGAAGCTTCCTGGGAAGTTTCAATCGGTTGCATTGCGGTACGCCCAGCTTGATCGGAACCTTGCAATGTTTGAATTGCCTCGAACTCAAGGAGCAACCGTTGAACTTATTTTTCCTTTTATTCCGGCAGAGCCAGCCTTGATGGGATCCCTTCGAAGTTCCGACTACGAGCGTTCGTCTCAAACTCTAAGTGAATCCTGGAAGAATGAATTATCACATGGGACGCAAATTGAGGTTCCTGAAGAGCAGGTCAACAACCTCCGGCGGTTTGCAGTTCCGCTTACTTTCATGACCGCAGATCTTTATCCGAACGGCGACCATATCCTGAAGACATCGTCTCACCACTACGAAGCACTTTGGGTCACAGTTGCAGCAATCAACATTCTCGACCTGATCCAACGGGGATATTTCCAGGAAGCCGCTGCCTATCTGGACCCTTTCCTGGATGCCAGTCGCCGCCGTCCTGTTCCAAACACCGGCGACAGCTTTGACTCTTCCCGGGGATTCATTACAGGGCCAAGTGAATATCTTCCGCCTACCTGGTTGAGCGATAACGGGGCTGTCTTGTGGGTGGCTTCTGAATATTACCTGATTACGCGTGACCAGACGTTCCTGAAAAAATGGATGCCCACCATGATGGCAAGCATTGAGTGGATCGCGCGCGAGCGAGGTTTGACGAAGCTTCGGGGTGGGCCGAACGCCGGGCTCCTACCGCCCAGTCGCTCCAGTGACATATCCACCCAGGGTAGTTTCTATTGGAATGATGCATGGAATTATCGAGGACTTGCGTCTGTGTGCAGGGTTCTCGAAGCCACACATTCCCCGCAAGCGGAAAGGTGGGGCCGGGAACGGGAGGACTACCGGGAGACATTTCAAAAAGCTATCCGAGAGCAGATCAAGCGCACAATCCGCTGGCAAGATCGGGCCGGCAACATGGTTCCCTCCATCCCCATGCGCCTGGGCCAGGTGGATGCCAGTGGGGAATCTGATACTTACCTCGACACCGGTCCCATGTTCCTGGGAGTGGCTGGATTGTTGAACCCTGACGATGAGGTTATGACCTGGGCCTTGAAATGGTTAACAGAAGGTCCCAATGCCAATACCGAGTTCCCGGATTGGAGTGATTTCTCACAGCCATCATGCCTGCGATACGAGATGTCCAGTGGGGAGCCTTGCTATTCGTGGAATATCTACCTTCGCTACCTGCGGAACGAGAGGTTGCAGTTCCTCGAGGGCTTCTATTCATTGGTCGCGGGGGCCGTGTCGAGAAAGTTTCTTGGAGGAGTTGAAACGCGTGACGGCATCCAGGACCTGCCCATTACGAATGCGGTTATTGATAATCATCTTCGGAATATGCTGGTCTTCGAAAATGAATCAGGAAGAGGAATCGATCTACTGCGAAACTCCCCCTCCGCGTGGCTGGAACCCGAAAAAGAGATCCGGGTCAAAGATGCTCAAACGCACTTCGGACCTCTCAGTCTTCACGTCAAAACTGGAACGAACAATCGGGTGGTCGCGGAGGTCGACCCGCCCAGGCGTGAAGCGGTGGACTGGATTCGGCTTCACCTATACCACCCCCAGGGAAGGCCGCTGAGACGAGCGGTGATAAATTCTTCACCGGTAACGCCGGCAGCGGGGAACGTGATTGAAGTGCGTAACCCGCGGCAGAAGATAACTGTGGAAGCCAGCTTCTGAGAATGAGCCACACGGGCTGTCTTCGCTCAAAACCTTGAGGACAGAATGCGTGGACACATTCTGCCGCAGAGCGAAGATAAGGGTTGTGTTGCCCATCCTGCCTGGCCAGGACTGACAAATCATGCCAGGACGCGGCGTAGCACGTTCGCTGTGATCTGAGAGCAGGCTGAGTCAACGAGCAAGGAGGGTGCAAAGGTGATGGAGCCCACGGAAAAGACACAGCCTCCTCCAGGGAACTCGCACCAGACCATTTCGGCCCCCCCATTCTCCGGATTCAATCCGCGCGCCAAGAGGACCGCCTGGGGCGGTGTGCTCGGGCTTCTTTTGTCCGTTTCATGGCCGGAGGCGCCATTCGGGCATCGCTGATGAAGCGTGCGCGAACCAAATTGGCCGCCGTCAGCCAGGCCGGTACCATCAAAAACCCAGTGGCCTGCATTGACAACCTCATAAGGCGCGGAGGTCATTGCCCCGGGCTCAGTAAATACAACCCCCAATAGATTCGCCTCCGACTCATGAGCCACGTGCATGCGGCTCTCAAGGGAGTCAGACATATTGTTCCGGTGGAGAACCCGCGCTTCCTCCAGAACTTCGACCGGGCCGTTCATGCCGTTGCCGCCAATGTAAACCAACCTGCCGCCATGGTTTACCCATTCTTTGACCCGCTCATAGGCCGCCACGCTCCAGTATTCAGGGTGAACATGCAATAGGAGTGCCTGGTATTTATCAAGCGGAAGAATTCCGGCGTGAAGCTGGTAGTCGCTGTACAAATCGTACGCGAAGCCCTCTCGCTCAAGCCACCCAAGCGTTCGCCATTCCCCCGGCGCCAGTGTGCTTTCAAGCCGTCCTTCAATTGGCGTCGTCAACTCGTCATTTTCGGCGACTGAGTTCCACGGGTTCGGACGAACAAACGAAAGCGGGACCGTTTTGCCACTTTTCCAATCCCCATAATCAGGCAGCAGGTAACGCGAGAGGTCCTGCCGGGCATTGACGGTGGGTTCACTCCGCAGGCCGCCTGGCTGAATGTAGTTGCTCCGTCCGCCAAAAGCGTTGTAGGCGTTCCAGGTATTCGTGTTGGCAACTACCGCCAG
>Ga0102950_1000126_pt1 | contig 18608 bp, 6 predicted proteins | sample SalPon2A_B_D2_MG_FD_78505 | JGI IMG/M metagenome (GOLD analysis project Ga0102950, IMG submission 78505) | Soil microbial communities from South San Francisco under conditions of wetland restoration - Salt Pond MetaG R2A_B_D2_MG | ecosystem: Environmental > Terrestrial > Soil > Wetlands | place...
AAAAAATTATGTTTCGAAAAATTTTTACTATAGTGGTACTATTACTGCTGGTCGGTTCGGCTGCGATGGCGCAATCTGGTAGAGTAACGGGTAAAATTGTAGATCAACAAACCGGAGAACCGTTGATTGGCGCCAATGTTATTATTGTAGGTACCAATTTAGGTGCAGCTACCGATATTCAGGGTGATTATATGATCTCCCAGGTTCCGCCCGGCAAATACAGTATTAAATCTTCGTATATAGGTTATCAAAACGTTGTTGTTGAAAATATAAATGTTGTTGCGGGTTTAACTCAGTCTGTTGATTTTAAATTGCCTTCAACAACGATTGCAACACGTGAAGTTGTAATAGTTTCTGTTAGACCATTAATTCAAAAAAGTGCAACAAATGCGGTAAGAATAATTGATGCTTCAGATATTGAAAATCTTCCGGTAAGATCAATAAATGACATTGTTGCTCTTCAGCCTGGAGTTGTTAGACAGAATGGTATGACTTTTATTAGAGGCAGCAGGCCTGATGAAACAGGTTATATGCTGGAAGGAGCTAACGTAAAAGATGTTTTAGATAGAGATGGCGGCTCGTTAGTTACGGCAACTCCGGATGCATTACAAGAAATTCTTGTACAGGCAGGTGGTTATACTGCTGAATATGGCGGTGCAAATGCAGGTATTGTACAAGAAGACTTTAAAACAGGTACTGAACAGTATAAATTTTCATTAAGGGCGGAAACCGATAATTTTGGAAATTATCCAGGCGGTAGTTTTATGGGAACACATTCATACGGATATTCCGATTATGTCTTAACCGCAAGCGGCCCGTTATTTACAAATAAATTAAAATTATTCCTTTCCGGTGAAAATTATTTCATAAGAGATTACAACCCTATGTTCTTCTATGGAAATCCGCCGGCATATTCAAATGGTGCTTTATATGATACCACAAGAATTTATGATACAGGAGTTTATGGCGGGAGTACAAATGACTCTCAAATTTTATCATGGGATGCCGGTAATATTCAGGGAAGAATGCAGCAGCGGTATACTTTTAACGGTACTGCTTTATTAGATTTGAAACCTTTATTAATTAGAGCTGCAGGTGCTTTTACATGGCAAAGACAGAGAAGTAATTCTGCAGATATTATTAGTATGTTTGACTTACAAAGACTGCCGCTTACTGATAATAGTAATCTCTTATTAAACTTAAAAGGTACTTATTTCTTAGCATCTAATTCATATGTTGAGGCTAACTTTAATATTTACGATGGAAGAAATAATAGCTATGACCCGAATTTTGGTAGTAATTTACTAGCTTATTCAGATAGTTTACAGGGAGCTAAACTTGGGTGGCAATATCCAAATTATTTTACATCACCTGTCTCATATGATTTTTACGGTTTTCCATTTGATAGGCCTGGAACTAATTTATCCGGATACACAAAGGATCAAAATAGTTATTTAGGAGGTTCCGTTGCTTATACTACAGTTATTGATAAACACGAATTAAAAGCAGGCGCCTCATATCAAAGATGGACAGTTAGACATTGGGCAAATGCATCTCCGAGTACAATGCTACAAACTATACGTCAAAATCCGGATCTGGCCAGCAACCCGGATTCATTAAATTATTTATTTCAAAATGTTTTATATAAATCATTTGATAACTACGGATATGATTTATTTGGTAATGTAACCGATGCAGGCCAATTTGCTCCTAAACATCCGGTATTTGCATCCGGATATGTTGAGGATAGAATAGAAGTAAGCGATCTTATTATTAATGCAGGTTTACGTTATGATTTTATAAATATGGATAGCTGGAAATGGACAGATCCGTTAGTTCCATTTGTTGATCCCACTACGCATTTCGCGCCCAGCGATACAATTCAAAAAGGTAATACTTACAGTTATGTATCACCACGATTGGGATTTTCTTTCCCGGTAACTGATAGGACTGTTTTCCATATGCAATACGGAAAATTTGTTCAAAATCCAAGCTTGGATCAGGCTTACAGAGGTATTTTCCAGGTTGCACAGCAGCTTATCGGATCTAATCTTTTTACAAACCCGATAGCATATAATCCGGAGCCAATCAGAACTACACAATATGAAATAGGCTTTACACAACAATTTACAGATTTTGCTGCCTTTGATATTACTGCTTTTTATAAAGATATAAAGGGACAGCTTCAATACGCAGTTATTTATACTGCCCCCGGAGCAATTAGAGCAAAATATAATGCTTTTACAAACCAGGATTTTTCAACTACCAAAGGACTTGAATTAAGCCTAAAGTTAAGAAGAGTTGAAAGAGTTAGGGTAGAAATGAATTATACATATTCGGATGCTGCAGGCACTAACTCATTTTCAGGCAGTGGAGTCGGTTCAACAGAAGTTAACGGTAATGTGCCTACAGTTCTTATTCCTCTAACTTATAATCAAACCCATAGGGGTTCTATTATGCTCGATTATCGTTTTGGTCAAGATGACGGTGGTCCAATCCTTCAGCAATTAGGACTCAATCTATTGTTCTCATTTAATAGCGGTCATCCGTATACCCTAGCACAGCAGGTTGGTCTAGGACAAAGCTCTGCTTGGACTGGTGGTTTAATAGATGCTGCAGATACCAGAGTTAGAAAGCCAATTGGGCCTATAAATTCTGCTACAACTCCATGGGTATATAATCTTGATCTTAGACTTGACAAGACCGTTTCAATGTTTAACACAGATTTCAATTTCTACGTTGTTGTACAGAATGTGTTTAATACTAAAAATGTTATCAATGTTTATGATCAAACCGGTAATGCATATGATGATGGATTTTTGAGTACATCAAGTGCCCAAAATTTAGTAACACAATCAAGGTATACAGAGAGGTTTGTTGACCTTTATAATGCGTTGAATATAGCTAATAGAGAGCATGCATTACAAGTAATGGGCGTAGATATGTTTGGTAGTCCTAGACAAATCCGTGCCGGAATTTTGGTTAATCTATAATTGACGATGAGAACTTTAGGTTACCTCATGAAATTTAAAAACTCTGGAGGTTATTTATATGAGAAAATATAATTATTTAAGTCTGCTTGCAAAGCTGACTAATATACTACTAATATTCTTTCTTTTCCTTTGCTTTGGGTTGAACACATTTAGTTTTGCAAAGGGAACGAAAGACGGTAAAGCTAAATCTACTCGACTTGCTAAAACCACTGCTAACCCATCAGCAAGTATTCTGGACATAAATAATACAACATCATGGGTTACAGATGCTGGTTTCCATGATTGGGTAGTGGCTTCTTCATGGAACGGTGCTTTTCCCAAAGGAGCTGCAGCCGGTGCTATCTTTGCTGAAGGCTTGCTTTGGGGAGGTCAAGTTCAGGATGGACAGTCGCCTTTAATTCGAGTTAATGGTAATGATTACGGTTCCGGCACTGTTGGTCTAATTAGATTATTCAGAGTGCGACCGGATTATGCAACAGCTGATTTGACCGATGATGCCGCTAATTTTAACAGCGAAGGATTAGGTCAGGTTACCAGTTCACAGATAGATCAATTAAGAGCTCAATATGAGGCCGATTGGAACGAATGGCCGGCAGCAGGAAGAGCAAATGATGTTGGCGCTCCTTTTAAAGATGTTAACGGCGATGGGAAATATGATCCCGCTATCGATATCCCGGGAATTCCAGGCGCATCACAAACTCTCTTTATTATGTATGATGATAGGAATTCAGTTTCATTATATGGATCTGCTCAGATTGGATTGCAAGTGCAAGAAACTTATTGGGCTTATGCATATACCGGTGCACTAGGTAATGTTATTTATAAAAAGGTAGATATGGTATATGTCGGAACATCTAAATCAGCTTCAAATTCAAGAATTGACAGTTTATATCTTGTTCAGTGGGCTGATCCTGATGTCGGAACATCTAGTGATGATTTTGCCGGCTGCGATACAGCCTTAAATTTAGGCTATGCATACAATTCATCTCCGTCAGACGGTATTTACACCTCAATAGGTTTGGCGCCTCCCGCAGTGGGTTATGACTTCTTACAGGGAGTATCGCAATATACCGGAAATCCAAATGATAGTGCAATTTTTAATTTAAAGTGGAGAAAAAATTATAAATACGTAAATCCAAAGCCGATGAGTTCATTTGTATATTTTGCAGCAGGCGGTACATGGGAAGATCCCCCATATTCTTACCTCGGTACATTGGAATATTACAATTTAATGAGAGGTCGCTTGCCAACTCCGGCATATCCTTCAGGTGATCCTTTCCCAACTGATGTTACTGATGTAACACCGTATGGAACATATCTTCTAGATGGTGATCCAGTAGCACACACTGGGAAATTGGATGGTACACAAGACGGACCTGGAGATAGAAGAATAATGGTTATAAATGGACCGCTTAACATAAAACTTGGTGATACGCTAGAGGTAGTTACCGCACTAATTTATGGACTTGGATCGGATAATTTAAGCAGTGTGTCTGCATTAAAAACTAATGATGCAACTGCGCAAATAGTTTATGACCAGTTATTCCAATTACCTTCTATTGAGCCACCTAATGTTAAGGTAACTCAAACAAGCGGGAAGGCGGTTTTAAACTGGGGTGATGATTATTCATCTGTAAATAGAATTGAAAGTTTTTCAGATCAAGGTTATAATTTCGAAGGATACGATGTATTCCAGCTAAAAACTGCAAGTTCAAGTATATCTGATCCATCAAACAGTGCAAAGCTTGCTACTTATGACCTTATTAATGGAATAACAAATATTTTAGATAGTACTATTACACCGGATGGAGTAATACTTCCGGTTGTCGTTGAGAATGGTAAGGACAAAGGATTACAAAGGTATATGGAGTTTACAACCGATGCATTTACAAAGCAGCCGTTGAGAAATGGCCAGACCTATTATTATGCGGTTGTATCTTATGCATATAATCCGGCACCGTTACTTCCATTCCACTCACTAAAATCTCCTGTCGTTATTAAATCAATTGTTCCGCAAGAACCTTTTGGAGTTCAATATAATGCGAAATTTGGAGATAATGTCAGTAATATTACCCACGAAGGAACCAGCAATGGAAGCATTCAAGTAAGAGTAATAGATCCGGCGAAAACTACAGGCCATCAATACAAGGTCGGATTTCATAATGAAGTCTATTCACTTGGAGGCGACGGCATTTGGACTGATATTACTGCTGCAAGTAAGAAATTACGCAAAGTAACTGATTTAACAGGATCAAGCTTAACATCTACTGGCGGATGGAGTGAAACGAAGGGACATGTTACAATTCATTATTTGGTAGATGTGCAGTCTCCTAATTATGATTATTGCGATGGAGTTAAAATACAATTACCTGCAAGTGTTATAATAGATGCAGTTTTTGAACCTATCAGCAACAATTCAGGTGATCCCATTCCTTATACACTTGATAAGTCAACAAATACAATATTCTTTAGTACAATTAATCCGGATTCGTTAACGTCTCAAGACTCAACACATCGCAGTACTAATGGTGTTTTTGCCGGCGGCGAGGATATAATGATAGAAGTCCATTCTATCAACTTACCAATGGTAACGAATTATACAATGTATGATGATAACTGGGGAGATATGAATGGTTACTACGGAGGATTTATTGATGTGCCCGGCGTAGATACTCTTATGACTGTTGCAAATCAGGTTGTTACACAAAAGCAATGGGATGTTACGGATGTGAATACAGGGAATACCGTGTTAAAGAACCAGACAATAATAGGCGGTGAAGATCTGTATGCTCCATCTTCATATTATGCTGCAAATGGTATTTATGGACCTGGCGGGTCTTCAGGCAGTAAAAATTCAAATGTTGGAATTCCCGCAAATCCAATCTTTGATGGTATTCAGTTGAATATAGTTGGTAGTTATTCTGCACCTACAACCTATAATGATGTACAGCTAAACGGAAAATCACTAACCGAATCCGGAGGAATAGAATTTTATAATTCGGATTATGATATAACAAATTTTATTTATTTCGGTTATGCTGATGGAACTTCAGCCGCTTCGCTGCCTGCCTATGTTGATTTTCCGGCAGGTCAAGAAGGAGGTACAAGTTCTATTAATGCATTACAGCAGGATTATGAACTAAGATGGAGCGGTGTGCTGGGAGATACCACCATAAATGGCGTTACTATTCAAATAACTAAATCAGGCGGACAAATGGTAACTCTATTTGGTGCATCCGGCTATTCACTTGCCGACCATCCACTAAATCCAAACCCGGGAACTGATGCGCCATTTGCTATAAGGGTTCCTTTTGAGGTTTGGAATATAGATAAGAACGAACAAGTAAATCTTTTGTTTTGGGATAGATCGGGTAATCCTACGGTAACCGGCGGTATGGCTTGGAATACAGGCGATAGAGAATATACATGGTGTGTCGATACAAAATACAGTACTGCTGTTATAGATCCTACTTCACAGGTTGTATCTGACAGTGCAACATGGAATTGGGTAATATATCAGTCTACTTTTACAAAAGGTGATGTACTTACATTTACGTATGCTAATCCTATCCAGATGGGCCTGGATACATACACATTTAATGCACCAGCAGCTAAGGATAGTTCAGCAAACCTGGCGAAAGTTGATATCAATTCCGTGAATGTATTTCCTAATCCATATTATGGTTATCAGTACAGGGAAACATCACAAAATAGTCACTATGTAACATTCAGCCATTTACCAAGGCAGGCAACAATAAGGATATTCGATTTATCCGGCGTTCAAGTAAAAGTTATTGATAAGAATGATCCGACCCAGTTTGCAACATGGAACCTGCAGAATGAAAGCGGTTATCCTGTAGCAAGCGGTATCTACGTCGCATACATTGACATGCCGGGATTAGGTACAAAAGTTTTGAAAGTTGCTATTGTTCAAGAACAGCAGATATTGAAAGTATATTGATATTTTAAGAGGCATCCCGGCTACGCTGGGATGCTTCCTATAAAAATAAAATTTTTTGGAGGAAAATATGATTCATTTGAAAAGACTATTCTTAGTCCTTCTAATATGTGCCATAGCTGCTATTGAAACATTTGGCAGCGGTCAAAACCGTGCAGGAACTTCAGCCGCACCCGAATTGAGAATTCCGGTTGGCGGCAGGTATCTTGCAATGGGCGGTTCAGCGGTAGCTTCAGCTATTGGGTTGGAAGCTGTTTATTGGAATCCGGCTGGAGTTGACCTGAGTCCTAATAGTGCTGATGCTATTTTTTCATACCGTCAATATTTTGCCGATATGTCAATGAGTTACTTCGGTGTTAGCGGCAGATTAGGCGAATTAGGTACATTAGCCTTATCTTTTAGAAATCTCAGCGTCGGTAATATTAATGTTACTACAATGGACCAGCCTGATGGAACCGGCGAGGTTATTAATCCTTCCTATTTCGTATTAGGCTTAACATATTCAAAGCAGCTATCAGATCGTGTAACAATAGGTGCAACCGCAAATTTAATTAATGAAAGCTGGGCAAGAGTCGGAGCCACCGGGTTTAGTTTTGATGCCGGTGTTGAATATAAAGACCTGTTTAATGTACCTGACTTTGCTGTGGGTATTGTTGTTAAGAATTTAGGCGGAACAATGACATACAGCGGAAACGGTTTATGGGTTCAGGCAACAGATCAAACTGCTGCAAGAGGAACTTCCTTTTATGAAATAGGCGCACAATCTTCCGAATTACCTTCGGAAATATCTCTTGGACTCTCATACAGCAGAAATATTAACGAAGATAATAAATTAAACTTTGCCGGTGCATTTGTAAATAATAACTATACGTTTGATGATTACAAGGTTGGATTGGAATACTCATACAGAGATATGGTATTCTTAAGAGGCGGTTATTTATTCTCACCGCAATCCGACGCTCAAACACCTAATATCTGGCAGAATTTTACTGCCGGTATCGGGTTAAACATTAAACAGGTTGGCGGCGTCGATATTTCTTTCGATTACGCTTATATACCGGTTAAATATTTTACAGCTAATAATTCATTTACTATTAAGCTCGGCTTATAAGTAAAGAATATTTTTAGCTTATTAAAGGACTAAATTAAAAATATCCGTACGGTTGAAATATACCGTACGGATATTTTTATTAATTATAATTTTAATTGACCTGCATTTTCCCCAGGCTATTATTCAACACTTCACCCAAAGCATATTTAAATTTGTGGGTTTAGGAATATACTTGATAATCTACACATAGACATTTAATTTTTGGTTTGTTATCCTAATTAGATTAAGGAAAAAATATTTAACTTGTTAAAAGAATCAATAAATAAGATCATAATCATTTTTGCTGTTTTGGTTTCAATCCCTGCAATTATTTTTTCAATAGATGAAATAAGTTCGTTAAACGCTACTGAAAAAGTAATTGATAAAGTTTACCGTGATCAGCTGAATACTATTTTAATCTCAGTGGATCAATACACTTATGATGTTGTAAACAGCTGGACCAGAAAAATTAATTTACTTGTAGTCGATTCAAAACAAAGCGGATCAACTGAGTTTAATAAAAAAATTAAAGATTTTTTAAGATTAAATCCCACGGTTCAAACGGTAGTCTTTTCAGATATTAATCATCCCGATGAAACCGAATTTTATTCTGTCATGGATGATTCCATTTTAGCACATTTAAATATTTCAAGACAAGATATTATTCGCTCTAACTATAGAAATATAAGAGAAGTTATTTCGCAGCATCAGGATAGTATTAGAAGGATTAAACCGGTATTGCTGGACAGAGAAGATAAAGAAGAAATATTTTTCTTCCCATTGGATTTTACAGATGATACAAATGATTTCTGCGGTATAATTATAGATCCCCGTACTTTTATTAAAGGTATACTGGCTCCGGAAATTAAAACTTTATCACAAAGTGAATTTACGGTTTCAATTACAGATAAAAATACAAACAAAGAAATTCTTGTGAGTAATGGAAAAAAAATCGGCAAGATCCAACAGAAGAAAGCTCTATCTTTATTTCCCAATTTTGCTGCGGCAATATTTTTGAAAGATAGAACAATAGCTTCCCTTGTAAGTGAAAGAGCGAAGAGAAATCTTTTAACCATTTTCTTTATAGATATAATACTTTTTGCAGCTATTTGGTTTTTGTTAAAAAACTTGAGAAAAGAAATTGAATTTTCCAAGATAAGAGCAGAGTTTGTCGCTAATGTATCACATGAGCTTAGAACGCCGCTTTCACTTATCAATATGTTTGCAGAAACGTTAGTCCTTAATAGAGTTACTTCCGAGGAAAAGAAAAAAGAATATTATTCTATAATCCAGCACGAGAGCAATAGACTGAGCCGGATTGTAGGCAAAATACTTACATTTTATAAAATCCAAGAAGACAAAAAAATTTATAATTTTAAACCTTCTAATTTAAATTCTATTATTGAAAGTATAATAGATAATTACAGCCAGCATCTTGGTAATTCCGGATTTAGTTTTCAATTTGAAAAAAATAAAAATATGCCTAATATTAATATAGATGAAGAAGCTGTTGCAGAAATTATTATTAATTTAATTGATAATGCAGTCAAGTACTGCAATGACCATAAAGAGATAAAGATAATTACCGATCAAAATAAAGAATATGTACTTGTAAAAGTCATAGACTCCGGAGTCGGAATTTCTATAGAAGATCAGAAGAAAATTTTTGATAAATTTTATCGTATTCAAAATGACAGTGAATCAGATTCAAAAGGTACCGGTTTGGGTCTGACAATTGTTAAAAGCATTATGGATGCACATAAAGGTAGAATTGAAGTTGAAAGCAGCAAAGGCAAAGGAAGCTGTTTTACTCTTAAATTTCCAATAAATAATAAATGATAGATAACATATTTGCATGGAACGCTGTATCTTTGTTTATTAAATTTAGGGCTTAAATGGGGATAGAGAAAAGAGAGTAGAGAGAATAGTTTAGAGAGATTAAATAAAGCCAACTTTTATGAGGAGGAGTAATGGCTTATATACTTATTGTGGAAGATGAGCCAAATATGGTTATCGGACTGAAGGATAATTTTGAAATTGAAGGCTTTAGTGTGGATATTTCAAAAGATGGCGAATCCGGTTTAGAAAAAATTCTTCAAAATAATTATGATCTTGTTGTATTGGATATAATGCTTCCCAAGATTTCAGGATTTGATGTCTGCAAGACGGTGAGAAAAAAAGGAAATGATACTCCTATAATATTACTAACAGCAAGAAGTGAGGAAATTGATAAGGTACTGGGGCTTGAATTAGGGGCAGATGATTATATAACCAAACCCTTTAGTATTAGAGAATTAATTGCACGTGTTAAAGCTGTATTGCGAAGAAGAGAAAATAAAGTGGATTCCGATAATAAACAGGAAAACGTTATCATTGGAAATTTGGAAGTAAATTTTTCTACCTACAACGCATATAATAATAACGGTGAAGTACAAATGTCTCATAAGGAATTTGAGATACTAAATTTATTATGGAGCAACCGAAATAAAACCGTAAGCCGTGACGATCTTTTGAGAATTATCTGGGGTTTTGATGAAAGCCCTACTACAAGGACAATTGATAATTTTATCGTTAAGCTCCGGCAGAAAATTGAGCGCAACCCGAATAGACCAAAGACTATTTTAACCGTTCACGGTATCGGATATAAATTAATTTATTGACCCCCGGTTTAATAGGCTGTGTTAAAATTATATTTTAATTTATTAATATTCATAAAACTGAATAATTCAATTACTATTTAATATTGAACACCTACGGTGTTCTTAATTTTGGGATTAAGTTATTTTATAAATATATAGCTCCTACGGAGCGAAAACAAAAAACCTAACTCCGTTAGGAGTTACATATTTGTAAAAATAGTATAACATATATCAATGGAACTCCATTAGGAGTTCAATGGATAATTTTTACTTTTTATGGTAAAAATTTTGCCGATCCGGTATTTAAAATTCACTTTAATTTCATTAAGAATTTATTAATAAAATAAATTATTAATAAAAGAATGATTTCTAGGTCAAATCCTGCCCATCGATGACAATTTTTTACAATTCTTTACGATTCAATGACACTGCTTACGCAGTTACTTTCTATTTTTTTGCCCATTAGTTATAACTAATTATTTACAATCACTAACATATTATCCATTTAATAAGGAGAAGCGATATGAAGCGAATAATTACCGTCGTTTCTTTACTATTGTTTTTACCCACCTTTTTACTCGCAGGTACGACGGGAAGAATTAGTGGTAAAGTTACCGATCTCCAGACTGGTGAGCCATTGATTGGTGCCAACGTTATTGTAGTTGGCTCATCATTCGGTGCTGCAACAGATGTTTCTGGAGAATATACTATCAGCAATCTGGACGCTGGTGTGTATGAAGTTAAAGCTTCGTACTTAGGTTATAAAACCGTTACTATATCCAATGTTCGTGTTAACGCCGAACTAACAACCGAATTGAATTTCAAGCTGCCCGCTACAGGAGTTTCGGTTGGTGAAGTTACAATTGTTGCACAACGGCCTCTTATTAATAAAAGTAACACTAACGCAATTCACTCAATAACAAATGAAGAAATTCAAGCATTACCGGTTAGAGGAGTTGATAACATAGTTGCGCTTACCCCGGGTGTTACTTTGCAGAACGGAAACATTTATGTAAGAGGCGGCAGGCAGGACGAAGTTGGTTATTACCTGGAAGGTACTAATATAACCAATCCATTAGTAAGTCTTGCCGGCGGTATACATCATTCGGCCCAGCAGGTTACAATTCCTCAGGATGCACTTGATGAAGTTCAAGTTCAAGCCGGCGGTTATACGGCTGAATACGGCGGTGCAAATGCAGGTATTGTTAGAGCAGATTTGAAATCCGGCGGATCTTCACTTAAAGCAAATGTTCAATATATTACAGATAACTGGACTTTTAAAAACAGCAGTGAAAGATATAACGGTGTTGAACATTTAGGAACTTATTCTTACGGTTACAATGATCTAACGGCATCTCTCAGTGGTCCCGTTGCCGGTAACCATATAAAATTATATGGTTTATTTGAAAATTTGTCTCAAGCAGACGGAAGTCCTCAGCCTGTTAACGGTTTTAATTTCCCAACGCTGACTGATCCTGTTACAGGCGACGTACTTAATCTTTCATATCCCGGCGGCCCGCAGCCCGGGAATTTATCCAATAGATACAGCGGTGTGGGTACAATTAATTTAGATTATAATCCTACAATTATAAGACTAATTGGTACATACACATTCCAAAGACAGCGAATTGGAGGCGGTACATTTACAATTTTTGATAATAACCGTTTGCCGATTCAGGATAATTATAACGGCGATTTCGGAATTAAGCTTACTCAAATATTGAGTGAAAATGCTTATGTTGATGTTAACGCAAGCTACATCTTTAATAAAGGTACGACGTATGATCCTCAATTAGGAAGTAATTTTTGGGCATATGGAGATAGTGCTGCTAATTCAGCAGCAGGAGTTCCATGGCCAACAGGTTTAAGAGCTGCCCAATATCAAACTCCACGTCCTTACCAGCTTTATTCCACATTTAATTTTGCATCTCCTAATATGCCATTACTTGGAACGCCTAATGCGATAACAAATTATAACAAATTTGAAAATGATAATTTAGACCTCAGTGCCGCTTTATCCTATAATTTAAATAAACAAAATTCATTGAAAATAGGCGGCGAATTTCAAATGATGACTGTAAGAAATTACACTCCTACTTCCAATTTAGTCAATCTAGCAGGTTTAGGAGGTTCTAACCCGTCTTCATCTACAGAACAAACGATTTTAATTAAAAACGGTGTAAATAATTACGGCTATGATGTACTTGGTAATGCTTACAACGGCACTAGTGATTATTCTACCGGTCAAATTGCACCGCATAGACCTATTTTTGCAGGCGCTTATGTGCAGGACCGTTTGGAGTATAAAAACTTAATTGTTAATGCTGGTCTTAGATTTGATTATATAAATACAGATAATTATACATTTGCAGATCCAACCAATCCGCAAGATGTTTATAATCAAAGCTCGTTTGCTGTAAAAGACGCGAGCCAAATTGTAAAAGTACCGTCTTACAGTTCTGTAAGTCCAAGACTTGGTTTTTCATTCCCGATTACGGACGAAACAGTTTTTCATGCCCAATATGGAAAATTTGTTCAACAGCCCAGTTTAGCTTACCTCTATCAAGGTATATTTAGAACAGGCTGGATAATAAATCCTAATAACGGGTTCTTTATTTCAGACCCGATTGGGCAGAATTTAAGACCCACAAGAACAACTAATTATGAAATTGGCTTTACACAGCAAGTTGGTTCTGTTGCCTCGTTTGATATTACCGCCTTTTATAAAGATATATTGAACCAGGTTGTTTTCGGTACCCAGAATGTAACTTCAGGTACCGGCTGGAGACCTTATGAAATACTTGCAAACGGTGACTATTCTACAACAGAAGGTATTGAAATTTCATTTAATATGAGAAGAACCCATAGATTTTTAGTTAACGGCCAAATTTCATTTGAAAATGCACAAGGTACAGGTGATAATCCTTACTCCAATGCCGGAGAATTCGGATCACCTGTGGGTAATTATTTATATATTCCTCAATTCATAGAACCTCTGTCATTTAATCATGCTATTACCGGTAATCTGGATATTGATTATCATTACGGTAAAGATGATGGTCCGGATATTCTTCATCAGTTTGGAGCTTCACTCCTATTAACATTTGCAACCGGTCATCCTTATACATTAGGAACAGTTCTAACTCCGGGAACAAGTAATCCGGATGCAAGTCAACTGTTTGACACAAGAAATAGATATGCTATTGAGGCGCTTAACTCATCGACTACTCCTTCAACATTTACAGTAGATCTTATGGTAGACAAGGCATTTCCTGTAGTAGATCAATTATCTGCTGATATTTTTATACAGGTATTAAACCTGTTTAATACAAAGAATGTTCAGGATGTATTTTCTAATACCGGTTCTGCAGAAACAAATGGCTACTTAACCAATCCCGATTTAACCGGATATAAGCAGATAGCAACTTATGGTCCTGAATATGCAAATGTCTATCAGAATATGTCATTACAATATTCCGGATTATATGGTGCACCGCGTCAAATTAGACTTGGAATTCGATTAGAATACTAATAGCCAGTTTGGCAGCAAATATTAAATAAATAGGAGTTTAAAATGAGTTATACGAAAAATAAATATTTATGGATTATAATTTTAGGCTTGTTGTTTCTTATGCCTAAAATTGTAAACGCAAAAGGAAATAAAAACGAAAAGCCCAGGCCGGCAAAAACATCGGCTTCTCAAGTTGCAAATGCCAGGATTGACATTAACAATCTTAATGCACTTGAATCGAATATCGGCTTTAGTGATTACAATTTAAATTCTAACCTTGAAGGATTAGAATTCCCCAGAGGCAGCGGCGATAACGCAGTTTTTGAAGCCGGATTCTTATGGGGCGGTTATGTTAATGGTGAAGCTCAAGTAAGAGTAGGTGGTTCTGCTTATATATCCGGCTTACAACCTGGACCTATTTTGGCAAATGGACAAGCCGCGGATCCTACAGATCCTAAATGGTCTATATACTCAGTTCGTAAAGATGTTTACCCAGACGGACCATCAGTGGATCTTACAGCAGAAGTAGCTGCTTATGCTGAAGGCGGACAGGCTGTTACAACCTCATCATTAAGAGCACAATATGAATCTGATTGGACAAACTGGCCGGCTGCAGGTACGGCAAACGATCTCGGTGCTCCATTTCAAGATGTAAATAATGATGGTAAATATGAACCTAATGTTGATATTCCAGGAGTTCCGGGTGCGGACCAGACTAATTATTTTGTCGCTAATGATGAAGATTCGCTAAATACCGAAGGTTTGTACGGCGCCCTACCATTAGGTATTGAATTACATGTAACATACTGGGCTTATGCACAGCAAGGTGCGCTCGGTAATATGTACTTCAAAAAATGGGACATAATAAATAAAGGTTATCAAAAATATACTATAGATAGTATGTTTGTTTCTTTTTGGACTGATGTTGATCTTGGATATGCCGGGGATGACCTGGACGGCAACGATACAACATTAAGTCTGCAGTATGTTTATAATGGCGCTGCTACTGATGCTGTTTATTCACCTCTTCCTCCGCCGGCAGATGGATTTGACTTTTTCCAGGGACCGGCTGTACCGAGTGTACCGACAGATTCAGCAATTTTTATCGAGCCGCCGTTTAAATTCACTTATATACACGGCAAGAAAAATCTTCCTATGACTGCCGCTTACTTCTTTGTAAACGGAGATGCAAATTTCGGAGATCCGCCGCAGGGAACACCTGATGGATCAACCCAATTTTATAACTTCTTCAACGGCAATTACGGATTGTCCGGTAAACCATTTGTTAACCCTATAACAGGCAAGCAGACAAAGTTTGTCTTTACAGGTGATCCGACAACCGGCCAGGGATGGCTTGATGGTGTAACCTTACCTCCTGGTGATAGAAGAGAAGGTATGGCTTCAGGTCCGTTCACATTGGCTCCCGGAGACACTCAGGAAGTTGTTGTTGCCGAAATGTTCGGCGGTGCAATACCCGGGGTAGACAGATTATCAGCAATAAGCCTGGTTAAATTTTATGATGTAACTGCACAGCAGTCATATAATAACTTTTTCCAAATTCCTGTTCCTCCTCCGGCGCCATCTGTATCTGTAGTAGAATCCCCGAATAAAATAGTACTTGATTGGGGCGAGGATTTATCAAAAGTTGCCGCAACAGAAAACTACGGCAGTTTGGGTTATACTTTTGAAGGTTATAACGTTTACCAGCTTCCAAATGCATCAGCTACTATTGAACAAGCAAAACGGTTAGCTACATTTGATAAAGTAGATGGTATATTAAAAATTCAGGATCAATATTTTGATGCAAGCAGCGGTGTTGTCCTTACACACGTATCTGAGTTTGGAAATGATACCGGTATCCAAAGATCATTCGTTGATTCTACCGATGCATTTAATGCCGGGAAACCGTTAGTAAACGGTGTAAAATATTATTTTACAGTAACAGCTTACGGTTACAATGCTAATGGAGTTCCTCATGCAATTGAAAACCCGATTTCTTTACTTACGGTAGTTCCGCAGATGTCGCCTCCTGGTGTAACATCTCAGCCAGTTGGTCCGTTATCAAATATAACTCACACCGGAACTGCAGATGCATCTGTTAAGGTAACAGTTGTTAATCCTAAAGATGTTACAGGAGATCAATACAAGGTATCTTTCCACAAAGAGACGTTTTCACTTGGTTCCGATGGTAAATGGACTGATGTTACTGCAGCCAGCAAAAAATTACACAAAAATACAGACCTTACCGGCTCCTATTTGACTTCAACTGCCGGCTGGACCGAAACACCTGGTGTATTTGCTATTCACTATATAGTTAATGTAATATCTCCTAATTATGATTACTGCGATGGAGTTAAAATACAATTCCCTTCCGGTTTCACACCAGATTCTATATATGAACCAATTAGTAATAATAGCGGTGATCCAATTCCTTATACCTATTATAAAGCAACAAATACTGTAATATTTAGTACTGTTAATCCGGATTCCTTATTGTCCGGTGACTCAACGTATCGAACTACTAACGGAGTATTTGCCGGAGGTGAGGATATTGAAATCGTAAGTCATTCCACCGGCAGCATACCTTTAATTGCAAACTACACAATGTATGATGATAACTGGGGTGACAATAATGGCTATTACGGCGGCTTTATTGATGCAAACGGTGTTGATACGTTAAAAACAGTATCAGCAGTAGTCATTGATCAGAACCAATGGAACGTTACCGACGTTACTACCGGAAATGTTGTTTTGCAGAATCAGACAATATATGTCGGTCAAGATATATATGCTCCTACTTTGTATAAATCAGAAACGGGACTTAATGGGCCTGGCGGTTCCTCAGGTAGCTTAGTACCAAATATAGGAGTTGGAGCAAACGTAATTTTTGATGGAATACGATTGGATGTTAATGGAAACTTTACTGCTCCAACTACAATCGGCAGCCTTACTTTGAATGGACAGCCTCTAACAATCAATAGTTCTTCCGGACCATGGACTATTTATGACTTTACAGACTTTGGCTATGATGGGACTGCTGCTAATACATTACCTCTTTATGGAGGCGCAGGAGGTACAACCTCAATTAATCAATTACAGCAAGATTATGAACTAAAATGGACGGGTGTACCCGGAGATACAGTAGTAAATGGCGATACTGTAGTCATTACCAAATCCGGCGGATCTATGGCAACACTATTTGGAGCATCCGGATACTCTATAGCAGATCATCCATTGAATCCAAATCCCGGTACAAAAGCACCTTTCCTAGTAAGAATTCCATTTGAAGTTTGGAATACAACTAAGAATGAACAGGTTAACTTGTTGATTTATGATAGGGAAGGTTCTTGGCCTTCAAATGACTTCCAGGTTTGGAATACCCTTGATAGAATGTATACCTGGACAGTAAATACAAAATATAATCCTACTTCTGTAATAGATCCTCTATCATCAACTGTATCTGATAGTGCTACTTGGAACTGGGTATTCTTCAAATCGCAATATAAAACCGGTGATGATATAACAATAACTTATAATAATCCTTTACAAATTGGTAAAGACACATTTACGTTTACAATTCCAAAGACAAATTTCAAATCGGCTTTGGCTAGGCAAGACATAAGCAAAATAAATGTATTCCCTAACCCCTATTATGGAGTTAACTCCCTGGAGACAACAAAGTATGTTCGTTTTGTAACATTCAGTCATTTACCTTCAACGGCAACTATTCACATATTCAATCTTGCCGGTGTAATGGTAAAAACTATTCAGCATACAAACGGCACACAATTTCAGACATGGGATTTGACGAATGATTCCGGCTTGCCTGTAGGCAGCGGCTTGTATATAGCATATATAGATATGCCGAGCATTGGCGCTACAAAGATTATAAAGCTGGCAATTATTCAAGAACAACAATTCCCTGACCATTTTTAATGAAGAAAACTCAAGGAGTAAAAATGAAAATAACAATAAGAATTTTAGTTATAATGGCTATCTTCCTGATAGGGGTTGATAGTGCATTTGCCGGCGGAGGATCTAGAACCGGTACCGGCGGCGCAACTGAATTATTAATTCCGGTAGGCACAAGAGGAATAGCACTTGGAGGTTCTGATGTAGCTATTGAAACCGGTCTTGATGCTTTATTCTGGAATCCTGCAGGTGTTGCTGTTATGAATAATTCAGTTTCTGCTTCATTCTCTCACATGAATTATATTGCTGATATTGGAGTAGAATATGGAGCAGTCGCAGTTAATTTCGGTGATTTTGGAGTCGTATCGTTTGATGTGAAATCCTTAAACATCGGTTCAATTCCGATAACAACCGTTCAGCAGCCGGATGGAACAGGAGAAACATTTTCACCTGAATTTCTGACTGCCGGAGCAACTTATTCCAAACTATTAACTGATAGAATTGC
>Ga0102950_1000127_pt1 | contig 18568 bp, 10 predicted proteins | sample SalPon2A_B_D2_MG_FD_78505 | JGI IMG/M metagenome (GOLD analysis project Ga0102950, IMG submission 78505) | Soil microbial communities from South San Francisco under conditions of wetland restoration - Salt Pond MetaG R2A_B_D2_MG | ecosystem: Environmental > Terrestrial > Soil > Wetlands | place...
AGTTTCCTCAACCGTGATACCGGCGTTGTGGCGGGGGTCTCCGGCTCGACCGTGTGGACCGAAGATGGCGGGCAGACATGGACCTGGCGTGGCACCGGAAACAGCTTGCCGATAAATGACATCGTACTCAGCGGTGCGAAAACTGCGGTTGCCGCGGGGATTTTTGGTCTCGTACTGAGAACCGCCGATGCCGGGCATACCTGGTCGAATGTGACCAGTTGCAATTCTAGTCCCTTGTACGCAGTTTCCTTTTCTTCTTCTTCTTCCGGTACGGCCGTAGGATCAGCCGGGACGATTCTTCATACCGAAGACTATGGTACGACGTGGACTCCACAGTCAGGCGGTACCCATTACGATCTTTACAGCGTATTCTCCTCCAATTACAAAGTCATCACCGCGGTGGGAGAATCGGGAACCGTCCTTCGCACCACCGATGGCGGTGAAACCTGGAATGATCTGAGTATTCGCACGACTACCTGGTTCTCAAGCGTGTACTTCATCGGAGAAGATACGGGAACGGTGGTGGGCGGAGGCGGCACGATTCTGCGAACCACCGATGGTGGCGTGACCTGGGTCGAACAGACGAGCGGCTCGCCGAACTTCCTCAGCGATGTTTACTTCGTCAATGCCGACACCGGTTTTGTGACCGGGAATTTCGGCACTATCCTCGGCACGACCGATGGCGGCGAAACCTGGAACAAGCTGCCGAGCGGAGATTCCTGGTACCTAAACGGTGTATCTTTCGTTAATGGAAGCGTGGGAATCGTAGTTGGAGCCGGGAAGATCTTGAGAACTACGGATGGCGGCGCAAGTTGGACGCGACTCTCAATAGATAATATCCCGAATCTGACCGATGTTGCGATGTCAGAAGACGGGTTTGGAGTTGCGGTCGGCTACGGAGTGATCCTCTATACGGCTGACAGCGGGGCCACCTGGACGACTCTGGACAATGTAACCGACAACGGGCTCGCGTCTGTCTCCGAAGCCGGCTGGAGAATCGGGATGATTGTCGGTGATGGTGGGACGATTCTTCAAGTCCGCTCCGCGGCGAATTAGTTCCCCGACACGGACGGCGACAATTCGGTTTCCGGGCCCGGAATTGGCGTTGAATATATTGCGCTAATCGGACGTCTGTATTATGTTTAAGTACCGGTTTACCTCTCGCCTTTACATACTTGCCGAACCAGGTATCATTCATTCGACCAACTGAGGAGCCAGATGCAGGGAATTCGATATGCAGCGGTCGCTATGGCGGCGGCCTTGCTGATTTCATCATCATGTGATGATAGTCCGCCTACCGGAAGCGGTGGCAGTGTGACTACCTCGGACCGCTTCCCCGGAAGCATCGGCATGCTCTGGAAATACCAAATCTACGACAGCCTCACGAGATTCACCGATACCCTGTGGCTCTCAATTACCGATACATCGACCGGATCTTCGGGTGAAAACTATCTGGAAGTCAGACAGCGATCCGTCAGACGACATCAATACGACTGGCAGTACTTCCGCTTTGTAGGTGACACCCTCGACCTTCTGTACCACAATATCGCCGCCCAGAGCAGCGAACGATTCATCTTTCCCCTCAAAGTCGGCAGCATCTGGATCGGTCCGGAGGGGGCCGGAGATTCGAGTGTGATCGAAACAACCGGCACGGTAGTCGTCCCGGCAGGAAGTTTCGACCGGGGTGTCAGAATCGACCGGGCCTGGAACCGCGACTTCGAAGGTGGAGGCAACTGGAGCAACACCTGGGTAGTTCCCGATGTCGGGGTGGTCTCCCGATATTTCCTCAGCCAGTTCTGGGATGGCAGTGAGGCCACGGTGACAAGGAACGAGACGTGGAAGCTGATCGGCTATGATCTGGCCACTTTTGACATCTCTCAGCTTCCACACAGCCCGGACGATTTGTGGCGCTACGAACAGATTGATTCTACCCTCTTTGGAGCAGGCTCGCTGAGCGTCAGTCGGGACACTATCGTCGTGATTGCCGCGCGCACCAGCCAACTTCCGGACGGCCGGGAGTTTTCCCTGCAGGAAGTTGTGAAAGGTACGGAGATCGATACCCAGTATGTAATCTTTGACAGCAATTACGTTCGCATACAAGCCGATTCCACCGCCGGAGGTCCCGAAGACGTCTACTTCCAATTCCCGCTTGCGGTCGGCAGATATTGGGGGGTCGGACCTCCCCAGCATGCCTCGTACGCCGTGGACAAAGAGCCGATCCTGACGGCCGCCGGAATTTTCGAAGCCTGCTTTCATACCACCGCGTTTGGCGGCTCATTTGACCATACCTGGACCGAAGACGACTGGCTCGCCCCGGGAATTGGCATTGTAAGAAGCGCAAGGCGAACGACTACCTATACTCAGCAGATTCGGTCAACTCGCCTGTTGATAGAGTACCGACTCAACAGACATTAACGGTTTCCCTTGCCACGCACAGGGTTCTGGTTGCCTGCGGATGGCCATTTTCCACTCGCTTCCCTTAAGATCTCCCGGTTACTTCACCTCCACTTGAAAACCCGACAGGAAAAGACTATATTCGCTGCATGAGCGACCAGCTACTTCATCCCGAAACCGGAGCGCCACTTGACATGCAACCGATCTTGGCCCCACTGGAACAGCTGCGCGACTGCACCTGCTGTCCGCGGGATTGCCACGCCGATCGGTTCGGCGGGAGGCTCGGATTCTGCCAGAGCGGTACCGGGTTCTCCATCGGATCGATCTGTGCACATCGAGGCGAAGAACCTGTTGTATCCGGCGTCAACGGAATCTGCAATATTTTCTTCACCCGGTGCAATATGCAGTGCGTCTACTGCCAGAACTTTCAGATCAGTCGCAGAGAAGGTGAGATCGAAGAAGAGAAGATTACTCTTCCGGAGATCGTGAGACAGATCGAAAGTATACTCGATCGCGGTTCCCATGCGGTCGGATTCGTCTCCCCTTCCCACTTTATTCCCCAGGTCCGAGTAATCATGAACGCGCTGGCTGCCCGCGGACGCAAGCCAACCTATGTTTTCAACACCAGTTCTTACGACAAGGTCGAGACGATCAAATCGTTCGACGGAATTGTCGATGTCTGGCTGCCGGATCTGAAATACCTCGACGAGAAAATGGGACGGGCGTATTCCGACACTCCGAACTATCCCGAAGTTGCCTGTGCCGCCATCAAAGAGATGTTCTATCAGAAAGGTTCGAGCATTCGTCTCGATGACAACGGCTGCATCACCTCGGGACTGATCATCCGTCATCTGGTCCTTCCGGGACGGATCGAAAACTCGAAGAAAATCCTGCAGTGGATCTCGACCGAATTGTCATCTTCCGTGCACGTGTCGCTCATGTCGCAGTATCATCCTACTCCCCTGGTGGCGAGTCACCCCCGTCTCGGTCGGACCCTCACGACCGATGAATATGACGAGATACTGGAAGAGTTCGACCGGCTCGGCTTCTATCGGGGCTGGATTCAGGAACTCGACAGCCCGTCGAATTACCGGCCCGACTTCACTTTCGACCACCCGTTCGAACGATAGAACCAATACCGCCGTCCCTTCGTTCTACTTTCAAAATCTCTAACTCTGACGTTACCTCACGTAATCGACTGACTGACAACAGCTTCGACTTTCCATTGCCCGGCTGCCGAGGGCTGAGGCACAACCGGGAAGATTTTTCTTGGACAAATCGACATAGACTGTTATAATCCCTCAAGTTGTGATTGACCCGGTCGGTTCCGAGCCGCACCGGGTCTCTTTTTCGATGTCTCCCCTCCATGACCTGCACTGACAGTAGCTTGGGCGGAGTTAAGATAGAATCGGGTTGCCGCCCGGAAGAGCAAAGGTTCAGTCGCAGTATGACGCCGATAACACACATCCGAAATCTCGCCATTGTCGCGCATATCGATCACGGAAAGACCACTCTTATCGATTCCGTGTTCAGGGCCACGCGAACTTTTCGGGAGAATCAGCAAGTTGCGGCACGTCTTATGGACAACAACGCGATCGAACGAGAACGCGGGATCACGATTCGGTCAAAACACTGCACCGTCAGCTGGAACGACTATCTGATCAATATTATCGATACGCCCGGTCACGCCGATTTTTCCGGTGAAGTTGAACGGGTTCTTTCGATGGTCGACTCGGTACTTCTGCTCGTCGACGCGAACGAGGGGCCGATGCCCCAGACTCGCTATGTCCTCATGCGGGCACTTCGACTCGGCCTCCGGCCAATCGTTATCCTGAACAAAGTCGATCGCCACAACGCCCGACCCAACTATGCCCTGAACAAGACATTCGATTTGTTCATCGAGCTGGGGGCAACCGATGAACAGGCACATTTCCCGGTATTGTACGGCTCGGGCCTCGACGGATGGTTCGTCAAAGATCTCGAGAACGACAAGAGAGAAGGAATGGATTCACTTTTTGAAACGATCGTGGACGAGGTCCCACCGCCTCAGGTCGATCAAGACGGGCCGTTCCTTATGCAAGTCAGCTCGCTCGACTGGAGTGACTATATCGGACAAATCGGCTGCGGCCGTGTGCTGCGCGGCAAACTGACCAAGGGTGAAGATTTCACCCGCATCACCACCCGATGGAAAGATTCATCCCGCCAGAATTCTGGCTGGGAAGTCACCGATAGCTCACGCGCAAAGGGAGTCCATCTCTGGGTAACACGCGGACTCAATCGGGTCGAAACCGACAGTGTTACGGCCGGCGATATCGTCTGGCTGGCCGGACCGGACACGATCGCAATAGGCGATACTTTCTCGACCGTCGATGATCCTTCCGAAAGCCTCAAACCGCTCGAGATCGAAGAACCGACGTTGTCGATGTTCTTCCTCGTCAACAGCGGCCCCTTTTCGGGACAGGATGGTACGGCGGTCATGCTCCGGCAGCTCAAGGACCGATTACGAAAAGAGATGAATACGAATGTCGCCATGCGGATGGAAGATGTCGGCCGATCGGACGGCGTCAAGGTCTCCGGTCGAGGCGGACTGCATCTCGCCATCCTCATCGAGGAAATGCGGCGCGAAGGGTTGGAGTTCTGTATCTCCCGCCCCGAGGTCATTACCCATGAGGATGAAGAGGGTAACCTGCTTGAACCGATGGAGCAGCTGCATATCGATGTTCCGGAGGAGTATCAGGGGATCGTCATTGAGAAGCTCGCCCGCAGAAAGGGCAATTTACTTGGAGTCGAGAACTCCGGTACGAATACGGTCGGTATGGAATTCGAGATTCCTACCCGGGGTCTGTTCGGATACCGTTCCGAATTCATGACCGACACTCGCGGTCTCGGCATCATGGCCTCCCGGTTCACCGGCTACGGTCCCTGGTGCGGTGAGATTGCCTCGCGAAACAAAGGATCGGTCGTCTCAATCGATACCGGCCCTGCCACGGCCTATGCGATCGAGGGACTTCAGGAACGAGTGATTATCTTCGTCGAACCGACCGAACGAGTCTACACCGGACAAATTGTCGGAGAGAATTCGCGGCCGGATGAACTGCCGTGCAACCCGACCAAGCGGAAACATCTGACCAATCACCGTTCCTCGACGAAAGACATGGGCGTCTCGATCGACGCTCCTCGCAAGATGACGCTTGAGCAGGCGATGGAATGGATTCGGGAAGACGAGCTGGTCGAGGTCACGCCGAAATCAATTCGCATTCGGAAAGCCATTCTCGATGCTGACCAGCGCCGCCGCGCGCAGAATGCGGCAATCGAGGACAGGTCGGGCCAACGAGCCGCTTTCATCCGTCCGTCGGTACAGTAGCGCTTCCGCCGAATTCGCGCATTCATGCATCTCCCCCTCTTTAGTTCCCGTCCGACTTATCCACGAATCGCTCCCGGTACCTTGCATCAGGCACCGGACATGAGTCCAGTTTCCCCCAGATTCGATATCGATGTCTTGATATGAAATCATAGCCCGCATCCAGCCAGCGCAACGGAAATATCCTTGCTACGAGCGCAAGTTTCCATGGCCAACCGAGGGATTTGGCGATGAAAACCACCGCTGCCGATCGGGAAAGCAACTCCTCGTCATTCCCCGTTCCTTCAGTCAATACGAGCACCGTGTCCTGTCGGTCAGGTGAGAGATTGTGATCTGCCATGATCTCTCCTCCACGCTTTCCCTGCAGGGGTGCAAACCGGAAGTATTGCTTTCGGTCGTGCCTGGCCACCCACCGGACGAGCCGGTCGCACAGTCCACAGACACCATCGTATAAAATCACAGCCACACGTTCACCTGATCAGTTTGTTCCCGGAAGTCATTGTTGTCAAAACAGTCTAAGGACAGCTGAAGATCCCGTGCCGACAGATTTGGATAAGCCGGCCGGCGGCAGGCTCAATAGTCGGGGGAATCCATCCATTTTTTTGGTGCGGTCCGGAAATTCCGCTTTGAAAAAAGACGACTTGCGCTATATTGAGGATTAAATGGGTAGCACTTGTCTCACCCGGCTATTCACACTCGCAACAACCCTATCCCTGGAGGTCCTCACGTTATGAGCCGAGCTATCGTAGTGCTTTGTTTCACCTTTGTTCTTGGCCTTCTGTTCATTACGGCCACGCAGGCGGACACGCCTCCTCTGATGAGCCTTCAAGGGCAGCTTACTGACGCCGGCGGTCATCCCCTGACGGGAACTTACTCTGTATTGTTTCGGATTTATGACGCCCCCACCGGAGGCACTTCCCTCTGGAATGAAACTCGATCTGTGACTGCCACGGACGGACTTTTCTCGATCAACCTGGGCGAGACGACGCCGTTGGTCAGCGACATCTTCAGCACCTTCCCTCGCTATCTCGGGATGAAGGTGGGAACTGATCCGGAGTTGGCACCACGAATTCTGCTCGTGACCGTACCCTACTCCTTCCGCACATCTTCTATCGATGGTGCCGCCGGAGGAACAGTCTCAAGCAAGGTGGCAATCGGACATTCCAGTTCCAATCCGGGAGCGAGTGCCTTTGCCGTCGGAGACAGCTGTACGGCGTCAGGCGATTTCTCAACCGTAGGCGGTGGCAAGAGGAACTCGGCGGCCGGACGCGGGTCAAATGTCGCAGGTGGCAGTTCCAACTCGGCCAATGACACCTCTGCTACCGTGTCCGGCGGTGGTAACAACCAGGCGGATGGTCCCTATGATGCAATCTGCGGCGGCCAGTTCAACTACACTTCCGGTCGTGCCTCTACGATTCTGGGCGGCGCCTCCAACTATACCGCGGGCAGCTATTCGGTAGCCGGCGGACATTATGCCAATGCCATTCACAACAACTGCTTCGTCTGGAACTCCGATTCCACTCTCCCGCTTTTCTCAACTGGCACTAATCAGTTTCTGATCAACGCGACGGGAGGTGTCGGCATCAATCTCGACAATCCGTCCTCGGCGCTCGACGTCGCCGGTACGATAACCAGCATCTCAAGTGCTTCAAACGGAGTCGAGGGATATAGCGGTTCAAACATCGCCAGTGGCGTCTACGGACAGAATACCAACAGCGGATACGGTGTTGCCGGGCGTTCCAATTTCGGCGGAACGGCAGTGTTTGGAGACAACACTAGTTCTATCGGATACGCCGGGCTGTTCAACGGCAGGCTGCGAGTGAACGGAAACGCCACGGTCACCGGCAATCTCGTGGTCTCCGGCACCGTCACCAAAGGGGGCGGTTCATTCCGTATCGATCATCCCCTCGATCCGACTCACAAGTATCTCTACCATTCGTTTGTCGAATCTCCGGATATGCTGGATATTTACAATGGAAACGTGGTGACCGATTCGACCGGATTCGCCACCGTAACGATGCCTGACTGGTTCGAAGCTCTTAACCGCGACTTTCGCTATCAACTCACCGTGATGGGCGGCGGCTCGTGGGCACGGGCAAGAATCGCGAGGGAAGTTGATCATAACCGGTTCGTCATCCAGACCGATCTACCCAATGTCAAGGTTTCCTGGCAAGTTACCGGCGTACGTCACGATAAATGGGCTGATGAAAACCGCATTCCGATAGAACAGCAGAAACCGGCAAGCGACCAAAATTCGCTCTCGAGTACCTCGACGAGCGACGGAAAGTAAATCAAACGTGTAAAGAACAACCCCGGCTTTCGCCGGGGCTGTTCTGATCGGCAATCTTTCCAACAGATCTATTACTGAGGAGAAGTCTCTAAAGTCATCGGGTCGCGAAGCGGCAGAACCGTAATTTCGCCAAAATCGGAAAACATCTCGGTGTGCTTGTCCGATCCCTTCATAACGGCTTCGGGGTCGCCCACGACCAGAATGACGAGTTTGTCCGGGTTGAGATACTTCTGCGCCACTTCAAGTACCGCCTCGGGCGTGACCGCCTCGAAGTTCTTCTTGTAGTCCTGCCAGTAGCTCTCGGATCTTCCGGTGTACTGGTCATCGGCAAACGTATTGACAATACTGCTCTTGCTGCTGAACGGATTGACAATGTCGCTGAGGAAACTCGCTTTGGAGTTCTCGACGATTTCCGGATCGCACTTCTCCGTGCGGATTCGGTTGATTTCATCGACAATCAGCCGGGTCCCAAAAGCGCCTGTCTCGTGCTTCGTCTGGAACCATGCCCGAAACGTTCCCGGATAATCTACCGGTCGTTCAAACGCACTGCCGGCGTTGTAGGCCAGACCTTCGTCCGACCGAACCCGGCGCACTATCCTCGAAGTAAACCCGCCGCCGCCGAGGATGTCGTTCATTACCATCAGGGCGTACACGTCCGGAATATCCCGCTTGACGCCGATATGACCGACCCTGATGCGCGATTGATTGACATCGTCTTTCTTGATCATATAGACCCCCGGCTTCGGATCAGGGATCTGATCGGAGATCTCCCGGAGCTTCAGATCATGGTTGGGCCAGTTCTCGAACAGGCTGTTCAGCTTCCCCTTGATCTCCTCGGAGTTGAAATCGCCCGCCGCCGCGACGATGAAATTGCCAGGAAAGAAATACTGTTCGTGGAAGGCGATAAGATCGTCCCGCGTGATTGAGTTTATTGAGCTTTGGGTTGTTCTGTAGGGCATCGTGCAGGGGTGGTCGCCGTACATCAGGAACTGCCATTCACGCGGTTCGATTGCCGCTGTCGAAGAGTTGCGCTGTTCCATCGACGACAACAAATCTTTTCTGTAACGACCGAGTGCGTCCTGATCGAATATCGGATGACGAAGCACCTCTCCAAACAGCTTCAGCCCTTCGTCAATATCTTTCGACAGACAAAACAATGTGGCTCTTCCCTGTGAATCGTCGATCCTGACCGAAATGTCCCCGGCCAGATAGGCGAGACGTTCGTCGAGGTCTTTCGCGCTCATTCCTTCGACGCCGCCGTTGCGCATCAGATATCCGACCATACCGGCCAACCCCGCTTTGTCCTTCGGTTCATACATCGAGCCGGTGCGCACAAGCACGGTCAGTTCGAACGTCGGGACTTCGTGGTTCTCGGCAATATATGCGCTCACACCGCACTCGAGCGTGGTGCGATAGTCGGACGGTTTCGGGGGCTGAAAATTCAATTCCTCGTACTTCAGCTTGTCGGGATGGTCAACGATATCCGCCGCTTGAAGGCTCGATGCGAGATTGAGCAGGAATGCGAGGGCCGGAACGAACATCAGCATCGCGGCCCAACTGCTCGGTCTGTGTATTTTTCTGTTCATCATTGGTTCTCCTAAGGTCCGCCTTACATTTCCTGGGCCGCTTTGAGTTCTTTCAGGTGGTCATTGGCAATCTTGAGAAGCTCGGCCATCTGAGCCTTCTCCTTCGGATCGGTGACCTGATCCGATTGCGACGAAATCATGCCGATCATCTGCTCCAGCTTGGCAGCGTCCTTCATCGCCAGGATCATCTGCTTGAACTGCACAAACTGCGGGTCCTCCGCTTCGGGACCGGAACCTGCCTTCTCGGCCTTGGTGTTGATAATCATCACATTTCGTTGATCGTTCGCGAAATACGTATTCGCGACCCGCATAATGTCGTCGGCCGTCACGGCGTCGCACTTCTGTGGATCAAGATTCGCTTCGCGCCAGTCTCCCAGCGCCGCGTTCTGACCGAGATAGAAGAGTATTCCGATTCCGGCCATGCGATCCATCGAGCGGATGATATCAACCCGCATCTGGTTCTTGACCTTTTGAAGTTCTTCTTCCTTTACCGGATTGGTCCTCAGGTCCTGAACGACTTCATAGATCGCCTGTTCAAGTTCCTCGGCTTTCACACCTGAGATGCCTTCGGCATCTATCGAGAACATGCCGGCAAATCTTCTTGAATCCTGCGAAGCGCTGACCGCGAGTCGGCCTCCCCCCATACCGCGACCGCCGCTGCGAGAACTTTTGGCTATTCCCTTTTCATCGACCAGCTTCTTGTATAAGCGTCCCGTTTTGCCGCTCATGATTCCGGCCAGCACCTCAAGCGGATAGCTGTCGGCATGTTTGAAAGCAACCGTATGGTAGGCGATGGAAGTTTGCGGGCTGGCTTCAGCTTCGGCAATCAACCGCTTCTCGCCGTATTGCCGTTCTTCGAGCGTTACCACTTCAGGTGGCGGGGTGGTCCCGCGCGGGATCCGTTCGAAATACTTGCGAACCATCTTGATCATCTCGTCCGGGTTGAGGTCCCCGACCAGGATCATCGACAGATTATTGGGAGCATAGTAGGTGTTGTAATAGGTATTCGCCTGTTCGCGAGTTATGCTGCCGAGATCCGAGGGCCAGCCGATCACATCCCAGTGGTACGATGACGATTTCCAGAACATCGCCTGAAAATCTTCCTCGATTAACCCGGTCGGAGTCGACTCGACACCCAGACGACGTTCTTCGCGCACGACATTCCGCTCTGAGTAAAACTCCCGGAACACCGGATGACTGAACCGATCCGACTCCAGCCACATATACAGCTCAATCTTGTTTCTCGGAAGACGGACGAAATATGCGGTCATATCCTGCGAAGTGAACGCATTGAGAAACGACCCGCCGTTCTTCGTGTACAGTTCATCGAGCTGGTCCTTGATAATCAACTTCCTCTGTTCGACAATGAGGCTGTCGAACACTTTTTCGATCTCCCGATACCGGTCCGTTTTCGCTTCGGGATCAAGCATGTCGGATATCTCGCCGTGGCGAAGCTCCGTCCGCATGATCTCTTCCTCCCCTCGCATCAATTCACGCAGGGAGTCAAGCTGGGCCATGATCTTGCGGTCCTGCTTGATATCTTTCGTACCGATCTTCTCCGTCCCTTTGAACATCATATGCTCGAAAAGGTGAGAGATGCCGGTGATGCCGGTAACTTCGTTGGACGATCCTACCCGGGCAAAGATAGATGCCATGATAGTCGGAGATTCGTGCTTCTCCACCATCAGGACCTGCATACCGTTGTCCAGCCAGTACTCTTTGGCATCGATATTCTGTGCGATCGTCGAGGGGGCAATACTGCATAGCGCCATCAGGACAACCGCACACGTGTGCAGAATACGTCTGTTCATAAGTCGATCCTTTACCGCTGTCTATAAGGTGAATATCTCTTAAGCTCTGCGTCTGTTTCCTTCTGCGTTGGAACGTATACTAATTTATCCGTCTTGCGAAATCAAGCAGATTGTGTCTGCATTACCCTCTGTCGCACGGTTCTTTCCGCCGCTTGCGTAAGCCAAAGAAAGCAACTATTATTGGGCTTGAAGAAACCCGACCTGAAAACGACCGCATCCCGGGCATACCCGAAGGAGCCTTCAATGCGTAAGATACTGTCCCTGTCGATCATAACATTTGCGATCACACTTGTACCGGGCCGTCCACTCTGGGCCGGTGAGACTGTCCACGTCAAGAGCCACGACAAAGTAAAAGTGGTCACCGATCCATCGAAAGGGTACAACAGCTACCCGGCCTGGGCTGTCTTTCCATCGGATTCTACACAGTACCGGAAGGTCACCCTTTACGTAACCTACGCCTGCCCGGATACTCAGCATTGCGGCGAGTGGGATTACATCGATAACGTCCTCCTCCGCCGGACCGGCGGCGAGAGCGGGAAGGTAAAAGACATTGAACTGGCGCGGCTGATTTCCCCTTATGGCTGGCAGTTCGATTCCACCTGGAGCTTCACCTGGCATGTCGATATCACCGATTTCTCGTTTCTTCTCCACGACTCGGTTCAAATCGAATTCCGGCATGGCGGCTACGAGAAGAACGATGATCGCGGCTGGCTCATCACGCTCGATTTCGCCGTGAGCGAAGGGCGTCCGGCCGTACAGGTACTCGGCATGGACTCTCTCTGGTGCGGGACAATCCCGTATGGAGATCCGGCGAAGCCGACGGATAGCACGCTCGAACCGATATCTTTCACCGATACTAACAACGCGACCATGGCCCGGCTGCGTATTCTCCAGACAGGGCACGGGATGGACGATATGGAGAACTGTGCGGAGTTCTGCAGCAAATGGCGTCAGGTCTATTTCGATGATTCACTGATTGATCAGCGGCAGATCTGGCGCAAGTGCGGTGAAAACCCGCTCTACCCGCAGGCCGGAACCTGGATCTTTGATCGTGCCAACTGGTGCCCCGGCTCGATGGTCTTTCCCGACGATTACGACTATCCTATCTCCCCGGGCAGCAAGCATACGGTTGCGATACGGCTGGAACCGTATACTGACACGTTGAAACCGTCCGCAAACTACTTTCTCTATTCATATCTCTTCTATTGCACCACGCCCTGGGCGGAGAACGATGTCGCCCTTGAGGACATTATTGCCCCTTCCGCTGCCGATGAATACTCCCGCCAGAATCCGATCTGCGGCAATCCGATCATTCGCGTCAAGAATTACGGCAGCGAACCGCTGAGGTCCGTCATTGTTCACTACGGTCTGGCCGGAGATGAGCCACAGACCTACGAGTGGGTCGGAAGTATCGAGGCACAGCAGTCCGACGAGATCGATCTTCCCGGTCTGGTGACGGTACGCGAAGGGAATCAGCAGTTTCACGTTTCATTGGAAGAACCGAACGGGGAAAAAGACGAATACCCCGATGATAACCAAGGGAGTTCCACCGCTTCGCTTCCCCCCATCTACAAGCCAAACTTCATCCTGGCCTTCCGAAGCAATGCCGACTCGACCGACAATTCTTACTACATAGCCGACGCCGACGGCAACGAGCTGCTCGGGCATCCGATGAACTCCCTGACCGCTAATACTCTCTACGAAGATACGCTGAATCTTCCGGATGGATGCTACCATCTAGTCGTGGACGACACCTCCGGCACCGGTCTCAGTCTCTGGTTCAATCCCGAAGGCGGTTACGGGTTTGTGCGGCTGCTCGATATGCAGGGACATCTTCTGCATGCGTTCAACTCGGACTTCGGAAGCACCATCGACTACTGGTTCCGAACTTCAGCCAATTCGACACCGACTCCGATGCCGGATACTTTGCTCGTCAATCCGTTTCCACCACGCAACGACGGTAAGTTCGAAGTCGAAGTGTTCCTGAACAATAAGGCGGATGTCACCTTGCAGATTGCTCACGCCGACAGCACGAAGAATGTGTTCGAAAAGACCTACAAGGATGTCAAGGAGTCATACCTGCCGGTAGACATCACCAGTGAGCCGGACGGCGTCTATTTCATCACTGCCAGTTCGGGAGACAAGAAGGCGGTCCGGCGAATCCGCATCAAACACGGAGACTGACCGGTCCGATCCGGCTGTGTGCTGTGGGAATACCGTACTTTTTTAACTTGTAAGGCATGACGGCCGGATTTATCCTTCCCGCATGCAATCAAGGGAGCGCCTCGTTCAAATAGCCAAGTGGGGAGTGCCGCTGCTCATAGCGCTCGTGCTGGTTGGCGAAATCGCGGTGCGGCAGGGTATCTATCAATGGGATTTTCAAACGTACTATTATGCGGCCCGGACTCAAGCTGCAGGTCTGGATCCGTATAATGTCGACCAGGTAAACGAAGTTGCTCAGCATGAGGTCCTTCATCCGTTTCTCTATCCCCCGGTTACTCTGTATCTCTTTCGGATCTTTGCGCTGCTCCCGTTTGCGATCGCTTATGAGCTATGGCTCGCCTTCAAGCTGATCCTGTTAGCGATTCTCTTCATTGTCTGGCAAAGACGGTTCCTTGCTAATGAACCTCCATGGCTGCTTGCACTCTTCTATGTTTTCGCATTTGGCGCCGCTCTCAATCTTGATCTGCGGGCGGGCAATGTCTCGCTCATCGAACAGACCCTACTCTGGCTCGGATTTGCATGCCTCCTTTCGCGCAGGGTGATCTGGTTTTGTCTGCTCGTACTTGCATCGTCATTCTTTAAATGGACCCCGGCGGCATTTCTCGGGTTGCTTCTATTCACGGACGAGGGAAAGAAGTGGCTGTATTTCATCATTTCATCGATCTGCTTTGCAGGATCGATTGGGCTGAACTATATGATAAACCCGGGAGGATTGCACCATTTCGTCACTGCCGCCGCCGCCCATGAAGAAGGAGGGATCAGGGCCAATCCGTCGACTCTCGAACTGATGAAATTCCTCTTCGGGTCGATCAAAAGATTCGGTCTGTCGGATTCCACGATCAGCCTATTGGCCCACGCCGCCTTTGCCGTCATCGCGCTGATAATTGCCGTTGTAACACTTCGCTACCTCGTCCCCCTTTATCGTCGCCGCAAACTCAGCATCGTGTATCTGATTTATACCAGCTGTCTCGCCTACGCCGTAATAATGCCCCGTTTCAAGCTCTATTCGTTCATCCTGCTTCTTCCGGCCGCATATTACATCGCGCGAAAGGTCTTTAAACCGAACCCCTTCTGGCTTACTGCGATTCTCATTTCACTGAGTATCGATCCCAGACTGCCCTGGCGGTCTCTACTGAAAGAACTCTGGTGGTACTATCCGCTTCTTGTCGCCTTTGCCCTCTGGGTAATCTGGATGGTGCACCTGCGCAGACTGACGAACACAACATCGCCCGAAAACCAAATCACTTAGCTTCCGGGCGAATGATAGTACTCTAATCGTGCCTTGCCTGACGGCTACGCGGCCTTGTGGGCCGACCTTTTCGATTCGAAGCGTTTCCCTATGAAATAGAACAGGATCGTTACGACTATTATCATTATGGTCATGATACCGAAATACGACCCGGGATTCATGCGGGTATAAATCCTTGCGAACCAGGCGACGAGCATATCGCCAAGAAATACCGTGAACAGCCAGATTCCTGTGATAACCGATTTCATCCTGTCCGGCGCTTCTTCGAATGCAAGTTGCAGGCCTATCACTGAAATACACAACTCGGCCATCGTCAACAGGATGTAGGCACCAACTTCCCACATGATGGAGACCTTGGAGTTGACGCCAATGTACCCGGCAACTGACATAAGCGCCATACACAGGATCACGAGAAAGAAACCATACAGCATTTTGCGCGGGGACGACAGCTTGTGGGTTTCATCCTTGTCTGTGCGAGACCAGATCCAGGCGAACAACGGCGTGAGAATTACGATCAGTACCGGATTCAGGCTCTGAATTGCATCCGGTGGGATGTGCCAACTCGCGCCGAACACGTTGAGATCGAGAATCAAATAGTCGCGAGCAAAAAGTGTTAGAGTGGTAGGCGACTGATCGAAAATCGACCAGAAGAAAACAATGAGCAGGAACAATCCGGAAAGTCGAATCAATGCGGCCTTTTCTTCCGCTTTCTCTTCAGGCGTCTTGGCCACTTTCTGCTGTTTTCTGACATCCTCCTTCGGATAGTACTTCTTACCGTAGAAGAAAATTCCGAGCGAAACTACCATCAGAATAGTCGGGGCCATAAACGCCGGACCGTAGCCGTAGCGATCGCGAATGAACGGCAATGTGAATGTCGTCACGAACGCGCCGATATTGATCGCCATGTAGAACCAGGAGAACGCCTGCGACATCAGGTGCGTCTTGCCTTCCTTTTCATACATCAATCCCATTAGGGTGCTGATATTCGGCTTGATCGACCCGGACCCGCCGGCAAGCAACATCAGGGCAACATACAGTCCGACCTGGTTGTTGAATGTGCCGAGAATGATATGCCCGAGAATGTAGGGCAGCGCGAAATAAATGATCGTCTTGAACTTGCCGAGGTAGTGATCCGCGATGAATCCACCGGCAATCGGCAGAATGTAGCAGAGTGCCGTAAACAGTGAGACGACCGTTGAGCTGTTGGCGTCGCTGAAATGAAGCGATTGTACCATATACAGCAGGAGGAGCGTCTTCATCCCGTAGAAGCTTGCGCGCTCTGCCAGTTCCCCCCAGAAGATAAACCAGAACCCTTTAGGATGGTGATTGTCTACCACATCCATACCCTGTACACCTCCAAATGCGTTGTCGTTCATCGGTCGGGACAGCCCTTATTTCCCGCGTTCATATCTTCCCGGAACATAATCCCGAGACGGCTCTTCTCCAAGCGTATAGTTGAAGACGCGCAAGATCCCCGCTTTGTAGAATGGTATCGAGAACCGATGATCGGCTAAACAGTTGTCACGTTCTGTCCGGGACTTCCCTGTAGAACTCCGGCTACCGTTTCGAGACCGTTGCGTAAAATTTCCATTGTCTCCGGCACAATAACCGACAGGCGAACCGCCGTCACCGGGGACTTTTGATCGACCGCAAAAGCTTCACCCGGGGCGACTACTACCCCTCGGAGCTGAGCTTCCATGGCGAGTTGCATGCTCGTCCAGGCTCCCGGAAGTTCCAGCCACAGGTGATAACTGGCCGGGTGATTCCTGAAGGAGTGTCCATCGAACACCTCCGCCGCGACTTCCTGGCGACGGGCAGTATCGATTCGTCTTTGCGCGATTATCCGCTCGGCCGTTCCGTCTTCCAACCACAGGCTGAACAATTCGCCGACCAGCGGTGTAACGCCAAGACAGGATGCGTTCAGCCCTTCGATCATCTTCCGGTGACTTCGCGAAGGCGCCACGACGAATCCGATCCGAAGACCGGCGGCAATTGATTTCGAAGCCGAGATCGTGAGGTAGCTTTGTTCGGGAATCAGGGTAGAGATGTAACCCGGATGACCGGCGAGAAGCGGGCGCATGATTTCGTCTTCGATCACCGTAATGCCGTGCCTCTCGGCAACCTCGGCTATCTCTTTCCGTCTCTCTTTCGGCCAGATGATGTTAGTGGGGTTCTGAAGAGATGGATTGCAGTACAGTACACGGATCCGTCGATGACGACAGGCCGCCTCGAGTGCGTCGGGAAGCATCCCTGATTCGTCCGACTGAATGCCTACTACTTGTAGATTCATCTGCTCCGCGAGCGCCCGGATCCCGGTGTAAGTAAATCTTTCCACGGCGATGCTGTCGCCATGTTTGGTCTCCGCTGAGAGAATGACGGAAAGGGCGTGCTGCGCCCCCGAAGTAACAAAGACCGACTCCGGCTCTGCACTCGCTCCGAGTGACTGCAGCCACTTCGCGCCGCTTTCGCGGTGGCGGCTGAAGCCGGCGGCGGGAGGATATTCCAGCAACGAGTGTGCATTGCGCGAGCGGGCCAGCCGTTTGAGCGCCGACGGAAGATCCGGGTCGAGGTGATAGACCGGGTGATTCTTACTCAGGTCGATCCCCATCGGCGGGCGGGCCGCAATTCGGGCCAAAATAGAACGGCCGGTCCGGGGAGATCCTACGAATGTCCCTCGCCGACCCTCGCTCCTGATAAGGCCGCGCTGCTCGGCCTCGGCATAAGCCCGGGTCACCGTACCGATAGCGATCGACAGCCGATCGGCTAACTCGCGGTGAGTCGGCAATTTTGTCTCATCCGACAGCCTGCCGTTGTGGACATCGTCTTCAATCGCCTTCACGATTGCCATGTACAGCGGCTGGTCCGAAGACTCAAGTTCAGGCTTCCACGACGATTCTTGAACACTCATAATCTATTACTAATCAATGGACTAAAACGAGCTGAGATCATTCGTAAAGCTCATCCTGTCCATTAGCCGATCTTTATTGTATCTATGACAATATAGTTGTAACACTATTGTATCATATAATGTATTATAAATATGAAGTCAAGACAAAGTTTCAATTCGGAGGTTCGCAATTGTAAGGAGTTACGATATGGCTGAATATAGTTTTTCATCGATGGCGACTCGTCTTCGCCGCACTGAAATACGAGAGCTGCTCAAACTCACTCGTCTGCCGAACACCATATCGTTCGGCGGAGGTTTGCCCGATCCAACGATCTTCCCGTATGAAGCGGTGGAGGCTGCCTCGCTCCGGGCGATCCGTGAAAACGGCCGATTGGCCCTTCAGTATAGTCCTACCGAAGGTGAGCCGCTCCTGAAAGAGCAGATTGCCGCTTTTCAGAAGAGGCAGGGAGAAGATGTCGATCCGAGCGACATGATCATCGTCTCCTCCTCCCAGCAGGCGCTCGATCTCCTCGGCAAAGTCTTTCTCGACCCCGGTGACACGGTAATAGTCGAACGCCCCTGTTATGTCGGTGCTATTCAGGCGTTCCGAGCTTACGGTGCCGAGTTTCACGGGATCGATATGGACGATGACGGTATCATCCTGGAGAAACTCGAACGCGCCCTGGCCCAGTTAGTCAGCGGCGGCAAAAAGCCGAAATTCATCTACCTGATCCCGGACTTCCAGAATCCGTCCGGAAGAAACCTCG
>Ga0102950_1000128_pt1 | contig 18534 bp, 13 predicted proteins | sample SalPon2A_B_D2_MG_FD_78505 | JGI IMG/M metagenome (GOLD analysis project Ga0102950, IMG submission 78505) | Soil microbial communities from South San Francisco under conditions of wetland restoration - Salt Pond MetaG R2A_B_D2_MG | ecosystem: Environmental > Terrestrial > Soil > Wetlands | place...
AACACACTTTTTGCTATCTGACCGATGGTTATCCGGGCAACTGTTTCATTTGTTGGCAACCCGAACAATGCCGGCAGGATAGCAATAAACAGGTATGCATAAACCGAGAAGAACAACACCTGAAAAATTGAATTAAATGCAACTAGTCCGGCAGCATATTCAGTATCTCCTTTTGCAAGTTCATTCCAGACGATAACCATAGCTATGCAACGTGCAAGTCCGATGAGGATTAATCCGTACATATAGTCAATATTGAAACGCAGGAAGATAACCGCAAGGATGAACATAAGAACCGGACCAACTATCCAGTTCTGTACCAATGATAACCCAAGAACCTTTGTATTACGGAATACATCACCCAGTTCCTCGTATTTGACCTTGGCAAGCGGCGGATACATCATTACAATTAATCCTGTTGCAATAGGGATGTTCGTTGTTCCTGACGAGAGGCTGTTCCAGAATTTAGCAATACCAGGATATAACCACCCTGTAAGTACACCTATGAACATTGCCAGAAATATCCAGAGTGTCAGATAGCGGTCTGGAAATTTTAATCGTTTTGCTGATGGCATGGCTATGGTTTTATTTTTTGAAATAATCCTGTGAGTTTGTTCCTGTATATTTCGGTAATTTGTGTTTCATGTTCACCAATGGGCTTAACAGGAATCAAATCAATAACTTCGCTGTAGTTTAATTCCGAGTTATATAACAAATCGATTGAAGCCAACAGGGTCTGGTGAACCGCTTCTATGCTTTCCGTGTCATTAAGGCCCATCTGCAAACCAAGATCCTGCATTTCTTTCCACTGAAACCAGAAATAGGTCGGTAACATGGCAGAGACTATTGCATAAGCTTCGAGTTTTGATTCGTCCACTTCAAAAGTATTTCCCGTCGCTTTTAACAAGCCCAGTAAAGACTGTTTTTCGACAGATGAATATTCAGTTGAAAAGGAAACCGGATTATACCCTTTATTTATATATGAAGCGGCATTGGGAATCATCCTTGCGATATTTTTTGTTGCCAGTAAGGAAGCAATTTTGATTGTGCTGATCTTTGGTGCTAATGAAACTACCTGTGTTTTCGCGGAAACCGATCCTTTGATTTTTTCCAGTGTCTCCGTAATTACAGGAGGGTGAAGTGCAATAAATACAATATCCTGTTTTGCTGTTAATTCGCAGGAATCAGATGTTTGAATCTCGGGGAATTGCTTTTTGAGAACATTAAGTATTTCCGAATTTGTATCGCAAACAAAAACTGAAGAGAGTTTAATATTCTTATTTGTCAGTGCCTGAAGAATAATCCTTGTGATTCTTCCACCGCCAATAAAGCCAATCGATTTTATGTCCATGATATCTGGTTTTTAAGGTTTATATTGATTTGATGAATATTCATTATCCCTGAACTTACACCCTGTCGTGGTTTATTTACCGAAAAAACAATTCAATATTCTACACTTAAGTATTTTTTCTTCCTGTTAAAACTTATTTCGGGAAAACACGAAATATCTTTTTAAAATTTTTTGATTTCCATGTGCACTAACCGGCAAATTCATCTCTTTGCAATTCCTTGTATCGATACTGTATTAATTATATGATTAGCATATTATATAGGTGTTCATATATGAATTATTAAGCTCTTTAATATGTTCTGACCTGTTTAACTGCGTTACTGGGGAAATTTTATTCATAATTAATTCATTTCGTAATTTCCCGAAACAAATTTATTTGTTTTTTTACTTTAAAAGCAAATTACAGGGAAATATTACAGGATAATTTTTAATTAATTTCCCAAAGATGGAAATATATACAATCACATTTATATCATGAATTATATTTTAGTCCCCGGTCTCCCTGTTCTCCTCACAAATGGTCGGGGGATTACTTAATCTCCAAGATATTCAAACGCAAATTCAACAAATCAGTGTATTTATCTTTCATCATTTTGGATAAGAAACTAATTTCAATTAGTTCTTTCCATTCAGGAATTGATGAAGAGATTGTCCCGAGAACAGTATCAATGCTTTTGGAAGTTAGTTCACATCTTTCTTTGCCATAATAGTCAATCAGAATCTCACGTGTTAAATTTTTCTTTTTGCCTTTTAAGGGTAATGCAATTTCTTCTTCTTGGTTCTTATATTCAATTGTGGAATTTACAAGGTCATAACATGGGGATAGCATTATCTTATTATCTACAGTTATAATCGAGAAATTCTTAAGGTGCATATCTTCATTACCGATCAGGTAATTAAATATTACAAGTTTAAAGAGTTTTATCTTCTCAACTGCAGGGAAAGTACAATATGTATCTATCAACTTAACAATGCGTTCCATACTATAATCATACTTAGTATCTCTGCTTAAACCAGCCAGCTGAGCAAAATCTTCTACTGCAACCCCGTCATTTTGCCCTTTTCTGTCGAAGCGTTTAATAAAGTATGTTAAGGTGTTGTCTTTTGACCATATTAATCCATGCAAAGGGACCTCCAATCCTGTTACTTCTGCAAGCTTCATCGTCAGGTCCTCATTCTCAGGCATTTCAGGGAAATATTGATGCTGTGGTTTAAGAATATATCTTCCACCCTTGTCAACAATATCGAATTTTTCTTTTTTGAGATTCAATTTTGCGCTTAATTTCGGCTGTACGCCCGGAACAGACATCTTCGATGCACGGTTATAAGCCTCTGTCCTCTGCTCTTCTGCAGTATATTCAAGGTCTTTTAGTGAAGTAAGTTCAGATGATAGCATTTTAAGACCTGCGGCACTGTAGCGATTATCTTCACAAGGATTATATGTAATCGGGCATCTGTTCATTGTTCTGTTTCTTTTACAGTTACAGCACCAACCATATCATTACCAACTGCCAATAACTGTGAAAAATAATCAAACCTGTCAATTTTGTTTAATTTCAGTAATCCATCCAATTGGATTCCTTCTGATAGTAAACCATCAAAAAATGGCGGAAATCTGTCGAATTTATAAATCTTATCTTTCAGCGGCATCGTTCTTGACACCTCAGGGCCATTATAACCATCAAGGTATTCAAATAAGTAATTCCTGCCTTGTTCAACTTCAGTTAAAATTCCGGCTTCTTTTCGCTTAACATAAACTTTAGCCTTTCTCATTTTCTGTACTTATCAAATCATCCATAATCGGACTCGTTAATACGATCTTTATATTCAGAGCTTTAAGGATTTTTTGTAAGGTATCCAGTTGAACGGATTCCTTTCCTTTCTCAATATCATAAATTACGGTTTTACCAACACCTGCAAGGTCCGCTAACTGTATACGACTTAGTTTGGCTGCCTTACGATGCAACCTTATTACTTCTGCCAGTTTCTGAGATTGTTCCATCATTTACCTTTATAGCGGTAAAAATAAGTATTTTCTTTTAAAACAACAAGCAATAAGCAGTTTTTTGCTGTTATGGCAGTAAAAATATGCGATTAGCTACTAAGAGTCTCATAATACCGCCCGATTTGCCGCTATAGAGGTAAGATAATCTGACAGGTTTGTTATTAGAAATAAGCAAAACAATATCTAATCTTAATATTAATAGCGAGCTTAGGATTACAGGGGATGGAGCATTTCTTTGCCAATTATAACATTAAATTTCTGTGAAAGGTGATAGTTGTTAAAGAAAATAGTTATGGACTGCATCTGTCTTAGCCCGAAGAAGGTTTAGCGAGGATTAATTATCTGAAAAATGAAAAAGCCCTCCTTCGCTAAAGCTTCGGAGGGCGGAGGTGGAGCTGGCGGGAGTCGAACCCGCGTCCAAACACGGAGACCATATGCTTTCTACATGCTTAGTCCTGCTTGATTTTCGTGGCAGGTCAGCTGCAGAACAACCTAACCTGTCCTTAGTTCCTGTTTGTTTCGCCATCTGGACGGAACGGCCTTCAGACTAGCCCCGGATTCCGTGCGCCTCCATATCGGGTTGGATCAGGGCAGGACCGCCCGGGAGACGTCTCGTCGCGACACCTGTGCCGCGATAAAGCTTAAGTTACTTTATTCGCTTAAGCAGCGAGAGCAAAATTAGATTCGCCAGTTAATTGTTTGTGACTCTGTAAAAGTGACGCGTCACCACACACTGCATGCTTACATACCACCTCTCATGCTGTCAAAACCAGGTCAGCCCCGATTTTTTTCAACACAAAGATACTATATTTGTTATATCCTTATATCTTTATTAATCAAAAACCAGGTATCTGATTCAAAAACTGTGCCTGCCGGTTATGTTCAACCCAAATCTTTTAAAAATGCGTAAACTTAAACTCTTTTTCGCGCTCTTGCTTTTACCTGCATTTATTGCATGTTCATCGCAGCACAACGTCGGTGGTGAGAAGATAGATGTAACAAAAGTAAAAACCGATGCCGGTATTATCTCCGGTAAAACAGACAAGGAAGGTTCTGTTAAAATATTCATGGGCATTCCTTTTGCAGCTCCTCCCATTGACTCATTGAGATGGAAACCGCCACAACCAGTTGCAAGCTGGTCCGGTGTCAGGGAATGTGTTACTCCTCCTCCCAGTGCCATGCAAAGCAAACCTGTGCCTTTTATGATGTGGTCGAAAGAGTTTATGGCTCCCCTTGAACCGCTCAGCGAAGATTGCCTTTACCTTAATGTATGGACACCTGCCAACAAAACAGGTGAAAACCTGCCTGTTATAGTATGGATACACGGCGGTGGATTTACAGGTGGTTCAGGAACAGTGCCTCTCTATAACGGCGAACAGATGGCCAGGAAAGGAGTTGTGTTCGTCACTATCAACTACAGGCTTGGTGTCTTTGGATTCCTTGCCAGTCCCGAACTGTCAGCCGAATCACCCGACAGTGTATCCGGTAACTACGGAATACTCGACCAGGAAGCTGCCCTCAGATGGGTACACAACAATATCGGGGCCTTTGGCGGCGATCCTGACAATGTAACGATAGACGGGCAATCAGCCGGGTCGTTCAGCGTCAATGCCCTGATGGTATCACCTCCGGCAAAAGGTTTGTTTCAGAGGGCTATAGGGGAAAGCGGTGGTATGTTCGCAATGAATTTCGGCATTGTGAATACACTGAAAAATGCTGAGGAAGCAGGTATGAAATACATGGAAAAGGCCGGAGCAGAGTCAATTGAAGAACTCAGAAAGATGCCTGCCGATTCGCTTATAAAAATACCCGGGCGATGGGGTGTTGTTGTTGATAACCACGTGGTTATGCCCTCATGGAAAACCTTTATGGAGGATAAGCAGAATGATGTGCCTCTTATAACAGGTTGGAATGCCGATGACGGCATAGGCGGCAGACCAATGAGTGCAGCTGAATTCAGGGAAAATGCCAAAAAGACCTATGGCGACAAATATGATGAGTTTATTAAACTCTTTCCTGCATCGAATGACAAGGAGGCAGCCGCTTCGCAAAAGCTGATGAATCAATTGATGTTTGGCATTCAGAACTATATATGGGCTGATCTTCAGAGTACTTATGGCAGGAACCCTGCTTACGTGTATTATTTCAGTCATGTGCCTCCCGGTGAACCAAATTACGGTGCATTCCATTCGTCAGAATTCGGCTATGCGCTTAATAACCTTAAGTTATGGAACAGGCCATTCGTTAAAGCCGATTACGACCTTGCCGGCCAGATGTCGTCATACTGGGTGAATTTTGCAAAGACAGGCGACCCTAACGGAGCTGGACTTCCCGACTGGCCTTTCTTTAATAAGGATACGCACCAGGTTATGGAGTTTGCCGACAGTGCCGTTGTTGTAGAAGTACCCCACCTGGAACAACTGGAATTCCTGGAGTCATTTAACGGGCAGTAGCTGCTGTAGTTCTGCCGGCGGATTGATATTTTTAAATTTATTTAACTTAATGTTTATAATGTTAAGGTGCTGAATTATTATCTTCACACTTTACACCTAATCCATCTTTTCTGATAAATGAATAAGACTCTAAAAGTAGGTATTCTCAGGGAGACCAAGAATCCCCCGGACAGAAGGGTGCCTCTTACGCCTCCGCAGATAACAGAACTTGAAGAACTTTATCCCGATGTTGAGTTTTTTGTTCAGCCAAGCGATATAAGGTGTTATTCAAACGAGGAATATGAATACCTTAATATACCACTTAAAGAGGACCTGGGCGATTGTGATATCCTTATGGGTGTTAAGGAAGTGGATCGCAGAACTTTTATCCCCGGTAAGATATACATGTTTTTTGCTCATGTAGCCAAGCAACAACCCTATAACAGGGAGATGTTGCGTGATATGGCATCTCTGGGCAATACCCTTATCGATTATGAATATCTTACAACCAACGATGTTCAAAGGGTTGTTGCCTTCGGACGATATGCCGGACTTGTTGGTGCTTACAATGGCTTGAGAGCCAGGGGTATCAGGACCAACAGGTTTAAGCTTAAACCGGCACATCAATGCCGCGACCTGGAAGAGATGTGGGCCGGATTGCGACTTATCGAACTTAATCCCGGACTTAAGATACTCGTTACAGGGGAAGGCAGGGTGGCTAACGGGGCGGTTGAGACCCTGCAGGCTGCTGATATAGAATATGTAACGCCGGAAGAATATATATCACGCGATTTCGAAGTACCCGTTTTTACACGGATAGGTCCGGGGCATTATACAAAACACAGGAAGGGAAGACAATTTGATTTCGGACATTTTGTGGAAAATCCCGGTGAATATGAATCAGTCTTTTATCCTTTCACAAAAGCTACCGATATTCTTATAGCAGGACATTACTGGGATCCGCGTTCTCCTGTATTTTTTACCGCGGAAGAAATGAAGCATCCCGATTTCAGAATCTCTGTCATAGCTGATATAAGTTGTGATATCGGTGGACCAATCCCTTCCACCCTGAGGGCCACAACTATCTCCGATCCTTTCTATGGTTATAATCCTCAACTCGGATATGAAGAACCCGCCTTTATCCGCAATACAAACATAACGGTGATGTCAATTGATAATCTCCCCGGGGAACTCCCGCGCGATGCATCACTCGACTTTGGAAGACAACTTATGTTCAATGTTCTTCATGATCTGCTAACGGGGACACAAAGTTCAATGCTTACCAGGGCAACTATCCTGAGCGAAGGCAAGCTGACAGATCAGTTTAATTATCTGAAAGGCTACCTTTATGAGTGAACGGGAGACAGCCGACCTTACAGGAGTTACGGCGCCCTTCGCCTTGCTTTACTCACCCCTGGCCCCTCCCGGTAGGGGAATCGAAACGACAAAGCACTTATGTCTTATATCTTACGTCCTTCGTCTTTATTTATCCTAAATCATAATTAATCATGCGCAAAATTTTATTCTTGCTTCTACTGGCCCTGCCATTTCAGCTCCATGCTCAACAGGATGATGCTCCTGTTATCGGAGTCAGCGACAGGCGGGTAGATATTTACGGGCTTAAGAATGCCCGTGTTGTGGTGGATTACCAGACAACTCTTGAAAAGGCTGATATCCTTATTGCCAGCGGCAGGATTGCTGCCATAGGCACCAATATTGATTTTCCCAAAGGAACTATTATTTATGACCTTTCCGGAAAGACTGTTTATCCGTCATTTGTGGACATCTATGCAGGTAATTACGGTATCAGGTCCGGATCCTCCGGTCCTTCTGTAAATCCATACGCAGCCTTTATGACAGGTGGTCGTGGTTCGTCAAGGGAAACCTTACCGGAAGCAAGGATAGCAGACTACTGGAATAACGGGATTCATGCTTCATATGATGTATCCACTGAGTTCATACCCGACACAAAAACGGCTGATGAATACAGGAAAGCCGGTTTCGGTGCAGTGCTTACATTCAAGGATGATGGTATTGCAAGGGGAACATCAGCTCTTGTAAGTACCGGCGATGGTAAATCAAATAATGTAATTCTGAAGAATAAAGCCTCGGCTAACTATTCATTTTCAAGGGGTCATTCAGCTGACCTGTACCCGGCATCTCCCTTTGGAATCATTGCCCTGCTGCGACAGCTTAACTATGATGCACAGTGGTATAAACAACTGCCGGCCGGGTATTTCCAGGATGACGGACTTGAAGCATATAATGCAAACCTGGGCCTTCCCCAGATTTTTGAGGTCTCTGACAAGCTGGAAGTACTGCGTGCAGATATGATCGGTAAAGAGTTTGGCATCAGCTATATAATCAAAGGAGGAGGCGATGAATACCAGACAATTGAAGATATAAGGAACACAGGTGATAAGATGATCATACCGGTAGCATTTCCTGATGCTCCCGATGTAAAGGATCCTTATGATGCTGCTTCTGTCAGCTATGTCGCCCTGAAAAACTGGGAGATGTCTCCCTCCAATCTCTCCAGGGTTTCCAGAGCAGGCATCACCTTCGCCATTACCTCTTCTGATCTTAAGAAAAGATCATCATTTCTAGGTAACTTAAGAAAAGCGGTTAAATATGGTCTCTCAGAAGAGGATGCACTTAAAGCCCTTACCTATACCCCTGCAAGTTATGTCGGTGGGGAAGGACTTGTTGGTGCCGTTAAAAAGAATATGATAGCAAATCTTCTTGTTACTTCCGGTGATATCTTTAAGGATGACTGTGTGATTTATGAGAACTGGGTTCAGGGTACTCCTTACAGGTTTGTTGATATGAGGAAAAAGGACCTGAGAGGAACATGGACTGTTGAAGTAGATACCGCAAAATACACAATGGTGCTGTCAGGTTCGCTTGATAAACCTTCAGTAAAGCTTATGGTGGATTCAACACAGGTAAAAGGTGCTACCTTTGGTATAGAAAAGGATATTGTCTCCGTTAATTTTGACAGGTCACACCACAAGTACAGGCTTATCGGGTCTATAACGGGTAAAGAGATAGAAGGAAGGGGCCAGGTGGAAGACGGGACCTGGGTAAGCTGGAAAGCCTCATTTGTAAGTGATTCAACAGGTAAGTCCTCTGAAAGGAAGAAGCATGAAAGTCCTGTCCTGGCGATGGGCCCGGTAATATATCCGTTTGCTGCCTATGGCAGGCAGAAACTACCGAAACAGAAGGATATTCTGTTTAAAAATGCAACTGTATGGACAAGTGAAAAGGAAGGTAACCTGGAGAACACAGATGTTCTTGTTCAGAAAGGCAGGATAACGAAAATTGGTAAAGACATTAAAGCTCCGGCTGGAGTGACTGTAATAGATGCCACAGGTAAACACCTTACCCCGGGGATAATTGACCAGCACTCTCATATAGCCATGGATGGCACCAACGAGATGGGACAGGCAATCACATCGGAAGTAAGGGTAGGGGATATCATTGATCCCGAGGATGAGACCATTTACAGGCAGCTGGCAGGCGGGGTTACCCTGTCGCATATCCTTCACGGTTCTGCAAATCCCATTGGCGGACAGTCTGTACTGATAAAAGAACGATGGGGCAAGGATGCAGAAGGTCTTAAGGTGAAAAACCAGGTGGGCTTCCTGAAACATGCTCTTGGTGAAAACGTGAAACGCATGTCGGGCCGTTATCCAAACACAAGGATGGGAGTGGAGCAGATTATACGCGACGCTTACAGCAGAGCTGAAGATTATAGAGCTGAATGGGATAAATGGAATGCCATGAAACCGGCTGAGCGGGCAGGCAAGGTTCCACCAAGGAAAGATCTTGAACTGGATGCAATAGTGGATGTCCTTGAAAAAAGAAGCTTTATTGAATGTCATTCATATGTGCAGTCGGAAGGTATAATGATTATGGATCTGGCAAAGGATTTCGGGGTAAAGGTCAACACTCTTATCCACTGTAACGAAGGGTATAAATATGCTGATAAGATAGCGGCAAACGGTACTTCCGCTTCTGTCTTTTCAGACTGGTGGGATTATAAATTCGAGGTATATGAGGGAATAGCATATAATGCTGCCGTACTCATAAAACAGGGAGTGCTGGTTTGTATTAACTCCGATGATGCCGAGATGGGGAGAAGGCTTAACCAGGAAGCAGCCAAGATTATGAAGTATGGTGGCATCAGCGAAACAGAAGCTATGAAACTTATAACAATTAATCCTGCCATAAACCTTCATCTTGGCGACAGAACAGGTAGTATTAAGGTTGGAAAAGATGCAGATCTTGTTTTATGGAGCGGTAATCCGCTATCGGTATATTCCAGGGTGCTGAAGACAATGGTTGACGGTACTTTTTATTTTGCTGAACAGGAAGATGCCTCAATGAAAGCAGAGATAGCCAAAGAGAGAAACAGGATCATTTCCGAGATTCTTAATGAGTCTTCTTCGCAGAAATCTGCCGGTTCATTTTCACGTTCAGGCAGGCCATCGGAAGAAACAGTGTCTAGCTAACCTAGTAACGGGAATATTGTTTTAGTAACTGAATAAAAAGGAATAAAATGAAAAAACGAATATATATATCAGCGCTTGTTGTACTGGCCTGTCTCTTCCAGGCAACAGCACAAAACCCGGTTGTGGCTCCGGCACAGAAAAAGCCGGTAATGCTGGTTGGTGGTACTATTCATACCGGTACCGGCGATGTGATTGAAAACGGTACAGTTGTATTTGTCAAAGGGAAAATAACTGCTGTTGGCAAATCATCGGATATTAACATCGACAGGAACGGCTATGAAGTAATAGATGTATCCGGTAAACAGGTATACCCCGGACTCATTTTCCCTTCTACGAGCCTGGGACTTCAGGAGATAGGCAGTGGTTTGGATGTTGCAACGGATAACAGGGAGATAGGTTCTCTTAATCCAAATGTAAGGGCTATAGTGGCCTACAGTACCGATTCGCAGGTGACACCCGTAATCAGGTCAAACGGTATTCTCCTGGCACAGATCGTCCCTGTTGGTTCACTCCTCCCGGGCACTTCAAGTGTTGTACAGCTTGATGCGTGGGACTGGGAAGATGCCGCATACAAGATGGACAATGGGATACAGCTGGGCTGGCCACGGAAAGCTTCAGGGGGCAGAGGCAGTTATTTCAGGTTCGGAATGTCGGGAGAGAATAACTATGAAGAGAATGTTGAGAAACTGGAAAAGATTTTCACAGATGCCACAGCTTATGCTGCCATTGAAAAACCGGAACATGCCAATCTCAGGCTTGAAGCCATGAAGGGCTTGTTCGACGGTTCAAAAATATTATTTGTAAGTTCCGGTGAACCAAAAGGTATCATAGAAGCAATAAGTTTTGCCAAAAGACATGGTGTTAAGAAGATAGTCCTTTCTGATGCTGATGAATCGGCATGGACAGTTAAAGATTTTCTTGAGGAAAACAATATTCCTGTCCTGCTTGCCGATCCACTTAGTCTTCCGAAATATGACTACAGTGATACAAGGCTTCCTTTCAAACTTGCAGCCATGTTTCATAAGGAAGGTATCCTTGTTGGTCTTACATATTCAAACCAGGCTTATGGCAACCTGCCTTTTGCTGCAGGTGAAACGGCTGCCTACGGACTCACAAAAGAGGAAGCACTTCAGACAGTGACACTTAACACCGCTAAGATACTTGGTATCGACGATATGACGGGATCGATTGAAAAAGGAAAAGATGCCAATATAGTAGTATCGACAGGGGATCTGCTGGATATGTCGACTAATGATGTTGTTCTGGCATTCATTACGGGACGAAATATAAATCTTGATAATAAACATAAGCAGCTTTACAGGAGGTTTGAGGCCAGGTATGAACAGATGGATACAGGTAAATAAAATATTATTAATCATTAACAGGAAATGAACAGGTTGTTGTCATTGTTGTCTGTAGCCTGTGTTATGACTGCTTTCTCAGGATGTAACACTGAAAAGGGACCCTCAGGTGAATCACTCGTGCTGTGGTACAGGCAGCCGGCTTCAGCCTGGGAAGAGGCACTGCCTGTGGGTAACGGCCGTCTTGGTGCCATGGTTGGTGGTAATCCTGTTACAGAAACACTCTGGCTGAATGAGGAGAGCATATGGGCAGGAAGCAAAATAGATAATGATAACCCGGCGGCACTGAAGGCTCTTCCATCACTGAGAGAAGCGTTGTTCAGTAGCCGGTACAGGGAAGCCTACAGCATTGCCGAGAAGGATTTTATCGGAACCCCGCCTAATATCCGATCCTACCAGCCGCTTGGCAAACTTGAAATATACTATTCCCGGCCCGATTCCACATGTAACTACAGAAGGAGTCTTGATCTGCACACCGGCATAGCGTCAACCTCATTTTCAGCAGGTGGCAGGCATTATGTGCAGGAAGTATTCGCCTCGGCGCCTGATAATATTATAGTTGTCCATATAAAATCGGACGATGGCGGCCTTATCAATGCACGATTCAGACTTTCCAGGAAAAAGGATGCTGTTGCAAAAACAGAAAGCAATAATATCCTGGAACTTAACGGACAGATCATAGACAAGGATGATCCCACATCGGGCCCGGGCGGGGCACATATGAAGTTTGCAGGTAAAATGAGACTGGCAACAGGGGGAGGCGTTGTGAAAAGCTCAGGCGATACGCTTATTGTTAGCGATGCAGAAGAGATACTGCTCCGTCTTACTGCTGCTACGGATTATAATATTGATTTGCTTGACACAGATAATTCCATTGATCCGCTTGAGGAATGTAATAACATACTTAACGCATCGGATAAGCAGTCTTATGAAAAGCTACTGAGCAGACATCTTGATGAATACAGGGCTATTTTCGACAGGGTAAGCCTCAATCTTGGACCGGATACCCTTGTTAATATTCCTACAGATGAGCGGCTTGAGAGAGTAAAGGGGGGAGGCACTGATAACGGGCTTATTGCGCTTTATTTCCAGTACGGAAGGTATCTGCTCATGTCTTCTTCAAGGTCACCGGGAAGGCTACCGGCCAACCTACAGGGCATATGGAACAAGGACATGAAGGCCCCGTGGAACTCCGATTTTCATACAAACATCAACCTGCAGATGAATTACTGGCCTGCAGATGTTTGCAATCTGCCGGAGACCGGGCTTATACTGTCATCCTTTCTTACAAGGTTGGCTGTTCCCGGTGCTGTTACAGCTCGTGAGATGTACGGTAGCGACGGATGGACACTTCATCACCTGACCGATCCTTTTGGCAGGACAGGTGTCATGGATGGTGTCTGGGGGATAACACCACTTGATGGTCCGTGGATGACCTGCTCGTTGTACCAGCATTATTTATTCACAGGCGATACGGCATTTCTGAGAGAAAAGGCATACCCGCTGATAAAAGGGGCAGCACAGTTTGTCCTTGGCTTTCTTGTGGAGTCGCCGGAAGGTTATCTTGTCACAAACCCGTCACATTCACCTGAGAATAGTTTCAGAGATCAGTCAAACGGGCAGGTTTCGGCACTTACATATGCGGCAACAACAGATGTGGAGATAATCCGGGAGCTCTTTGAAAATTGTATTGATGCAGCCGGAGTACTGAAAACGGACAGGGAATTTGCCGGGAAGCTGAAAGAGACAGCCCGACGGTTACCTCCTGTCAGGATCAATTCAAAAGGTGTCATCATGGAATGGATAAAGGATTTTGATGAGACGGAGCCGGGGCACAGGCATATGTCACACCTCCTGGGGCTTTATCCTTTTCAACAGTTTACTCCTGAGACACCCGGCCTGTATGAGGCGGCTCGTAAAACAATAGCAAGGCGCCTGTCATACGGAGGCGGACATACAGGATGGAGCAGGGCATGGATAATTAATCTTTTTGCACGCTTGCATGATGGAGAGAAGGCTTATGAAAATGTACAGGCACTGTTGCGACGGTCGACACTCAAAAACCTGTTTGATACCCATCCGCCTTTCCAGATAGACGGCAATTTCGGTGGAACAGCAGGTATTGCAGAGATGCTGGTTCAATCGGGCAGGGGAGTTATCAGTCTGCTGCCGGCTTTACCCTCAGAATGGAGCAGTGGAGAGGCAAAAGGCCTGTGTGCACGTGGCGGTTTCACTGTAGATATGAAATGGACTGATGGCCGAGTACTTTCCTCCAGGATATCTTCGTCACGGGGAGGGACAACACTGATAAAATATAACGGGAAGGAACAAACGGTAAACCTTTCCCCGGGGCAGTCTGTTACACTTAATCGATAGCCGGAAGGTCTTTTATGGTTGTTATGTTAAACAGGCACGAATAAAGTTCCTCTTTACAGCCGGTTTTTATATTTTTACAGTTAATTAATCAGGCCATGAAAATAATTTTACTTGGTCCGGCTTATCCATACAGGGGAGGGCCTGCAACATTCAACGACCGCCTGGCCAGACAGTTCTCTGCCGAAGGCCACGAGCTTGAAGTGGTTACATTTGTACTCCAGTATCCTGGTTTTTTATTTCCCGGGAAGACACAGTACAACGATGGTCCCGCTCCGGAAGGAGTGAAGATAGAAAGGCTTGTTAACTCCGTTAACCCGTTCAACTGGATAACTACCGGGAGGAGAATTAAGAAGTCAGGTCCCGATCTTCTGATAGTCAGGTACTGGCTTCCCTTCATGGCACCGTGTTTCGGTACTATAGCGAGGATTGTACGGTCGAATAAACACACCAGGGTAGTATGTATCTTCGATAATGTTATCCCTCACGAGAAAAGACCTGGTGATAAGGCGCTTACACGTTTTTTTACATCATCAATAGATGGCGCTGTGGTAATGTCAGAGACAGTTGAAAGCGACCTGAAGCAATTCCGCGATAATATTCCTGTTAGGCTTTCTCCTCATCCATTGTTTGACGGGTATGGCGAATCATTACCACGCGAGGATGCCGTGGCTTACCTCAGAATGGACCCTGATGATTCATTCCTTTTATTCTTCGGCTTTATACGGGCCTACAAGGGGCTTGACCTTCTTATTGAGGGATTTGCAGATAAACGTCTGAGAGACAAGAGGCTTAAGCTCATTGTGGCTGGTGAGTTTTATGAAGATGATACACAGTACAGGGAACTTGTTAAGACAAATAACCTGGAGGGAGAAGTAATTTTCTTCGACCGTTTTATAAGGGATGATGAGGTACCCATCTTTTTCAGCCTTGCCGACCTTGTTGTTCAACCATACCGGTCGGCAACCCAGAGTGGTGTAACCCAGATAGCTTTTCATTACGGGAAGCCTATGCTGGTAACCGATGTAGGTGGACTCAGTGAGATTGTGAAAGACGGAGAATGTGGTTACGTGGTACATCCGGAACCGGAAAGCATAGCATCAGCAATACTTGATTATTTTGATAATAACAGGAAACCGGTTTTTGAACAGAGTGTGAGGAACGAAAAGGTCAAATTCGCATGGGACAAAATGACGGGAGCCATCATAGATGTATTCCACAACTCAGAAAAGGAAGAGTGACCAGCTGTGTTATTTATTAATTGATCTTTTCTCTTATCAGGTATTTGTTCCTCTCCGAGGAGTTCCTGTTAATCAGTTCCCCGAGAAAACCTGTAAGAAAAAGCAGAGAACCTATTATCATAACAGTAAGAGCAATAAAGAAATAGGGACTGTCCGTCACAAGAGGCGCTCTCAGGTGGTGAGATATAAATGTCAGCTTCCTGATACCCAGGTAACCTGCCATTATAAAACCTATGATGAACATGAGAGTACCAAGTGCCCCGAAAAGGTGCATCGGACTCTTCCCGAAGCGAGTTATGAAACCAACAGTAAGCAGATCGAGATATCCCTTTATAAACCTGTCGAGTCCGTATTTGGTGACACCGTATTTACGGGAACGGTGTTCCACAACCTTTTCACCTATCTTTTTAAAACCTGCTTCTTTGGCGAGAATGGGTATATACCTGTGCATCTCGCCATATATCTCGATGCTCTTTACTACCTCCTGCCTGTACGCTTTCAGCCCGCAGTTGAAATCATGCAGCTTAATGCCCGAAGACAGGCGCGCGGTACCATTATAGAATTTGCTTGTGACCCTCTTTATAAAAGGATCGAATCTTTTCTTCTTCCATCCGGAAACAAGATCGTAACCTTCTTCCCTGATCATTTTTATCAGCTCGGGGATCTCATCAGGACTATCCTGTAAATCGGAATCCATTGTTATAACTATCTCACCCCTCGTTTCTGTGAATCCTGTATGAAGAGCTGCAGCCTTGCCATAATTTCTCCTGAAACGGAAACCCCTGACCATCTCATTTTTAACAGCCATTTCCGTTATTTTGTCCCATGATGCATCGGAACTACCATCATCGACAAAGATGATCTCGTAGGATATTCTCCTGGAAGCGCATACACGTTCAATCCATTCCGTCAGTTCGGGGATTGATTCCTCCTCATTATAAACGGGGATTACAACAGAGAGATCCATCAGCTTACTCTTCAGTTGAAGTTTCTTCTGTATCCAGTAACAGCGGGTTACCCTCTTTTCTTACAAATATGGCAGCTATGAGTGACAAAATTGTACCATAGATAACACTCGTGATTATTGACATCGGAGCCATAAAAGCAGGTTTCATAAATTTAGCCTGCATCTTCATGGCAGCATCAATGGAAGCCTGTGGCATTCCTCTCTGGGAAAGAGTCTGCTCAACGGCAGCAAGCTGCTTGTCAACAAGTCCGGGATCGATAATGCCGTAAAGAATATAGATGAAAACAGCCATTATGATGGAATAGTATAAAACAATTATTACACCTGCACCTACCGCCTGTCCGTATGTTATCTGTCCGTGCCTGAAGTTATCGCGATATGATTTGATAAGAATATACAGCATTACAAGTTGAATGGCCAGGAAAATAACTCCCTGGATCTTGTTCTGGGTCATACCTAAAAAATACACTATGAGAGTGTATACTATTCCAATGAGGCCGAGAATAAGACCATTCGTAAGATTATCTTTCCAGGGATTGACTTTTTGTTCCATGATTTTGATGTTTATTGTGTATTCAGGTTAGTTGATCTTTAGCAAATATAATCTAAAATTAGAAATGAGAGGGTTTATAAAAAGGGATAATTATTTTGCCCGGTTCTTTATTTGTAGTATTTTTGCAAAGGGTAAGTCTTATACGACCAGCTCCTGCTGAACTCCCCCAGGATCGGAAGATAGCAAGGGTAGGCAGTTGTAGCGGTGCGATATAAGGAGCTTACCCTTTTTTTATTTATCTTTGTGCCTTTTACAGGTATATTATGCTTATCAGGCTTTATAACGAAAATCCTAACGAGAGAGAGATAAGGAAGGTAGTTGACCTGCTCGAATCGGGTGGAATAATAATCTATCCTACTGATACCGTATATGCGATGGGATGTGATGTAAAGGCCACTAAATCAATAGAAAGCATTGCCCGTTATAAAGGTCTTAATCCAAAGAATCCTGAACTGTCGCTCATTTTCCACGATATGAGCCAGCTCTCTGAATATACTGTCATACGCGACAATAATATATTCAAACTTCTTAAGAGAAACCTGCCCGGTCCTTTTACCTTTATTGTACAGGCAAATAACCAGATACCCAGGTTATTCAAGAATAAAAAGAAAACAGTAGGTATAAGGATCCCCGATAATAATATTATTCTTGAAATTGTCAGGGAGCTCGGGAGACCTGTTGTAACCGCTTCTATTCACGACCCTGATGAGGTGATCGAATATACAACCGATCCTGAACTTATATGGGAAAAATACGAGGATTTTGCAGATGCTGTTATTGACGGTGGTTACGGAAGGAATGAAGCTTCAACAGTTGTGGATTGCACAGGTGATGAAATAAAAATAATAAGGCAGGGTTTGGGTATTGTTGAATGGTAACTTCCATTTCCCTGTTCTTCCTTTTATGTCTTATAGAAATTCCTTGTGAAAAGAACAAGCACTGTAAGCAATTCAAGCCTTCCTATAAGCATGAGTCCCGACATAAGCCATTTACCTGCTTCAGGTACCGTGGAATAGTTTGTGAACGGACCAAATTTTCCTATTCCCGGTCCGATATTACCCAACATAGAAGCTGATGTGCTGAAAGATGTCATCAGGTCGTAACCCATAAAAGAGATCAGGAAAGCTCCCAGGGAAACTATAAGGAAATACATTGTTATAAAGACAAGCAGGTTAGCCACTGTTGAAGGAGGAATGATGCGCCTGTCGAGTCTAACCGGCACAAAGGCATTTGGATGTATCAGTTTCTTGAGTTCATGCCTGTTATTCTTGCCGATAAGAAGCAAACGCACAACTTTAATATTGCCGCTTGCCGACCCGGAAGTGGCTCCCGTGAACATCAGTATGAAGAGAATGACAATAAGAAAGCTTCCCCATAGGTTGTAATCGTGTGTGTAATAACCTGTTGTGGTAATGAGGGATATTACGTGAAATGCAGCATCAAGAAGTGATTTTCCAAAAGTATAACCCGGTTTGAAAGCAAGTACAACTGCAGTGAGAATTATGAATCCCAGGCACATAATGGAGTACAGTACAAATTCATTATTGTCTATGAATTTCCTGAAGTTACCTTTAAGTCCGTGATAGATGAGTGTTGTATTTATACCGGCAATGAACATAAACAGCATTACTATGATCATAATATATGGCGAATTGAATGCTGCTATACCATCATTGCGTGTTGAAAAGCCTCCGGTCGACATTGTCGAAAAAGAGTGACATACTGCATCAAACAGTGACA
>Ga0102950_1000129_pt1 | contig 18524 bp, 11 predicted proteins | sample SalPon2A_B_D2_MG_FD_78505 | JGI IMG/M metagenome (GOLD analysis project Ga0102950, IMG submission 78505) | Soil microbial communities from South San Francisco under conditions of wetland restoration - Salt Pond MetaG R2A_B_D2_MG | ecosystem: Environmental > Terrestrial > Soil > Wetlands | place...
ATTCCTCCCACCAGACGCCGTTGGCCCCGTTCAGGTGCCCTAGCAATTGACCCGTGGGGTCGTAAAGCTCCTCGGAGCGCCCGCCACCCGTGCTGATCCGCTCCACCCGTCGGCCGAAGGCATCATAAGTCGCCGACCAGGTCGAGCCGTTGTTCACGCCTACCATGTGCCCCTCGGCATCCCACTGGTAGGTGTTGGTCCCGTCCACGTGCCGCAGGCATTCCCAACGGCGGAATGGATGCGCGACTCGCCGCGTCTTTTAACCCCAACACGGGCGGCACACGCGCGCCACAATTGAGACCGGGCCACTGCCTGTAAGTTCACTGCTTGACAGGCCGATTTTCGCCCGATATAGTTGGGGCTAGCTCCGTACATCCGTAAACCCGGACGTCGTTACCCGATGGCGTCAAGGGTGTGTCTGGCGATGGAAACGCGCAAATCCAACACCGCGCTTCAGCTTTTGGCCGTCTCATTCCTGGTGCTGGCAGCAGCAGGACTGATGCTGCGCGCCCAAAGTGCGCCGGCGGCAGGCCAGGCAGCGGACCAGTCGCTGGTGCGGGGGATAGCCGTTCACAAGGGGCCGGGCGGCTCCGTCGTCATTGACGTCTCTGCCACAGGGCCCGTGCCCTACCGGACAATGCAACTGTCCCACCCCGACCGGCTTGTGGTGGACCTGCAAGACGCACATGAATCGGGCCTGAAGGAAGAATATCCCGCCCAGTCACCGCTGCTGAAACGGGTGCGCGCCAGCCAGTGGAAATACTTTCCTTCCGTTGTCCGTGTTGTGGCTGATCTAAAAGGCGACCCGTCCTTTCACATTACGAAGCAGGCTTCCGGAATCCGGATCGAGTTGAAACCCCAGGGCGCAGGCCTGGCATCCAACTCTGGCTCAGGCGCCACGGCAACCCATCAGGCTGCTGACGCGCTGGCACCGGAAAGACTGACGGCCCATGAAGACCCACCCCCCAATAAGGCCTTCCAGGTCCATCGATTCAAGGACCTTTCAGCCAGCCTGACGGGCCCCGTGCTGCCTTCCCATGACAAGCTGATCCCCGTGGCCGACCCGGATGTGACGAAACCCCGCGGCAAGGAAACTTCCACACTCGCGCAGGTGTCCGGAATTTCAATTCAACCGGGCAGCCAGGGTGAAACCACCGTCGACATCGCGAGCAGCAAGTCCGTTCCCTATCGCGTCTTCCAGCTTGCAAACCCGTTTCGTCTGGTCATTGACTTGAAAGACGCCCGTGACATCAGCAGCCAGAAAGTCTACCCGGTGAATTCGCCGGTGCTGAAAAGGGTCCGCGTGGGCCAGTGGCGCCCGGGCGATCCTTCGGTGGTCCGGGTGGTGGCAGACCTGGAGGGCTATCCCATTTTTGACGTGCATGCGCAACGGCCCGGAATCCGCATTGAACTCAAACCTCGCTATACCCCAGGGTCGCTGATGCGCAATCCGTTCCAGTTCAAGACGGCCCCCCAAACGCCACGGGCCGGGCGCCATGCAACACCATCCAACCAGGCTGTGACGGCAGGCAGTTCATCCGCGCCGGACGAAAACTTTTCAGGATTGAAGGTCATCGGTTTTATTGACAAAGCAGGTGGCGGAACCCAGGCGGTGATCTCTAACAACTCGAACGTTTATCTGGTTCCCAAAGGAGGTACGTTCGAAAATACTTTCACCGTCATTGCCATCTCGGCTAACGCAGTCGAGGTGCAGAACACCAACACCCTGAAGACCACCTGGATTACTTATTCTCCCAAATAACGCCGGCCTGAGACACTGCCCTGCCCGGCCGCGCCCAAACCCCAAAAACCTGAAACCAGCCTGAGCCCCGATAGTCCACATCAGGGACATTCTTGCCAGCCAATCGCTGGAGGCGTCTCTCTGCTAGTGCCGGAAGTAGTCCGGCTCATTCCCCGGCTTCCATTTGATGTTGCAACCGATGCTGGGCTTCTGGTCATCGGAAACCGGCCGGCCCGCCAGAACGGCGTCCATGGCAGCGCGCAAGTCGGCCCCGGTAACGGGACGGCCATTGCCAGGGCGGCTGTCGTCCATCTGTCCGCGGTAGACCAGGCGGCCCTCGCGGTCAAAAAGATAAAAGTCCGGTGTACAGGCAGCGCCGTAAGCACGGGCAACCTGCTGGCTTTCGTCATAAAGGTACGGAAACGGGAACTTCATCGCCTTGCTCAGCTCTGCCATTTTCTCAGGAGCATCGTCGGGATAGCTGTCAACGTCATTGGAACTGATGGCGACAATTCCGGCGCCGCGCTGCTTGTATTCCCCGGCGAGTTCAACAAAATGCGGAAGGACGTGCTTGACGAACGGGCAGTGATTGCAAAGAAAAACCACCAGCAATGCGGGCGCGTCCTTGTAGTCGCCAAGGGACACAACCTTGCCTTTGGTGTCTGGCAGGCTGAAGGGCGGCGCCTGGGTGCCCAGGGGAACCATCGTTGAAGGTGTATCGACCATTCATTCCTCCTTATGATGCAGGATAACAGCTTCGCCTGCCCGGATCTGCTGGGCAGGATGAGACTTCCGGAATCAGTTCCAGTGTACCAATATTAGACAACCGGCTCATCCCACCATCTCCCTTTTACCGGAGACGTCGTCCCAGGGTTCAAGTTTCCACCGGCAATGCCGAAAGTAAGTCTATTGAAAGTCCTTTGCGATGTTGGAATTGGGAGTTTCCACTGCCATCAGCCGCAAAGTCAGTGATGCTTGAAAGAAAAGCCTCCGATTCCAAATCCCGGAAGGAATGCATCGCCATGGCGGAAGGGACGAGATCTTCAAAAAGGTTCAAAAATAGCGCGATCAAAGGAACCACCGCAAAAGACCGTAAAGAGATCCGGCCACAGCCGGATGAAAGTGACAAGCGTTCTGAGAAGGAAATCTACCGGTCTCAGGCACTGGAGACATTGGGCATGCTGGCCGGCGGTGTTGCCCACGACTTCAACAATGCGCTGGAGGTGATTATTGGCTTCGCGTCTCTGGCGCGGATCCGGCTGTCTGCGGCTGACCCTCTGCACGAGCCGCTGAAGATCATTTTGGAATCCGCCAAAGGCGCCGCGGACCTGGCCCGCAGCCTTCTGGATGTTTCAAAAGACAGCCCTGACAGCAGCAAGCCAGTCGACGCAGGTGAGTTAATCCGATCCGTCGTCCACATCATTTCACGCACGTTCGACCGAAAGGTCCGGATTGAACACCACATTCCACCTCATCTGCCCTGTATCAGAGGCAGCGGCAACCGGATACAGCTGGCCATCCTGAATCTCTGCATTAACGCCCGAGACGCCATGCAGCAGGGCGGAACGCTGGTGCTCGAAGGAGAAACGGAAACGTTGAAGCCAGGGGATACCAGGCTCCCTGCAGCGTGCGCGCCGGGCGATTACGTTCGTATCGGGGTTCGTGACACCGGAGAAGGAATGCCCGCAGATATTCTGGAGAAAATTTTTGTGCCACTGTTCACCACCAAGGGCCCGGCGCACGGCTCTGGCCTTGGGCTGGCGATGGTGGACCGAATCGTCAGAGAAGCACAAGGTTTTATTGCCGTCAACAGCGAGCCAGGTGAAGGAAGCGAATTTTCGCTTTACCTCCCGGCCGTTTTCGACCGGCCACCCAGAACAACCAGTTCCACATCAGGCCAAATGATGACCGGCCGGGGCCGTGTTCTTGTTGTTGATGACGAACCACGCGTTCTTCAATTCCTGGAAAAGGGACTAACCCGGCTGGGTTACGAGGTGGAAACAGCCGAGAGCGGCAGTAAAGCTTGCGAAGTCTACTCGAGGAAAAGCGGCCGCATCAATTGCGTTCTGCTGGATCTGATTATGCCGGGAATGAGTGGAATGGAAACGTATGGCCGGCTCAAGGAAATCAACCCCGAAGTCCGAGTCATTCTATCTTCCGGATACAGCTCGGGACGGATCAGAAGCAAGGCCGTGGAAACCGGAAGTCCGGAGTTCCTGGAAAAGCCCTTTACCCTGGAAGAATTGTCCCAGGCGCTGCAAAAGATCCAACAGAATTGAGCGCCAGCGTGGCCAGAGCATATACAAGATGGCGAAAGAGCATGATCCACCGGAAAAAACACAGGAGGCGTTGAGCATCCTGGTAGCGGATGATGACCCTGTATCGTTGCGGATTCTGCAAAAAGCCCTTGAGAAATGGGGCCACGAAGTTCTGGCGGCCAGAAATGGGACCGAGGCATGGCAAATCCTGACCAGCCCGGAGGCACCCCAGCTGGCCATCCTGGATTGGATGATGCCTGGAATGGACGGCCCCACCATTTGCCGCCTCGCCAGGGCTTTGCCGTCAGGTTCTTCGCCTTATTTCATTCTTCTGACGGCGCGCACCGATTATCCCGATATTGTTGTCGGCCTCGAAGCCGGCGCCAATGACTATGTAACCAAACCTTTCCACCAGCCGGAGTTGCGGGCGCGCGTCCGTGTAGGGCTCCGTGTTCTGGAACTGCAAAGGAAGCTGGCGGAACGAGTGCGGGATCTGGAAGCGGCCTTGAAGCAGGTCAAGCAGTTGCGAGGATTATTGCCCATCTGTATGTACTGCAAGAAAATCCGGAGCGATGGGGACTATTGGCAACAGGTTGAAAACTATATCAGCGAGCACACAGCGGCAGAGTTCAGCCATGGAATCTGCCCCGAATGCTACGAAAAGCTCCTGAACTCCCAGCTTGAGTGAAGAATTCATGAAGGAATCGCGCATGCTTTGCATTCGGAGGCAGGGGCCTGTCCGCCGTCGCGGGCGGCAGCGAACTCTCCTGTCATTTGCAGTTGTGATCACGCTGCTTCTGCCTGCAGCGTCGTTCTGCCAGGCGAGTCTGTCGAGCCCCGTGCGGACACTCGGACTGGAACGGCCCATCCAGCGAGGTTCCGCAGAACCGCTGGAAGTTCGCCACGGAACTCACGAAAGCCTTCTCAGTCTGGCCCTTCCGAATGGAGTTTCCCTGTTTAAAGAAGTCAGTGACTGGGAATTGCGGAACCGTGACTGGGTCCACGGCGGCGGAGTTCTTTTAATCTTTTCTTCCTTCCTGATGATGGAAATCCTGCGGCGGCGGGTCCGCAACAAAAACAACCTGCTGAGGGAGTGGGTACACAGGGAAATGGCGCTCAAAAAGAAATACGAGGAGCTGTTTGAGAACGCCAACGACATCATTTACACCACGGACCTGGAGGGGAAAGTAACCTCCATCAACAGGTCGACGGAACAGGTGACGGGATACACTCGGCAGGAGGTCCTTGGAGAGTATGTTCTCAATTTTGTAGCGGAAGAATACCAAGAAGCCGCTGACCTGATGTTCAGGCGAAAGCTGCAGAACAATACCCCCACAACCTACTCGATGGAAATTGTGGCCAAAGACGGCCGCCGGATTCCACTGGAAGTTAACAGCAGGTTGATTTTTGAAAACGGTGTACCGGCCGGAGTGCAGGGGATTGCACGCGACATTACCGAACGGATGTTGATGGAACAGAAACTCCTGCTCCGTGAAAAACGGCTGGCCTCCTTCTTTTCCGACGCTCCTGCCGGGCTCGCCATTCTGGACGGCCAGCTCCGGTTCCTTAAGGTCAACGAAACGTTGGCGCATTTGATCGGACAACAACCGCAGGATCTGATATCAAAGCCCGTTCATGAGGTGGTGCCCAAATTAGCCCCCGTTATTGAGCCGCCTATGAGACACGTGTTGCGGAGCGGGAAACCGGCGGTCAACTTTCCGCATCAGGGAGAAATGCCCGGCCAACCCGGCGTCGTCCGCCATCTGATCTCTTCATATTTTCCTATTCCCGCTCTGGAAGGTAACTCAACTGACCTTGCCACTATCGTGGTCGATGTTACGGACCGCAAGCAAGCTGAAATAGCGCTTCGCCGGAGTGAAGAACGGTTAAACAGCATCCTAAACTCCTTGAGTGACGTGGTATGGTCCATGACGCCGGATCATAACCGGGTTCTCTATTTAAACCCCGCAACAGAAATTGTCTACGGCCGAAAGGTCGACGAGTTCTACGAAGATCCCGGTTTATGGATTACCAGCACTCACCCCGACGACCGACAGGCACTTGTCGATTCATTTCCACGCCTGTTGAAAACCGGGGCCGTAGACCAGGAGTTCCGAATCATACGACCCGACGGCGAAATTCGCTGGCTCTATAAACGCTCTCGCGCCATTCGGGATTCCAGGGGCGACGTGATCCGGCTGGACGGCATCTCCACCGATATTACCGAGTTGAAGCAAACAGAACAAAATCTTAGGCTTTACAAGGAAGTCTTTTCCCGGTCCAACGAGGCCGTCGCCATCCTCAATCAGGAATTCCGCTTCGTGGAACAGAACGAATCGCATCGCGAGCTGCTGGGGTATTCGGACAAGGAACTCTGCGAATTGTCGCCAGGGGCCTTTATGGCCGGGCAGGCGTTCCAGGAAGCCCTCGCGAGAGCCGGCAAAGTACCTTCGTTTCGCTTCGAAACCGTTCTGCAAACGAAGTCCGGGAAAAGCCTGGACGCCGAGGTTTCCACATTCAGTATCCTGAACACCACGGGCGAAATGCTCTGCCGGGTCGGAGTGGTTCGCGACATTTCCGAACGCAAACGTATCGAGATTGAACGTCGGAAAGCCCAGGAGGCGGCGGAGGCCGCCAACAGGGCGAAAAGCGAATTTCTGGCCAATATGAGCCACGAAATCAGGACGCCTCTGAACGGCGTGCTGGGCATGACCGAACTGGCCCTAAGCACACGGTTGAACGAAGAGCAGCGCGAATATCTCACCCTTGTGAAAAGCTCAGGAGAGGCGCTGCTGACCGTCATCAATGACATCCTGGACTTCTCAAAGATTGAGGCCGGGCGCCTGGACATCAACCCGATTGATTTTGAGTTGCGCGATTCCCTCGGAGATACCCTGAAGACACTTTCGCTGCGCGCGCACGAAAAGGGTCTTGAACTGGCCCTCCACGCCGCGCCTGAAGTCCCCTATCGTGTGCAGGGAGATCCCACGCGCCTCCGGCAGATCGTTGTTAATCTGGTCGGCAACGCCATCAAGTTCACCGACCATGGGGAGGTGGTTCTTCACGTCACGGTGGAGTCCCAAACCGAACATGAATCCATCCTCCACTTCATTGTGGCCGATACGGGAATCGGCATCCCTTCCGACAAGCAGCAGGCGATTTTTCAACCCTTCACACAAGCCGACAGTTCTTCCACGCGGCGGTATGGAGGGACTGGCCTGGGCCTCGCTATATCTTTCCAGCTGACCGAATTGATGGGAGGCCGTCTTTGGGTTGAAAGCGCGAAAGGAAAAGGCAGCAAATTCCACTTCACCATTCGTTTCCAACCGGCGCATTCAAAAAGAGAGAGCCTCCCGACATCCGGAAGAAGCACCAGCCTGGAGGGATTGCAGGTCCTGGTAGTCGATGATAATGCCACCAACAGGCGCCTGCTTGACGAACTGCTTTCCAACTGGGGGATGAAACCGGCAATGGCCGACGGCGGCTGGACAGGACTGGAAACGATGAGGCAGGCAAACGCGGGCGGAAAGCCTTTTCCCCTTATCCTCATTGACGCTTTGATGCCGGATATGGATGGTTTTACCCTCGCCGAACGAATTAAGGAAGACCCGGCACTTTCAGGCGCGACCATCATGATGCTGACCTCCGGCGGACAACGGGGTGACGCCGCCCGTTGCCGCAAGCTGGGAATTGCCGCCTATCTCCACAAGCCCGTCAAAGAGCGTGACCTCCTTCAGGCCGTCCTGCTGGCCCTCGCGCCGCGTCGCAGCCGGTCCAGAGACGCCGAACTCATCACGCGGCACACGTTGCGCCACGAGCGGCGGCAACTCCGAATCCTGCTGGCTGAAGACGATATGGTCAACCGCCAGTTGGCTGAGCACCTGTTAAAAAAGTTCGGCCATCAGGTCACCTCCGTTTCTGACGGGCGCAAAGCCTTCGAGGCCGTTCAGATATCAGGATTCGAGAGCTTTGATGTGGTGCTGATGGACGTTCAGATGCCGGAAATGGACGGCCTGGAAGCAACAGCTGCCCTGCGGGCGCTGGAAAAAGGGAGGCTGCAGCGGCTGCCCATCATCGCCATGACCGCTCATGCGATGAAAGGCGATCGGTCACGCTTTCTCCATGCCGGCATGGACAGTTATATTGCCAAGCCCATCCAGCCGCAGGAACTGGTCAGCGTCATCGAGCAGGCCGTCCCGCGGCCTCAGGAGGCAGCAGAGGGACACCCGTCAAAACCTGCGGCGCGGGAAGTGATCGACCGGAAACGGGCTCTGGCGGTCGTGGACGGGGACACTGAACTCCTTTGCGACCTGTTAAGGATATTTGCAACCGAAGCGCCAGCCACAATGGAAAAACTTCGGGCCGCTGTCGAAGCCCATGACGCACCCGCCATCCAGCTTGCAGCCCACACCCTGAAGGGGTCCGTCTGCAATTTTGGGGCTGGCGAGGCTGTTCAGGCCGCTTTGAAGCTCGAAGCGATGGCACAGAACGGAGACGTGCAGAATGTCGCAAAAGGCTTCCGCAGCCTGCAGAAGGAAATCCGGCGTGTGCTGGACGCCGTCGCGGTCATGGAAAGCGAGGAGAACGGATGAAGATCCTGGTCGCCGATGACGACCCCGTCAGCCGCCGGCTCCTGGAAATTCTCCTGGGCAAGTGGGGGTTCGACGTGTCCGTGGCCGCCGACGGAGAGGAAGCGTGGCGGGAACTGCAGGACTCCGATCACCCCAGAATCGCCATCCTGGACTGGATGATGCCGGGGATGGATGGCATCCAGGTCTGCGGCAAGATCAGAGAAGACAAAACCCGGGCGCCCATGTACCTGCTTCTCCTGACCGCAAAACAGGCCACCGAAGACGCGAACGGACGTTTTGAATCCGTTGCGGACGACTATCTTCCCAAGCCTTATGCCGCCAACGAACTGAAGGCCCGGCTACGCGCCGCAAGGCGCATCCTTGAACTGGAAGACGAGATTGAAACGGCCCGTGAGAACGTGAAGATTGAGACGACCCACGATCCCCTCACAGGATTATGGAACCGCTCGTCCATACTGGAAATTCTTCACCGGGAAATTCACCGAGCCCGCAGGCAGGTCTCTTCGCTGGCCGTGCTCACCCTTGACGTTGACTGCCTCCGGCAGCTTAATCACCGGCATGGGAACCTTGTCGGCGACGCCGTCATGCGTGAAGCCGCCCGCAGAATACTCAATTCCGTCCGTGACTATGATTCGGTAGGCCGTTACAGCGGGGGGCAACTCGTCATTGTTTCCCCAGCCTGCGACTGCTCTGGAGCCATGAGCCAGGCTCGCAGGCTGCAGGCAAGCGTCTGCCAAGAAGCGTTCAAGACTTTCAAGGGGGACTTCCCCGTAACCATCAGCTTGGGAATCGCAGTCGGTTGCAACGGTCACGTGGCCCATGAGCTGATATCGTCGGCTGAGACCGCCCTCGCAAAAGCCAAGAAGGGCGGTCCCAATCGTATTGAGATGGCACAGCCATAGCGGGGTCCAGGCCCGGCTCCCAAACTTGTGTTCCCTAAACCCGTCCTCATCATTTCGCGCCCATTTATGACGTCCATAAGCTGATTTAATTGGCTCTGAATGATCTTCCTCCTATAAGCTATGGCCATGGCGCCCATGCCGTTGAAAACGTCCCTGCTGGAATTTTGCTCGGCAGAGTTTGACCGCATCAGGGCGGAGTTTGAGGCTACGGGTAACGGCCACTCCGCCACACTGGCTCGTTCCCATGTGGTTGACCGCGTCAACCGGGAGCTCCATCAGTCCCTCATTGCCGCACGGTCCGAACTGCCGGAGGACCTGTGCGTGGTGGCGCTGGGAGGTTATGGTCGGCAGGAATTATTTCCTCAATCCGATATCGATCTTCTGTTTGTTTCCCGGCAAAACTCCACGCTGGCCCGCTACCGCGAGCCCATCGGCCTGTTCGTCCGTTCCCTCTGGGACCTGCGCCTGCGCGCCTCCCAGACCTGCAGGACCCTGGACGATTGCAGCGTACTCCACAGAGATAATCTGGAATTCAACGTTGCAATGGTGGACATCCGCTACGTTGCAGGATCAGAGGATGTTTTTTCCGAACTTCGTAACACCCGAATTCCAGAGCTCCTCCGCAAAGACGGAAAAACCCTGTTGAACGATCTGATTGAGATGACCCGCCAGCGTCATCACAAGCATTCCGACACCATTTTTCACCTGGAACCGAACATCAAGGAAGTGCCCGGCGGTTTTCGCGATCTTCATGTCGTCCGCTGGCTCAGACTCATCTCCGCGCTGGAATCGGGCGGGCAATGGAAGTCTTCTGATGACTTGCTCCCTGCACGTTCAAGGGAAGCAGCGGGCCGGGCTTTTGAATTCCTTGCGGCAACGCGGTGCTTCCTCCATTACCAGAGAGAGCGCGACGATAATCGCCTGAGTTATGAGCTGCAGGAAGAGGCCGCCATCCAGGGGATCGGGGTTGGTTTCGGCCGGGAAGTTGCTCCTGCTGACTGGATGCGCGCCTATTTCCGCCATGCCAGGACTGTCAAGAGGATCACGGACGATACCATGGAGGAGGTCCAGCCCGGACGCCTGGCGCTTTACAACCTCTATCGTGACTGGAGATCCCGCGTCTCCAATCTCGACTTTTCAGCGGTGAAAGGAAAGATCTTTCTCAAATTGCCCGCTGAAGCGCGCGATTTTGCCTACCTGATGCGGTTGTTCGAATTTGTGGCGCGGCACGGCCTGGAAATGAGCCGCGAGACGGAACAATGGGTGGAGCAGTCGCTTCCCGGAGGGCTGGGCGGCGTGCAGAATGACCCGGACTTCTGGAAGCAATTCTGCGGAATCCTTTCGCTTCCCCACGCGATCGATGCCGTCCGGGCAATGCATCGCCTGGGATGGATTGAGGAGTTCTTCCCGGAGTTTCGAGCCATTGACGCGTTGGTCATCAGGGACTTTTACCATCGCTATACAGTCGATGAGCACTCCCTGCTGACCCTTCAGAATGTTTGCGCGCTGCGAAATGCCGAAAGCGACTGGGAGCGCAAGTTTGGCGAAATCCTTTCTGAACTCGAGGAGCCGCACCTGCTGCTCTTTTCGCTTCTGTTTCACGACGTCGGGAAAGGGATGGCCGCCGAAAATCATATCGATGGAAGTCTCCAGGCCGTGGAGCAGGTTTTCGCGCGCCTCCGGGTGAAGAAGGAAGACCGGCAGACCATACGCTTCCTCATCCGCAGACACCTGGAAATGTCTGTGTCATTCCAGCATCGCGACATTTTCGATCCTGCCACCATTCATCACCTGATGGAAGTGGTGGGGTCCCACAACCGCCTTAAGATGCTCACCCTTCTGACCTACGCTGACATCAAATCAGTAAACCCGGAGGCCCTGACTCCATGGAAAGCCGAGATGCTCTGGACGCTTTACGCCGCCACGTCGAACGCACTCGCCCGCAGCCTGGACAGTGACAGGATCCAATCTGCCGAAGATGCCATTTCAGCCGAAAACGGCGCCGCAAGCCTGGAGGATAATCTTCAGTTGCCGAAAGGAGCCGAGAAATTCCTGGAAGGCCTGCCGAAGCGTTACCTCCGGATCCATACGGCGGAAGACATTGAAATCCATCATCGCATGGCGCAGGGACTTTCCCGTGATCCGGTCCAGACCCTGTTGAGAAACCGTGATCACTATTGGGAGCTCATGGTTGTAGCCCGGGACAGACCGCGGCTATTCGCCTCCCTGACAGCGGTCCTGACGGCCTGGGGAATGAACATCGTTGCGGCGGAAGCCTTCGCAAACAGCAGGGGAACCGTTCTTGACGCCTTCCGGTTTGTTGACCTGTTTCACACACTGGACTTGAATCCCCCTGAGCAGGACCGCTTGCAGCAAACCATTCACGACGTTCTCACCGATCGGAAAAGCCTTGAGGAACTGATGCGCGGCCGCATCCGCACGGAGAAAAGATTCCCGCCCGGGGCAAGAATAGCCACGCGAATCCGGTTTGACGGTACCTCATCGTCCCACAGCACGCTCCTTGAGCTAACCACCCAGGACCAGCCGGGTCTGCTTTACCAGATCAGTTCCCTGCTCTCAGAACATCGGTGTAATATCGAGGTGGCGGCGATTGACACGCAGGGCCGCAAAGCCATCGACGTGTTTTATCTCACGGTCGATGGAAACAAACTCAGTTCACCAGATCAGCAGGCCATTGAAGATGCCTTGCTCACTTCGCTCCCCTGAACGCAGGCTGCGCAAATCGCCAGAGAAAGCGAAGTGCCCGCTGTTGCACAAAGTTCCGCGGCCGCCTTCAAAGGCATGGCGTTCCGGGAGCTCGCGAACGCCCGGCGCAACCACGAAAGAGATTTTTCGCATCGAAAAGTGCAATGACAGTTACCCATTTTTGCCCGGAATGCTGGAATGAGACACGTGGCCTGGCATTGTGCCCTGTGTGCGGAGCAGATCTGCGTCAACTTCCAGAGCAAACCTACGAAGAGAAGCTGATCGGAGCCCTCCGCCACCGGGAGCCCACGGTTCCTGTCCGGGCTGCAATAGTCCTGGGCAAGCTTCGCCATGCGGCAGCAGTTCCGGCTCTGATTGAAGCCGCCATGAGCACGAAAGACCCTTACCTGCAGGAGGCCGTGGCACAGGCGCTGGGAGCCATTGGCGATCGGAAGGCACTGCCCTGCCTCCAGCACCTGAGGCGAAAAGGTGCTGTTCGAGTCCGGACCGCCGCCGAACTCGCGCTCACCCGCGTAACGGGCAAGATCGAGACAGATTAGGATTGAAGTGCCCGAAAATTTCTTTGTATGAGAAACACCCTTAACTTCTTTATTGGCCGTGAAAAGGAAATTCGGCGCCTGAGGGAAGCAATCCTGGCGCGCCGCAGCCTGGTGATCGCGGGCGAAAAAGACACGGGCAAGACGGCGTTAGTCAAGAACGTCATCGGCGAACTCCCGCCCTCCGTCAGACAGCGTTGCCTCTATATCGGGGATTTTAAGGATTTTCGCAATTTGTTACAACGGCTCGTAGTGGCCCTTTTCAAACAGAGCGATACCAGGCTGAGAAACGAGTTTCGCGCCGAAGGCATCACAAAGACGAATCTTAACGCATGGCTGAAACAGTCTACCAGCAGCCGGCTGCGAGGCACACTTTACTCTGCTGTGCAGGGCAAAGGATACCGCGTCTTCCTGGATCATTGCCCCGTGCTGACTCTTCCTGTAACGCGCGTCGTCAAGGAGCTGTTCTGGATGCGCCAAACCCCCGTATATCTGGTTCCCTCGGCGGAAGTGGAAACGCAAATCACAAAGGCATTCAGTTCCTTCTATTGGGGCGACCCGCAGGTCCTTCGGCTCGGACCTCTGTCGTCAGCAACTGCACGAAAATTGATTGAACACTGTGCTCATCGATACGGACTGGGGAGTTTCGATCTCGAAGGATTTCGTTCAGAGGTTCTTGAGCTGAGCCGCTCGGCACCCGGCGCCATTGTCGCAATGTGCACGATGGCCGCCCATCCACGTTACCAGTCCAACGGGCGGATAAAGACCAGACTGATCCGCATTGACTACATGATGCGCGGGTCCGCACACGCCCCAAAACCCTCGCGAACGGGCCGGCCTGGATGAGCCGGCTCAAACGGCAATCGGCACACCGGGCAGACAATTGAACGGCTGCATGTCAACTTGCCAGTAGGGCATGTAGTGAATGCTCGGATTACTTTTCACCGTGAAATGAAGCGGCTGACCCGGCTGCGGAATCAGCAGCTCGACGAGCCTCTCAGGATGCCTTGCGTCCACTCCCCTCAGCCTCACTTCCGGCGCCCCCACAGCGGCCAGCAGGATTGGGCCGTACAAAACGGCATAACGTTCGTATCCAGGAATCTGGTCCACACCCGTGTAGCGCCTCAGCCGCAGTTCAGCCGGCAACCGGAATGCAACCGTATCACCGTTGCGCCAAGTGCGGTCCAGGACGACATAGCTGCCGGGACGGCCCGTCGCAGCAAGACTGCCGTTAACATGAATTCTCATTTCACGCGACGCCCACGACGGCACGCGCACGCGAATTCGCGCTCTCGCCGGTCGGGCTGCGGAGAATTTCAGCTGCACGTCAGGGTGAAACGGAAATCTTGTCGTCATCTTCAGGTTTAAGGGCTGGCCGTTCTGCTTCCACCGAATGGTGGAAGGTTCAAAGAGATTCACATAGAGTCCGTCAGCAGCGATGGAATAGATGTGTTCAGGCAGTGAACCGATCAGTCGTGTTCCCTGCCCTTCGCAGCAAGTGTTGATCTGAGTGGGCTTTTCTTTCCGGTGAGTGAGGAGCGCATGGTAACGGAAGCCCTCCGATCCAGCCTGGTTGGCCAGTGCCACATTGTAAATCGATTTCTCAATTTCTGAGACGTAAGCCTCCCGCTCCGGATCAAGCTCATGGAGCCGCTGGTTCAGGAAAGCCCAGAAGGCATTTCCACAAAGCTCCTCAAGCTTTGCGCGCAGCCGGTAGGACTTCGGCGGACACACCACAAATTCGATAATGGAAGTGCTGCCCCCGATATTTCCCCAATCGTTACGGAAGAGCTCCCAGCCTCCTTTGACAGCCCGCAGATAGCGCTGATCACCCGTGGCACGGTAAAGGTCAAGGTATGCCAGAATATTGGTTAGCAGGTAGCAATGAGGACGATCATACGGGTATTGCCAAATGGCATTTTCGTCGCCAGCCGCCAGGCGATCCAGCCAATAATCCTCCTGGAAGTACCGTTGAATGACATGGATGTCGACGGGCTTCCCCACTGGAGTCGAGTAGAGGCGGGTGTTGGCAATCATTCCCTGCCCACCCTGGGTGGAAAATCGCATCAGATAAGGCAGGTAAGAGCAATGATTGAACCAGTCGTAGTATCCCCGCAGCAGTCCGAACGCCTTCCGATTTCCCGCGTGGCCTGCCTCGATGAGGCCGTGCGTCAGCCAGGCCCGCGTGTAAGCTCCCCGCTCAGAAAAGAAGATCGTGTCTTCCGGGTAGGCCATGATGTAACCGTTCGGCTGGCGGCACTTCGCGATGCCGTCCACAACAGCATTGAGCCGCCTGCGCAGCTCCGGATGATCGATCCACCGCAGCGTGTTCCCGGCGCCCATCAGGAAACGGCCGGCGTTTGAGCCCGCGAGGTCATGCTCCCAGAACTTTGTTTTCGGCTTGGGCAGGCCTGGCGGATTGGGAATCCCCGCACGCTCGCGGAACTGGCGCAGCAATTCGTCGACACTGTAGGAATTTAGAAGGTACCCGATGTTGTTTTCCATGGCAGTCTGGAAAAGCCCGCCGTTCAGGCTGACGCCGCTGAGAGGCTTTTTGGCCTGATAAGCTGGAGGCTTCCAGGTATTCGCCGCAGTCGTGTTGCCGGGGTTGTCCACACGAACGTATTCTCCACCCCCTCGCTCGGCCCGCGTTACCTGCGCCACGTCATCGTCATTTCCATAAGCTGAATCGACGGTTACCGGACACAGCACAGCGACATCTTTTCCGCCGGAAAACACGCTTATCTTCGCCAGGACCAGGTGATAACCAGCTTTCGGGTCAACGCTTTTTCTGCCCGGAATATCCATCAGCCGGGTTGCTGTGAGTCGCAGGTAGCGTCCCATAGCTCCTTCCCCACGGAACTGCTGAATGGCGCCTTTGGGATTGGTAAAATCTGCGGCAGTGTGGTCGACGATAAACCTGGCGTTATGAAAATCAGGCTGGTCAGACACATCAATCCTGAACCGCAGAGGAAACCCCTCGCCCGCGTAATGTTGATCCCCTGGATACAGCCTTTCATTCGCCGGATAAACCTTGACACTCTCAACCGGATAGGTTTGGCCAAGATCGATCTGGACCCAGGTTGTAACGTCCGCCGATTTGGCAGGTTTCGAACGGTAGGCCCGGTACTCGCTTCCGAGCGCGGCTGCCATCCATTCGCCGCTCGGCGCTGGAATCACTTCCTGGTTAGTAAAGGGTGAGGCCGTGGATGCATTTTTGGCCCTGCCGGGTAGTGAAAGCCCTGCCCCAGTGGAAACTGCCACTTCTAAGAAAGCTCGCCTTGATATCACTATTAGAAATCCCTCCCTACATTTCCTTCAGTCAATGAGGCTGCACTTTACTGCCGAACTGCGTCCAAGGCAAGGTTATTTCCAATGAAAGAATGGACAGATATGCCGCGTCGTTAACCAATCCGAAAAGTAACCGCGTTCAGCCCGCCCGTCGCAATGGCAGAATTTCCGTCTCCAGGCGATCGAGCCGGGCCAAGGCCTTTTCAACCGCCGGCGCCCCCACTTGCTGTGCAGTTCGTGCATGGACCAGCGCCTGTTCCGCAACCTTGGTGACGTCGTGGAGAAGCCTTATTATTTGCGACTCCAGCCGGTCGCGGCTTTCCTGAACCCGGTTTAGAATATCACTCTGCACACGCGCGCTGTTGACTTCAAGCAAGTGGCCGAGGAACTCCACCGCGCTCCTGTCAATCGCGCGATGCAATCCGGTGGCTCCCAGGAAAAGGTCCGCCAGCCACCGCAGCGGCGAGGCCGGCTCCGCAACTTCAATGAGTTCGCGAAACACAAACCTTGACCGCACCTGAAACCCGCCGTCCGCGTCCAGCGCGTGAGGCATCCGCGCCAGTCCACCCGCGCCGGCCTCAGCCAGTTTCTCGAGAAAGTCGTTTCCAATCTGAATAAAGCGACGTGTGACTTGCCGGTATTCAGCCTCAGCCTCCGCCTGCTCGGCTTCAAGCCAGGGCAGGACAAGTTCGCGCACGATTCGCTGAGCTTCGCGCATGGTCTGCCGCCGGTAAGCAGGCCCCATTCCGCGGCTGCCCTTCCGCAGCGCACTCTCAAATCCTTTCTGTGCCTGCGGCAACGCAGACTTCAGAAAACTCTTGCGCCGATTGACAAACAGATCGGAGAGCTGTTGTTGCTCGGCCATAAAAAGAAATCCCAGCTCGCGCATGGAGCGTTCTGCAGAGTTGAGGATTTCCTTGGTGGCAACCACTCGCTGCTCAGATTCGGAAATAGGCCGGCAGAGCGCCTCGCGCTCTTCAACAACAATCGCCAGCAGTTGCTCGCTCAACCGGTTGACGCCACGCTCACAGGACTCGCGAACCAGCCGGTAGCTGGAATCGAGTGTGAGCTGTTGCAAGGCCAGGACCAGCCTTTTCCAATCTCGGTCCGGGCCGCGGCTTTCCAGCCGTTCCAGCGCGCTGACCTCGTAAACCGGTCCCACCACTATCTGCAGACGCTTTTCCAGCAGTTTCCTGGTAAAGTCTGCGGCGGCGACCCTCTCGGCATCGGTCGTCCGGTCAGCCTTGTTCAGCACCACAATCAGGTCCCGGACCTGCCGTCCAACGGCTTCAACCAGTTTCAGCTCTTCTCCCGCCAGGGGAGGGTCCGCCCCAATCACAACCAGCGCGGCATCAATGCGAGGAAGAAAGTCTTCGGTGGAGGCTGTGTTTCCCGCAAATACGGAACCCAGACCGGGCGTATCCACCAGGCACATCCCATCCTTCAGTAACGGAGCGGGGACAAAGACTTCCACCCCTGCTACGCCCAGGCTATTCTCGGGATTGTGTTCTTCTGAGACATAGCGGCTTAACTCGGCAGGAGCAACATCCTGCCACTGCCCCCTCTGGCGCCGGACGCGAGCGGCGCGCTTTTCCCCAAACCGAACGACGGTGGGAACAGTCGTCACAGGAATAAAGCCCGAGGGCAGCAACGGCTCACCGATCAACGCGTTGATGAGGGTCGATTTTCCACGCTTGAATTGCCCGATGCAGGCAAGAAAGAACCGGCCTTCAGAAGCCTGTGCCGAAAGATCGCAGGACTCCTGCGCGACGTGATCCGATCCGAGTTCGCCGGCCAGCTCCGCCAGCCGTTGAAGGCTTCGAACCGCATCGGCGCCGGCGGATTCTGCTGGGAGAGTCAACGTACCATCCTCAGACTTTTCACTGCACATCTTCACTCCGCTTAAGGACCCATCTTTCCCCGACGGCAATTGAATACGCCATCAGGCAAGAAACAGTGGTACCTACACACGTCGGTCGAGAATCGCACAAGTTAAAGAGGCAGGAGGAATGACTGGGACTCAGTGCAGCACCACGATCCATCGTTCGCCGCCTTGTTTCGACGTTCTGAAAGGCCACCCGGAGAAGGTCACAAAAAGGAGGGTCACGCGCCGGAATCCCCCAAATGTGCTCGCCCACAAGCGCCTTTCCAGGAGTCATTTTCCCCTCAAGAAGGGGCGGTTAAGGGCGAACTCCAACGCCACTCATGATTATCCGTTCGCAGCAAAGGTTCGTCAATCGCAAACGCGCATATCAGCTTGAAGAAGGCAGATGAGAATGGGGAAAACACAGCAAAAGTTGTCGCCGCACTGGGCCTTGAAACAGGATTGTTTCCTACAGTCTCCGGCACCGTCGACGCCGCGCCTGCCTCCGGGCACATTCATAAATTGTCTGCATGAATCGAGCGACTTGCACGCGATTGAAAAACGAATGGCAGGCGTGGAGGGACTCGAACCCCCGACCCTCGGATTAGAAATC
>Ga0102950_1000130_pt1 | contig 18504 bp, 14 predicted proteins | sample SalPon2A_B_D2_MG_FD_78505 | JGI IMG/M metagenome (GOLD analysis project Ga0102950, IMG submission 78505) | Soil microbial communities from South San Francisco under conditions of wetland restoration - Salt Pond MetaG R2A_B_D2_MG | ecosystem: Environmental > Terrestrial > Soil > Wetlands | place...
ATAAGCAATTTTCTTTTATTATGAAATTATATAATTAAACTTTACTAACAATATAATTTAGATTCCTTATTTTAATTGTAATTAATAATTCTGTCCAAGTATAGTTTATAACCTCGAAAATTCAATCAGCGGTTTGTAGTTTTGCTGATCTGCAGATCTTAATGCTGCTAAATATCTTTTTCGCGCTTCTCCCTGCTTTGTAAGATTAACACTTCCCCACGTAAAATAGGCTTTGCCAAAACCTTTATTTACCAGGACATCTGCCATTAGACGCGAATGCCTTCCATTTCCATTTGCAAAGGGATGTATCCAAACCATCCTGTGACTAAATCTAACTGCAATTTCATCCTCATTAAGAGGAGTCTGTCCGTCTGTATAATAAAGATCTATTCCCATAAATATTTAGGCAATTCGCTTTTAATTTTTTCTGCTCTGTCTTTAATTGCTTTTTTCAATCTCTCTTCAGAATTTTCCTGATCTTCAAGCTTAATAGTATGTGATGTTCTCATTACAATTTCTTGTGCAATTTTATAAGCTCGATTCTCAATAATTTTTTCAAGCGAACCTTCTTTCGGAACAAAACCGTAAACAAATCTTAAATTTAATGCATCACCAATTTCAATCAGCTTTTTAAGAGTAATATTTTTACTTGCCTCCCTTTCCTCTAATTCTTTTACTGTTGGTGAAGATTTTTTAAGCATTTTAGCGAATTGAGTAAGTGAAATATTTAAAGCCAATCGTATTGATTTTATCCAGCCAATTTCCGGTGTTACATTATTTTCAATTTCAGCAAATTTCGATAGCTTTTTATCAAGCTGTTCAATCATTAAAGACTTATCTAAATTTTTCATTAGGGAATATCCTTATTTATTTTTACAAATATAAGGTTATACCCTAATATTTACAAATAATTTATTAGGTAATACCCTAATAAATATAAAGTAAAAGTTTGTTTATTCCCTAAAAATTAACAACAATCATTATTAATTATTCATTCTTCATTAACCTTTAGTAGCTCCTTAAACCCCGGCACCTTTTGTCAGACTGACTAAAGAATTTTTTTTCTTTTAATTTTTATTAAAATATTGTAATTTTTATACGTTAATAAAATTATAAGTAGATACAATAATCCTTCATTTTACCATGGGGGTATAAGAATACGGTAACAAAAATCTTCTATTAAAATTTATTATGAGAACATTATTTCTTTTTATTTTGATATTTTCTTATCAAAATATCTTCTGCCAGGATATCGGGACAAATATTTATTATATCAATTCCGACCCTTCCAATGCAAAAGTTTTTATAAACGACTCCCTTTACGGAACAACACCTTTAAAGGTAAATAATTTCAAAATATATTCTTCCGTAAAATTAGTTGATTCCCTAAAGGACACCTGGAGATTAAACTACGGTGCATTCGACAGCACTTCAAATTCTTTGTTCGCCTTAATCGGAAAGAATTACGGTTTACTCAATATTTATTCTAATCCTTCAGGCGCTAAGGTTTATTTTAATGATTCATTAGTCGGGTCTGCTCCGTTAAAATCTTTAAAAATTCCGTTAGGAACTACAAAAATTAAATTACAGAAAAAAGGCTACCAGGATTTTGAGGGTAGTATTTTTATTAATAAAGAATTCTCTCAATTGTTCAATTTTAATTTCAAGCTTCAAAGTATTTACGGCAAACTGGATTTTACTACAGTTCCTTCAAATGAAAATATATCGGTAGATGATAAAAAGATTAATACTAAAGAAAATGGTTTCATAAAAATTATAGGTGGCATGCACAACTTTGAATATGAAAATGTTTTAACTAAGAAGAATAAGAATAAAGATTTTAATGTTGAACCGGATAAAAAGTATAAAGTTGTAATAAATAAAAACCAATTTTATTCTGATGCTTTAATAGAATCCATAATAATTCCAGGTTTAGGCCAAATGCTTGATGATTCTCATTTGGATGGGGCTGTTATATTTGCATGCACTGCCGGGCTGGGTGTTGCGGCAGTAAATTCGTTACGCAGTTATACTAATAACGAGAATAATTATGATATAATTAGGAAACAATATTTAGATGCCGATGATGAATTAAGTGCAATTAATACAAAACAATTATTAAATGCAGCTCAGGATAAAATGAATAAATCGCTTACATCTACAAGAATCTTATGGGGTTTATTTATCGGCGCTTATATTTACAATATTGTGGATGTTATTTTATGGCACACCCACAGAGACGTATTAAGACTGCTTCCGCAGGACAACTTTAATCTAACCGGGCAAATAGATCCTGTACATAAAGGCATTTATATATCTTCAAGGTTAAATTTTTAATTGTAATGAAGACCCGGATATTTAAATATTTATCAGGTTTTGTAATAATAATCCTATTAATCGCTGGTTGTGAAAATTCCCTCCCTAATTTAAGTATAAATCCTTATGATCCGGTATCTGCCGGTTTTAAAGGAAATCCCGCTGTCAATTTAAATGTGGAAACTTTAGATTTTAATAAAATAATGTTAAGCTGGAAAGACAGCAGCAATTTTGAGAACGGCTTTTTTATTCAGAAGCAAAACCTTTCGGATAATACAGATTCCGGTATTACTGCTCCAAAAAATGTAAATTTAATATACGACAATGTTAATTTTTTTAAAGAGTATAAATATAAACTTGCAAACATAACTCATACACCGCTCTATATATTTACCGATTCTATTACAATAAAATATAAGCCCTATACATTAGTAAATCTTTCCGGAAATTATTATCAAATACAAACCAGCGGAGATGAAAAACGAATTGTTGATGGAAATCTGATATATGATTTCAAAGATTCTCTGAAACTTGCAGGACACATTAACTTCAGTCACAATTATTTAAATTTAAGTTACGACGGCAAGTATTTAGCCTTTATAGATAACGGCAGTATCGGTTATTATAATATTGATAATAGTCAGAAAATAATCCTTCAATATCCGGCCGGAACTCCTGATTCAATAAAAACAGGTTACTCTAATGTTTATATGAGCCGGGACGATAATTTTCTGATAGGAAATAATAATTACCACATAATAATCTGGAATCTTAGTACACTTAATTATAAAGTTATTGGTTGTGAATCAGCCATCTATTATGCAATAATAAGTCCGGATGACAGATTTATTATTGCAGCAAGCAAATATCATCTTTACATATGGGAAACCGATAATCTTCAGGTATATGATGGGTTAATAGACAATCCGTTGGATCAGTGGATAACCGGGTTGAACAAATTATGCTTTACAAACGACGGTAAATATCTTGCTTTCTTTAATGATATTTTCCCGCATAATCCTCCCGGAACTATTTATCTTTTAGATTTGGAATCAAAAAGCTATATCAGCACTAGAGTTGTAAATAATTATATATACTCAATGAAATTCTTGGATAACGATAATTTCTTTGAAGAAAATTATGGGGATCATACCATACTCCGGAAATTAATTAATTATCTCCCCGTCGATTCAATTGAAGCAAAAGGTTATCCGAATTTGATTTTTTCCAACAAGTGGGTAAAAATTAAATAAAAAATTAATATATAATTCTTCATCCTCTCAATCCCAAAATATTTCCGGTTCATCAGATACTTTGTACATTTTGCCGCCGCACTTTGGACATGGTCTTTTAGCAGTATTCCACACTTTGATATTTGAACCGCCGCATTCTGAACATTTGTAAAAATCTTTTTGATCTTCAGTTAATTTGTCTTTTCTAATTGCTTTTCCCAATTCACCTATTGAAACATCTGTAATTATTTTGCAGTCATTGCATATATTTGGTTTTACTACTGCCTGCATACCATAATCCTTTTGGCCGGAAGTTAGAACCTCATAATTACACTTTGAACACTTAAATCTGAATCGGCTTCCCATTATTCTCTTTTTTTTGATTACTAATTACAAATTCTTCATTATTCATTCTTAATTATTCATTATCCCTGACCAGTTCCTTAAACCCCGGCACCTTATGCCCGATTGACTCAAGAAATTTTCTCAGTTCTTCATTTATTCTTTCATCCTCTTCTGGATCTTCGCTGTATATTCCTAAATCAACAAGGACAGGTACATTTCTTTCAATAAGTCTTTCTTTATTTTCTGAATATTTTATCTGCATCTGCAAAATAATTACCTGTGTTAAAATTTGAATCAATTAATTGCTTCCAATAAAAATATGAAAATTGCCTAATTCTCTCATCTTTAGGATTATATCTGCTTGAATACAAAAAAATAGTATCTGATTTTACATTACTATAATTAAATTCGCCAAGTAATTTTTTTATTAGTTTTGAATCTTCTTTTATATCTCCAACTTGTTTAGTTGAAAATCCCTGCTGAACTTTTGCTTCAATAATTATTATTTGATCTTCCGAGAACAAACACAAATCAAATGTCCTTTTTTGAGGAAAAGGTTTACCATTTTTCCCTAAATAGGTTTTTATATATTTTCCTTTTAGCTTTAGGAAATCACGATAAAAACAAACCTCATATCCAATTTCCCAATCTTTGTTCGGATTCAATTCAATTTTATTATCTGCTTTGTTATAATTTAGGTTTTCATTTAACCACTTTACAAAATCTTTTTCCCTGTTTAATATAGAATGGTATAAATGCGAGCAGAAAAATCTTTCTTCTCTTGTAATTTGTGACCAACTTTGATTCTTCAAATAAATAAATGAGTGGTTTGACATTGTACACTCCCTTTTTAATAAAAATGATGCAAAGAAAGATTAATTTTTTCCTCATCAATTTTATGAAAACCCAATCCATATATTTTAGCATAACAATTCAAATTTTATATATTAAAAGGATTTTTTTAGCCTTTTCAAAATTAAAACTATCTTACTTTTTATTCATCTTATAATTGATTACCAAAAATTTTTATTTTTTTTGGAATTACAGTGTTGACAGACCAATTGGATATTGTCAAAGTCTACGCTGCTTCCCCCTAAACTGAAAGGAATTATATGGTCAAAAGATAAGTTTTTGTTGCTTCCACAATAGACGCATTTATTATCATCTCTTAAATAGATATAATTTTTTACATATTCAGGGGTTTTCCTATCATATCCGTAACCTATTGAAAACCCTTTACACTCTGAACATAATATTCTAATATTATCTGGGTCATCTAGTTTGCCACCATTTTTAGAAGAATTTATAACATTAAAATTAAGCTTTTTGTCAGAACCGCATACATTGCACGCTCCAGAATCCCGTTTGAAAACTATTTTTTTTATCATTGGTGGTATATTTCTTATATCCAATGCTTTTATTTTTGAATCCTCATCAATAAAAATAGAAGGCTTTGTTACAATTTTTTCTTTCGGTTTTCTTAAGAGAGCGCTAACAAAAAACAAAATAACCCCAATAATCATATAACCGAGTATCGTATTGGGATCAGTAATTAGAGCGATTATAAAAACTATAGCCAAAATAAAGTAAATAACACACATTTATTTTCTTTTTATTTTATAGCTTTACTAAATCATTTACTTAATTAAATTATATCTGCATATTACTTCCTATTTTATTTCAATTGTTATTTCCATTTTAAAATAGGTAATAAATTATTAGTGAACTTCTATTTTAATTAAAAGATTTTATACATTCTAACAATGTTTATTGTTAATAATATTTATTTTTTATTCTCTTTATCTCGTTTCATCATATACTGGGCCCAATTGGTGTTTTCCTGTGAAACTAGTGTTTCAACTCTTTGAACTAGTAAATTAAAGGTATCATCATTGCCATACGGTTCAGCTTTTGTTTGGAATAAAAATTTTTCTTTTTTCAAGCTTTCACAAGTGGTTCGATATTCAATCCAATGTTCTTGAAATTGGCCTAAGCCTAACACGCCTGCTATTACCGCAACAATAACACCCGCTATACCTAAGAGAATTAATCCAGTTTTTTCAAAATCGATATAGGTTGCCGTTAGACCACTTAAAAAAGGGATTAACGCAGCAATGACTATTTCTGTAATACGCAAACCCTTAAACCAATACTGATTTACTTTACTTTTTAGATCATACCAATTTATTTGGCCATCTACTCTGGTTTTTAAATATTCATCAGGGGTCATATATAAATCCTTAATATATTTTAATATCTAATTATAATACTTATATCTAACTTCACTTTGCCACTTTAGAAAAATACTTGTAAATATTTCTCTTTCTGATCGAGATAATGATGCATTAGGCATTTTATGTATAAAGACATCAGTAACTCCATGATCAAATACACCGCCTTCAATTTCATCCTCTTTAAAAACTAATATTGGTAAGTTTAATGAAAATAAAATTCCAGCTTCAAGATGATTCCACTCCGTTGGCATTTTGATTCGTTTCTTAATTTTGGTTTCCAAATTTGTGTTTGGCTTAAGAGTTCCTATTTCGATTCTGATTTGTTCAAAGCCAAGTATAATACCACCAGCACAATGTTTAGCTATGCTAAGAACCTCTTTTAATGGTGATTCGGTTGGGTAATCGGATTTACCCAATTGTCGCGGTTCTAATCCATTTTTTGACATTTCTTTTAAAATTGTTTTCTTACTCAATTCTTGATTCTCACTAAGCGCTGAAGGACAAGAAACAAATACTGGAATTTTCATACTCAACTCCAAGATTAATATTTATTACAAATCTGGTCTAACTTTTACTTTCTTTGCAATTGGCTCACTTCTTTTATTGTATGCTTGTTCTATATACTGTTCAGCATCATTACGGAAATCATCCCACTTAACCAAAACACAGTATCTGTCATCTTCCCCCCAAGAACATTTATTTTGTGGTATGTAATAATTGTAACTATATTCCAAAATTGTAGTTGTTCTATTTATATCCACATAATTTATGGTATGGGTTGGATTACATGTCGTACAATTAGAGCTTCCCCTATAAATGTTGGCATACATTGATGGTAAAACTACACCTAATATTCCGCTTCGTGTATTATTTTTACCATTGTATAATGAAGCTTGTAATTCTCTTTTTATAAATCGTTGTTCCCACCATCCTCTTGCTTCTGCACCATACAAGCCAATAAGAAGTATTGTGACTGTAGAATCCGACAAATAATCATCCCGTATCTTTTGCATTACATAATCTTCGTCTTGAGATTCAATTGGTTCGTTTAAGGATTTATCAACCATATCAATATTCAAATTTTCTTGAATATAGATTTTATAAGCTTCATCTTCCGCTTTAAATGAGATGTAACATTTATGCCCCATATTTATGCCCCTTAATTAAAATTATTATTTTATTCCTCAAAAAACTCTCCCTGCTTTTCATCCACATTTACTTTTTTCTTTTTTGATTTCCCTTTCTTCTCCCACAAACCTGCCTTTACTTCTTCCTCATGAATTTTATGGTTAAGCTCCAGCAGCCGTTTTAATATTTCCTTACGTGCTTCAGGAGAGATCGTGTAGCGGATTCTGTCGTTTTCAGGAAGGTAGTCTACTTCATAAAAGTTGTGAGCCAAATTTATTGGCTGAGCCGAACCGGGGCCCCAGCCATAAGCTTTTAGAACTTCTTCATCCATTTGCTTATGAAGTTCCCTTAGTTTTTCTATTCTTTGTACTGCTTCTTCGATTGGTATTTGCAAATTGGCATTTTTAAACTCTCTTATCTCTTTTGCTTTTTCTATATTGTTTAGGCTGCATTCCGAGTTGTGAAATAGATTATATGTTTTTGTTAAACCAAGCTGCATATCAAGCATTAGTTGACGGCGGAACTCGTGGTATTCTTCTCCGATTTTTTCAAGCTCTAATATGGTTTCTTTCATGAGATTTTGTGGAAATGGAAAGGTCTCATATATAGCTGTTGGCATATAGCTTAAATCGGTCTTCATTGTAGTAGTATATTTCCAAGCCCAATTGTAATGAATGCTGGATTGCAAAATTGCAAATCGATGATAATCTACTTCATCAAATACAATTAGTTTGGCATCTAAGACTTTGTCGTTTTCCGTAAATGAGAAAGCCACAGTCTTACTAACTTGTGCTATAACCAAAATCTTTTTTCGATCTTGAATTATATTAACCATATCCTTTCTAAGCCGTAGGAACAACCACCACTTATCACGAGCTTGTTTGTCGTTATTATTAAGTCTAAATGGTTTAACTAATCTTTGAATAATTTCAAAACAATCAGGATAATCTTCAGCAACGGGATAATCATAGTCTGGAGGAGCTAATGTTTTTTCTTTTATAATACTTTTTTTTCCAGAATCAGTTAATCCATCCCAAATTTCTTTCTCAATTCTTTTTAATGGCCAATCATAAAAATTAATAACCCAGCGACTTGGACTTTGATCCGGTTCTGTATTAAGGTCTTCTCCATTCAAATATGGAAACAAAACATCTTTATTAAGCGGACTCTTTTGTATTAATTGCTGAGCTTCATTGGGAGAAAGAATAAATCCTTTACCAAGGACAATAGAACCCTGAAAACTTTTAGATGTATTTTGTTCCAGAGGGAATGGATCACCAAATGTTTCGGTATCATCAAGATATGAACTGATATGTTTAACTTTTTTATTTCCAATAAATCTTTCTTTCTTCCATTCTCCTTTATGTAATGCCACAACCGCTACTTCAACTGCAGCAACACCTGGCCACCTCATTGAGCGAATAGCAAAATTTATATTACCACCATCATTCAATATTATATCTAACCCACCTTCACGGGCATTTCCTTGTGCAATTGTATTAGTAGCAAGCAATGCCTGGAATCCTTTTGGTCTTAATAGTTTAAAAATTTGTCTAAAAAAGTAAGTAACTAAATCACAGCTTCCTGCCGGAGCAAATTCACTTTTTACCCAATTCAAAAATTCATCACCAAAGTTTCCACTTAGTCTTTGCCCTCCTAAAAATGGTGGGTTACCAATAATGCAATCAAATCCACCTTCCTGCATAACTTCGGGAAATTCAAGAAACCAGTGGAATAATTTTTTCTCTGCGCCTTTAGCCATTGCTTCAGATATTCTTCTTTCATACCCTGCTTTTTCTCCTACAAGTATTCGGAAATAATTTGCATCGGTGGTGAGGAATTCTTTATTAGCGTCTGTTTTGGCAAAAAAGAACTGAGCTGTTTGTACATCTGCAGCTTCCTTCAGTTTCCACCAATCATCGCCTTTTAATTCATCATATTCTTCTGTTTTCTTCCTAACTGCTTCAACCGTATTATCCGGCAGTTCGTTAAAGTCTTTAAATTTAACCGAAATAGAACTTAGGCGGTCAATAACCTCCTGTGTATCTGTAAGTTTTATCTGCTTTCTATTTTTTATATCTAAACGATTCTGTTTAGCAAATGAACTGGCAATTTCTTTATTGTCATCAGGCATACGCTTAAACGCTTCGGTAGCAATTCCTTTATACAATTCATCTTTTCTTGCAAGTCCCACAATTGAATCACCACATTTAATTCTATGATCCAAAAAGTTAAGCGGCATTCCGGGATTGTGAGCCTCAAGCCATAAAGCAACTTTGCACAACTCTACTGCAAGCGGATTTTTGTCTACGCCGTAAATGCAATGGTTTATAACATCGCGTACGGCTTCTCTAAAAGGTTCCGGCGCGGGCTGGTCTTCGCCGGTTCTTACTTTCGTAAGTTCCTGCGCTATCCTTCTTGCGGCGGATAAGAGTATATGTCCGCTTCCGCAGGCTACGTCGCAGACTTTGATGCTAAGGAGCGCCTCTTCTTTTTGATGTTTCAACTGTTCTGCAGATTGCTTCGCTCCGCCTGCCCTGTCGGCAGGCAGGCTCGCAATGACTGCCTTCAATTTGTCTTCTATTACATAATCGAGAGAATGCTTTATAAGCGGCTGCACTAATTCTTCCGGCGTATAATGAGAGCCGGAAGATGAACGCTCGGTCCCTTTCTCAAAATCAAATCTTAATTCATTGCCGTCATCATAAATCTTTGGAGCTTTTTCAAGCAGTCCCTCGTACACGGAGCCGAACTCTTCAACATTAAGCGCGGCATAGTTTACACGTATAATACTTTTTGTGTCGTTGTTATCAAATACACTTAAATTCCTTATGCATTGAAGCAGAGTATGGTTATCGAGATTTGATTCGCTTAAAATACCGAGTGAATCATAGTCGAATAATTCGCCGTCTAAAGGGTAAATACCAAGCTTTCCGGCAAGTCTTTCGCTGCCGAATATCTTAAATGTATTTCTAAGCGATATCCACAGGTCTTCCAGCTTTTCATCGAAGAAAAATATGTTATCCGCAAGTTTTCTTATTCTCGATATGCTGTAATAATTATAAAAGATATCATGATAATAATTTTGCTTTTCATCCCGGTGGTGGGGATAAATTAAATCCCTTTCCTCAAGTACCATTAAAAATAATATACGGTAAATAAACCTAAGCAGATAACGAAAGAACTCTTCTTCAGTTAAATGATTTGTCCTTATGTTTTCCCTTAACTCCTCATTCAACGGATGCTTCAAAAATCCGTTGGCCGCCTGTCTAATGGACATTTCAACGGCCTTGCTGAGTTTATCTCTTATTCGAGCCCCGGCCTCTAAAGAAAGCTGATGATACTGCTCTACAATAGAAGAATCACCTTCCCCGAATTTCTGCGGCATCCTGGAGGCATGAAGCAGTCTGTACATTAAAGAGAATTCGGCAAAAAGATCGTCCTCCAGCATCTGGAATAAATCGAATTCCATGTATGTTAAACGGATAAGCTTTCCGGAATCTCTCAATAATCTTAATTGATATCCGTTGGTGACAATTCCGTACAAATGCTCGGTTATATTAAGATACTCCTGCACGAGTGCATGGGGAGATAATCTCGGTCCGCCGGTTTCTCGGCGTTTATCCAGACTGTCGTTAACTCCGACAATATGCACCGGGAATCCTTCAAGTTTATTATCGCGGTGGCTAATAGCGAACGAGTTGCCGTTAACTTCCTCAGCTTTTTCCAGGGATAGATTATAGCCTAAGAATTCAAGTAACGGCAATATCCAGAATTTTCTTGTTTCGGTAGTACCGGATTCGTTCTCCCCAAGTCTTTCGGTTCTTCTCTTAAATATATTCCATTGATCTTTAGCATCCGCCCATGCTCTGGTTATTTCATCCTTTATTCTTATTCCTCTTTCAAATCCAAAGTCCTGCGGCAGTTGACCGGATATTTCATTAGACTCAAGCCGGTCGAAAATCTCCGGCGAAATTATTTGGCCTTCTATATGTATGGATGTGGTTTTCATATAATCTATTATTATATTCCGTCCCTACGGGACTTGAACCATAATTTTTATTTCTTCCTATAAATATTTCGACCCTAACGGGTCGATATTTCTCATATACAATTTCTTTATTTAATTAATTTATGTCCCGTTAGGGACAACATATTTCTAAAAACGATCTGATTACCAAAAACACAGTCCCGTAAGGAAAACATAATTATCAAAACTCATTACCAGATTATATCATTAATTTTCCCTTTGTGGAAATCATAATTCTAAAAAACAATATGTATGGATGTGGTTTTCATATAATCTATTATTATATTCCGTCCCTACGGGACTTGAACCATAATTTTTATTTCTTTCTATAAATATTTCGACCCTAACGGGTCGATATTTCCCATATACAATTTCTTTATTTAATTAATTTATGTCCCGTTAGGGACATTATATTTATAAAAATATGACCTGACCCGAAACTATATAGTCCCGCTAGGGACGATATATTTATAAAATCTCAAATCCTCACATAATCTTCTTTGTCCCGCTAGGGACAACATATTTCTAAAAACGATCTGACTACCAAAACCAGAGTCCCGTAGGGACGATATAGAACTTAACTAACATCCAACAAAACATATCTCTCATCAAAGGGTATATCATATTTCCTTAAAAACTCGATATACTCATCATGAAACGTCACCTTTTTATGATGTTCTTCTTGATTGGCTATATATTTTACAACAATATCCACCTGTGATTCTGAATATGAAAAAGCTCCGTATCCAGCTTGCCAATTAAACTTTCCTCTAACCAATCTCTTGTCGTTTATCCATTTTGATGACGATCCTTTAATATCCTGCAGCAAATCCGGAATTAATTGATGCGGTTTATATCCGACAAATACATGAACATGATTTGCAGTTCCATTATTAGCTATTAATTTGTGGTTATTATTTCTAACAACGCCGGCTATATACTTATATAATTCATCCTTCCACTCCGGCTGAATTAAGGAAATTCTATTCTGCACAGCAAACACAAATTGTAAATAAATTTTTGTAAATGTATTAGCCATCTTTCCTTCCTATTTCATCCCTACGGGACTTTGATCTGTGCGGGATAACCTTTTTCTATAAATATTTCGTCCCTAAAGGGACGACTCTCAACTTTAACTAACTAATTTTCGGTATTAAAATATAAATCCCCAATATATCCGGCGGCAATACAGGCTCTACAACTTTGTATTTTCTTCCGCCTAATAATTTTCTAAAACGTTCGTGCGCATCAATTAATTTTTCGGAACGTTCTCTAACAACTTCCTTTAAAACAGGATATAAATTTTTAAGTTCTATTAATTCATTGCTTATCATTGCTGATTGTCTTTGCTTTGCAAGATCTACAATCGGGAATGCTTCTTCTAAAAGTTTCTCTGAATCTTCCTGTGCAATGTATTTTTTCCCGCTCAGATTGCCTTCATATCCCCAAAGAATCATTTCCTCTGCAACTATTTGTTTTGATCCTGCCCGTTCCGAAATAATATTTCTTACTCTCAATTGATAAAGCGTTGTCTTTTCTTTCACCTTATCGGTTGTGATTACTGATGTCCTTGCAATTAATTTTTCACCGTTTCTTATTAGCGCATTATTTAAGACATATTGGCTTAGCTGCTCAACAAAAGGATGGTTCCTTCCAATATATTCATAACCTTCCGGCGTTGGTGAAAGAAAAGTTATTTTTATTTCATCCTTCTTTTGAAATATTGATTTAAAGATGAAAGGCAGGTTTGTTGTGTATAGAAGGAATCCCTTTTTATAAGGTTTCATTTGAGCTCCGAGGATCAGCACAGAATCCATTACAAAATTTTTCACCGCTTCCGGGTCGCCTATTGCTTCATCAACCTCTTTTAAGTCCTGTTCAATTTCATTTACTTTAATCGAGTGCTGCGCAAAAACACTTCTTGTTATTTTATCTCTTTCAGCAGCCATTTCATATGCCTTTGTTACCTGGACTGATTTATCCCGTATTTCAGCTGAATATAAATCCAACTCCAATTGGTTATCTATCTTCACTGCATTCGGACTTAGAATAACCGCATTAAGCAGGCTATCCATTAAACTTTGGCTATCTTCAGGAAATGGAACAGATATACCGGTTTGTTTTCTAATTTCCCGGGCTTTCATTAAAAGTACATTAAGAACAGCAGAGTCAATTGGATTATCTTTTCCCCAAAGCATATAAGCTTTAACTTTTTCGGCAGTTTGCCCGAACCTATCAACTCTTCCTTCGCGTTGTTCAAGTCGATTTGGATTCCAGGGCAAATCATAATGTAGTACGGCAGTAAAATGTTCTTGAAGATTTATACCTTCGCTTAAACAATCTGTGGCAATTAAAAGTTTTCTATTATTTGATTTCCCGAATTCATCTAAACTGGCTTTTCTTTCTTCATCAACCATTTCTCCGGTAATTACCAATAGGTCTGTATTCTTTGGAAGCTTATCTTTGAAATATTCGCCAAGATATTTAGCAGTCGGAATAAACCGGCAAAAAATAATCGAGTTATATTCTTCTTTTAACCACTTATTAATAAGCTTTACCGTTTCTTCGGCTTTATTATCTTTAATATTTTCTAATCTTTCGGCTATATCCGTTAGTAATTTAGACTCGCTATTTTTCAGATCAATTTTATCAATCAGATTAGAAGGCGCTGCATCTGATTCGGTTTCATCACTGTCTGCAACTGGATTGCTAATTTCAGTTTGTTCATCCAAATCATCACTAAGTTTCTGTGCTTTCCTGGACAGCATTACAATACCGGCAGCCGGACTCGACATTACTCCGCGTAATAACGAAAGGATAGCAAAATATTTAAATTTCTTCTGGGTATTCTGCATGATATCCTTAGTATCCATCGATCTTGTAATTTCAAGAAGATCTGAGAAAACAGATTTATATTCAGGTGATAATGAATAAGCAACTTCGCCCTGTTCACGTTCAGGGAAAAATGTTTTTTCATGCCATTGTTCAACATCGGCTCTTCTTCTTATAATAATATGCTGCGCAATTTCTTTTCTTATTCCATATTCGGAATTAACTATATCAATATTTTCATATTCGTTATTTAAAAGCCCAAGCAAAGATTGGAATTCATGCTGCTTGCCGCTGTGCGGTGTTGCTGTTAATAATAATAAATGCTGCTCTCTTTTTTTAGCTATTTCCTGGACTAAATAATATCTTTGCTGCTGTTTTAAACTAGCGCCGCTTGGCCTTGTGCAAGTATGTGCTTCATCTACAATAACCAATTCAGGGCAATCCATTAAGAACAGACTTCTTCTTTTATCTGATTTTATAAAATCGATTGAAATAACTTGATAGGGATAAGCTTTAAATAATGTTTGGTCGCCTCTAATTTGCCTATCCAATTTTGCGGCAGTGCTTGATCTTACAATAACCGCATCGATTGAAAATTTATCTTTTAATTCCTGCTGCCATTGTTCACATAAATGCGGAAGACAAACCACAGCAAACCGTTTTATCTCTCCTCTATCAAGCAATTCTCTAACAATCATTAAAGCTTCAATGGTTTTTCCTACACCGACATCATCAGCTATCAATAATCGTATGTTGTCCTGTCTTAGTGACATAATTAATGGTACAACTTGATACGATCTTGGCCTAAAAGATAACCGGCCCATTGAACGAAAAGGCCCCGAAACATTTCTGAAAGATAAACGGGCACCATTATACAGCAGTTTAGCTGTAGAATAATTGCCTAAATCATCTATTGAAGGATCGGGAAATTTACTTGGTTTGGGTTGTTCATCTTCAAGTGCTAAAGGAAGGTAAATTCCTGTTGCTTCTTCATCGGTTCCCCCTAATGGTTTTACCAAAAGAAGATTGCTATCACTGGAGGGCATCACAACCCATTCTCTATTTCTTAGGTTTACTAAAGAACCCGGCTGAAATTCTGTGGACATATTATTTTACTTTGTAGAAAATATCTCTTCTTTGTTTAATTATTTCGTCTAATGAATCTTTATAATAAAAGACAAATACGTCGTAGCCTTTATTAATTAACGCTTGCCTTTTGGATTTATCATCTTCTTTTACATGATATTCATCGTGAGGAGTGCCGTCACAGAATACGCATACATTACCCTCTTTATAATAGAAATCCGGTTTAACATAAATATCATTTATTGAGTACTGAGTTGCATCCGGTAGTCTTATATTGTTTTTATGCAAGTAATCAAGAAATTTCTTTTCAGTTACAGAAGTAGGATCAATTCTTTCCAATAAGCTTTGGTATTGATCCTCATAGTCTGTAAAATTTGAGTTACTCAATATTTCTAACTGGCATGTCATTAATTTTTCAAGCTGTTCTTTAATTAAATGCCTATCAATAACTAAATGCTGCCGCTGGTTATAATAATTAAGAAGGTCATTATAAGTCGCCGGCCCGTTTTCAGGTTTTGTATCTATTCCGTCTTTAAAGTAACATATTGAATAAGCTTCTTTTATGATTTCCCGGAACAATTTAATATTATCAACTAGCTGGGATAATATACCTAAACTTCCTTCTGCAGATTCATAGACTAATACATTCGGCCAATCATTTTTACCCATTACTTCAACACCTATCTCTGATGACTCAACCTGGAATACATTTTCAATTGCTCTTTTTAATGCGAATAGGAATGTAATAATACTATCGGTTTCCTTGCCCTTCTCAAATGCTAATGCTTTTAATGGATGAATATAAAGCGCATCTGCAGTGTCTGTGGTGAATAATCTTATTCGTTTAATATCTTTTATGTTTTTATCTTTTTCCAAATCCCTTTCGGATTTCCAAAATCCCGTCTTTATATTTATTAAAAAGCCAGTTTCTCTTCTGGCCCGCCATTTTTCATTTACTTTAATTAAAGTAGCGGCAGGTATATATCTTATTTTAAGAAGGTTATCATCTCCGTCTTTTATATTTACTGTTTTAATTCTTTCCAGGCCGCCTTCAACAGTAAAGTAAGTCCTAATATCATAACCTATGGCTAATCTTTCTTCTTCTTCACAAGAAATCCGGTCAATCTGGTAAGCCCTATTTTCCGCTACCGGCAGTAAATCTTCATACAATTCTCGTTCATTATCCGTTTTTAAATAAGTATCCGTAAACGGACAATAATTTTTCTCATAATCTTCTTTTATTAATGCATAACCGCTATTCCTGCTTACTTTCATTCTGTCTATTTTATTTTCAGCATCATTAATAATTGTTTGATTAATTTTATACCTTGAGCCGTCATGGTAAACAATATTATTCGGCCCGAATTCTCTTAAGGCTAAAAACCTTGCTCTCGAAATAAATTCACCTTCATCACCTTTAGGGATAAATACCCTGATTGGTAACCTGGTAAAATTATAACCGGGTAAATAACCTTCTGCAGCTAAATAACGATACGGATAAAACTCTGAAAAATCTTTCTTTGATTCTGAATTTCTTAATAAGTCAAGCTGTCTGTTTGCTTGTTTTTCATCAACATAGGCTTGCTTTTTTTCCAGTGAATCATTTGTATATAAATTACTGCTGATCATTTCCTGTGCTTTTTTCAGTTGTATATTCGCCGATCTATACAACTCTCTCCATCTGTCCATTGCTTTATCAAAATTTATATCAGCAGTATTTAATTGCCTTTCAATCCATTCATCACTAAACCATTTATTTTTATTAAGTTCATTTACCAAGTCTTTAACGGCATTTTTAAATATCAATAAAACAGAATTTTTTCTTGCCGGTTCCAGCTTTAATTTACTTTTTATTTCTTTTTTTAAAGGCAGCTTCGGATCATCAAGTTCTATTAAACTTGCGATTGAATAGTCTAGTGAATTAAGTCCAATTTCAGTTAAATAAAGTGCATTTAAATGAGTTTCTAATAATTCTTTATTATTTAAATCTATTTTTGGCGGACTAACTACTCCGGAAACCATTGCAACCGGATTATTAAAATAATGTCTGTCATGAGGGGAATAATTAGAGCAGAAAGTTAATACTAAAGCAGCTTGACCGCTTCTTCCTGCGCGGCCGCTTCTTTGAGCATAATTAGATGGATTAGGAGGAACATTTCTTAAGTGTACAACATTCAAAGTCGAAATATCAATACCTAATTCCATTGTGGGTGAGCAATTTAGTACACTTATTTTTCCATCTCTGAATTCAGCTTCTCTGGTTTTTCTATCTTCATAATTAATTTGCGCTGTGTGTTCTCTTGCCTCAATATGTTTTAACTTCGAAAATTCTTGTTTGTAAAAATCCTTAAAAAATTTGTTTATAGATTGGTTATAACCTTTATAAGATTGGAATCGTATTTTATCCGGTATCATGGTTTGTTCATCACCGAGTTCCCATAATATTGATTTTATTTCCAAACGATATACTTTAATTCTTTTACCATTACTTGTAATTTCTTTACCTGATAGCCATTTTGCATTCTCCATAGCATCAAGTATACTGTATACAATCTCCTGATAGTTTTTATTATCAATAATGAAATCAATTTTCTTGGCTAAAGCTTTTAAATATTTGCCGAAGTAGCTTTGTGTGCCAAGGCTTGTAGTAAAAATACGCTTGGGCGTATTTTTTATAGTTTCAACACGTATATAATATGGTATATCAATTTGTTCATTTTTATCTAATCCCCACTCAGGCTTAATTTCTTCTCTTATTTGGCTTGAGTGTTTAATAATTTCATTATCTTCAAGTAATGAATGGTTTAGTGCATAATTTTTTCTTATATAGTCCAATGTCTGAATAACAAAATCTTTTCGATCTTCAGCATTCAATTTTTCTAGGAATACAGACTTTGAGAAGAAGGCAGGTAAATCAATTGTTTCCTCAAGATATTTATATCCTATTTTAACCAAACCGCTTTGCTCTAAGTTTGGAAGTGTTACACGCCAGCCTCTTTTTAGATCAGTAATTATTCTATAAAAAATATAGTCCTTAAAAACTTTTATATTTTCTTCTTTTTGCGCCGGCAAATCTGATGGGGATTTTGCAAATAATTCCTGCGGTAGCTTTAGCGAATCAAAAACTTTATCCGAAATTATAGTATGGTCTAATCTTTTTTCACTGCTTCCTAATATTGAATGATATATTGCGGAACGGATTTTTCCTATTTTATAAAAATCATTAAAGTGGCCCGCTTGTAAAGCAGCATCCTGTCTATTATCAGTAAAGCTTAATATCTTTTGTTCCGTATAACTTTGA
>Ga0102950_1000131_pt1 | contig 18461 bp, 17 predicted proteins | sample SalPon2A_B_D2_MG_FD_78505 | JGI IMG/M metagenome (GOLD analysis project Ga0102950, IMG submission 78505) | Soil microbial communities from South San Francisco under conditions of wetland restoration - Salt Pond MetaG R2A_B_D2_MG | ecosystem: Environmental > Terrestrial > Soil > Wetlands | place...
CCCCGTTTATATCACGGATCTTTTCGAATGCAATAGCTGTGACTTTCTTCCTGATCATCTTGGCCAGGGTCTCTTCGCTGAGTTTAAGTACATTCAGATATGATATCACAAGCTGGTTACCGATAAGATAATCAGTTTCCTTTTCAGAGAAAGGTGCAACCTTTATAACAACATCGGCACTGTAAACCCTGGCTGCCGAATCGCTTATTATAGCTCCGTTTTCGCTGTAATCCTTATCTGTATAGTTGGCTCCGAGGCCGGTTCCTTTCTGAACAATAACCTCATTTCCTCCTTCAACAAGCAGGTTCACTGCTTCAGGTGTCAGTGCCACCCGTTTTTCATCATCCTTACGGTCACAGGGGATTCCAATAGTAATTTTCCTGTTCTTAACTGCAGTCTCAAGAAGTTCTTCTTTCGGCATAAAAGCAGTGTTGCCAAATGGGACACTCCCGCTCTTACCTTTATCGTTCATGATTGATCAGGATTATTTTCCCAAAGGTAAATATTTTGCAATTCTGTACAAAATAGAAAATTTTATGGTAATGAAAGGATCCGCGACTCATCATCGCCGACAGTGATCCGAATGCGGATTGTGGAGGGAGGTAGTATATCCTCAACAAGTTCAGGCCATTCCATAAAACAATATGAGTGGCTATAGAGATATTCCTCAATGCCAAAATCAAATACCTCTTCCGCCTTGCGTATTCTGTAAAAGTCGATATGGTACAGCGATTCCCCGTTCTTTGTCCGGTATTCATTAACGAGGGTGAATGTGGGACTGCTGATAATATCCTCGGCACCCATAGTCTCACATATAGACTTTATTATAGTGGTTTTACCCGAACCCATGGGCCCGTAGAAAGCCAATATCCTGCTTCCCTTACAATATTCCAGCAATTTTTTTACAGCTGAATGCAGGTGTCTTTTATCTTTTATTATTATTTCCATGTGCCGCGATGACGGTTTATACAGGTTCCAGGGTGATTACAGGCAGCAGCATCTCCTGCATCGAGATGCCCCCGTGCTGGAATGTTTCCCTGTAATATGTTGCATACTGGTTGAAGTTATTCTGGTAAACAAGATAGTCTTTATTCAAAGCAAAGATATATCTTGAACTTATATTGGATTTGGGCAGGTAAGCTTTTTCAGGATTTATAACCTCGAATACTTTTTTAGGATCATAATCGAGGTTCCTTCCCATTTTATATCTCAGGTTTGAGGAAGTATTCCTGTCGCCGATCACCTTAACAGGGTTCTGTACCCTTATTGTTCCGTGGTCGGTACTGAAGATCACTTTAACATGATGTGCAGCAATAGTTTTAAGTAGCTCAAAGAGGGATGAATGTTGGAACCACGAGCGGGTAACACTCCTGTAAGCTCTCTCGTCACTGGCAAGGTCGCGAATGAGTCCTACATCTGTCCGGGCATGCGACAGCATGTCTACAAAGTTGAATACTAGGATATTGATGTCGTTGTCAAGCATGGAATGGATCTTCTCGTTAATCTTTTTCCCTTCTGCACTGCCGGAAACCTTGTAATACGACCATTTATACTTCAGAGCTTTTTTAGTTAACTGGTTCTGAAACAAGAACTCTTCATAATTATTCTTTCCTTCGTCTTCATCGTCATTGATCCACAGGTCGGGCAGGGTCTCTGCTATCTGTGAGGGCATCATACCGGCAAAGATGGAATTTCTGCTGAACTGGGTTGCTGTAGGAAGGATGCTGTAATAGATATCTTCTTCTGTTGTCTTGTAGAGCCCGGTCAGTTCGGCAGCAATAGTTTTCCACTGATCGTATCTCATATTATCTATAAGGATGAAAAATAGAGGCTTATGGGGGTGGAGCTTTGGGAATATCTTCCGGGCGAACAGATGATGCGACATTATGGGAGCATCCTTGTTTCCCGGTTCGAGCCATTTGATGTAATTATTCATAACAAAACGGGAGAAGGCGTTATTTGCTTCATTCTCCTGCATCTGAAGAATCTCATCCATTCCAGAATCGTCCGACTTTTCAAGTTCTGATTCCCAGAACACTATTTTCCTGTACAGGTCTGTCCAGTCTGTGAAGTTAGAAGCTGAAGAGATCATGCCGCTTATACGGTTGAAATCCTGCCTGTAGTCTGTTGTTGTTTTCTCGGTCACCAGGCGACGCTGATCGAGTATTTTCTTTATTGCAAGGAGTATCTGGTTGGGCTTGACCGGCTTGATAAGATAGTCGGCTGTTTCTGATCCTATGGCAGCCTCCATTATATTCTCCTCCTCACTTTTTGTTACCATAACAATGGGGATGTCGGTCCTTATTTCTTTAATAAGCCGGAGCGTCTCGATACCACTCAATCCGGGCATATTTTCGTCAAGGAAAATAAGATCGTACCAGTTTTGTCTCACAAGGTCGAGAGTATCATTACCATTGGAGCAGGTATCAATCTCGTAACCTTTTTCCTCAAGGAAGAATATATGAGGCTTCAGAGCCTCAATTTCATCATCGGTCCATAATATCCTGATTTTTCTCATTTAAGATACTCCTGTGTAAAGAACAGCCTGTACCGTTCGGGATCCTTATCATCATTAAGTACCTTGAAGTTATTATCACCTATAACAAATGACATCATTGGAGATCCCTTCTGATTCCTGACCGGGCTGGCGGCATTGAAAGACCTGTAATAGTCCAGGGCGGTGTTAAAATTCTTAAATCCCGAGACAGTGATCATGATATACTGGTTGTTTATCAGGGTGCCCTCAGTTTTATAATTATTATTCGTGAAATTGTCGATATTATAGCTTATCACATCGAAGGTAGCCTGGTTTATGTTGAAGGCAGGGTCGGTGATGATAAGTACAAATCTCTGGACGGAGGTAGTATCGGCAGTATAAAGCCTGGCTGCAATTTTTTTATCTTCTTCAACCTTCAGTTCAGGGGTTTTCTTGTTAAGATATGCAATAAGTTCTGTGGCTCTTTTGCTCTCCTCGGTGCCGGGCCATTTCTTTATAAGATCATTCAGTTCCTGTCTGAAAGTTCTTTCATCTTTTATCCTGGCTGTGGAATAGGCGTGAAGGAGCATGAATTTGGGAGCAAGATTGCTCTTAGGATTGACTGTGACCGCGCTGTCGCAAACAGCCAGCGCTTTTTTGAAATCCTCCTTGTTAAAAGCGTCATAAGCATACTCGTACAGAAGTTCGTTTCTCCTTGTGCCTTCCATTTTCTTCTCATAATAGGCAGGATCGGACAATATCCTTGCATATTCGCTGTCGGGGTATTTCTCAAGAAGCTTCTGCCTGTAAATCTCGGCCTTACCGGGATTTGAAGTCTTAATGAGGTTATACAGGTTATATAATGCTTCCGGTACAAGGTCGTTGGCAGGGAACCTGTCTATAAGTGATTCCCATGTTTCTTCAGCTTTACCTGTGTCTTTTAGTTTTTCTGCATATGCTTTCCCGGCATCCATCATGGCTGTCGCTATAAGTTCGTTCGACTGTGCCATGAGGGAATCTGTAAGCGGCAGGTTCTGCAGGTAGAACTCAGGGTTTTTATTATTCATCAGTGCTGTTGTTGAGTCGGTTGCCATGTTGGCACCTTCTGGTGGCACCGCTGTTGTTTGCAGGTCATTAACCCTGGTTTTGTTGGAGCGTCTCCAGTTATCCTCCAGTTTCCTGTCTCCCCATCTTCTCCGGAACTCTGTACGTCCGAATGTAAGGGCTGTCTGGTTATAGAAATACCAGCTTCCCTCCTGGCGGATGTTGCCCTGGAAGCGCCTTTCGTTTTCATAATACTGACCCAGGTTATACCTGTCAGAATATTGTGATGTTTTACCTTCACTCTCAGCTTTCTTTACCTTATCTATAATTGCGGCAATATAATTGTTTCTTTCTGTCTCAGTCATTTTTGCGATCCTTTGCAGGCTGTCTTCTCTCTGTATTATTTCAAGTTGTGATACAAGAGCATTGAGGTTCAGCGACCTTGCTTTCAGTTCCGTGTAATCGGGATGCTTCTGGTCGATAAAATATACTGTACTGTCGTAAAATTTCCCGGCCTTCATATAGTCAGGTATGTTGTAATAGTAAGTAGCCATGGCAAGGTATGCCCTGCCTTTCTGGTTCAGATTCTGAGATGCTGCTGAAGCAGATTTCCTGTAATAGGAAAGGGCATCACTCTTTTTCCCTTCCTTCATGGAAAGATTCCCCAGTGCGAAATATATCTGATCCTGAAAGTCTTTGTTCTTAGGATTACGGAGCATTTTTTCAAGTTCTTTCCCGATAACTTCCGGGTTACCTGAATTAACATCAAACACGCCTGCAATGTTTATTCTCGCATTGAATTCCACATCATAGGGAGGATTCATTTTTACCACTTCGTGGTAGAGTTCCGTGGCCTTGGCGCCATCGCCTGTCTGTTCATACAACTGGGCGAGGAGATAGGTTAACCGGTACCTGTTCCTCTTACCCCTGACAAGGTCAATTGATTTGTCCAGCGGTTCTATTGCCTCCTCGTATTTCTTCTGTTTTACATACATGTCGGCTTCTGTGGTATAATACATTGCCCTAAGCGACCTGGAATCATCACCTGTAATTTTAAGGCTGTTCAGGAGGCTCTTTGCTTCCGGATAATTTCCTTGTTCATTGTTTATCCTGGCAAGCCATATTGTTGCTTCTTCCTTTATTACAGGATCATTGGCATTTAAGGTACAATAGCTGAAAACATCGTCGGCTTCTTTAAATTCATGTTTATAGAAGCGGGCCATTCCAATAAGAAGATAGCTGTCATCGACCCATTCATTATATTCCTTACGGTCGAGCAGCTCTTTTTCTCTCTCTGTCAGTTCCTGTCCGGGCTTTATCTCCGGTTTGGCCGTGATAGATTTCAGTGCGATAAGTTTGGAAGCTTTCTGTATTGCCCTTTCCATGTCGGATGAGCAATAGGATGCCGTAGCAGGATCGCTGAACTCAAAAACTTTAAGAATCTCAGCATAATCATCCTGGTAACGGTTGTCAATCTTTGCCAGGCCGTCTTTAAAGCTCTCATAACCATTAAAATATATGTTATATCTTGCGGTCATGCTATTATAAAAGCGGCTTGCGTCCGTGTTTTTCTCAACCGAACAATTTGTTACCAGCAATGGCAACACTATTATCACCAGATACCTATATAATGTATTCCCAGGAGCCAAAAACGGACTTTTAATACTATAACTGACTAAAGTTGTGTATAGTATTCCAAAGGTAAATAAAATTGGCAGGAACTCCTTTGTCAGGTTGAAATAACTCTTCTTATTTCCGGCACTTCCTTCATTATAGCCTGTTCCACACCTGCTTTCAGGGTCTGCATGCTGAAGGGGCATCCGTAGCACGCTCCGGTGAGCCTGACCTTAACAGTCATATCCTCCGTAACATCTATCAAATCGATGTCGCCACCGTCGGACTGCAGATAAGGCCTGACCCTTTCCAGTGCCTTGCTGACTCGTTCCCTGATATTAACAGTGTCTGTTGTCATAACCTTTTCTTTTATTGTTGTGATATTTCAACTTTTGTTGTTGGTCTCTGATCCCTGTTCCTTTCCTCTGTTCTGGTAACCAGCTCCGCAGCAAGCTGCAGGAAAGCATTACCCGTTACAGAGTCTTCGAGTGCCACAGGGGTTCCATTGTCGCTTCCTTCGCAGATACTCTGTACAAGAGGGATCTGACCTAGCAGCGGGACATCCATTTTCTGAGCCAGGTTACGGCCCCCGTCTTTTCCGAAGATATAATACCTGTTTGACGGCAGCTCTGCAGGGGTGAACCACGACATGTTTTCCACGAGGCCAAGTACGGGTACATTTATCTTATCGCTACGGAACATTGAGATACCCTTAAGCGCATCTGCAAGTGCAACATTCTGTGGCGTTGTGATCACTATTGCTCCTGTTACAGGCACTTCCTGTACAAGTGTAAGATGAATATCGCTTGTTCCCGGAGGAAGATCCACAAGAAGATAGTCAAGCTTACCCCACTCTCCCTGGGTGATAAGCTGTTTAAGAAAATTAGAAGCCATTGGACCTCTCCAAATGACAGCATCTTCCGGATCGACAAAGAAGCCTGTCGACAACACTTTGACACCATGCTTCACCATAGGTACTATCATATCGGTGTTGTTTTCCCTTTTTACTTCCGGGCGGTAGTCTTCCTCATGAAACATCTTGGGTACGGAAGGACCGAATACATCGGCATCGAGAAGCCCTACCTCAAAGCCGTTCCGTGCCAGCGCTATGGCCAGGTTAACGGCAACTGTTGTTTTTCCTACTCCTCCTTTACCGGATGAGACAGCTATAATATTTGTCACACCGGGAAGTATGTCCCTATCCTTTTCTTTATACTTGCCGACTACTATACGCGGTTCAACTTTTATTTCCCGGATTACAGTATCGGGTCCGAACTCATCCTTCAGAGTTTTAACTATTGTGCTTTTTATTGAAGCAATAAAAGGGTCGTTTGATTTTTCAGGAGTAAGGGTAATTGATATACCTTCACTGCCCTGGTCGATTTTTGAAACCATCCCCAGTGTCACAATGTCTTTTCCTTTATCAGGATGAACAATGCGGGAAAGAGCTTTTAAGATTTTTTTTTCAGAGCTCATTTTTAAAATATTTGAGATTTAATGTACTGTAAATTAAAATATTATACATGTTTGAATGTTGTCCGGCCCATGTTTTGTGTCGTCCTTTTTTTATTTCCCCCTTCATATCAGCACAAGGCCGGAAGACTGATTCTATTTTTATTTAAATCAATTACAAATAAGTTACAATTTTACCAAAAAAACGGGAGATAGCAAAATTTCTATTTCAGTTCTGTAAGGGGGTTCCAGAATTTTTTATCAAAATCGACAATGGCATCATTTTCCACCTCTATACCTTCATTTTGCAGCAGTTGTTCCATAGTTGTCGAGTTGCCGAAATGGAATTTCCCTGTCAGGAGTCCTTTATGGTTGACAACACGGTGGGCGGGAATAAACTCCGGATTGTTATGACAGGCGTTAAGAGCCCATCCTACCATTCTTGCTGATCGCCCGGAGCCCAGGTATTGAGCTATAGCGCCATATGATGTAACCCTTCCGAAGGGTATGAGTTTTGTTACTTCATATACCCTGCTGAAGAAATCATTACTATCTGGTTTTTGGCGTAGCATCTTTGATAACCTTGTTTTTATCAAGTCTGAAAGAGAGGAAATTGATATTTGATCCTGACCGGATGAACATATTCTCGTAATGAGTTCTTATGGAGAGTATTTCCCCGGCAAAGGATCCGGAGAGTACTGGACCAGCAAAATTTTTCCTGAAGGCTTCCGCCAGTTCGGCTTTATTATTTCCTGAGTGGAGATCTGTTGTAGAGAATACAAGTTCCAGATTATTTGCTTCAACAAGATTAAGGGTAAAACGGAACAGTTCATCACTATCTGTCTTAAGGTGAACAAATCCCTTGTCCTTCAGGAACATACGGTAAGAGTTCAGGTACCAGGCCGAGGTAAGTCTTTTGTTGGAATGTCTGCCTCCGGCATGTGGGTCGGGGAATGTTATCCATATTTCATCAACCTCATCAGTGCCAAAAAAAGATGTTATAAACTCAATTCTTGTCCTGAGGAAGGCGACGTTGGTCATATTGTTTTCGTGGGATGTCTTGGCGCCTCTCCACATCCGTGCCCCTTTTATGTCAACTCCTATATAGTTACGGTCGGGTTCCATTGATGCCAGTCCGGTTGTATATTCACCTTTACCGCATCCCAGTTCCAGTACAACAGGGTTGGTGTTGCCGAAGACTTTCTCATTCCAGGTTCCCTTTACGGGGTGGTCTGTGCCTGATACTTCACCCAAAAGTGGTTGAATAACATTGGTAAATGATTCCATCTCGCTCCACCTGGCCAGTTTATTCTTGCCCACAATTGTAACTTATTTGCTGTATTTTTCAATTCTTAATCCGAAGTCATAGACTCCTTTAAGGTCTTCAATACGCATCCCGTGCTGTATTTTGAAACGGTAGGTGCCTTTTTCGGGGAAAAACACATTTGATTTATACGGGAGGCTCAGTTCATGGATATCACCAAAGCCTTTTCCATACCAATTCCCTTTATTGTCGGCAAGGTAATACTGAAGAGTATCGGTGATCACGCTGCCATTGGGGGATGTTGTTGATACAAAGAGGTAAATATTCCTGAACGGATAAGAGGGTCCTGTACGAATTGTGAAGATGACATTATTACGGGTCACAGTATCTTTTATGGGTACTTCGAATACCGGAGCATCCGGCAGTTTCCATATTTTGTCCTGCATGTCGTGTGTATCCGTATAAATTATGTTCCTGTGGCAGGAAAGCAGACAGGTTATGGAAGCCAGGATAAAGATCAGTGGATATTTATTTATTCGGTTTACCATTGAACCTTCTTTTTTTCCTTTTGCGGTTATTCTTGTTTTGGTTATTCTTCTTTTCAGGAGGGTCGAATCGTGTGAGGCTGTTGTTTTTGAGGAGATCATGTGAGACAGGAGTCACTTCCCATGACTCTTCAGTTAATTTAAGTTTTTCAACCTTTTTCCCTTTCCTGTTTACTGCCTGTATCTCTCTTACTCTTTCAACAGGTAAGGCTATCATGTTGGCAGCTGAGTTGGCGTCGGTGGAATACCAGTAAATACCTTTGTGGACCTCCATTTTCTGGAACCAGGCGGTACAGTCGAGGGCCTCGAGGGGTATTTCACGCGAGGGGAATGATCTCTGGGCATCCACATAGCAATCGAGTTCAAAATTCAGGCAGCATTTCAGCTTACTGCACTGGCCGGCAAGCTTTTGCGGGTTCAGTGTCAGTTCCTGGTATTTTGCATGTGTGGTTGTAACTGAAATGAAGTTGGTGATATGAGTGGAGCAGCACAGTTCCCTGCCACACGATCCTATTCCGCCAATCCTGCCTGCTTCCTGCCTTGCACCTATCTGCCTCATTTCTATTCTTACCCTGAATTCTTCCGCCAGGACCTTGATCAGCTGACGGAAATCGACCCTGTCGTCGGCAATATAATAGAATATTGCTTTTGTCTTATCACCCTGGTATTCAACATCCCCGATCTTCATGTTAAGGTTGAGGTCTTCGGCAATTTCCCGTGAGCGGAGCATTGTAGGTACTTCCAGGTTTTTAGCTTCTTCCCATTTCTGTATATCAACAGGCTTGGCTTTCCTGTAAACCTTCTTCATGTCATCGGGTGACGGGATGGATTTTAGCTTTTTCATCTGATCAAGGACAAGAAAGCCCGTCATTGATACGCGTCCTATATCGTGGCCCGGAGAAGCCTCAACAGCTACTACATCGCCTATCTCAAGTCTCAACCCGTTTACATTCCTGAAAAAACCTTTTCTTGTGTTCTTAAAACGGATCTCAACAATATCGTTTTCCCCCGGTATGTTCTCAACATCATTCAACCAGTTGAATGAATCGAGTTTATTGTAGCCGGGTTTGTATGTTATATCGGGCATTGCGGCTTCTTCACCGTTCTGACCCTGAATATCTTCAAAATCTGTCATAATGATATCCTAACGGATTTATCCTGCAAAAATAGTCAATTAATATGTTATTTCAATAAACAGGATAATCATCATCTGATTAGACGGGTAACTTTCAGCGCCAGATCAAGAAAGATGATCCTTGCATTACCATTGGCTTCAACGTGAGAGTAACCCTGGTTGAATTCATCTGTCAGCTGGAAAATATTTTTCTGATTGATGAAAGGGTGGAAGTTCCCTGAGAATGCTGCTTCTTCGCCGGCGAGGTAAACAAGGTTATTCTTTTTCTGTCCCAGTGTGAGCATAAGGTTTTCCCTTAGCAGTCTTAGTGAGAATGATATAAAATTCTTTTGTGCTTCCCTTCCTGTAGCGGCAAGATCTTCCGACCAGCTTATCAGTGATATTATGTCGCGCTTCCAGGCAAATCGCATAAGGGTTTTGAATTTATCGAGGTTGGCAAGTGATGATTCTTCATTCCTGCTTAATTCGACTGCCCTTGAAAGATTGCCTGTGGACACTCTTGCTATATCGGAAGCCTTTTCTTCCTGGATACCTGCCTTATTAACAAGGTAGCCATAGATATCCTCAGTTCTGAATGCAGGTATTTTTACCATCTGGCATCGCGACAGAATGGTTGGAATTATCTTGTCAGGTTCCTCTGAGACAAGCAGAAAAAGAGTTTTTTCAGGAGGTTCCTCAATCATCTTGAGGAGCTTGTTGGCTGTTGCCTGGTGCATCTTTTCAGGCAGCCAGATTATCATTATTTTAAAATCAGATTCAAATGTCTTGAGGCTCAGTTTTTTAATTATCTCGGCAGCTTCGGAAGCAAATATCATTCCCTGGGCATTTCCTACTTCAATATTATCGAGCCAGTTGTTAAGAGTAAAATAGGGGGAGGATCTGACAAACTCTCTCCACTCCTCAAGATAATTATCACTTACCGGGTCCGATGCTTTTTTGCCTTTTATTACAGGAAATACGAAATGCAGATCGGGATGGATCAGCTTTTCATATTTGACACATGATTTGCAGGTACCGCAGGAATCCGTTTCTGTCCTGTTCTCACAACTGATATACCTTGCATAGGCAAGAGCGAGAGCCATGCTGCCGCATCCTTCGGGACCGGCAAACAACTGGGCATGGCTTACTCTTTCTTCATGAACTGACTTAAGCAGTTTTCCTATAATTTCTTTCTGTCCCGGTATCTGGGAGAAATTCATAAAAATTAATTTTCAATAATTTATAACGCGGCAAGAGCTGCATCATAATCGGGTTCCTCTGCTATTTCAGGTACAAGCTGGGTATGTTTTACATTCCCGTCTTCACCAACAACAACAATGGCACGTGCATAAAGTCCTGTGAAAAGTCCGTCTGTTATTTCTATGCCGTATGCTTTGCCGAAGGAAGAATCTCTGAAGCCGGAAAGAGCATGGACATTTGTAATGCCTTCTGTTGTGCAGAAACGACCATTGGCAAATGGCAGATCTTTTGTAATTGCAAGTACAGTTGTATTTGGTTTTCCTGCTGCCATTTCGTTGAATTTACGAACAGATGTGGCACATACCGAAGTGTCGAGACTGGGTGAAATGCTCAGGATTACATTCTTCCCTTTCAAATCGGATAATGAAAGATCTGAAAGATCTGATTTTACAAGTTTGAAATCGGGAGCTTTTGATCCTTTTGCCGGAAGTTCACCTGAAGTGTTTACCGGGCTTCCTTTTAATGTAACTTTTGCCATAATTTTTTTTCAAATTTAGTTAATCTTTTATGAAGAGGAAACATATATAATTATTGTTTGGTTCAATAATATTTCCGGAATGTTCCACAAAAACTCAACATAAGCTGATATAATAATGGTTGGAGACTGTATGACAGGGAAGGCCCGGATTACAAATCCGCGTTAACCTGACTGAGCCACCTCCGGGCCCACCCGGGAGGGGAGCCCGAAGAGACCGGCTTCCTCTCACTCTCACACAAACAGATATCCTGCTAATTTTTACCTGCAAAAAAACGCTGGGCGGGTTTAAAGCAATAATTGTTAAGAAGTTGATATTTCTCAAATAATTATTGCCAAAAAAGCAGTAGGTTTGCAGGAGAAATATTATTCACCAATAAAATATAAGTTCTATGAAAATGATTCAAGACTTTAATTTCAAAGGAAAGAAAGCGATAGTCAGGGTCGACTTCAATGTGCCTCTTGACAAACAAACCTTTGTAGTTACTGATGATACCAGGATAAGGGGAGCATTGCCTACAATAAAGAAGATAATTGCAGACGGAGGTTCTCTGATACTCATGTCGCACCTTGGCAGACCCGACGGCCGCATGGAGAAATTCTCACTAAAGCCTGTAATTCCTGTTCTTGAAAAGTATATTGGTCAGAACGTTCTTTTTGCAGATGATTGCCTGGGTGAAGACACCGAAAAAATGGCTGCCGCTCTTAAGCCTGGTGAAGTGCTGTTACTGGAAAATGTCCGTTTTTACCCTGAGGAAGAAGGTAAGCCAAAGCTTCCTGATAATGTGACTGAAGAAGAGAAGAAAGCCGCTAAGGCTGAGATGAAGGTGAGGCAGAAAGAGATGGCAAAAAAATTGTCTGCTTATGCAGAGATATATGTCAATGATGCCTTCGGCACAGCACACCGTGCTCATGCCACAACAGCCGTAATGGCTGATTTCTTTGACGAGGATCATAAAATGTTCGGGTTTCTTATCAACAGCGAGCTTGCTGCCATGGATAAGGTCCTGAAAGACCCTCAGCGTCCGTTTACAGCTATAATGGGAGGTGCAAAGGTATCTGATAAAATTTTACTGATCGAAAATCTTCTCAGCAAAGTTGATAACATCATCATTGGAGGAGGTATGACTTATACTTTCATTAAGGCTATGGGAGGGAAAATAGGTAATTCTCTCTGCGAAGAAGACAAGCTTGACCTGGCACTTCAGATCCTGGAAAAAGCAAAAGAAAAGAACGTCAGTATTTACCTGCCTGTCGACAGTCTCAATGGTGACAAGTTCGATAAGGATGCCAGTACATCTGTATCTGACGTCAAAGAAGTTCCTGATGGATGGATGGGACTCGATATTGCTGAAAAGACAATCAACGAGTTTTCTGCTGTGATTGACAAGTCAAAAACAATTCTTTGGAATGGTCCGATGGGAGTTTTTGAGATGGAGAAATTTTCAAAGGGCACAACATCGGTGGCAAAAGCAATTGCAGCTGCTACTGCAAAGGGTGCTTACAGCCTTATAGGTGGCGGTGATTCAGTTGCTGCCATTAATAAAAGCGGTCTTGCCGATAAGGTAAGCTATGTCTCAACTGGTGGTGGTGCCATGCTTGAATATATGGAAGGGAAAGCTCTTCCGGGCATCAAGGCTATAAGGGGCGAATAACAGGTATATTTATCTCAAAGTTATACAGGGCTGTTTCAAAACGACAAAGGGAGTTTTGAAACAGCTTCTTTTTTTAGCATATCCGGCATTAGTATTCTGGTGGCGATTATGTCTTTATTTGCAATAATTTAACCTTTGACGGCGTTTCCTGAGTATAATAATGATTGTGAATTACTGCTAACACTCTTATTTATATTAAATTTGTGATGATAATGAAAAGGATAGCCTTGATACTGATAATGGCAACTGTCTATGCAACAGGTTGTACAAAGACAGAACCAACACGTACTGACGGCACAGATACTATTGATAATATTACATACCAGTCAAGCACTTACTATGTTTATGGTTTTTCCTTCTCAAAGGCAAAGCTGGTTTCAACTCTCGACGATCCGGGTCCCGATATTTTATTATATGTAAACCAGGACACACAGGACAAAAGGCTGACACTTCAGTCTAATAACCTGACCGCTTCATTTTATAAAGTTGGCGACTATGCCGATGAAGCATCAGCCACCAATGCTTTTTATAACCTGACGAATATCCAGGTTTCAGGCTGGCTTGATATGGCGGATCCGATCCTTCCCAACCAGGTGTGGATATATAGAACAGGTAATGATCATTATGCCAAGTTTATGATAGTCAGTACTGTCAATGAAACACGCGATGGCATTGCCTATGGTGAATGTACTTTCAGGTGGGTCTATCAGCCCGATGGCTCAGCAACTTTCCCTGGGAAATGATATCCGGATTAACCGATAAAATTTTCAGTATAAGGTCAGAAGAGGAGTTTCTCAGTCTTGTTTTTGAGGTATTTGATTATCAGAAAAACAATAACAAGGTGCTGAAAGAATTCACCAGGGGGCTGGGTTGTTTTGATAAGTTAACGCGCTCGTTGAGAGACTTATCTTTCCTGCCTGTGGAGTTTTTCAGGAACAGGAAAGTAATTACCGGGACTAAACCTGAAAAGGTGATCTTCAGCAGCAGTTCAACAACTGGTACTGTACCAGGCAGGCATTTTGTCCAGGATCCCGCTGTTTACGAAACAAGTTTTTATACATCATTCAGGTTATTTTACGGTGATCCGGGTAAATATATTATTGCCGCCCTGCTGCCATCTTACGTGGAGCGAGAAGATTCGTCCCTCGTTTATATGGCCGACAGGCTTATCAAAATGAGCAATCATTACCTAAGCGGTTTCTACAAAGGAAAGCAGGGGGACCTGCAGGGTTTGGTTAAAAAAGCCGCTGATTCGGGAAGACAGCTTTTACTCCTGGGGGTCAGCTTTGCACTGCTTGATCTGGCCGAGGACCTTATCACTGACCTTTCAGGTGTTATTGTCATGGAAACAGGTGGAATGAAAGGGAGGAGAAAGGAAATTACAAGGGCTGAACTGCATTCTATCCTGAAAGAGAAGCTTAATATCAGCGCTGTGCACTCTGAATACGGTATGACGGAACTTTTAAGCCAGGCATATTCAAAAGGCGATGGCATTTTCTATTGTCCGCCCTGGATGAGAATAGTGATCAGGGACCCGCAGGATCCTTTAACTATAATTGATGAACCGGGAAAAACGGGAGGAATCAATATCATCGACCTGGCAAATATCAACTCCTGTTCCTTTATAGCGACAGGCGACCTTGGCAGGATGCATGAAGATGGCGGCTTTGAGGTGCTCGGAAGATTCGACAACAGCGATATCCGGGGCTGCAACCTTATGGCAGTTTAATCAGCCGGACAGGATTTTTTGTTACACAGAGTTATATTAAGTTACACGGAGACGACACAGAGAAAAACGGAGACACTATCTCCGTTTTTCTCTGTGATCCATATATTAACTGGATCCTGTGGCTCTCAGTGTAACTATTTGAATGATTTTAAATGCCCAGTTTGGTTTTTATTTCCGGAGGGATAGCGTCTTTATTAACAAGAATGGAAATTGTTTTTGCCCTCACATATTCTTCCGATATATTTACATAGCCTCCGTATGGATTACGTTCTGTTCCCCAGGAATTTTTCGTGAAATAATATTTTGTTCCATCCTGATCTTTTGTAATCCCTGTCATATGCATCAGGTGGTCGTCGGTAGTCTGTTTGTTATCATAACCTTCTTCTCTCGATTCCTGTGTCACCCTAGCCTCGGGGAAAGGCCCCTCAAATTTATAAGCTGTCTCTGTTCTTTCTTCCGGAGTCATTTTACCGAATTTTGCTTTTTCTGACTTTGTATACTGGTCGGTGTTATTTACTTCAGGAATAACGGCCACCCCGTTTTTATGGGAGAATCCCTTCTCACTTACATCGCCGTCCCAGGCTATTGTGTAACCATGATCCAGGGAATAATCCATTATCTTTACAAGATCATCTATTGGTACATTATAATATTTCTCTTTTCTCCAGTTGTCTGGTATGGGAAGGAGTCCTTTCGTATAGAACGGGAATATTGTAAAGGAGGTAATTTCCACATAATCGTTTGGATTGATACCCAGGCTTGCCGTAAAGGATGCAGGAGTGTATCCCACTCCCTTATAGGTGAAAGTACATGGAACTTTACCCAGGTAGGTGTCAAGTACGTCATTAACGATATCAAAATACTGGTCGCTTTCCTTTTTCATTTTCAGGGGAACAGTTGCTATAGCATTGATGAATGTATTAAGCTCCCTGTGGTTGTGGTATGGCAGGCTGTAGTTAAGTCCCGTATAAACCTCATTTGGGACTATCCCGTTTTTTGCGTACTCAATAAGCCAGTCGTGACCCACGCTTCCCTGTCCGAGGTTACCTTTCCCATCTTTCTCAAAATTATCTTTGAGCCTGTCTGCATAGTTATTTCTTACTATCCACATCTCGGAAAGGTCGTATTCTCCTTTTCCCTTCCTCAGAAGTTCCGATTCGATAAATGATGTTGTTGCAAAGCACCAGCATGTACCTGTGGCTGCCTGGTTTTTAACAGGAGTGGCTTTGAGTTCAACTACAGGAGTGAACAGATATCCTTCACCTTTCTTTGATTTTGTACTTTTCTTCTGCGAGTAAACCGGACTGATGAAAAATACTAAGGTCAGTACCAGTAATATACGGTTTTTCATGTCAGTATGTTTTTATAAGAATGAAAAAATCCTGGTTCGCCAGGAATGATTTGCTAAACTAATAAAATAAATTGAAAATGAAATTTTTTTATGTACCCGCATGGCGGAATCTGCAGTCAGATGCCTGAAGCCTGCTGAGGACTAACTTATCCCGGTAACCGGAAGAATTTTACTTATCCCTGATTACCAGATTGTAGGAATGATCTATCCAGGAGAAGATTTCCCTGTCGGGAATAGTCCCGTCAATATTTATTGTATTCCAGTGTTTTTTGTTCATATGATAGCCAGGTATTACCGATGAGTACCTTTCTCTCAGTTCAATGGCAAGAGCAGGATCGCATTTAAGGTTTATGCTAAGGTCTCCTTCCAGGTTTACGAGCGCAAAAATTTTTTCCCGGCGTTTGAAAACGAGGGTATCATCGCCAAAGGGAAGACTTTCGGTAACATCAGACTTTGATATGCAATAATCCCTGAGCGATTCTATATCCATAAGCGCTTATCTTAGTGTTGGGTAAAAAGCATCCTCTATATGCTCGATTTCAAATCCCGAATCACTTTTAACAACAGTAATAATATCGAATCTGCTTTCAAGGTTCACATTATATCTTTTTATGTAGCCTTCTGCTGCCAGTATAAGGGATTTTTGCTTGGCTTTGTTAACGGCTGTGGCCGGAGGAATCATGTAATTATCGGACCGGGTTTTAACCTCAGCGAATACTACAGTGTCATCTTTCTCAGCTATGATGTCTATTTCATGTTTCCCCCAGGTCCAGTTCCTGGCCATTATCCTGAATCCCCTGTCTGCCAGATGCTTAACAGCAAGAGCTTCACCTTTTTCCCCGAGATCATGTGATTCTGCCATTATGTTGATAATCTGATAAAACACACAAAACACTGTAACAGTGGAACTGGTCTGTGCTTTTTAACTAGCCTCACCCCTAATGCCGCACATTTTAAACCTTACCCCGCACCGCAGGACCGCAGGACCATCTCTCTGCACCTTCCTATATCTCAATAAGCTTGTTCCTGATAGCATAAAGGATAAGGCTTGCAGTGTTCTTGGAATTTGTTTTGCCAAGAAGGTTTGCCCGGTGTTTATCTACAGTTCTTTTGCTTATAAAAAGGGTTTCGGCTATTTCCTGGTTAGACAGTCCCTCACATATTTTTATAAGAATCTCTTTTTCTCTTTTTGAGAGATTTGCGGCTTTATTTTCGTTTTCGCGGTGTTTGATTTTCTGGATCACATGGTAGAGAAGCTCCTGGGAGAAATAGCTTCCGCCCTTTCTTACAGTGAGGATAGCCTCCTTCACTTCTGAGATGTCTGAATCTTTAACAAGGAATCCTTTAGCACCGGCATCAACCATTTTATAATAGTATTCTTCCTCCCCATACATTGAAAGGGCAATGATATCCATTTCCGGGGAGATCTTCAGTCCTTTGCGTGTGGCTTCGATACCATCCATTTCCGGCATATTGATATCCATGAGGGCAATATCTGCCTTTGTATTTTTAATTATTCTCAGAAATTCTTCCCCGTTTGAGGCTTCACCGATAACCTCAAATTCCGGGAAAGCATTCAGGAGAATTTTCAATCCGTTACGAAACAGTTGATGATCGTCTGCTATGATTATTCTGATTTTATCCATTTTTCTTTATGTGAAAGCAATGATCACTCAATCATTTTGATCAGTGCGCTTGTCCCTCGTCCGGGGGTACTTTCAAGTATAAAGACACCATCAACTGTCTTTACCCGGGTTTCAATATTTGAAATACCCATCCCTTTGACATCCTCTTTGCGCAGGCTGGAAGTATCGAAGCCCCTTCCGTTATCATTAAACTGCAAGGTAATAAATTTTTCGTGTTTGTTCAGTTCGATTTCTATTCTCGAAGCCCCGGAATGCTGTATGGAGTTGTTTATAAGTTCACATACAGCCCTGTAGACAACCACCTCTTTTTCATTCTCCAGGCGTTTGTTTTCCATATTCGATTTAAAATCTATCTCCACCATTTTAGCCTGATTGATCTTTGTTACGAAAGCGCCGATGGCACTTGCCAGTCCAAAGTTGGAAAGTACATGTGGACTGAGGTTATTGGAGATATCTTTTATAGTATTAATCGCCTCATTAACAAGGTGGTTTGTGTTATTTAATATTGTGTTTCCCGCAGGATCCTTTATTCTTTCAGTCAAAGCAGACAATGACATCTTTACTGTTGAAAGTATTGGTCCCAGTCCGTCGTGAAGGTCTTTTGCAAACCTTTTCTTTTCGTTCTCCTCTGTGTTTATTATTGCATTAATGACCCTTCTTTCCGACCTGGCTCTTTCTATATCCGCTCTTTTGAGTGAATAGAACAGTTCACGGATAAGGATAACACCTCCTATTATCATCACAGAAATAAGGACACCTATCCATTCGTCGATAATTTGCCATGTATATGATGGAGTACCCCTGAAGACTTCGAAAAGCTGGATTATTTTCCTTAC
>Ga0102950_1000132_pt1 | contig 18433 bp, 12 predicted proteins | sample SalPon2A_B_D2_MG_FD_78505 | JGI IMG/M metagenome (GOLD analysis project Ga0102950, IMG submission 78505) | Soil microbial communities from South San Francisco under conditions of wetland restoration - Salt Pond MetaG R2A_B_D2_MG | ecosystem: Environmental > Terrestrial > Soil > Wetlands | place...
AGAAGATATAATACTCCTTTCGGGCACTGGCATTTTCTCAGGTACAGGCATATGTGTGATCCCTATGGTTATAACTATTATATACCATCGAGAGAAGTGTACAGGTTTTACAGCCACACTAAATACAGGACAAATTATGGTTATTCTAACGGAAGAGTAATCAATCGCGGAATAAATATTGACTTTGTCAGAACCAGAGGCGGAAGGGACATAAGAGAAAGAACAATTGAAAGAGTAAGAGACCCTAACCAAATCAGGAATAATGATGCAAGAAATTCCGGCAGGATCAGAACATATTACCCGGGACGTGAAAATATAACCAGGGAAAATGTTGATTCAAGGAAGATTGAAAGGACTAACAGAAGAACAAGTCTGGATTATGATAGAATTAGCATCGGAAGAGACCGGACACTGGACAGAAATAATATCCAAAGAGATATGGCCAGGGACAGAACAGATACCAGAAATGATGCACAATTAAGGAACAGAACAAATACTGACAGAAATAATATAGACAGGCGAAACGGGATAAATAATCAGTCCAATAACAGGGAAAGAAATATTGAAAAAAGGAATGAAAATAGACGGTCCACTATTGAAAGAAACAGAACGACTACACGGCCACGGAACGAAACTCCAAGGGTCAGGAATAATCAGAACAGGGAAAAACCCCAGGTCAGGACACAACGAAATAATAGTCGAAAAACTGAAAAGAAAGAAAACGATAAAGGGAGGAAAAGAAGAAGATAATCCCTGATGCGTTGTGAATGCTCAAAGAAGGCGGTACCAGTCAGCAGGTACCGCTTTTTTTATTCTAACAAATAACAAAGTGTTTCCAATATTAAGAACAAAATTATTTTTTCAATCTCAGCAAAGAATCAGAAAACCTGATTTATCGTATAAAAATCAACATTATTTAAAAACTTCGGTTTAAAAAATCGCTATTTTTAATGGTACAATTTATGGCAGTAATAGACTGTTTTGTACTCAATTAAAAATAGCATTTAAGAATAATCATATGATTTTTCTAAGGAGAAAGAATAGATGAAAGTAAATAAAAAAGAGGCGCTCGAATACCATAGCTCGTCTCGAAAGGGGAAAATTGAAGTTGTCGCAACTAAACCCTGCCTAACTTCAAGGGATCTTTCACTCGCGTATACTCCGGGTGTAGCCGAGCCTTGTCTTGAAATAGCAAAGGACGAAGATCAGGTTTATAATTATACGGCAAAAGGAAATCTTGTTGCTGTAATTTCAAATGGAACAGCAGTTCTTGGATTGGGAGATATCGGACCCGCCGGAGGTAAACCTGTGATGGAAGGAAAGGGAGTTCTATTCAAAAGATTTGCTGATATTGATGTTTTCGACCTTGAATTAAAGACTAAGGATCCGAAAGAAATAATACGCGCCGTAGAATTACTTGAACCGACATTCGGCGGAATAAATCTTGAAGACATTAAAGCACCGGAATGTTTTGAAATTGAGGAAACTCTTAAAAAATCAATGAACATTCCTGTATTTCACGATGATCAGCACGGTACGGCAATTATTTCCTGCGCTGCCTTGATTAACGCTACAGAAATTGTAGGCAAAAAAATGGAAGACCTGAAAATCGTTGTTAACGGTGCGGGCGCTGCGGCAATATCCTGTTGTAATTTATACATAGCAGCAGGTGCTAAACGTGAAAACATTGTAATGTATGACTCCAAAGGTTGTATCCATAAAGGAAGAAAAGACCAGAATAAATATAAAATGATGTTTGCGTCAGAAGAAGATCATGGAAAACTTGGTGACGGAATGAAAGGCGCCGATGTATTTGTTGGTCTTTCTATTGGCGGAGTTGTAAGCAAAGAAATGGTCAAAGGTATGGGACCGAATCCAATAGTTTTTGCTATGGCCAACCCTGATCCGGAAATTACATACGAAGACGCAACGTCTGTCAGAGATGATATTATTATGGCAACCGGAAGAAGCGATTATCCAAACCAGGTTAACAACGTACTAGGATTTCCTTTCATCTTCCGCGGTGCGCTCGATGTAAGAGCTTCTGCTATTACAGAAGAAATGAAAATGGCTGCTGTTCGCGCACTTGCAGAACTGGCAAGAGAAAAAGTGCCTGAAATGGTTCTTAGAGCCTACGGCGGTGAACAGTTTGAATTTGGAAGAGATTATATCATCCCAAAACCATTTGATCCACGCGTACTGTGGCACGTTGCTCCTGCTGTTGCTAAAGCGGCAATCGATTGCGGAGTATCCAGAACTTCTATCACAGATTGGGATGCATATAAAGAAGAATTAAAGGACAGGCTTGGCTTATCAAAAGAAGTTGTTCGTACGATGATCCATAAAGCCAAGAAGAATCCTAAGCGTGTGGTTTATCCTGAAGGAGAGGAAGAAACTATTATCAGGGCCGCGAATTCAATTATAAATGAAAATATTGGTAAACCTATTTTGCTGGGTAACGAAAGAGTTATTCGCAAAATGATTGAAGAACTTGGATTCGAACAGGGAGGTTTTGAAATAATTCAGCCTGAAGTAAATCAAAAACTTGAAGCGTATGCAAAAGATTTCTATTTGTCACGCCAGAGAAAAGGTACAACAATCTCCGAGGCAAGGAAACTTATGCGTAAGCGAGTTTATTTCGGTTCTATGATGGTTAAAATGGGCGATGCCGATTCTATGATCAGCGGGTTCTCAACTCATTACCCGAATACAATTAAACCTGCTCTTCAGTGCGTTGGTATAAGAGATGGATTCAAAGTTGTATCCGGTCTCTACATTGTTGTTGCTAAAAAAGATGTTTATTTCTTTGCTGATGCAACGGTTAATATAGACCCGACCGCGGATCAACTGGCGGAAATTGCAATCTCCGCTGCTGATACAGTCAGAGAATTCGATGTTGAACCGAGAATCGGAATGTTATCATTCAGCAATTTCGGAAGCTCTGTAAATCCTCAGTCAATTAAAGTCAGAAAAGCTACAGAAATAGCAAAGGCTTTAAGACCCGAATTAATGATTGATGGCGAAATGCAGGCTGATACTGCCGTTATGCACCAGATCATTGAGCAGGATTTCCCGTTCAGTTCACTAAAATCAAGAGCTAATGTTCTTATTTTCCCTGATCTTAATTCCGGAAATATTGCTTATAAACTAATGGCTAGAATAGGGCAGGCAACTGTAATAGGCCCGATACTAATGGGTATGAAAAAATCTATTCACGTTCTGCAGAGAGGTGCAACTGTTGATGATATTGTAAATATGACTGCAATTGCAGCGGTGGACGCCACACATAAGAAATAATTCATCCTATTCTGATGAATATATTAAATCACCCCGAAACCCGGGGTGATTTTTTTTAAAGTCATTACTAGTTTCTGATTTTACTCTGGTTTCCTAATTTCAATTACTGTCATCCCGAACTGGTTTCGGGATCGGTTTTTTTTAGATTCAGAAATAAATTGTGAATGACAGTTAGGTCCTTGTTTGCAAATAATGGAATTACGACGCCACGATTTTATCCTTAGCTATAACTTTTACTTTTTATATCTATATTTATTATTCCCCAATATAGTCGAAGGTATAATTTATACAGATGTAATAAAATTAGTCAATTATCAATTAATTTATAAATTAGAATATCTCAAAGATTATTTTGATTATATAAGTATAAGAAATGAAATACAGCATTAAGAAAATATGGATTTTTATCTCGGAAGTTTTTGAAAAGTTTGTCGATGACAGAGCTCCAAAATACGGAGCGGCGCTTTCTTTTTATACTATATTTTCACTTGCTCCTTTGCTGGTTGTTATTATTTACCTTGGAGGATTAATATTCGGCAGAGCAGCAGCAAGAGGAAGAGTGCTGATTGAAATCCAGGAAATTATGGGAAAAGAAGGAGCGACACTAATACAGACAATTTTAAAAAATGCTTCATTTAGTATTAACAGTCCGCTTGCTATAATAATTAGCGCAATTGCAATCTTGATCGGTTCAACGATTGTGTTTGTCGATATCCAGGAATCTCTCAACCTGATCTGGAAAGTTAAACCGCTGCCTGGTAGGGGAATGATAAAGGGATTTATAAAAGACAGGCTGATTTCATTTATAATGGTTCTTGGTACCGGCTTTTTGCTTGTGTTCACGCTTATAATAAGCGCTGTAATTTCTTCGATTAATGATTTTGTAAGTGAAAGATTATTCAACCTGCCTGCTTCATTTTTACAATTGCTGAATATCAGTATTTCCTTTGTCATAATTTTTATCGCACTAATGGCAATATTTAAATTTCTGCCAAACGTTCTTATAAAATGGAAGGACGTCTGGGTAGGTTCTCTGGTAACATCTATCATGCTTCTGCTCGGACAATATTTAATAGGACTCTATCTTGGAACCAGCTCTCTGAGTACAACCTACGGCGCCGCTGGCTCCCTGGTTGTATTTTTATTGTGGATATATTATTCCTCTCAAATCCTCTATCTTGGAGCTGAATTTACGCACGTATACGTGGAAAAATTCGGTGACGGCATCCGTCCTAAAGGCAAATTTGTGAAATTCGAAGATGCCTCAATCCCGCTGAAAAACTGATTCGACCCGATTTCTTACCGTTAACTCAATGAAACATACCTTTAAGTAAATAGTTTCCCGAAATTCTTGACATTTTTGCCAGATTATTATAATTTGAATTAGTGCTCACATAGTATATTATTAATTATCAGGGGCAAAAATGCAAACAAACAATCTGCTTGTACTAGTTGCTTCACTTACAGTGATATTACTATTCAGCTCGTGCAAGAGCGACAGCGTGGTAAACAGCAACTCTCAGAATGATGAAATAAAGAATGAAGTGTTTGCTAAATATACATTCTTATCAACAGCTCCTTTCTATAGACAGAGCACAATTTTAACCGAGTATAACGGCAGCCTGTATAGATTTGGTACCCTGGATCCGGTCCAGGTTTATAATTTAAATAGTAAATCCTGGACCAGTCGAGCATTGCCTGATTCAAGTGACGCCAGGTGGGATGGGGCGGCTCTCAATATTGACGGTACGATTTATATAGTAGCAGTCTTTAATTCAACCGGTTCTAATTCGTCATATGATATTCTGAAATATGATCCGTCTAAGAATAAATATGAACATACTGGTGTAAATCTTCCTCAATTATTTGGTTATCCTGCATATTGTAAATACAATAAAAAGATATATTTCTTTTCAGCTGTCACCGATAGTGTGTCCCAATACGATGTTTCTTCCAATAAACTTATAAAAATAGCTGCAAATCCTTTTTATGATGGTGGTAAGTATGTCTCTAATACTTTTTCATCAAGTGTGTATCAGAATTATTTTTATGTATTTAATAATCATAATCCTAATAGATTTTACAGGTTTAATTTATTAAGCAATACCTGGGAAAAATTATCTGTGCCGGTGACTTTACAAAATAAGATAATGTACGGGGCTTCACTGGGTTCCTCTATGGTATTTCTTTGCGATAGCCTGTCAACCTATAAATATGATTATAACAGTGGCGTTTGGACGGTAGATACTTCACAAGCACCGCTTCTTAACGGAGCTTTTCATGAATTTAGCTTTTGCTCAAGAGATACATGTTTATATGTATCGGATGTATCTACCCAAAGTCTCTTTAAGGTAACACTAAAATAGTTCAGAGTAAGATTACTCTGCTCAACAAAATTTAATTATTGGTCAAAATAAAAAAAGCACCCTTAACAATCAGGGTGCTTTTTTAAAATTGCAAGACTAAAAGTTATTTATAAAGTCTTATTTACTTTAATTATCTTTGCGCCTTCAATCATTACATCGTACGAATAACCAGCACCGAAATCTTTATTGGTTACTACCTTACCTTCAAAAGCTACAACATCACCAACCTTTGCTGTCTCTTTTGTGGTGACCAAAAGATCGTACTTACCATTACTGCTTGTTCCGTCCTGAATATGAATCCAGTTTCTGTCCATAATGCCTTCGTTTACTTTTGCTACTTTCCCTCTGATCTTTACAACTTTACCATTCAGAGAAGTTTTATCAGCAAAAATATCTTTTACAGTTTTTCCACCCGGAAATGGAGTAACGTTAACATTTTCTTTTGCTTCCTTGCTGATTTCAGGATGTTTAAATCCTTTATTAGCCTGATCTTTTGAAGTTGCAATTCCGTCTACAAATAAAACACTATCAAATGTTCTGTTAAGCTCTGTGCTATGAAAATCTTTCATCTCCATACTTTTTGCAAAATAAAGAGTCTCGCCTTTTTTTACATCCATCTTGGTAACGGCAATCCAGAAGTCTTTATCATTTTCTTTAACTTTTATATAGGTATAATTTGAAGTGTTGATAAAATCTTCAACAGTTACAGTATGAAGAACTGTATTTTGAGCATCTGTCTGGCCCATAACCTGAGGTTCAACAGTTTTATTTTCTGTCTTATTATTAAAAGCGACTATCCCCAAAATCACGATTATTACTACGGCTAATCCACCATAAATATACTTAGACTTTTCCATTCTCTTTAGACCTCAACTTTTTAGAATTAATTGAAATAAATAGTTTCTTAGAATTGGCAAAAAATATACCATTCACCTTTAGAATATCAAAATTACATTTTTACAGAAAAATCAAATATATATCCCAATTTTTCTAATAAAAAGGAATAAATCATCGATGTTTTTCCCATTTGTGGCAAAGATAATGAATTAATTGTTAAGAATTTGAACAATATTTAAATGATACGGAATGGTATTGAAGTTGTGCGATTTTATGAAAAAAACGTGGGGTCCAACATGTCTGCTCATACAGGGTTAAGAAAAATCACTGATTGGGTTAAAAATTACAATGTTCTACTTTTTATCGGGTTTATTAGTCTGGGGTGGCTGGCATCCTGGCTGATATTTGTAATTTTTGCGCTTCTTTTCGTAAACTGACAAAATTTAATCAAATTTATTAGAATTGATTTTCTCTGAATCTTAAATCGTTTAAAATTTCACCGGAAATCAATTGTTGAATGCGCCATCTATCCTGACGAGATGGAATGCTTTGCACATTTCTAAATATTTTATAATCTCCGTTTACCTGGCCAGACCTATTTGTTTTTCTGTAGATTATGGTTCCGGAATTATATATTTCATAATGCCCATTCAACCCAATAAATATTTTTGCCATTTAATCCCTCCACATTTAGAAACTCAATCATTGTGCCTGATTTTTTGACCATTATTGACCATTTTTGAGGAATTAAATCAATCAAGTGTATTAGAATTGGATTTGAATCTAATTATAGTACAAAAGAAGGTTTAGATTAAGTCTTTTATTATCTTTAAATAGTCTAAAATTTGCGGAAAACAAGATGAATAAAAAACTTATTCTGATGATATTTATAATGATATTGTTTGTGACAATGGCATTTCCACAGGAGAAAACTATTCCTTGTTATTCTCAGGGTCTAAATTTGGTCAATGGAAAACCCACTAATCTATTAGAGAATGCCGTCCAATCCAGCAATTATAATTCGAGGTTTATTCAATACGAAAGCACAGCAACTAGAGATAGTTACATGTTTGCAAATGGGGATCGGAAATCCATTGATTCTACAGAAGAAATTTTTGTTGCTAATTCTCTAGGTGGTTGGGGATATTTCAATCTTAGTTTGGGGATTGTTAGAAATCTAAAGCCAACTTTGGATTCAAATATGTGGGATTATGGAATTTCTGTAAACGCAGATCTTAATTATCAGATAGGTGATTTTTACTCTTTTGGATTTTTGATTGGGTATAATGAGATCATTATGAATAGCTCGATTTATTTAGAATCTGGTGGTCTCAATTCTTCCAATTTTAGTGCTACGGGTGGTAAATCATATCAGTTAATACTTGGTGGCATCAACAGGTTTTGGTTTTTCCCTTCGTCTTTTGTGTCACCGGTAATTTCACTTTTTGGTGGATATGAAAACCTTATTGTATCTGACATCGAATTGAATAATTCTGGTAAGATTGCTATAGTCCCGGGATTTACGAAAGACGGATTTGTCTTTGCTGGGGGAGTTGGATTAAAGTTTTCAACAGGTAAAAAAAGCGGGTTTCTACTTACCTCTGATTATAACTGGTTCTTTAACAAAAAGGATAGATATGAGTATCTAACATTACATTTGGGTTATCTCTTACCGATTAATTGAAAAATTATTAATTAAATAGCATAATTAGCTGATAAAATAAATAATAATAGTGCAGGCATAATTTGCTTGATTGTAGATCCTATGTCTTAATCTTCCACAGTCGGCTGCTTCCCATAAACACTTTCCAAGATGAGACAACTCTAATGATTTTACTTTATATAAGTATCCAAATTCAGCCTATTTAAATGGATCCTCAACCTTATATATTTTCCTTAATGCCCTTTCATTTTCTTTAGCAATTTCGAACCAGTTTTCTATCCCTTCTTTAGCAGCTAATAAATAATTTGAAACAATTATTTTCAATCTCGTGAGTTCCTTAAGATCCTTTTCTATATCCCCAATATTCGTTAATTCCAGAACAGATAGATAGATACCTCTAATATCATCCTTAATACTTTTAGGGACATCAGAATTTATTATAATTGCACCAGTTGTTAAAATAAATGAATAATTACCTTTATAAAAAGCTTCATTAAAAATGGCTTTTAAATATTCTTTATTTGTAATAAGTGCATAAAGTGTATTGTTGAAGTTTTTTATTTCTAATGTAAGTATTTCAGCATCATTTATTGTCCGTGGATAAATTTTGGAGTTTTTGCCCTTAGTTAATAAATCTAATTCTTCATTTAATTTTTGATATAAGACATTAAAATCAGAAATGATTTGATTTTGAGTCTTAACAGAGTCGAGGTAACCCTTCTTTATCAGTAATAATTCATTCTCAAAGTTCATATTTATTATTATACTTTTATTTTATACATTATAATTTAAGTCTATTTAAATAAAAAACCCCGCTAAAAAAGCGAATTATTTTGTGTGCTGATAGAACGGAATCTGTGCTAGCTTTGTTTTTGATTGTTCTTAATAGCTATGAGGGTGGTGTGACCAAATTTTGATCAACGAGCTTTGAATTAAACATTTAAAAGGAAGATCTTTGGAATGAATTAGCAGATTTAAATAACCAAGAAGTCGTTTAACATTAAAATTACTCATAGCACTATACCTTAATTGATTTTAGAGGTTTTATTCTTAGCACACTTTTTTTATGCTCTTAGGATGGTTTGAATAACGCAAATTGCTTACTAAACAGAAATAAATTTTGAAATGCTTAAGTATCTGACCATATATAATTAGCAACCGGATGCGAGAAATCTATTACTGTAAAAGAAATAATAGATCCCTCACTCCCGTAAATTCCGGTCAGCTGGTTAATAATAATTCCTGAGATAACTTATCTTACAATTACTAATATCGGGTCTTTTATAACCATGTATTTTTTTGCTGCATTTTTTACATCGTTCAGAGTAACATTTCTCAAAGCATCGAGGAATTGTTTGTCATAATTATAATCGTTTTCAAAATATAGAGAGTAATCCAGGTAATATGCCTGGTTAATGCTCGAAAGTCTTCTGAACATCATTCTTCCCAGGTACATATTAATTGATTTTTCAAGTTCATCCTGAGTCAATTTATCAATAGCAGATTCTTTAAAAAATCCAGGGTATTGCGGAACAAGCTTATCTACGTTTTGCGGACGAGTTCCCTGTGAGATATAAAACATCGCTATATCTTTTATCACACTTATGCCTGCACTCATATGATATGCCATCCCTTGCTTTTCCCTGATGTCAAAAACGATATTGTTAGAAAGTACAAGAGAAAGTGCCTGTAAAGCCGGCGCATCTTTTGGATCTATTTGTTTAATAAATCCCCAGAATAAATATGATCTCTCGCCGCCTCCGGCAGTGTCAATAGTTACGGGTTTGCCTGGCATTTTGTATGTCTGAGCAAATACCGGTGGCTCCTCAGTAGCTGGTGTACCGGTAAAATCTGCAAAAAGGGAATTCACAGTTTCAGGACTGCCCGGCGAAACTACAGAAACTATCATATTTGAAGGATTAAAATATTCTCTGGCAAAAGCCAGCAGATTTTTATATGTAAGTGTTTGCTTGTTATCAGAATACGGATTGGGTTGAAAAACCAATGATTTATATTCTGCATCAAATAGTTTTTTAGCTTTGTCGCCACCCATAGACATCATTGTAATGCCTTTGTATTTCTCAATGGCCTTTTTGAATTCTGCTTCAGTTGGTATGAAATTCTTTATCTGTCCGTTTATATATTTTATTGCTCCATTTAAATCATCGGCCAGTCCTTCCGCCCTTATGTAACCGAAATCCGGATGCAAATAAATATTATCCATCGGTATGTATGGATTATCATTTACAGTATATGTAAAACCAAATTTTTTACTGATACTTTTATTGGCGTCAGAAGTTAACCGCTGGTTAAGACAGTCGTGCAAAATTTCTGACGCGTCTTTCCCGTACTTGAACTCTAGCGGAGCCTTATGTTTTACTAAATAATGAATTGCCAAAAGATTGCTGGCTTCATTCTGAACGACAACTAATTCTTTCCCTGTTGCATCATTTTTAAAGAGTCTTGCGCTACTGGAATCTTCGGTCTTTCCTTTCTCTTCGTTATTTATTGGTGATTGAATTATGACTTTAGACGGGGATTTGAGTTTAAGTCCGGCTATTAATCTTGCTGCTTCGGAATATCCATCCCCGTTAAATGATGCGAGTACTGATTCCAACCCTTCTTTAACTATCTGATCCGAATTATAAATTCCGAACATATGCGGTTTCTCAATATTTTTTAAGAAATCGGTACGCTCTTTTGTTGCTTCGGATTTTACAGTTTCAGTAGGCAGCATAAAATCTAAATTACTTATTTTCTTCTCAATAGAATTTACTATGGCATTTATGTCAGCATCCTTTTTATTCAATATTACTTTTACTTCAACGTAACTAGATAGGGGAGAAGGTCGGAGAGATAATTTTATTGATTTAATTTTTTCAGGGAATCCTTTTTTTAATGAAATTTGAAACTCAATTTGTTTCTTTACGAAAATTGTTTCCATCAACTGGAAACATTCGGTTGTTTCTCTTTCCGGCAATTTATAAAACAATTGGATTACTTTATCAGATCCTTCATAGAAACTATGGGATACAATGTTTTTAGTATCTGATTGTATATTTGGTTTTTGAAATCCCGTAGCCCATTCCGGGTTTGTATCGTGAATTACATTCCCCGGTTTTGCTTTCCCGTATATTTCCTTAATTAACGCAAGCATTTTTGCAGTTCTAAAATTTCCTATCACACTTAAAATCATATTATTAGGTACATAATTATTCTTATAAAAAGAATTTACCTCGTCGCGCGACATTGACTCTATAGTTGAATATGTCCCGAGTGTTGGCAGCGAAAGAGCGTGCCCGGGATATAAAACAGAAATGGTATTCCTTTCCAGCTGGTCATCAGGATCAGCAATGCTTTTTGAAATTTCTTCCAGAACAATACCTTTTTCTTTCTTAAATTTTTCTTCCGGCAGGGTCGAATTGAAAAGCATATCCGCCTGAATCTCTAATCCTTTTTGAATGTTTTCTGCAGGGGTTACCATCATAAAATCGGTGTAGTAATTATCCGTGTGAGCATTATTATATCCGCCTATGCGGTCTACATCATCGTATAACTGTTTTTGATCGCGTGTAGTTGTTCCATTAAATAAAAGATGTTCGAGCATGTGGCTCATACCGCTTGTCGAAAAATTTTCGTACGCTGACCCGATTTTAATAACAACATTTGCGCCCACCATTGGAAGGGCGGGGTTCTCAATCAGAAGCACTTTCATTCCATTGTCTAATTGATAAATTGTAATCCCCTTCGGTAATTGTTGAACTTTTGCAGCGGGTTGATTATTCTGTAATACCGGAAAAGCATAATTGGATTGAGTCAGAGCAGCTATTCCAATAAATAAAATGGCATAGAATAAAATTGATATTTTTTCCCTCATTACCTTTCACTCCCTGTTTTCAAATATGAATAATGCAATAACCAAATTTAATTAAATTTTATTGATTATCTCTTCATTTTCAGAGATCAATTTCTATTTTATAATTATAGAGAAGCATTTTTATTAACAGCAATAGAAATGTTCTAAGTGAAAAGTACAATGCATTAAAATGGTTCACAAAACGTCAATAGCTCAGAATAATTAAAAACCCCGCTTTTTTGCGGGGTTTTTTGTTTGCGGAGAGGGCGGGATTCGAACCCGCGATACCAGTTTCCCAGTATGACGGTTTAGCAAACCGTTGGTTTCAGCCACTCACCCACCTCTCCGGAGCTGAAAATTCAATAAAAATTGAATTTAAAATATAGAGATTTTTATCGAAGTAAAAAAGAAATTTAAGCCACTTTTTAGTTAATTAATTCACAAAAACTATTCTCCTGGTTCTAAAAATTGTAATAGTTTCCTGCAGCGTCTATCGGACTAATAGGTCCTATATATGATAGGTTAGTCTGAGAACTACATTTCTTCTCGCCTCAAAACTAGCACCGCTGAAGTAAGCACCTTTAATTAAATGATTGTGATCAAAAATATTTGTGACATATACCGAGGGTTCTAAAGAATTTCCCTTGCCCAGATAAAATTTATAGCCGGCTGAAAAATCAAATATCCACGACGGTGTTGTATGTGCCCCCTGGTTAAAATCAAATAGACCCGTTTTATATGAATAACTATCATTTCCGTTTGCGAGGCCAGATCCGTATGTGCCTGTAAGATTCACAAAATAATTTTCCGGCTGATAATTTAAACTGATTACGGCTGAAAGCCTCTGATCATGATCAAGATCAAAAGGCGCGGTTCCCGGATCCGCGGTCAGGAATCCTCCCGATACCGGTCCGGTTCCATATGCGTGAATTACAGAGGAATTGATAAAGCCGGAAAACGGGCTGTTCAGTTTATGATATGTCAACGCAAGTTCAATTCCTTTTACTTTTATTTTATTAATATTAACATTTACTCTTACAGTACTAGAACCAAGGGTTTCATCATCGAGTCCCGGACTAGATCCTTTGTAGAACACTGATATCTTCGAATTGAATCCATTCTTCCAGTTTCTGATAAAACTAATCTCGTAAAGATCGTCCTTTTCAGGCATTGCAGGCAGGGCACTATTTCCTAGCTGCGATGCCAGGGCTCCAAGGTTTTCTATGTTTGTCGGCATAAACAGCCTGTCATAGCTTAAAGAAATTGTATTGTATTCATCCACCAAAAAGCTGACCTTGGTGCGTGGGCTAACCTGCTCCTGATTTTGAATGCCTGGCGCATTATGTACATCGTACCTCAGTCCAAGTTCAAATTTAGTCCATTCGGTGGGATGTATTTCTGATTGAATGAAGAGCCCAAGGTCGTACCCGTTAAAATCTGAGGATATTCTCGGACCGTCACCGGATGTGTTGAAAAACCTGAAATTATCTTTGCCGCTAGTATTGTTGAAATCAAAACCTGCCGCATATTTAAATTTGTGCGTTAACCTGTGATCGTACTTGGCTCTTAAACCAAGAGTAGTAAATGTTCTTTTCTGATCTATCTGGTATGATGTAGTGGTATCATTTCCATAAAATGCACTTTGCGAATTATTAACATTTGGCAAATATCTTAATCCGCCTTCGCGTGCTAGGGCGCCGATAAAAAGGGAAGACTCTTGGTCTGCTTCTGTGGATATTGTGTGATAGTATGAAATTGTCTGAAATGCATTATACGTTAGTTGGTCATCAGCAGCAAATCCTTCTGCCGGATCGTAAGGAACCTGAGATTGTGTTTTACTGAAATTAAAATTACCTGTAATGTAATCATTTTCATTCAACAGGTAGTCAACTTTTCCGAAAAGAAAATAATCAAAGCCGTGATCGTGAAAAAGTTGCTGCACGGGCTGATCAATTCTCCTGTCGGTTTCCTGTCTCGATGCAGAAAAGAAATAACCAAGTTTCCCTGCATGGTTGCTAAGTGAGAGACTCTGCCCATTTGAATTCAGTGATTTGAACTTACCTACCTTTTTCCCAGCTGTGCCATTTTCTGAAGTAAAATAGCTGCCTAAAAAAGAAGAAAAATCCAAATGAAAACTTCCGGAAGGTACTCGTGTCTGTACATCCATCAAACCGGCTATTTGTCCGCCATATTCAGCCGGAAAGCCTCCGGTATAAAAAGTGACTCGAGAAATAATTTTTGGATCAACAATTTGGTTCAGGCCCCCGAAGACACCAAGTGGAACAGGTACGCCATCAATCAGGTAAGTAAATTCGCCGTGTTGTCCTCTTATATGAACCTCTCCGGTGGGTGCCTTTATTGCCCCGGCCAGGTTCTGTTGAATGAGTGTTGTCATCTGAGTCGCGGGGGAAGCATGGTAAGTTTCACCTTCAAAGACCTGTCTGCCCGTTACTGCATCAATTGAAGTGGTAACTTTTGGAGTAATACTTCCGCTAACGACAACCTGCCCAATCTCGATTGATTTTTCCCCAATTAGCACTTTGAAATTATTATGTGTTTTATCTATAGTTACAGTTTTTGAATAAGTCTCATAACCGACGTAATAAGTTACCAGTTGATATGTGCCTATTGCTATATCAGTAAATAGTGCCTTGCCCGAAGGCCTTGTAACAGCCCCGGCCATAATTGTATTATCTCTTTCAAGCATAACGTTAACCAGCTGTAATGGCTGTGAGTCCTTTTTATCAAGAACTAGTACCGTAATGTGAGTTGCCGCGCCTTTTTTCCCATTTTTATATCTTGAGTAAGCTGTTCCTGAAAACAAGCATAGACTCTGTGTTAAAATCAGTAATGTATAAAAATATTTATTTAATGATATTGTCTGAACGTTTTTCCCCGAATATAAATTTGATATCCTCATTGGTTTCCTCTGTAATTAGAAGTTGATGTAAATATTATCTGGAAGTTATAAATTAATAGGCCGGACATTAAACTCAGGACAATTGGATACTAATGTTTGCGGAAAACCCGTACTGATTTGACTATCAGTATGAAAAAATTCGAAGAAATATTTTACTCTCTTCCACTTTTTAATGATACGGTCTGTTAATTTTAATTCAGGAAAGAATTATTGGGGGAGCCCTGGGGGAAGTTTTGTTGTAAAGTTCCTGTACAGGTATTTTTATTTTTGCTAGCAGTAATTTTGCCTCTATACAGGATAGAGACTGTATAAAATCAGAAGAAGGATAACTTTTATTGGCGATGGTCTGGGAAAACTGGTGGAGGCTGCACACACTGAAAAAGTCTGCATTCAGATCTGTCGCACCAGCTGAATTGGTTTGCTGGCTTACTGCATTTTTAGGATTTAAATCGTATCTATGATGGTGTAATGTCCCGATTAGTATAAACACAACATAAGCAGCAAGAAAAATAAACCCTGCTCTACGGCGGTATTTTAAGTAATTCTTAGGCATAATCTGAATATTAATATAATGTAGTTAGTAATACACGTCAATAGATAAATTATTTAGAGCTTTATTTTAGCCTGAATAATTGCTTGTAAATTACTTAAAGTTTAACTTTGTTAATCAAAACCTAATCGAATTTTATCAAGAGGAAAGAATGCAGAAATTTCAGGGAGTGGATTATTATAACATAGAGTCGTTGCTATCAGAAGAAGAGATTATGATCAGGAATTCGGTCAGAGAATTTGTTTCTGATGAGGTTATACCGATAATTGAAAAACATAACCGTGAATGCACCTTCCCAATTGACCTTGTTCCTAAAATGGGGGAACTGGGATTATTTGGTACCAATCTTCCTCAAAAATATGGATGTGCAGAATTAAATAATGTTGCTTATGGATTGGTAATGCAGGAACTGGAAAGAGGAGATAGCGGAGTAAGAAGTTTTGTATCGGTTCAGAGTGCTTTGGTAATGTATCCAATTTACACTTTTGGCAGTGATGAGCAGAAAGATTTCTGGTTACCCAAGCTGGCAAAAGGAGAGAAAATAGGGTGTTTCGGATTAACAGAACCAGACTATGGCTCAAATCCCGGTGGAATGATAACCCGGGCTGAAAAAGTTGATGGCGGCTTTAGATTGAATGGCGCTAAAATGTGGATTACGAATGGTACTATTGCAGATGTTGCAATAGTCTGGGCAAAACTTGATGGAGTTGTGCGAGGCTTTCTGGTAGAAAAAGGATTTGAAGGATTTACTGCCCCGGAAATGAAAGGAAAACATTCTCTAAGAGCTTCGGTAACATCTGAACTTGTTTTTGATAATGTATTTATTCCCGAGAAAAATTTGTTGCCCAAAACTGAGGGTCTAAAAAATGCACTTATGTGCCTGAACCAGGCACGCTACGGAATTGCCTGGGGAGTTGTTGGTTCGATGGTGGCTTGTTATGATTCAGCTTTAAATTATGCGAAATCACGAGTGCAGTTCAGCAAGCCTATTGCAGCCTACCAGATGACGCAGGAAAAACTGGTTAATATATTATCAGAAATTACCAAGGCACAATTACTTAATCTCCAGCTCGGTCGAATGAAAGACAAAAAAACAATGAAGCACACACAGGTTTCTCTTGCAAAGAGAAATAATTGTGAGAAAGCACTGGAGATTGCAAGGATATCGAGAGAGATTCTGGGAGCAAATGGGATATTGGATGAATACCCGATTATGCGACATTCAGCTAATCTTGAGTCTGTTAAGACTTACGAGGGAACGCACGAAATGCATACTTTAATTGTTGGTGAAGATATTACCGGTTATCAGGCTTTTGATTAAAGAGTTATGAAGGCCACTTAATGTGGTCTTTTTTGTATTAAGAAGGAATAAATTATGAAAGCACAATTAGCAATCAGAGAAGGTTTAACATTTGATGACGTACTTCTAGAACCCGGCAAATCGCACGTGCTCCCTAGGGATGTGGATATTTCAACATTTTTGACACCGGAAATTAAATTAAATGTCCCGATTGTTTCAGCGGCGATGGATACTGTAACGGAATCTGCTCTGGCAGTAGCTATTGCAAGGGAAGGTGGAATTGGAATTCTGCATAAAAACATGACAATTGAGGAGCAATGTATTGAAATCGATAAAGTGAAACGATCAGAGAGCGGGATGATCAGAAACCCTGTTACTCTGACCTCTGATAAGACTATTGGGAATGCACTGGAACTTATGAAAAAATATAGTATATCCGGAATTCCTGTAGTAGACAATAATGGAAAATTGGTTGGAATAATTACCAACAGAGATCTAAGGTTTGCGCCTAATCCCAAAAGTAAAGTAAAAGATTTAATGACGGTTGAAAATCTTATTACTGCACCAATGGGTACGAATCTGGAAAAAGCTGAAAAGATGCTTCAGAAGTATAAAATTGAAAAATTACCTGTAGTAGATAAAGATGGAATTCTGAAAGGGCTGATCACATTCAAAGATATCCAGAAGAAAAAGAAACACCCATTTGCCTGCAAAGATGAACACGGCAGACTCAGGGTCGGAGCAGCTGTCGGTGTAACTGCCGATACTATAGATAGAGTCGCATCATTGATAAAAGCAGGTGCTGATACCATTGTCATTGATACTGCACACGGGCATTCTATGGGTGTTATTAAAACAATTAAAGAAGTCAGAAAAAAGTTTAAATATGAGCAGTTAATTGCTGGTAATATAGCAACTTATGATGCGGCACTTGAGCTTGTGAATTGTAAAATTGATGCGATAAAAGTAGGGATTGGACCAGGTTCAATTTGTACTACTCGTGTAGTTGCAGGAGTCGGTGTTCCGCAAATAACTGCAATAGCGGAGGCAGCCAGAGCATTAAAAGGAAAAGGTATCCCCATAATTGCTGATGGTGGAGTTAAGCAAACGGGCGATGTTCCGAAAGCAATTGCTGCCGGAGCAGACTCAGTAATGATAGGTGGATTATTTGCCGGTGTTGATGAAAGTCCGGGTGAAAAAGTTCTTTTTGAAGGCCGTAGTTTTAAAATGTATCGTGGAATGGGCTCACTTTCTGCGATGAAAAAAGGCAGCAAGGATCGCTATTTTCAGGATGCTGAAGATGATATTGCAAAATTAGTACCTGAAGGAGTAGAAGGGCGAGTTCCTTTCAAGGGGCCGCTTTCCGATACTGTTTACCAGTTAATTGGTGGTTTGAGAGCTGCTATGGGTTACTGCGGTGTTAAAAATATACAGGGTCTAAAAACTAAATCTAAGTTTATAAAAATTACAATGGCCGGACTTAAAGAAAGCCATCCCCACGATGTAATAATTACAAAAGAGGCACCAAATTATCATTCCTGATTAATTTCTCTAATCAGGGGAGGAGGATGTATTTTAATTTTTCGAATATTTTAAAATTTTCATAGATATAAAACTATTTCATGTTTAAAGTATTAGTTATAG
>Ga0102950_1000134_pt1 | contig 18400 bp, 15 predicted proteins | sample SalPon2A_B_D2_MG_FD_78505 | JGI IMG/M metagenome (GOLD analysis project Ga0102950, IMG submission 78505) | Soil microbial communities from South San Francisco under conditions of wetland restoration - Salt Pond MetaG R2A_B_D2_MG | ecosystem: Environmental > Terrestrial > Soil > Wetlands | place...
AGGCCGAAAGCGCCCAGCATGCTGCGCTTGCGGCCCAGGCGTTCGGAAAGGTATCCGAACAGAATCGAACCAATGATCGCGCCGACGCTATAGAGAACGGCAAGGTCTGAAACCGTACTTGCCTTGATGTGATGCGCAGTTTTGAGGAAGTCCGGATAAAGGTCCTGCGTGCCGTGCGAAAGAAACATCATCATGGTCATCATCAACACGAGGTAAAGGAAACTCTTCCAATGCCGGCCGACTGTCCGAAGAATGGCCCGGACGTCCGGCGCGCGATGCGCAAGCCAGGCCTTGGATTCCGGCACGCCGGCCCGGATGTAAAGAGCCAGCAGGGCGGGCGCCGCTCCGAGAAAAAACATGGCCCTCCAACCCCATACAGGCAGTACGAAACGCGCCGCCAAGGCCGCCAGAAGATAGCCGACGGGATAACCGCTCTGCAGAACACCGGAGAGAATTCCCCGCCAGCGCCGCGGAACGCTTTCCATGGTGAGAGAGGCGCCGATTCCCCACTCGCCGCCCATTCCAAGACCGTAGAGAGCCCGCAGAAGAATAAAGACCGAAAAGGATGGCGCGAATCCGCAAAGCACCTCGATGATGGAATAGAAAAGAACGTTGCCCATCAGGGTGACACGGCGACCGTAACGGTCAGCTAGAATGCCGAAAATGAAAGCTCCGGCAGGGCGCGTTGCCAGTGTGACCGTCAGAGTCAGAATAATGTCTGCCTTCGAAACCTGGAAACTCGCTGCCAGAGTTCCCACCAGGAAAACGACCACAAAGAAGTCGAAGGCATCGAGCGTCCAGCCCAGAAAGCAGGCCAGAACGGTGTGCCAGTGGGAGCCGCGGAAAAACAGGCCCTGTTCTTTGCCAGTCTGTGTTGAAGCTTCAGCCATGATTTCTCAGCAGATTTCCCGAGCAGAAAAATTCCGCAACACTCTTCTGAGTGGCAGCGCGAAATTCCGGCCGCTCCAGGTTATCGGCCGGTGAACACCCCGGCGGTCAAAAATACTAGGAAGTTCCTGAGGCTGTCAAACGTTGTGTGTGAGCCGCGGAATGCAAGGTCACCGGAGGCCACTCGAAACACACTATCAAGCGAGGAAGCACACTTCTAAACATTACTGCTGGAAAACGATGGTTTTTAAATGGGAAAGCGGCTCTGAAAAGTCAAAGACGTCGTCGCTGGAGGGATTATATTTTTCAGTAATGCCCAGGAATCGGGCCTCGGCAGGCTTGGCGGTCGGCATCAGATACTTGCCGTGTTCGACGCGACCGTTCCTGAGCGTCAGAGTTATTTCACCGCTTTGAAATTCAACCTTGGCAATCCTGGAAAATTCCTGGACGTCCGCAGCGTTCCCGTCCAGCAACAAGGGAAAGGAAGTGGTGGCAGGGACGGCCACCAGCAAAGACCCTCGGCCGCCAGGTGGATAGTAGTCGATATAGGCGTCAAAAACCTGAGTGGTCTTGCCGCTGGTGTCCGTCACTCGGGCGGTGTATCCGAATTGCTTCCAGAGATTAACAATGCCCTGTCTCTGGACTGGTGAGCTGGTGATGACGGTGTAGGGCAAACTACCCTGGGACAGCTGCACCTTCTCAACCCGCATGTCGGGCAGGTCAAAATGTTTGTAGATGAGGATCGAAGAATCCTGATGGATCACAATGGCGTTGCTCTGAATCACCCGCTCACGTCCATCGGCCGTCGCCTGGTAAATAGTATCAGCCTTCGAGGGAAACGCCAGGCCTGCAACAAAGAGGAGAGGCAATAATGCCTTTACACATGGATTTTTCAACATGAGATAGGCCCCGCCTTTCTTGAAAACGGGGCCCTTTGTTCTCCACGATGGAATGTTTCACACCGCTATTTCTTCTTTGAGTATCCAGTTGACACCTTACCCTGCAGCGTTGCGATCATGGCTTTTGCCGCAGAAGCATTCGGCCCGTTGGGGTCCAGCGAGAGGTATTTTTGGAAAGCCTGGATCGTCCCCGCGGGCGCCTTCACTTTGCCGTCCGATGTCATGGTTGCCTTGCCCATAAGCGCCTGGCCCTTCAGATAATAGGCGTTTGCGTTCTTGGGATCGAGGCTGATGACTTTGTTGAAAGCCGTCAGAGCGTCATCCATTTTTCCGGAATTGTACATGATGGCTCCGATGTTGAAGTAGTAACGGCTGGCGTTTGTTGGGTCAAGCTGGGCGGCTTTCTGGAATTCCTCCTTGGCCAGATCCAGCTTGCCGGTTGTGGCATAGACACTACCCAGATTATTGTGCATAGGGGCATCGTCCGGGGTTAAGGCAAGAGCTTTTTGATAAGTTGCAAGGGCCTGGTCATCTTCCTTCGCCTTGGAATAGGAATCCGCCAGACGTGCCAGTACTACAGGAACGTTCTTGCCTTTGGCGAACGGAAGTGCCTGCTGGAACGCCGCAGCGGCTTGCTTGTATTGCCCCGCGTTGTACAAGGTGTTGCCCTGTTGAAAATACTGCTTGAGTCCCTTGTATTGTTTTTCTTCCTTGGCCGCTTCGGCAGCCTGCTTCGCCATTTCAGGATTTTTCTTCATCTCTTCCTGGCGCGCCTGCTTTTGCTGGGCCATCTGTTTCGGAAGATTAAAGTCTAATTGGGTGGGTTCACCCAGGCCGATATGCTTTTGAATATAGAAAAGTTGCTGCCCGGAAGGACTCTCCAACGTAACCTTGTAATTTCCAATGGGCAGGCCAATGTAAACAAACTCACCCTTCTTGTTGGTTTTGGTCTTATAAGTCGATTTAATGTCCAGCCGGTCAATCACAACAATGCATTTGACGCACGGCTTGCCGTCTTGCTGAATAGCCTTCCCCTCGACACCACCGGTCTGCGCATAAGCTGGCACAACCATTCCCAACGCTGCGAAAGCAAAAATGATTCCCAAAATCTTTCGCGCTGATAGAAAACTCATTTGAACCTCCTCACCTTTTACTGCCCAAATTTATTCTAGCTTTAACTATTTCGACGCTCAAGCCAATGCTTAACCATTGGTTCGCCGGAAAACATCAACCCACACTGGACGACTGCGGAGTGTAACGCGGACGGACAGCATAGGCAATAGGGTCTTCAAGGCGTGCTTCCTGAAAAGCCCGCAGGCGCAGAGCACAACTGTCGCAGACCCCGCACGCCACATCCTCCCTCTGATAGCAGGACCAGGTCAGCTCAAGAGGAGCAGCAAGCTCAACACCTTTTCGCACAATTTCACTTTTGCGCATGTGGATTACCGGGGTCACTATTTCGATTCTGGTTTCCGGCTTTGTCCCAACTTCAATAACACGATTAAAGGCCTCGTAATATTCGGGCCTGCAATCCGGATATCCTGAACTATCCTCCGCCACCGCTCCAATAAAAATCCTCCGGGCGCCAAGGACTTCGCCCCATGAAACAGCAATGGAAAGAAAATGCGCGTTGCGAAAAGGTACGTAGCTGGAGGGGACTTCCTCGCGTCCCAGGTCTGCAGCCTCAACCGGAATGTTGGGATCAGTCAGGCTTGACCCTCCGATCTCGCGCAGATGGTCCAGCCGGCATACCCGCCGCTGTTCAGCGTGATAAAAATCCGCCAGCGCATTAAAAGCCTGCCGCTCCCTGCCCTCGGTCCGCTGGCCGTACGCCACATGCAGCAGGGCCAGCCGATACTCCTGACTGGCGATTGCTGTGGTTACGCAACTATCCAAACCGCCGCTGGCCAGAACCACTGCCAAAGGTTGCCGGTCAGATGTCTGATTGTCCTTCACGAAAATTCCTGCTCCTTGCAGTCCGGCCGGCCGAGCCACTCGCTCGCCAGCCCTGCAGAAAATCCATCTTAGACTCCCCGGGTTTCCGGATCCCAGATAAATTTGTGGATTTGGAGCCCTACGCGCACCTGCAGATTGTCCCGCAGGATCCATTTGGCAAGGTGTAGGGGCGGCAACTGGCCAAATACCGGAGAGAAAATGATTTCATCCACCACGTCGGCCAGGCGATGAGTGTCCACGAAGTCTCGGGCGTAGAAGTAGTCATGCTCATCAAGCACCACAAACTTGATCTGGTCCTTGCGTTCCAGCACGTCAAGGTTCGCCGGATGAAACTTTCCGCTTTCTCCACTGCCCGGGCATTTCACGTCAACGATTTTGACGACAGGCTGGGCAAGGTCCCCGACAAAACGCTCACCGCTGGTTTCAATCAGTACGCGGTAACCTTCGGCCAGCAGGCTGTCGGCAAGTCCTACGGTTTCTTTCTGCAGCAGCGGTTCGCCTCCGGTAAGCTCCACCATTTTCCCGCCCAGTTTCCGCACGCGGTCGAGCACCTGTTCCGGAGCCATCTTCTCTCCGCCATGAAAAGCATAGGCTGTATCACACCAGTGGCAGCGAAGATTGCATCCTGTGAGCCGAACAAACACGCAGGGAAGGCCTGCAAAAGAAGATTCACCCTGAATAGATTTGAAAATTTCGGTTATGACCATCTGACTGAACTGGAACTCAACCCTCATATTACTCGATTTTGCCCCGGCTGCGCAGGCTTTCAGTCACTTAGGGGATGAGGTCAGATTCTGCTTTCAGGCTTGAAGTAGAACTCTCAGCGGGCAAACAAGCCCCCGGCACGTCCCGTGGAGGATGCAGGCGATGGGGCCCCACACCCCGGTCTTTATCGCGGCGGAGGAGCAGTCGAGGGCGGTGTCGGTTTGCCGTCAATAGTGAAAGGCTCCATCAGCTCGGTACGCGTACCGTCGGGATCAAAAAAGTTTGCCTGGCGCTGCCGGTTGTGGCCCACGTGGATTTCTATTTTGTGCTTGTAGTTCAAATCTGCCGCGCGTGATCGGAGCGTGGCGACTGCCTTGAAAATGTCCGGCGTCATCAACGAGATGTGGTTTGCGCCGCCCCGTTTGTCCTGCGGGGGCAGGCGTTTGTAGAGCATTAACTCAACGTAATCCTTCCCGTCTGGTACGCGCAGGTCAACCCAGCTCAGCGTGACTCCGTCCGAACTGCCGCGCCAGAATTCCTTGAAGCCCAGAATGTCGCCATAAAACATCTTGGACCGAGCGAGCGCTCCCACCGTGAACCCAATGTGCAGGATGTGATGGGAAACGCAGGTGGGCGGCATATCCTTGCCCCGGTGCTTCATGGCCCACCCGTCGGGCTCATATTCAACAAACTCCACGGTGTGGCCGTCGGGGTCCTGCACCGTAAAACTCTTGTCCCCCATTCTTCCTTTGCGCACATGGGCCGGCGTGTGGATGCCCCGTGAGATCAGGTAGCGCCGCATCCTTTCAGCGTTATCCGTATAAAAAGCAATGTGGTTGAGCATTCCATCACCCCGGGGCGGCTGAGGGAAAAGTTCCAGGTATTGGTAATCATTGATTTTGATATACGCCATCCGTATCGTCCCGTCATCATTCTTCAGGTCATAGGGTTCGGCAAAACCCAGAAAGCCCTTGTAATATGCCCGTGCCGCAGGAAGGTTGCTGACGTAAAAGGCCATGTTGGCGATACCCAGAATTTTCGGCCTTTTCACTGCACCTTGAGCACAAGGTGATGTAGCAGCGATGAGGCACCCCAGCAGAAACAGAAATTTGTTTTTCATCACCGCCTCCCCTGGATTTTGTCGGCATCCATCAACAGGTGCCTGTATTTTGTTGCCGCGAAGCACGGCCCTAACCATCGTGTTGATGACGGGCATTTCCCGCCGACGGGAATATACATCCGTTGGTACTTGCATGCAAGATTTCAGAGTGGATACGGAGTCCACGCAGAAACACAAATCAGTGGTTGCTCAAAAATTGAGGAAAACACTTCCAGCGCGGTATAGTTAATATCGCCGATGGGGCAAGCAGGAACGGGAATAGGATTTTCCCTCAGAAAGCCCTGAGTACCATGGGGAGAAATCAGTTGGCTAAAAAAGTATCGCGCCGCGAATTATTGAAGGGAATGGGAACGGCGGGGCTGGGGGCATGGCTCGCTCTGCGGCCTGACCGGAAGATGCTTGGGGCAGCTGCACGGGCCCCGGAGGTAGGAATTCCTGTCACTTTTACGGATGTCCGCGAGGCGGCGGGTATCACGTTCAAACAGGATTCAACAGAAAGTAAGGAAAAGTACTACCTGGAAACCATGGGAACAGGTGTGGGCTGGATTGACTACGACCAGGACGGCCTTTGGGACCTATTTTTCGTTCAGTCAGCCGCCACAAAAGCTTATACACCCCCACACCCCCTGCGCTCGGCGCTTTACCACAACAACGGCGACGGAACCTTCACCGACGTTACTGAGAAAGCCGGTGTGGGGGGCGAGGGCCATTACGGCCAGGGCGTTTGCGTCGGCGATTATGATAATGACGGCTATCCCGACCTTTACGTGACAGGTTACGGCAGCGCGATTCTCTACCACAATAACGGCAACGGAACTTTTACCAACGTCACTGACAAAGCAGGAGTAGCTGACAAGGGAGGCTGGTCTACAAGTGCAGCCTGGATTGATTATGACAAGGACGGCTGGCTCGACCTGGTAGTCTGCAATTATATTGACTGGTCACCGGAAAACAACATCTGGTGCGGCGAACACCGGGCCGGTTATCGAGCCTACTGCCATCCCGACAATTATCGCGGCCAATATCTCAAGCTCTACCACAATAACCACGACGGGACTTTTACCGACGTCAGCAAGCAGTCGGGCATTGGGGTTCCGCAGGCCAAAGGTATGGGCGTCGTCACCGCGGACTTCAACAACGACGGATGGCCGGACATCGCCATTGCCAATGATACGTGGCCAAATTTCCTTTTCATCAATCAGCACGACGGAACCTTCAAAGACGTCTCATTCATTTCCGGAGTGGCTGCCAGCGCCGACGGCAAGTATGAAGCCGGCATGGGAATTGACGCCGCTGACGTCGACGGCGACGGATGGATGGACATCTACATTACGCACCTCGACTTTGAACTCGATCGCCTCTACCACAATAACCACGACGGAACGTTTGACGATGTTACCTACCAGTGCGGCATTGGCAACAGCGCCACCTTTTTGAGTGGAGTGGCCGCCATCTTCGCGGACTACGACAACGACGGGTGGACCGACATCATGCAGGTCAACGGCGCCATGCTCGACAACATCAACCTTTACCACTCGGAAGTCACGTACAAAGAACCGAAACTGATGTTTCGCAATCTCGGCAAAGGCAAGTTTGCCAAAGTGTCCAAAGAACTCGGCCCCGCATTCATGCATCCGATAGCAGGCCGCGGGCTGGCCGCTGCGGATTTTGACAATGACGGTGACATTGACTTTGCCATCAACGTCAGGGGAGATTATCCGGAACTCCTCCGAAACGACGGCGGGAACACCAACAACTGGCTGTCGGTCCACCTGATTGGCACCAAGTCAAACCGTGACGGCCTGGGAAGCGTCCTGAAACTAACTTCAGAAGGCTTTACGCAGGTGAAGCAGGCTAAAGGCGGGATGAGCTACATGGCAGCGAACGATCCGCGCATTCATTTTGGCCTGGGAAAACGCAAGGACATTGACTCGCTCCAAGTCACGTGGCCCAGCGGGCAGGTGGACAAGCTCTCCAAAGTTCCAGTCAACCAGATCATTGCCATCGAGGAAGGTGCAGGCATCATTCCCAAAACATTCCCTCGTATCGCCTGGAAATAGCCTCTTCCCACCCGCGGACTCCTGTTTCATTCCGCTTCTGTTCATTCAAAAGCCAACGGTCTCCATCAAAGCATCATCTAATTATTTATAGACTGCGACGGTTCAGGCCAAAGGGTGAATTGTGCAAATGAAACTTCGTACTTTTATCGCATTACTATTGGTGGCAGTTATCCTGTTTGTTCCTGTGCAAATTTGCTTTGCCAACCGGTTTCCGAAAACCCCGTCACATCTTGTGGAGCTCGGACGTGAACTGCAAAAATCGTACCTGACGCTTTTCAGGATCTCGCCCTCACTGCACTTCACGGATGACCAGATTAACCAGATGCGGGACCTGTTGAACAAACAGAAAAGTGAATGCATGGGAGGGATGAAGCATGCTGCGGACCAATACAAGTCTCAAATCAGCCAGAGCGAGGCCCATCTCAGGAAGGTGAGCCCTACGATATCCGATACTCGCCGGCACAGTATTCACTGCAAGATCCAGAATATGCGTTACGAACAGGCACAGGCTGAAGTCCTGGCCCAGCACGCCATCCCCATTGCCTACGCCAACGAAGAAGCAAAGTTGGACCTGATCCAACACTGGCCGTCAGACTTGAAAAACATCAAACAGGAAATCGCCAGTGGCGCCTACCGCAACCGCCGGTGGGGTAACGTCCAGGATATCGGCAAACGGACCATCGTTCCAGGACAACAAAAGGACGTTCCATTAGGGGAGAAAGCCGTCAAACAGTTCAAAGCGTCAGGGATGGAACCCCCTGTCCTGAAAGACGTGAAGATTTACGATTACGTCAATAGAGTGGCGCAGAATGTAGCACTGCATTCGGATATGAAAGTCGTTCTGCACCTCACGATCCTCGATACCAAACAGATTAACGCCTTCTCTTTTCCCGGCGGATTCGTCTTTGTAGACCGAGGTCTCCTGAATGCGGCGGATAACTCTTCTGAACTTGCCGGCGTGATCGGACATGAGATCGGCCACGTGGTCTGCAGGCACGGACACCGAAAGATGGAACAAGAAAAGCTCGCCAACATATTCATGACGGGAGCAACTGTAGCGGCCAGCATTCTGATTCCTGGGGCGGGAAGCATCGGAGGATACCTGGCCGAACAATATGCCTTTCAGTACGGCTTCTATGGCGCCGGGATGCTGCTGAACCTGGCTTTGCTCGGTGTCAGCCGCGAGTACGAACTACAGGCCGACCAACTGGGAATTCAATACGCATGGAACGCCGGGTATGACCCCAGCGGGTTTATCCGCTTCTTTGACAAGTTGGCTACCAAAGTTGGTTACGTTCAGGGGATCGGGTGGTTCTACACTCATCCACCGTTTTATACTCGCATGCTCGACGCGGAACGCGAAATCATGTTCCTGCCGAAGAAGCAGGACCTGGAGATCAATTCAAAAGCTTTCGAGACCATGAAAAAAGAGCTTGCCGAATACATGGCCAAGAATCACCCGAAAACGAAAAACCATGTTTTACCATACGAACGGGCAAAAGGATGCTCAGAGCCAAAAAAGATTGGCTATAACCGCAAGCAGCCCATTCAAAAGTTGTGTAGTTCTTCACGCCTTTGATAATGGTCAGGTGCTCGCAAACCTGTCGCGAACTCGGCAATGTGCTGTTCATTTTCGCGGATTCGTGAGGCTTGAGTCGCCACTAGCCACCAAAGGGATGCGTGTTCGGATAGGCAAGCCCTGTGGAAGGAGAAAAACACCGTGAAGCTCAACATAAGAAGCTGCATCATCGTTCTTTTGTGTGAACTTCTTGTCTTGCTGCCAGCATGTAGCCATACCCCTAAAATTGGAACACCTGCTCCACCACCTCCATCCGGACTGGGATTGTTATCAAAAGAGATTCGCAAGCCCTACCTGACGTTATTTAAGATGTCGCCAGAACTCCACTTCAGCAGTAGTAAATTCACCCAGATGCAGAAGTTCCTGCAGAAAGGGCAGAGTTATTGCGTCGGTCAATTCAAGGCGCATGCCAAGAAGTACAAGTCTGAGATTGCGCAAGATAAGAAGCGGCTGAAGCCTGTCAGCTCCGGCCACAATAACGGCGAGCAGCACGCTTTGCGTTGCAAGATCCAGAGTCTACGGTTGCTGGAAAGCCAGGCCAGGGTATTGTACAAGAGCGCCATCCCAACAGCTTATGCAAACAGGCAGGCAAAACTTCAACTGATCCAGAAATGGCCCTCGGACCAAAAGCAAATCAAAAACCAATTAGTCAACGGCCAGAATCTCCGCTGTCACTGGTGCGATGTAAAGGACATCGGGTTCCGAATGATTGCAAAGGGGCAGAAAAAAGACATTCCTCTTGGCCAAGAGGAGGCCAAGCGAATGAAACAGTCCGGCATGATGCCGCCGGTAGTCAAGGATAAGGAAATCGACGACTACGTGAACTCCGTGGCGCAGAAAGTGGCAAAACACTCTGACCTGCATATCCCTCTGCATGTGACGGTTCTCAACGCGCGAGAGATCAACGCCTTTTCCCTGCCTGGCGGTTATGTCTACGTCGAGCGGGGGCTGCTCCAAGCCGTCGATAATGAATCAGAGTTAGCAGGAGTGATTGGGCATGAGATCGGCCACGTCGTGGCGCGGCACGGGCACAAGCTGATGCACAAACGGGAAATCGCTGGCATGGCTTACAACGCAGCCCAGATCGCAGCTCTCGTTCTGACTGGAGGTATTGCAAGCATCGGGGAATATTATGCGCTTCAGTACGGCTTTTACGGCCTGGGAATGGTGATGAACCTGAGAATGTTGGGAGTCAGCCGCAAATTTGAGATGCAGGCAGACCAGCTCGGCATTCAATATGCCTGGAACAGCGATTACGATCCTTACGGTTTCATAAAGTTCTTTGACAAGATGGCGACAAATGAAGGTTACGTCAACGGCGTAAGCTGGTTCCATACCCATCCACCTTTCTACCAGCGGATGGTGCACGCCATGCAGGTCATCATGTTCCTGCCAAAGAAATCCCACTATATCGTCAACACAACGGCATTCATGAAGATGAAGAAGGAACTGAAAAAAGTGACGGCCAAGGCCAACAAAAAAGCGAAGAATGCACCCTCATTGGAACTGGGCGGGAACGCCCGGGGATGCGCCCCCCCTAAGAAATTTGAGTTTAAGCCCAACCAGCCTATTGAAGACCTCTGCCATTCTCCCAAATTGGTAACGGGGAAACCGCAAGGAGCCAACCAGCCTCGATCCGAGATGGGATCGCCCCAATGAGGCTTCGAGCCAGAGGAACTCTCGCGCTGTGGCAAAACAACCTGTGAATCCTCGTCGCCTGGCGCCCCGCGGAATTACCGCAGGCATTTTGCAGCCTCAGACGATCTGGACCTCGCAACTGGTCACCATGGATTTGAACCTCTTCGCGTCGTCGTCGGTCCCAACAATGGCTGCGTAGTGCATGGGAACGGCAATTTTAGGATTAATGGTCTGCACCGCCTTGGCCGCCTCTTCCACTGTCATGACATATGTTCCTGACACCGGCAATAACGCAATGTCACACTGGATAGACTTCATTTCCGGAATAAAATCTGTGTCGCCGGCGTAATAAACGCGCGTACCGTCCATTTCAAATACAAAACCCACACCCTGCACTTCCTTTGGGTGAAAGGGCTTCCCGGGCTCCCGGAATTTGTTGACGTTGTAGGCTGGGACCGCTTCAATCTCCACCCCGTCAACCGTTTGTTTCATGCCCGGTTCGACAAAATGCTTTGCCTTTGCCTTTACCTTTTGCAGCCCCTCCTTGCACACTGGGCTCGCGACGATTGTGGTCTCAGGCGTGCATACTTTCTTGAGATCATCCAGACTGAGGTGATCAAAGTGTTCGTGGCTCAAGAGAACAATGTCTGCCGGGTCCTCACTGGCCACTTTGAAGGGATCCGTATAAATCACCTTCGAGCCTGCAATCCGGAAAGTGTCATGCGCAATTCGCGTGAAATCGAGATTTAAAATCTTCATTGCAAACCCTCCTATGCAAGATGCTGGCTTTGCCTGTTTGCCAAGTCTGTTTGTAAAAACTGAACATTCTAGAATATCAAAAAATAGCGCCAGCGACTTTTAGCAAAGAGAGGCGTTCTCAAAAGTGCGCCGCATAACAAAAGATGAGCAAACTTATATGCGGTAAGCAACATCATCCGGGTGCACCAATTAGAAAATTCTAATGACCCCCTGCTACTCCTTGCCGATTAATAGGGATAGAGGAAGTGGTTGGCGGCTCACCGTGAGGAGCCGCCAACTCCGGGCAGAGGCGAGCAAATGAGGAATAGCGGGACAACTGCGGTCTGGACATTGCTAATTGGCCTGATCTTCATGTCAAGTTCGCCTGCCCGGGGACAAGGATCCACGACGGTTCCATCACTTGGCGAAATCGCACGCCAGTTGAAGACGGAGCGCGAAAACGAAAAGCAGAAGCCGGTGGCTGTATTTACCAATGATAGTCTACCTTCCCGGAGTTCACCGGGAATAGCGTCGGCCAAGCTTGGAAAGGGCGAGAGGAAGGGGGGACAAGCTAAAAAGAACAGCGCTGCCCGGACCACCGCGTCCGAGGAACACGGCGAGAAGTATTTCCGTTCGAAGGCTGAAAAGATCCGGGCAAGGATGAAATTTCACCAGCGACAGCTCGCAGTTTTGAAGCAGCAACTGGGGCTCGCAAGAATGCAATACTACCCCAACCCCCAAAAAACCTTGGAACAAGAAAGCACGCCGGCCTTCCAGACGGACGTGGACAAGTTGCGCGCCAAAATAGCAAATGCGGAAAAGTCGGTTGCTGACGATCAAAAGGCTATGGACGACTTACAACAAGAGCTCCGCCGGGACGGAGGCGACCCTGGCTGGATTCGACAGTGAAACCGAAAGCTCATAAGCAAAGAACCCTCCGACTCCCTGCTAAAACCGCAAATATGACTCCTGCGAAACAGAAGAAACTCTTGCTGGCTCTCCTGACAGTTCTGCTGGTTCAGATTCCGTTTCCAGGAACCAGCTCCGGACAGTCTCTTGGCGAAGTTGCACGGCAGTGCCGCAAGGAGCGGGAAGCCAGGGAGAAGAAGGGTGAAGTTCCCGTCAAAGTATTCACCAACGATGACATCGCCAGAATGCCGCCCATTGCAGTTCTGAAATCCTCAATGCAGGAACTATCCCCGCCTGAAACGAAACCGTCGGCACCGTCCCAACAACCCCGAGCAGCGGTCAGTGGAAAGCAGGCTGGCGCTTCTGCGACCGCCGCGGGCAAGCCAAAAAGCCGCGAGAAATCCAAGGACTATTGGCAGGCCAAGTTCAAAGCCGCGCGAGCTCATCTGGCCCACGCCATTGAAGAACAGAAACTGGTGGAAGATGAGCTTCGTCTTCTTCAGATTCAACAGGCAAGAGAGCTGAACCCTGACCGCTCAAGGAAATTGAACAGCGAAATCGACGCCTCAACTGTCGAGCTCGAAGTCAAACGCACAGCGACAGAAAATGCCAGGCGAGCAATGAAACAGGTTGAAAAGGAGTTCCAAGACAGCGGCGCGCCCCAGGATTGGGTTCAGGAAGGCACGAAAACCAACTAAACCAGCATCTAGTATTCCTGGGCCCTTTCGCCCAGGTGCAAGGCTGCCACACCACCCGTAAAATTCCTGTATCGGACGCCGCTGAAACCTTCCTCGCGAAGCAGGTTTGAAAGGGCTTCCTGGTCCGGAAAGCGTGACACCGAATCCGGAAGATACTGGTATGGACCCTGAACGCCGGAAATCAAAGCACCCAACCGCGGAAGCACGCGCCGGAAATAGGCGCGGAACAGCGGGCCAAAAACCGGCCAGGTGACGTGTGAAAACTCCAGAATCGCCACCATGCCGCCCGGCCGCAGCACCCTCCGCATTTCCTGAACCCCGCGCCTGTAGTTCACGAGATTGCGGAACCCAAAAGCAATGGTCACAGCATCGAGCGACGCATCTCGAAAGGGCAGTCGCAGCGTGTCAGCCTCCAGGAAGGCGGTGTTTCGACCCAGGTGCAACGATTTTTCCCGGGCCCGCTGCAGCATGGGATAGCAGAAATCGGTCCCCAGCACTTTACCTGCCGAAGCCTTCCTCAAAGCCAGCGCCAAGTCTCCAGTACCACAGCAGAGATCAGCCACCACGGACGATGGACTGGACAGCACAGGCTTCAGTGACCTGACGGTGGCGCGCCGCCACCTGATATCGACACCGGCAGACAGAAGGTGGTTCAACAGGTCGTATCGTGGCGCGACTGCTGCAAACATGCTCCGCACTGCGGATGCCGTCGCCTGCTCATCTACCCACTTGCCCACTGTTGTGCCTTTAGCGGCCATGGCCTTCACCTTAATCCTGACCCGCCGATTGCTGCACGCTGCGAAGCGCTTCCGTCGCCGCTTCGATAGGAATATCGCTCACAATGCTGACCTTGCCAATTTTCTCCGGCACCACCCAATGGATCTGGCCCGCTACAGCCTTCTTGTCACGAGGGAAGAGCTTTCGGATTTTCGCCAGCGACAGGTCACGGATGGATGGCAGCGGCCCAATGCTCCGCACAAGCGTCGAAATCCTTTGGGCCTCGGTTGCGCTCAGCATGTTCAAGAGCACGCCCAGCCTCGCCGCACAAAGCAGGCCCCAGCCCACCGCCTCGCCGTGGAGAAACCGCCGGTACCCCGTGGCTTCTTCGAGCGCGTGGCCAAAAGTGTGGCCCAGGTTCAGGAGCCGGCGCAGGTCAGCTTCATGCTCATCACGATTCACAATATCCACTTTCACCTGCGCCGCGCGCACGAGCAGACTATCCAGCGTCCCGTCCCGTCCGGGGCGTAGCCTGCCTGCAGACTTCTCCATCAGTGAAAACAACGATGGGCCGGAAAGCACGGCATGCTTTGCAACTTCATAGAAGCCGGAAAGGTAAACCCTCGGAGGAAGGGATTTCAGTACGACGGGGTCCGCCAGCACCAGCCGCGGCGGCGCAAACGTCCCAATCAGGTTTTTCATCGCGCCAACATTGACTGCGGTTTTGCCGCCGATGGAGCTGTCAACCTGGGCCACAACCGTGGTCGGAACCTGGACGTAATCGATACCACGCATGTAGGTGGAAGCAACAAACCCTCCGAGGTCGCCCACCACGCCGCCGCCGAACGCGACGAGGAGAGAGCGCCGGTCCGCATTCTTCTTCAGCAGCGTCGCGGCCACCTTTTCCGCCATTCTGATGCTCTTCGAGTTTTCGCCCGAAGGAACAAAGATCTCAGTCGGTGCAATCAGCCGACTGGCCTTCAGAAAGTGGGCTCCCCAACGCTTCCAGAGTGAGCGTTCCGTCAGTACGAATATGGAAGAATAGCTCCGGTGAGGGAAGTGCTGAAACGCGCTCCACGCGCCGCGCCCGGCGACAACCTGGTATTCAAAATCGCGTGATTTTACTCGAAGTTTTCGCATGAATTGCCGATCAGTCCTCTCTTGAGTCTAAACGAAAACAGATAGCATACCACCTGAATCCGGATAAGTTCCTGGCTGCGGGCGGCAGCCCGGCTACATGTTGCGGCGTTGCTCCGCCCCGCGTATGATGAGAATGGTCCCTATGAGCGAGAAAAATGAGCACGTCGATTACCTTATCCTTGGCGCCGGCATCGCAGGGTTGCGAGCTGCAATTGAACTAGCCGACGCCGCCCATGTCCTGGTCCTGACCAAAGGCGAAATTTACGAATCGAGCACCGAGCACGCCCAGGGAGGCATTGCCGCAGCCCTCGCCGAAGATGACGAAGTGTACCTCCATCTCCAGGATACCCTGCAGGCCGGCGACGGCCTTTGCCGTGAAGAAGCCGTAAAGATCCTTGTGGAACAAGGACCGCGTGAAATCAAAAAACTGATCGACTGGGGCATGGAGTTCGACCGTGAGGGAACCAAATTGGCCTTTACCCGCGAAGGAGCTCACAGCCGCTCCCGCGTTCTGCACGCTCATGGAGATTCGACCGGGGCCCAGATTCTGCGCGCGCTGATAGTCAAGGTCAAAACGCTTCCCAACATTGAAATCCGGCCACACACCTTTGTAACCGACCTCCTGCTGGACGGAGCCAAAGTTGCCGGAGTCAACTACATCGACGTAAAAGCCTCGCGCCTGCGAACCATCGAGGCTAATGGCGTGGTGCTGGCAACGGGCGGCATGGGACAGGTCTACAAGGAGACCACCAATCCCGACGTTGCCTGCGGCGACGGAGTTGCCATTGCCTACCGCTCCGGCGCGCTGCTGAGCGATCTGGAATTCATCCAATTTCACCCCACGGCTCTCTACGCAAAAGGCGCCCCGCGCTTCCTGCTTTCCGAGGCGTTGCGGGGAGAGGGCGCCGTTCTGAGAAACATTGACTTGCATCGCTTTATGCCTCACTACCACGAGGCAGGAGAACTCGCGCCCAGGGACGTCGTCTCCCGCGCTATCGTCATGGAGATGCGCAAGACGGGCACAGAGTTCGTTTATCTTGACCTGACCGGCCTGAAGGAAGAACACATTAAGAATCGCTTTCCCAGAATCTATACCACCTGTCTGCGATACGGACTGGACATCACAAGTAACCTTCTACCGGTCCGCCCCGCCGCCCACTACGCCATGGGTGGAGTCGCCACCGACCTCAGCGGCAACACATCGCTGGAGGGGCTTTACGCGGCAGGCGAAGTGGCTTCCACAGGAGTGCACGGCGCCAATCGCCTTGCCAGCAATTCCCTGCTGGAAGGGCTGGTGTTTGGAGCGCGTGCCGGCGCGAGCGCCCATCGGCATTCCTGTCACCCACACCCCCAACCCACGGGCATAAAAACCAATGAGGTAAAACCAGCCGATAGGCCGCGTGCGGACAGCGCTATCGTGGTACCCGGCGCCGATACTACACAGGTTGTGCAGTGCCTCCGCGGAATTCTGTGGGACCAGGTTGGAATCATCAGAGAGCACGCAGCCTTGGCTGAAGCCGTCCACCAGCTTGAAGAGCTTTCGATTCCAGAACCGGTCCCGCTGGATCGGCCATGCCATGAAGCCCTAAACATGCTGACCGTTGCGCGCCTGATCGCCACCTCGGCTCTTGCCCGCAGAGAAAGCCGCGGCGCCCACTACCGTACCGATATGCCCTTCAAGGATGAGTCAGAACCGCCACAGCACTCCTTCGTCAAGAAAGATTCCGCGGTCATCTTTTCGCAGGACTTGCCGACTGGTTTCCGTGGGAAATCAGCAACCACTCACAAGTAACATCCACCTCGCTACACCCGGGAAACAGTTTTCGACGTGGGGAGGCGAAAGCGTGTGCCCAGAGGAAAAATCCATAATAAGGATAGCCGGGAGGATTGCTACTGGACATGCGGTGAACTTTCAAGCGCGCTGAGCGTCGCCTTCACCACGCGGCCCACGATGGTCAGGCTGGAAGGGCTGCAGTGCCGGACTACATCCTGCGCCGTGTGCCAGTAACTGTTGTTTGGCCCGTAATCAAAATCGATGATATCGACTGCAGACACCCCCGCGCTGACAAAGGGAATGTGATCATCGGTAACCGCGATCGGCTGGCGAAGGAAATACTTTGAATAGCCCAGCTTGTCCGCTTCGTTGAATACCAGCTTGTTCAGCCACTTCGTGGACTCCTGGTCCCAGTGGATATCCAGGTGCGCGTCCCCGATCATGTCGACAAGGATCATGGCCTGGATGCGGCTCAACTCGCCGTTTGCCGTCAGTTTCTGGACAAAGTGCCGGCTGCCGTAAGTGTTGTCATTGCCCGCCCATTGCTGCCGGACAGCTTCCTCACCATCGAAAAAGACGATCCAATAGGTGAGCTTGTGGCGCGTGTGCCGCAACTCGCGGGCCATCTCCAGCAGGAAAGCTGCGCTTGAACCCCCGTCGTTGGCGCCGACAAAACGGAAGGAGTGTTCTATCTTGGTGTCATAGTGGCCGGCAATCATGATGATGTGCCTGGGTTCGCTGCCGGGGAGTTCGGCAATCAGGTTCACCATGGGAATATTCCCAATGGGAGTGTGCCCCACAAAACGATCCTGCACCACTTTGCAGCCGGATTTCTCAAGCTGGCTGATGATCCAGGCGCGGGAAGCCTCCAGAGCCTTGGAACCGACGGGCCGAGGGCCGAATGACACCAGATGTTCTAGGTCCGCAAAGGCGCGCCCGCCGTTAAAGGCATAGGAGTCCGCCGCCCGCGCCCGAGGGGCATACGCCAGAAAGGCCGGCAAAAGACTGCCAAGGAACAGCAGGAACAGAAGCCTGCTGCGGCTAAGCCTGCTCATGCCGCTTTTTCCTGTTTTTTCGGAACCAGACGAGCCATGAGAGACCGATGCTCAGAACGTAGAGACCGACCAGCGGCATCCAGAACATGAACAGCGTGGTCCAGTCCGGCGTGGGAGCCAGCGCGGCCGCCAGAACCGCCGTGATGATGACCGCATAGCGGATGTTCTTGATGAGGAACCTCGGAGTGACAATTCCGAAGATTGAAAGCAACAGGATGACAACCGGTAACTCAAAAACCACGCCGACACCCAGAATGATGGTCAGCGCCAGGCCCCAATACTCATGAATGGTAATCATGGGCGTGAAGCGGTTGCCGAATTCCAGCAGAAACTTGAGGGCCGCCGGGAAAGCAAACCTGTAGGCAAAAAAACCGCCCGTAAAAAACAGGCCCGATGTCAAACCCACAAACGGCCAAATGTATTTCTTTTCGTGACGATAAAGGCCGGGAGAAATGAACAGCCACAACTGCAGCAGGATGTAGGGCGAGGCCAGAAAGATACCACCCACAATGGAAAGCTTGATG
>Ga0102950_1000135_pt1 | contig 18306 bp, 7 predicted proteins | sample SalPon2A_B_D2_MG_FD_78505 | JGI IMG/M metagenome (GOLD analysis project Ga0102950, IMG submission 78505) | Soil microbial communities from South San Francisco under conditions of wetland restoration - Salt Pond MetaG R2A_B_D2_MG | ecosystem: Environmental > Terrestrial > Soil > Wetlands | place...
ATAAGAGTTGTTGTATCACCTGCTGTTATTACTTTGCTTTCCGTATATCCGTTACCTGTATCCGAAAAAAGTCTGTACGATGATAACTCACCGTTCCATTTCCTGTAAGGATTCCAGGAAAATACAAGATCGTCTCCTTTATTATTTATTGAAAGGACCATATTGGAACATAAGTTTGAAGTTGTAAGAGGAATACCGCAATTATTTATTGCAGACAGCCTGTAGTAGTTTATTTTTGCGGCGTCGGCTTCAGTGTCGTTATATGTGAGCGACCCGTTAATTCCTGTGAATCTTTTTATCTCGGTAAAGGAAACTGAATCACCAGTGCTTTTCTCAAGACTATAGGTATTAATGTCAGTGTTATTATCTATTGTGAAAGAAAGGTTTATGCTATTGTTATCTCCTGTAGAGGCATAGTCGGCATTTATCCATGCAGGTGGTGTCTGCATTTTTGTGACAACACAGATCCTGTTTGATTTGCTTTCAGTACCATCAGCGAGGTTAGCCTGAAGGTAGAAGCAATATTCCTGGCCGGCAAGAAAGTCAGCTACTGTATAGCTTGTTGAATCATGATCGATGTTAGCCATCTCACTGAAGGCTCCATTATTCAAAGATCCGAATATTGTATAGTTTTCAACTTTCTTTGGCTCATCTGAATAACTGTTCCAACTTAGATTCAGTATCCTGTTGCATGAGTCAATATCAGCTGCCAGGTATATTGTGGCAAGAGAGTTTGACAGAATACTCGTGCACCGGGGAAGTCTCATGGCTGCAACAACGTAGGAAGTGCTGAAATATTTGGTACTCACAGTCGGAAGCGTATGGGTATTGGCCAGGGGATCCCAGATAGTGTCGACGGGCATCCCGTCGCCGTTCTTATAGGTGTAAATAATATATGCTGCTATATCTGGAGACGGGCTGAGTGACCAGTTAAGGACAGTGAATCCTGTTTCGGGAACAACTGATACGGATGTGAGTAAGGGAGGCAACGGAGGATCGGTAATACAGTTAACCTGTGCATGGACGTTCCATACAAGGCTGTTTAAAACAATCAGAATGATATAGACTGTCTTTTTCCTCATTCTTCTCCTACTGTAACCTGGTAAAGGTCATCAATATTATAATACGTTTGTGCAAGTTCCATTATTTCATCACTGCTTATTGTTTTAATTCTTTCAGCCAGCCTGTAATAATATTCATTACCAAGTCCGAATTCCCAGACGGCCCTGAAGCTCTCAGCCAGTGCAAACGGACCGTCGAACATCCTGAGCATCTCTCCCGACATGTAGTTTTTCACAAGGTTAAGTTCTTCATTACTAACTGGTTCATTACTGAGCCTGTCTATCTCCTTATAAATCTCTTCAACAGCGTTCCTGCTGTATTTAGTACTTACTTCAGTCGAGATAGCTTTGTATCCGGATAGATCGAAAGAGGTCACAAGGGAGTTTATCCCGTAGGTATAGCCTTTTTCTTCCCTTATATTCTTCATAAGTCTGGATCCGAAGTAGCCTCCCAGGATAGTATCAAGAATCTTTAGACCCGGATAGTCCTTATGTCGCTTGTTTATTGTTGCAGACCCTATCCTTATTGCTGTCTGGACAGCGCCCTTCCTGGGAATATGTACCTTTTTCGGACCTTCTCCCCGTGGATGTAAAACTTCCGAACCCGGAGATAATTCCTGTCCGGGCAGATCACCGAAGAATTCCTCAAGCAATTCCTTTGTGTTAACAGGCGGTCTTCCGGAAATTATTATTGCCATATTGGAGGGAAGATAGTTTAACTTGTGAAACTCTCTGAGTAGTGATGGTTTTATTGAACTAAAATCATCTTCAATGGCCTGTCTTCCATAGGGATGATTCTTCCCGAATATTGATTCGAAGAACTGGTCAAGAGCTATATTGTGCACTTTTTCCCTGTTAACCAAAAACCAGCGCAGTCTCTTTTTCATTAATGTTTCCAGCTCATTTTCGGGGAATGCAGGACTAAAAAGTATTTCCCTGCCCAGGTCCAGAATTTTACTGAGATGTTTGCTTAAAAGGTAGATAACAATACCGGCCCGGTCTTTTTCGTATGATGAATTGATATATGCTCCGTGGAAATCGAGCATGCTGCTGATTTCCTCAGCTTTATGATATACCGATCCTTCTGTAAGCATCATATTTGTTGTTGATGCAACAAGGGCTTCTTTTTCTCTTACCTGACCGGCTCTGAATGTGAATTCCAGCCTTGTAATGTCTTCAGTACCTGATTCGATTATGAAAACTGGTATCCCGTTTTTCAGATTTAATACATTTGCTTCAGGTATATTCACTTTGCCGACCGGATAAACAGGAGGCCGGAGTCGTTGCACATCACTCATCATTTATTGGCTCTTAAGGATTTATAATACAGGCTACTGCAATTGGTGTCTCTCAGGTATTTCTTAGCTGCAGACATTACCATAGCAACATCAACGGCGCGGTATTTCCCGACTTCCTGGTTTATCAGTCCGGCATCTCCTGCAAGTTCATATGAACACAAACTATAAGCTTTGTTTAAGATACTTGTATTTGAGAATACAGATGTAGCTTCAAATTTATTTTTTACCTTTTCCATCTCATCATAGAGTCCCTTTTCGCTGGAAAGACCGGTAAGAACCTCTTCAAGGGCAGTTTCGGCTTCACTGAAAGTAACATCCTTCATAAGTTTTCCGCTAATTATAAGAAGACCGGGATCTAAATCAGACGTTATATAAGCGTTGATTTCGCTGAAAAGTTTCAGTTCCCTGGTAAGTATTGTATTCAGTCTTCCCGATTCTCCTCCCGCCAGCAGGTCGGTTATCAGATCCAGTGTGTGGAAATCATCATTTGTCCGTTGTACTGTATGCCATGCTTTATAAATTGCATCTGCCGGAAGGTCTTTTTCAAGAATAAGCTTCCTTGCCTCATTCTGATGGGGTTCAACAGGTAAAATTTTCTTCCTTATCTTTCTTTTTTCAATTGTTCCGAACCATTTTTTTACCAGTTCCAGAGCCTCTGTGTCCGAAATATTACCCGATAACGCAAGGATAGCATTATTCGGAGCATAGTGTGAATAGAAAAAATCCTTCACCTGGTCAAGTTCAGCTCTTTCAATGTGGGAGATATCCATTCCAATTGTCGGCCACCGGTAAGGATGTACCTTATACGCCAGTGGTCTGAGATTGAGTATGGCATCGCCGTAGGGCTGATTCAGGTACCTCTGGTTGTATTCTTCTATTACAACACTTTTCTGAGTATCGAGGTTTTTCTGAGAAAAGTCAAGACCTGCCATCCTGTCCGATTCAAGCCACAGACCCGTTTCTATATTAGCTGCCGGCAGGGTGAGATAATAATTTGTTATATCGTTGTTTGTAAAGGCATTGTTTTCACCTCCCGCCATTTGAAGCGGTGTGTCGTAGTCAGGTATGTTAACGGATCCGCCAAACATAAGGTGTTCAAAAAGATGTGCAAAGCCTGTCATTCCGGGATCTTCATCTTTAGATCCGACATTATACAGGATATTAAGAGCGATTAATGGAGTGGACCTGTCTTCATGAACAAGTATTTTTAATCCGTTATCGAGTGTAAACCTGCTGAAACTGATCATATTTTATCTTTCTTGCTGCGTTATTATAAAATCACCTTTGATCCCGTGAATTTATCAGTTGACAAACTTAGCTAAAAAACAATGAAGGATTAGTATTGTTTTTATATTTGCATCATTATGTTCAGGAGCCAATTTTTCAAAAAACTAATTCATAATAACCTTATTGGTATAGACCAGGTAAGAATGATATATATTCTGAGCCTGGTGATTGGTTTACTTAGTGCCCTGGCAGCTGCATTACTGAAGAACACCATTCATTATACCCAGCATTTGCTTACGCGTGGTATCACCAACGAGTCGGGTAGTTTTCTTTACCTTGCCTATCCGTTGATAGGTATGTTCCTGACCCTTATTTTTGTGCGGACCTTCGTTAAGGATAAAATCGGCCATGGCATAAGCAGGATATTATACGCCATTTCGAAGAAAAGAAGTTACCTGAAAACTCACAATACATGGTCATCTATTGTAGCAAGTACTTTTACAATTGGTTTTGGTGGTTCTGTCGGGGCAGAGGCTCCAATTGTGTTAACGGGTTCAGCTATCGGATCGGCGATTGGCAGGTTTTTCAGACTTAATTATAAAAATGTCACCCTGCTTGTAGGTTGCGGGGCTGCAGGTGCTATATCAGGTATATTCAAGGCACCGGTGACGGGAATTGTTTTTACACTGGAAATACTGATGCTCGATCTGACAACCTGGTCGATAGTACCTCTTATGATATCTTCTGTTACGGCAGCTACTGTTGCATATTTCCTGATGGGTAATAAGGTGCTTCTTTCATTTAATGTTGTTGAATCGTTTCATATTTCAAATATACCCTGGTACCTGCTGCTTGGTGTGGTATCGGGAATAATATCCCTTTACTTTTCAAAAATGACCCTCTTCCTTGAAAGTAATTATGAAAAGGTAAAGAATGTATATGTCAGACTTGTATTTGGTGGTATAGTATTGGGTGGGCTGATATACCTTTTCCCTCCTTTATATGGTGAAGGCTACGATACGATAATGGCTCTGATGCAGGGCAATCCTGATGCTTTGTATCACAATAGTATTTTCAACCAGTTCTCGAACCAGTTTTTTATGGTTGCCCTCTTTATGGCCGGACTAGTTTTTCTTAAGGTTTTTGCCAGTAGCTCGACTAACGGAGCAGGAGGGGTGGGAGGTATCTTTGCACCTTCGTTGTTCCTGGGTGGGGTAAACGGCTACTTTGTAGCTATCCTTCTTAAAAAATTCGTTGACTTCAACCTCCCTGATAACAGGTTTGTACTTGTAGGTATGGCAGGTATGATGGCCGGCATAATGCACGCTCCGCTGACATCTATCTTTCTTATTGCCGAGATAACAGGGGGGTATAATCTTCTTATACCACTTATTATTACATCCACTGTGGCATATATCACTGTAAGGGCATTCCAGAAGCATTCCATTTACCATGTTCAGCTTGCACAGAGAGGCGAACTTATTACACATGATAAGGATAAGGCTGTTCTTACTTTCATGGACTGGAAGAAGGAGATAGAGACAGATCTTTTAACTGTAAAATCTACCGATACTCTCGGAGATCTTATCAGGGTGATTTCGAAATCGAAAAGAAACCTTTTCCCTGTTGTTGATGAGTATAATATTCTTGAAGGGGTTGTATTGCTTGATGACGTCAGGGAAATTATGTTCCAGCACGACCTTTACGATACTACCTTTGTGAAGGACCTTATGACTATTCCTCCTTCATATATTGATAAAAGAGAGAATATTGAGACTGTAATGGAAGCCTTCAGAAAAACAGGTGCATGGAACCTGCCGGTACTGGATAACGGGTATTACGTGGGCTTCCTTTCAAAATCGAGGATATATGCTACTTATCGTGAGTTGCTTGTCGAATTTGCTGATGAATAATCTGAAATATAAAAAATTAACACCATGAAAAAAGACACTGTGATTTTTGACCTTATTGAACAGGAGCGTCAGCGCCAGATAAATGGAATAGAGTTGATAGCCTCGGAGAATTTTGTTAGTGACCAGGTTCTTGAGGCAATGGGATCGGTAATGACAAACAAGTATGCAGAAGGTTATCCCGGACACAGGTATTATGGTGGCTGTGAGATCGTTGATAAGTCAGAACAGGTTGCTATCGACAGGCTGAAAGAACTCTTTGATGCAGAATATGCTAATGTACAACCTCATTCCGGTGCCCAGGCTAATATGGCAGTATTCATGTCGGTTCTAAAGCCAGGAGATACCTTTATGGGACTGAACCTTGCGCATGGAGGACATCTGTCACACGGGTCTCCTGTGAATTCATCAGGTATATTATACAGGCCGGTGGCTTACAGCGTGAGTGAAGAGACTGGCCTCATTGACTATGATATGATGGAAGAGACAGCACACAGGGAGAAGCCGAAGCTTATTGTTGGCGGGGCATCAGCCTATTCAAGGGAGTGGGACTATGAACGGATGAGAAAGATAGCAGACAGTACCGGAGCCCTGTTCATGGTGGATATGGCACACCCTGCCGGTCTTATTGCAGCAGGCTTACTTAAAAATCCGTTGAAATATGCTCATATTGTTACTTCCACCACACATAAAACACTAAGGGGTCCAAGAGGAGGTATTATACTGATGGGAAAGGATTTTGTCAATCCATGGGGTATTACAACAACAAAAGGTGAAACACGAATGATGTCCTCGCTGATAAACTCAGCAGTTTTTCCCGGTGTACAGGGAGGGCCACTGGAGCATGTTATAGCTTCAAAAGCAGTTTCTTTTGGTGAAGCTCTTGCTCCCGAATTCCGCACTTATCAGTCGGGGGTGAAAAAAAATGCAGAAGTAATGGCTGCTGCTTTTGTTGACAAGGGCTATAAGGTTATATCGGGTGGTACTGATAACCATTTGATGCTGATAGATCTTCGAACTAAATTTCCCGATATATCAGGTAAAAAAGTGGAAAACACACTTGTCCGTTCTCATATAACTGTAAATAAGAACATGGTTCCTTTTGACACCCGTTCTCCTTTCCTGACATCGGGACTACGGGTCGGTACTCCGGCAATAACGACCAGGGGATTAAGAGAAGAGCACATGGGTATAATTGTTGATTTTATCGATGAGGTTATATCCGATATTGATAATGAAGAAGTTATTAAGAGAGTAGGGGACAAGGTTAAAGATATGATGAGTTCCTATCCTCTTTTTTCAAAGTAATCTTTCCTATTTCTTTTCGATCAGGGAAATACTCCTGAATCCCAGGCCTGCCAGTTCCGGGTAATACTGGAATGTCTCTTCACGGTTTGAGAATCCGGTGATCAGTACATGGTAATAATCCCAAACCTTCACTATCTCTACCGGAAGATCAAGCTTTGAGACTATCCTTCTCTGAGCCCTGAGCGCATCTGACCTTTTCAGATATACACCTACCTGCAGAGAGTATGTGGACTGCACCGGCACTTCAGACACTACGGTATTTTCTTCAACGAGTGGGTAATGTTTAACCGGGGTTGATACTTGCGGTACTTCCATATTATACACTACCGGCAGAACGGGTTGAACTGTTTCAGGAAGTACGGGTGCTGCCTCCAGCTGCGGTTTAACAGGAACAACCCACACATCTTTTAAGCCAAGCTTACCGATTTCAGGCTGAAGCCTTTCCATTTCCTCGAGGACTGACTTATCAGTGATTGGCACTCCTGATATCCGCACTTTGTAATATCCTCCTTCCCTGACTATTTCAATCTTCCTGTTAAGGCCCGCAGCAAGCTGATCCTGTACTGCCAGCGCATTCGATTCGAACTTAAATGCCCCGAGTTGCAAAGATACCTCCGGCCTGAATCCGGCAACCTTCCGTTCTGTAATTGTTGTGACAGTATCTTTTGTCTCTTTAAGTATCCATTGTTTTTTCTTCGCTTTAAGGCTTATAACCCAGAGTTCATTAATACCGTTATTGTGGAGGATGTCAATAAGCCTGTCTACTTCATCGCGGTCCTTTATATCATTAATACGTACTTTGTAGAAACCATTCTCAATTACTATGTCAATTTCCCTTCCAAGCACTTTCACAAGGCTGGCGCGCAACCTCTCCGCATTGCCTTTCACCTTAAAGGCACCAAGCTGAATAGCATAACTGTCTTCATCTATTGTAACGAGTTCCTGAGTCACCTCATGAACTATTAAGACTGATGTATCTTTCTTTACTGCAGGCTTTTCCCTGACCACCTGTTTTTTTGCAGATGTATCGGACCTGTTTGTAACAGTAAAGTTAAGGCCGATAATGACATCGCCTTCAATACCGCTTTTGACTTCAAATGATCGCGATATCGGTTCAGCAACCATATTAAGCTTACTCAGCTGGGCGGTATCAATCTTAACTGAATAGTTACCCGGTGCAAGACCGAAATAATTAAAATATCCGTCTCCTTCACTTAATGTTCTTCCTTTCACAATCGAATTTTCATCGAGGAAATTGACTATCATTCTTCCCAGGCCTCTCCTGTTGCCATCGCTATCAAATGTGATGTTTCCTGAGGCTTCACCTTTAACCGCAACAGGCACGTCTATTTCTTTCAGAATTTCCGGGTCAACTGCCACGCTCATTGTAAGCTTTTTGAGTCGCCATGAGATATTGTCAAAGCTGTTAGGATCAAGTTCTATGAAACAGTTTGTATATGGTTCCAGACCGATAATCCTTATAGTAGTGTCTCTCTCACTTTGTATTACGCGCCCTCCATTCGCATGAAGATTCAATCCGGACGCTTTTGGCTCACCTCTATCCCGTTTACCATTATTGTTTATATCAAGGAAGGGGATGACAGTTATTCCGCCTTTTCCTACATTAGTGCGATTATCTGCAGTTATATACTTTGTCTTCCTGTCGCTTATTATACTACCACGGGCATACTGGGAGAGGCTTGTTTTGTTGTTTGTTCTGCGGACTGAAGCTCCTGCCTGTGCAAATGAGAAATCGTATTTTAATCCCAATTCGGCCATTTGTATCCTGCTTCTGAAAAGTTGTTCATATGATGCATCAAGGTAAGCATGTCCGAAGAAATGTTTCTGCAGGGTTACTTTAGCAGAAATAAATTCATTATCTGAATATGAGTACTGTGCCTGCGGCATAAGAATGAAGCCTCCGGGTAGTCTTGTGGAAAGAGAAAGGTTACTGTAGACATAAGGATTTGAGTGATCGGGAAACAGACCGTATGTAGTAAGACTTGTGTTGATCCCGTAAAGTGATCCGGAGAAGAGCCATTCAGCTGTTGTATATTGATTTGAGGAAGGCAGTATAATCTGGTATATGGAGAACCTGTGATAGGATCTGAATCCGCCTATTTTGATTGGTAATGACAGAACAGCTTTGCGTTCTTCCCTGTAATTGTAGCTTATAGCTTTCTGATCCTTATCATACCAGGTATAGTTAAGGTCGAGTTGAATGTTTGAAGGAAGACGGTATGTAAATGTTCCTTTTGCCCTTACACCATAATCAAATTCTCCTGAAAGAAGAATGTTGTTGGTAACCCTCAGCGATGCATTAATGAAGGGCATGGCTGGTTGTGAGCTTATTGATGACAGGTATTCAACACCCCCACCTACAGTAATACTCCTTGATAAGCCGTAGTTGAAGCCGGCGCGAGTGAACCTGCTTGCAAGAGAATCTTCAATTATTCCGGCACTGACATTATATTCCATTGTTTTAACAGGCAGGAAGTTAAAGGGAATAGTTATATTCTGTTCTCTTGTACGTTCTTCTCCCCACGGACCATAGAACTTGAGCCTGACGGTTGAGTTACCATACACCAGGGGTACCTCGAAGCTGAAAAAGCCGGAAGCATCTGCTTTTACATAATCCACAAGCACATTATTTATATAGAGTTCCACAATCCAGCCGGGTTCTGTCCTGTCGCTGAGTGTATATGTCCCGAATGAACGTCTATATGTAGTTGGTGTATTGGTTAATTGTACACCAACTACCGGGTTGTAGATTGAAGAGATAGCTTCAGGAGCTATCTTTCCGGCCATGACCTGTCTCAGTGGTTTAAAATCATTGTTTACATACCTCCACCTGTAATACTGTTGCTTTTCATTCAGCCCTTCGGTGCTGTTATAATAAAGGTTGGCAGTGGCTTCTCCTTTAGCAAGCATTGCTCCTAATGCCAGGCTCAGACGCGTATCAGCCTGTCCGCCAATTTCCTGGGTTGATATTGCGGACCAGTCTGCCATACCAAACCTGAAGAGCGGGTATGTTCTGTCAATTGTTGTATCGGCCCTTACTTCGCCTTTCAGACGGGTCAGGTTCTTTCTCATTTCCTCGAGACGCATCTCACGAATCAGAGGGAGCTCCAGCTTGCTCTTTATTGTGGCAGAGAGAGACCTGAAATTGAATTCACAGTCAAGACCGAATATCTTGCCATAATAATTTGTTTTAAGGTAAAGGTTCGATTCTGTCCTTATCAGATCGCCGGGGTTAAGGTTATATGTTTTATCCTGGTAGGTTATCCTGTTATCAGTACGCGATATGTTGTACTTTGCATCCTGATTAATAAAGAAACCGGAAACAGATGTCAGTCCGGCTGCAGGCGTATTTCTTATCTTTAGGAAATCAAAGAGATCGGTGACAGGGAGATATAATTCCTGTCCCTTAATAACAGCAGGCATCTCGGTTCCACCTACAAGAGGAATATTTACAAAAATTGATATTTCATCATATTCCGGCACGTCCTGTGCATAGGTAATACCCGGAACCATTGTGAGAATAAGTGCAATAACATAACCATAAATCGTCAGAAATGGCTGCATACGATTTAAGAACCTGATATTTGGGTATGCTTTTCTGCCGGTCATTATTATTCTTATTCTGTCAAGGTTTTTCCGGGATTTATTCCTGGATGAATGTTATATCAAAGGTCCCGCTATAGCTTCCCGGCGGGCTGGATGATGAATTTCCAACGGACAATGTACCCGAAATATATAATGTTGTTGAAGCAGGAGGATTTACACTGATCACAAATGGTGATGCAGGGTCGGAACCCTCAAGATGAAGATTCATTGAGCCCCCGTTGCTTCCGGGAAGGCTGACATCAGATCCGAATACAAGTGATATCAGGGTACCCTCATTTGCAACAAGTTTAAAACTGGCCGCATTAAAACTAAAACCAAGGTTTAACAGAACAACATCGCCAGTTGCAACCCTGGAGCCGTCAGTGTTTACAGTTACTGAACCGCCTGTTGCTCCCTGCGAAAATGCACCGAAGGCCATATTCTGCAGTATAGTAACTTCAACTGGTCGTGGTGGTGGTTCCTGGGCAATGAGCTCCTGTGATAAAATCAGCGTGATGACCGATATTGTTATCATCACGACAAGCCTGCCCTTTATTCCTGTTACTATCATCTGTTATGTATATAAATCTTTTTCGATACCCTTTCCGGTGCGCTGATATAAGTGACTATATAAATCCCGTCTTTTACTCCTGGACTTAATTCATAATAGCCTTTGTCATATACTTTTCTTGTAAAAATTACCTGGCCTGTCAGGTTAACGAGACTTATAATACCTTCTCCATCATATATATTATCTATTGTGACCTTTAAAATGCCTTTCGAGCAATAAACAGAAAACATATTATTATTCTCAGTCTTGTTGTTAATACCTGTGGAAATACTTGTCAGGTTAAGTACGAACCTGTTATTGTATTCTCCTGCGGACAGGTTTACCATGTACTCGCCATCCGGTTGCAGATTCTGATCTTTTCCCGCAACAAGGTCGGACAGAATAACCCTTCTGTCGGCAAGTGAAGGATCAATGTCGCTGATCCTGAATATGACATCACCTTCCCTGTTAAGCTTGAGTCCAAGCGGGATTGCAGTGCTGTCGTCAGCAATAGACGGAAGGGCATCAACAGACAGTTTAATGCCATCCTGGTTAATAGCGTACAGGTTTGCCACAGAGTAGTCGGTATTCAGTAGTTTTAGTGCATCAAGCTGTTTATTAAATGTCATGGTTGCCATATCGTCAAAATAGACAACAAGAGGATCTGATGACAGGACATTGTCTGAGAAACCTGCAGTTAGCCTTAATACCGGGGGTTTATTTACCTGTAGTGATTTGCTGAAGGGATGTGTGAGGTTATCTATCCTTACACTGTTGTTCATTGCAAGAGTGGCTGTTACCGGGAAACTTCCGTCTGACACATGAATGAAAAATCCCTGCATCGACGGTATTATATTGCTCGCTGTTCCGTCGCTTGAAATGCCGTTTATATACGATCTGTATGTCCCGCCGTACTGATCGGTAGTGCTGGCCTTAAAATAGTACAGGGCATTGTCGATATTAGTTTTTGTCCATCCGGCAGAAGCATCCCAGTCAATAGGAGAGGGATAGGGATTACCTATAAGGTTAAATCCTTGTGTGTATGTATTATTATGGTTATAAAGTGTTATGCTGAGACTGCCGTTATTAACGGTACCACTTATATCGACGGTATTGGCAGCAGATAATGATCCGAAGTTCGCAGCATAGCCCTGCAGCGGTACAAGCGGATTGGTTGTTGTATAGTAACTTACCCATCCTGTACCCGTGCGGCTCTCGTCATATTTATAAAATGTAAAGTATCCCAGCGACATGTCATCACTGAATTCATTTACTGTGGCTGACTGGAATGGTGAGCTGAAATATTTGTAACCGAATCCGACAGGTAGATAGCGTTGCATTGTTACGCTGCCCGTCACATTACCTGTTCCCGAACCGGAAATAAGTGCTGTCTGGCTTGCCGTTGAAATGAGTGTTAGGTTACCTCCAGATGACAGGTCTCCGTTCTGCAGCGTAACAATACCGGTAACATTAAGCTGTCCGGTCAGTGAAACTCCCGCTGTATTATTCACAGTCAGGTCTTTTATCGTGTTGGCACTGAAACACCCTGTATTTATGACCTGTGGTGAGGTACCGTTCATTACCACAGAGCCGTCGGCACAAGTGAAGGTTCCGTTATTTGTTATTGTACCTCTTATATTTATAGTATTCCCTGTTACTGTCAGGGATGATCCTGCATTAATTGTAATGTTATTTACATCTCCTGCAATGCCTGTGCTTATAACAGGTTTATTGCCCACATTGGGAATAACAACTGAAGTATTACCGTTAGGTACCATTCCACATGACCAGTTAGCTGAATTATTCCAGTCGGTACCGGCTGAACCCGTCCATGTGAAAGAAGATACTATCTCCAGGGTACTTGTTGCTATGGCACCACTGCATCCTCCTGATGCTGCAATTGTATTTGTAACCGTATAAAGGCCCGGCGTGCTTGATGCCAGGTCAACTTCACCTGTTGAGGTACTGGCAAATACCAGTCCTGCCGTTGATGAAAAGACACCTGCAACACCACCTCCGCTGAATGTCGGCAAAGGGTTGGCTTCATTCGGACAATATGGTGTACCGGTATAGCTGAATGTGGCAACAGGTGCGGGATTAACTGTTAGTAAAGCTGAGTTGCTTGTGACGGGTGATGTACCGCAGGTACTCGTTATAAGGCACCTGTACTGCATCCCGTTTTTTGTCAATCCCGGGTTTGTCAACGTAAGTGAAGAAGTAGTTGCACCGCTATATATGCCTCCGTCAGTGATGTTTACACCGTTTTCCTGCCACTGATAAGTCTCATTATAACCTGTAGCAGATACAGTGAATGTAGCATTTCCTCCTTCGCAAACGGAGACAGGAGAAGGTTGTGTATTAATAGTTATTCCCGGGAATATAGTAAGTGTTGCACTCGTGGCGGAACTTTCACAGCCATTAACTGTTTGTGTAACATAATATGTATACGCACCTGCTGTTGTCTGGCCGGTTGCAAAAGGATTTCCGCTTCCTGCAAGAGTTGTGAGGGCTGCATCGCTGTACCATTTTAGATTACTGCCGGTTGCTTCAAGATCAACAATGTTTGAGATACAACACTGTTTATTTGCTGTAGCAGGGGCAGCAGGTAATGGTGTCACAATGATATTCCGTACTGCACTGGCTGAACATCCGGATGCATTTGTATATGTATATGTTATGGCATGTGTTCCAATACCGGCTGCACTCGCATTGAAGTTGGTACCACTGACTCCTGTGCCGCTGTATGTCCCCCCTGCAGGATAGCCCTGGTCAAGTGTAAAGGTAGTGGAGCAGATACCTATTGTTGTAAGAAGCGTTGCATCCACTTCAGTACCAAGGGAGATGAAGCTTGACGGATCATTCTGGTTATTATATTCTGTGAGTATCCAGTCAGCAGATTTTGGGCTCATTGAGAATCTTACTTCATCAATATAACCATTGAAATATTCTCCGTTATTATACCTTCCGATATTACCTTCCGAAGGTAGTGCAGTTTGAGGAGCAACTGTTGAATTGTTTTGTTCCGTACCATCAATATAAATACGGCTTGTTGTGCCGTCGTATGTATAAACATAATAATGCCATGTATTAATTGACGGATCAACACCACCATTTGCAAGGACAACGCCGCCCCATTTCCAGGCAACTGCATGACCACCTCTGAAACCGACCTGTATAGCAGACGAAGCTCCACTGTTCTGAAAAGAGACAAGGTTTCTGCTATCTCCCGGTGCCGACGAATAATAACCCCATACGCTTATGGTCTGGTTATTATTGTTTGGAACGAATCCGGTTGTGCCAACACGGACATATGAATCCGACCCGTTAAATCCTCTTCCTCCTGCAATTTTGCCGGTAACATCAGAAGTCGCATTTTCTGTTCCGTCATTTGAATAAGCAGTACCGTCGGTATAATCAGTTCCATTGAGATGCCATACTCCCTTGTAATTGCTTGTCCATACCGATTTTACCGATGGATCTGTCGATACTGACTGATTCCCGTAATACATCCTGATTGTAGTTGTAAGGGTATGGGATAATACAGGTATTCTGACCCAGGCTGTATAATTACCGGTAGCGGCATTATATGATTCGATCTGATGGTCAAGCTTATTACCATTCTCGTCGGTGAATATTATATCGTATCCATTCGCATTTAAAACATGACCACCGTTCGGCACCGTTCTTATATTAACATTTGTGAAGCTTATAAGTGCCGGGAAATCAGTAAGGTCGGCAGATCCTGAAGCCTGGTCCAGAGTAATATCCATGGAATAGTTGTAGCCAAATGTGACTACGGGGGTTGGATTTACGGTCAACAATACAGAATTACTTGTAACAGTTGATGTCCCGCATGTACTTGTTATAACGCACCTGTAATGTTTCCCGTTCATTGTCAGACCGGGATCTGTCAGTGTCAGTGAAGAAGTTGTTGCACCACTGTAGATACCGCCATCTGAAATATTTACACCATCTTCCTGCCACTGGTACGACATGTTGTAACCTGTTGCAGATATGGTAAAGGTTGCATCGCTATTTTCGCAGATAGTTACCGGTGATGGCTGTGTATTTATGGTTGTCCCTGTCACAATTGTAAGAGTAACATTTGTTGCAGGACTTTCACATCCATTAATGGCTTGAGTAACAGTATAGTTATATGTACCAGGGACTGTCTGTCCGGTTGAAAAAGGATTTGCTGTACTTACAAGAGAACCTCCGCTGTACCAGCGAACATTTTCTCCTGTAGCTTCAAGGTATGCTATCTGACCTGTGCAGTATTCCCTGTTGGAAGCAACAGGAGCAGATGGAGCATCAGTGATGATGAAGTTTTTTGTCACACTTACCGGTCCACATCCGTCATCGTATGTATAGATGATCGGATATGTTCCTGCAGAAGGCGGGGTAAATACATTTCCGGAGATATATGCATTGCCGGAGTAAGTTCCGCCTGCCGGATAGCCGAACGTAAGTGTAATGGGGCCGGAGCACAGACTCTCAGAAGGCAGATTGGTGGATGCTGTTTCAGTGGCATCAACTGTATAGAATGCAGATGGGGATGACTGGTTATTATATTCTGTCCTTAACCAGCCATCTGATCTTACCTCGTCGGATATTCTGAGTTCATCGAACATTCCCGCGAAATAGTAGCTCGACTGAAAAGGTTCTTTACCAACCGATAATGTATTGGATGCTGTACCCAGTGTTCCTGCCTTCTTGAAGGGACGTTCTGAAACACCATTAACAACTGTTTTTATTGAATCGAGAACGTCGGAACTTATTCCGGCAAGGTAATACCACTGGCCGGTGTTAAGGACAGTTCCGCCTGAAACGTCCCTGTTCAGGGATGCTACATTGGAGCTGTTTCTTATTTCGAATTCAACTTTATTGTTGGTATAAATGCCGAATTTATAACCACCGCTTGAATTATTCTGGTTACCTGCTATTTTCTGGTCACGGTTCCTGGAATTCATATAGACCCAGGCCGATATGGTTATATTACCATTAAAATTAATATTCGGATCATTCTGAACTTCAGCATACTGATTGGATCCATTCATCAGCATGGCATTATTAATTACACCTCCGGTATACGAAGGATTGTTGACCGGAGTTCCGGACTTGTTAAAAACAGTTGCATCGTTAAGGCTGCTGTTGTTCATATGCCAGACGCCTTTATAATGACTGTCCCAGACATCTGTTGTTGACGGATCTGAGGAAACCTGGGAATTGCCGTAAAGTATTTTTATAACTGTATTTGTTGAAGATGACAGTACCGGGATACGCACCCATGCGATAAGGTCACCGCTGCTGCCGTTGTAGTATTCTATCTGGTGATCCAGTTTACCATAGTTTTCATCGGTGAATATAATATCAAAGCCGTTAGTGTTTTCAATATCCCCGTCAGGAGTATTTTGAAGAAAAGTCTGGCCTGAAAGTTGAACAAGGAGCGGGAAGTTATACAGGTCATTTCCCCCTGCAACATAATTATGATCTATTGTTATGTTTCTTTCAAAAGTATATCCCATCGATGCAACAGCGCAATAGGATACAATTACAATGCCATCGGCCCCTGAACCGCCATTTCTGTTGGTATTGCTGTTTGTTACAGCTCCGCTGCCTCCGCCACCGTAGCTATACCCGTTATTACCGTCACTGCTTCCTCTTACCCCGTCACCTCCGTTACCGCCGTTGCTGTCAGTCCCTGCGCCGCCTGTTCTCCAACTTGCATCGCCGCCTGCGCCTGAGCTGCCTGCACCACCGCCACCACCGCCTGACCATGTAGATCCACCGTTGGCTCCATCACCTCCGGCATATACGACAGTTCCTGTAGAGTTGGAAACAGATCCGCCGGCACCACCCGAGGTGGAATTATTTGATGAACCTTTTCCTCCTTCAGCCACAACAAGATTGGAACCAAAATAAGAGTTCCCGCCATTGTTGTTGTAAGTTCCTCCGGTACCAACGACAACAGAATATGAAGAGCCGGGAGAAACGGAGATTACACTCATTGCATAGGCGCCTCCTCCTCCGCCACCACCACGTCTACCCTGGTTATTGGTTATTCTTGCACCTCCGCCGCCTGCACCCCAGCATTCAACAGTTATTGATGTGACGCCGGAAGGAACTATGAAAGTTCCGTTACCTGTAAATGTTTCATTCTGACTTTGTCCGGAGACTGTCAGAGAGAGAAATAAAAGTACGGGTAAAAATAATAATTTCCTGTTACTGCTATTGTATTTCAGGGCTGTTAGGGACGCCATAAATTAACTGCAGATTGTGGTTCTAAAATCAAGTAGCTCAACAAAAGTTGTGCTGTCAGGTAATGAAAAAATAATTGATAAGGGCTGATGGCCGCTTTGCCAGTGCAGCTCAGTATCAGTTTAGTGCTAATTCCGCCTCAGCATACCTCTCAGGTCTGACATCAGATGATGAAGAATAAATTACACGTAATGTACCAGATTTATAGTCAACTCCGGGAACACGCTTCAGATCGAAACCGAACTGACGGCTGGTATTGGGAGTATAGACCGCAACGCCGATAGCAGTACCGACCCTTGTAACTTTGCCCTCCGTGGAGATATAATCGACAGTCACGTCTCCATAAACAGACATATTTCCTTCACGGTTAAAAACAAAGCTGAACCTTGGAATGGAATCATTCACCATTTGTAGTTTCAGATTTGTAAGGTTAATCCTGGTGTTTGATTCACCAACCCTGATAATTATGGGAATAGTTATACCGAAAATAGGAGTCAGCCTTACGGATATTGAATTTTCCTCAGCTTTTTTGTCCTTTTCCCCAAGTGGTCTTGGTTTTGGTACCGATCTGAAATAGAAATGTGATCTGTATTCTCCCGGCTTGAGATCTCCTGTTCTTGTCAGCTGTACTTTTACTACCTGTGCTTCACCCGGTCCGAGTGTTACGGACCTGGGGAAGAACCTGATATATTTTTCAGCAAACTGCTGACCCGGATCTGGTTGTGTTATCATTTCGAAACTCCCGTCATCATTCATCCTTATGTTAACAATAGAAACAGAATAGGTGGCAGTGTCTTTCCCTGTATTGGCCAGGTTAAGGTCGAACGACCTTTTCGTACCTTCAAAAACAACTCTTCGGGGAGTTATAAGAAGGTCGCCCTGTGCCATCAGGTGGGTGGATGAAAGAAAAAGGATCCCGGTAAGGAATGTCTGAAAGGCAACATGTAATTTGAACCGGAACAGATGGAATAGTTTAAAATTAGAATGCATAATTGAGACGACCATTTTAAATATAGATTTTGTCAGCCTTCTAGTTAAATCCGAATGTGATAGTGTAAGTTCCCGTATACAGTCCGACCGGATTATCG
>Ga0102950_1000136_pt1 | contig 18299 bp, 13 predicted proteins | sample SalPon2A_B_D2_MG_FD_78505 | JGI IMG/M metagenome (GOLD analysis project Ga0102950, IMG submission 78505) | Soil microbial communities from South San Francisco under conditions of wetland restoration - Salt Pond MetaG R2A_B_D2_MG | ecosystem: Environmental > Terrestrial > Soil > Wetlands | place...
ACTTTATCCGCAACATTTTTTACACTGTACATATCATGTGTAACTACAACAGAAGTAACGCTTAATTTATGGCTGAGTTCTTTAATCAAACTATCAATAGAATCGGACATAATAGGATCTAAACCGGTTGTGGGTTCATCATAAAGTATATATTCGGGATTTGTGACTAAAGCTCTTGCTAAGCCGACACGTTTTTTCATTCCGCCCGAAAGTTCGGATGGTTTTAGTTTTTGAATATCAGGTAGATCAACCAGAGCCAGCTTTTCAGCAACTATTTTTTCAATCTTGGATTTCTCAAAGCCGTTGCCAGATTCAACAAGAGAAAGAGCAACATTTTCTTCTACTGTCATGGAATCAAATAATGCTGCTCCCTGAAATAAGAAACCGAATTTCTTTCTTAGTTCATATAAATTTTTTGTATTTAATTCGCTGACTATTTCATCTTCAACTTTCACCCAGCCTGCATCGGGGTAAAGCAGCCCTACAATATGTTTAATTAAAACACTTTTACCGCAGCCGCTTTTTCCAATAATGGCGATTGTTTCTCCCTTTTCGATTTTAAGGTTTACTCCGTTTAAAACGTTGTTGTCGCCAAACTTTTTATGAAGATTTGATATTTCGATCATTTAACAAGCAATAATAATCTAAATTTCTTTTTATAAAGATAAATAAAAATTTTCCAATTTTTTGATTAAACTTTTATAAATTTGGTAATTCTTAATCCTATTTATAATGCAGTACAGTTTTAGAACTTGCCTCTTTACCGGTGAGATTATCTTTTACAATAATAGTTACGATATAATTACCCGGCTGGTAAGTGCTCATGTCCATTTGAAAATACATTCTCGGATCTTTTTGCTGTGTCTGATATTTTGTCGTTACTATAACTTCTTCCTTCTTTTTACCTAATCCGACGATATTTAGCAGAGAGTTTACAGTCTTGCTAAGTGAAGAACTTTTATTTTCTTTTTCTAAAACTAACTTTTGTTCATAATTGTTAAATCCATTATCGTCTAATTTTAGGTTATATATTTCGTAATAAATAAATAAAGATTCATTATTTGTAAAAGTACTTGTCGGATTGGGGAGAAGTCCTATATTACCTCTATTAATGGTCGCAAACGAAGGATTATTTTTTCCAACCTTAGAAGCTAAAATTATATCACTCATGCCGAAATCGTAAGGCCTAAATTTTTTTGCTTTAAATTTAAAATGATTGGATGAAACACCATTATCAAATTTTCTAATTATTTCGAATGCAAGTGTACCTGTATCCGGGTAAACGGTCATCTTTAACGAATTAACCAGAAGAGTTGAGTCCGGTTCTACGATAACTTTATGTGAAACCGGTAATTGAACAATTTCTTTTTTCATTTGTACAATTGGATTGTAGAGTGAATCAAAAAAGAATAAGCCCCACTCATGTTTATAATTGTAAACATTTCCATTCTTTAATGAATCTATTGCCGCCAAACCATAATTTACATAAACATCGGTGTAGTTATAATTTTCATCTTTTAATTGAACTATATTATAAGGAACCGTAATATTTGGTCCGGCAAATTTAGGAGTATAATCCTCGAAGTAGTCTTTTCTTAAATATTCAATCAGCATTGGCGTATCATAGCCGAATTGAGAAATAAATCTGCTTCCGGCCATTGGCTCGCTGTAAACAAAATTTCCGTTCATAAATTGATCTGTAAATCCTAGAGTGAAATATTTATAATACCAAACATCGGTCTTCATAAAAATCTCGGTCCGTCCGCCGGCATTTATCGTTGGCCTATAGCGTACTTTTTTTAAAGGCATTCCGTATCTTATTATTGTTTCTCCACGATCAGTTTCCCATCCCGGAAGATTTTTATATTTAACTGTATACCTAAGATTTGCGTAAGCAACGCGGGAATAATGCTCAAGAAGTCTTTCATTGTATCCTGTCAGGTAAAGAGGATCATTTATTTTCCAAAATTGATTTATAAGCTCATGCAATTCTTCATCGGAATATTTTTTAAATACGTTTCCTAAAACCGGTTTAAGCAATTCTTTTACAGATTTAAAAGTGAAATCCACACGTTCAGAATCAGTCATTAGTTTTAATGCTTTTTGGTATTCCTTATACGAGCTGTCAATTTTGTTATTTTCATAATAAAGTAGTCCAAGGTATAAATGTGCGTCTTCATTATTCGGATTTATTTTTTCCAGTTTTTGTAAAAGAGGTATTCCTTTAGCAGGTTCTTCATTATCTTCATATAAAAAACTTAAGTTAAGATATGCTTCAGATAAAGTAGAATCGTACTTTATTGCTTTGATCAGATATTCTTTTGCATTATTAAAATCTTCCTGCGCAAATTTTTCGTAGCTTAATGATACAACATCGCTAGCCTTAAAATAAGAATCATGGTATTCGTCAAAATCTTTCTCTTTTATCTTCCCAATATTGAACAAAGCCTTAGCTTGGGTGCTGTCGATTTTAATTATTTTTTCATAAACATCATAAGCTAAACCATCGCTTATATGGTTTAATAATTCAGCCATAAGATACTTGTATTTAATATTCTTTGGCTCTTTTAAAATTGCTTCATTCAGGTAACGGCGCGCTTCCATTCTCTTATAAATACTATTTTGATTATAATAAATTTTAGCAAGTTCATATAAAGACTGCGGGTCCGAGTTTTCATATATAGATTTCTTAAAATATTTTTCTGCTGAAACTGAATCCTTTTTTTGCAAGGATTGAATTCCTAATCGATAATAGTTTGATTCGGCAGAATGTGAAGATTGTGCATGTAAGGTTAAAGGCAGAAAGAGAAGAAAAGTAGAAACATATTTAAATATAAGTTTCATCTAAATTTATATTTGTACTTCAGTGATGATAATTTACAAAAAAGAAATAAAAATGTAATGCAAATTAAGATGCTGTTTGTTTGTCCCTTTAATTATAAATGTACATAGGAAAGTTAAAATAAAAGCAGAATAAATATGATAAAGAATTTTTAGGAAAGCGGGTGTTTTGTTTCTGCACTTTGCTGTATAGGATGTGAAAACAATCCCCCGAAATTTTTGATTCTATTATGAAATGTGCCCAAACTTTTCTGGCATTCTCCGCAGAAATATACGTAGCGTAACCCTATGATGGATTCAAGCTTACAGACCCAAATAACAGATATGTCCTTTAGGCAAAAAGGGCAGTAAGCGGAAACATTTTCTTTTTCAATTATTTTATTCATCTGATCTTTTTTATACTTGTTTAGACTCAAAAATTGGAGTTTTGTTACTATAAATGAAAATTTTTTTTTATCAAAAACAACCGGTAATGGTAATGATTAGCAAGAATTAATAATTATTTAATTTGAAATTAGTTTTGCGGTTTATGGAAATAAATAATTTTTTTAACTAATGAGAAATAATAATTTCCCCGCTAGAACGCAACTTATTATTAAAGTACTCTGCATTGTAAATGAATAAAATAAAAGACTAAATGTAATAAAATACGAGATTCCCGGACTTAAAATTATGTCATCTGTTTTTTAAGAAAATTGTTATTTTTAACAAATCACAAGCCAAACAGGATGAAGCCGAAAAATTCAAATTTTTTGCCGACCATTTATGAATTCTTGTCCCGATAAATTGGCCTAAAAAAAATGCACCTACAAGTACTGGATAAGTTATAAAAGCAAAACCTAATCCTAAAATAAATCTCAACGCAATAACAATCGGTACTGGTACATGAATTGATAGAATCCATTGGAGAGAAAATTTCTTAACATTATCTCTCCAATAACCAAATGGTAAATTTAAGAGAAAAACTATAATTGCTGCTTCAAAAAGTCTCATAATATAAAGTTGATTTTCAAATTATTCATAAAATTAAAAGTATTGTTCATTCAAAATTAACAAAAAATTAAAAATGATCCTCATGTTTTATAAATGTATTGAAGTATATTTGCTAAGTTAAAAAAGGATTTTTAATGAAGATAAATAAGGTTTGTGTTTATTGTGCATCAAGCGATTATTCAGATTCGGTTTACCTTAATGCAGCCTATAAACTCGGAGAAATTCTTGCTGAGGAATCTATCACCGTAGTATACGGCGGCGGATCGGCGGGACTAATGGGTAAATTAGCTGACGGTGCTTTGTCAAAGAAGGGAAAAGTAATGGGAATTATACCCCAGTTTATGGTTGATCTCGAGTGGGGGCATAATGGTTTGACCGATCTTCAAATAGTTGAAGGGATGAATGAACGAAAAGAATTAATGAGAAATGACACTGATGCGGCAATAGCATTACCTGGCGGATCCGGTACTTTTGAGGAATTATTTGAAACTATTACCCAAAAACGACTTGGCGTTTATCTTAGCCCGATTATTCTGGTTAATATAAATGGATTTTTTAATCCGTGTATTGAATTGCTAAAAAAGGCAATTGAAGAAAAATTTATGGATGAACGAAATAGATTGATGTGGACAGTGGTTAATGAATCTTCGGAAGTAATTAGTGCAATTAATAATTCTCCCCAATGGAGCAGTGAAGCAAGAAATTTTGCAACTCTTAGAAAGACCGGAAATTAAAATATCTTCTTAATAAAATAAAAAAGCCATAAGAATGATCTTATGGCTTTCAAAATGATTCTGTATTTAACTTATTTACGTCGTTTCCTTACCTAACCATAAAAAATTTTATTTAATCATAATATCCAGAATCATTTCGATAATATTTTAATTAGTGAACTTGCCTGAATATTATTTATTAAGTTCAATTGTTAGACGGTTTAAAACGGCATCAGGTTGCATTGAAATTTGAAGGAATTTAAAAGTGTGATTTGGAAGACTAATATTTCAATTTTTTGAATAAATTCGTTTCCGACTAAAAATATCAGTTAAATACTCTCTGAATTTAGAATAGTTCTTTCATTTTTTATATCCCCGGTATTTAGTGTAGTAACAGGCTCAAATAATAAGACTTGTACTTCCTCTTCAGCGACGGGTTTATGCTCAATTCCTCTCGGAACAATAATAAGTTCGCCTTCATTTAATATAACAGATTTATTTCTAAACTCTATTTTTAATTTGCCTTTAATCACCATAAACATTTCATCTTCTTTATCATGTTTGTGCCAAATAAAATCACCTTTTAATTTAGCTAATTTAACATGCTGATTATTTAATTCACCAATTATTCTGGGGTTCCAATAATCTTTAAAAAGATTAAACTTTTCTGAAATATTTATCTTTTTTATTATCTCTCCCTTCATAAAATTATTATTAACTCCCTATAATTCGTCTGTGATAATTGATTTGGCCTAAGTGATAGTTTAAATGTGTTGTCAAATGAATTAAGAAAAATCCTGTTGTCATTTTTTGATTAAAGACATCTATGGGATAGGTAGTACTAAAATCTTCATCCTCCATAGATTTCAGAACCGTTATAATATTTTCGATAGAATCATCTATACTTTTTAACAATATTTTTTTTGGTACATTTTTATCATTGAATTCAGCGTTCCGGTTCCGCACATAACCGCTTTTTCCGATAACTCCGCAAATAAATTGATTCAAATTTCCAACAAGATGAAGACATAAATTGCCTCCGGAGTTTTTAATATTTTTATCAATTATCCATAATTTCGACTCATCGGAATATGAACTTATTTCAATCTTTAATTTATTTAAATCTCTTTCGAAGATTTCAATTAGAGTTTCTTTTAACATCTGAATTTACCCTTATAAATAATCGGCATGAACTTATGATTAATAACATTTATTGTCAATAAAGTAATTTAGTAATATTTAAATATGAAGGAATATCAATTCAGCTTTCTCGCAATTACAACAACTGCCTTTAAGCTTTCCAAAACTCCCGAGTTTTGATTTAAAGCTTCAAGGAATACAATATAAATTCCCATTCTAAGAGGATTTCCATGGTCATCCAAACCATTAAATATTATTGATCCTTTTGCTCCGCTTGGTTGATTATTAGCTAATGTTCGAACTAATCTTCCATGACTGTCAAATATTTTTATTCTTATTTGTGAAGTTGATTGGGTGAGATTGTAGTTAATGATCGTATTGTCTTCGTAGCCGTCATTATCAGGAGAAAAAGGATTAGGCGAAACGGAAATATTGGCTGCATTATTTACCAAAGCTGCAAAAATACTATTTTGTTTCCCAGGAGTAGCGCCTTTTTTATCTGCGGAACTATTCCAATTAGACGGATCACTAGAATTTAGTTTTGGATTTATTCTTTCCAGCGAAATATTTTGAGTAGACACAAAATTTTTATTATGCCATTTTGCGGAATAATAAATAGAGTCAATAACAGTTCCCGTAATATCTTTTAATAAAATTAAATCCTCTGAATTATTAAGATCAAGATCCTTAGAATTTAAAATTGTCTTATATGGAAAATCAAAAAGATTGTACTTCAAAATAACAGAAGAATCTGAGGCTAATAAAAAATAATCTCCTGTAGGAATAACAAAACTTGTTTCTGATAATTTTGATGAATGACCGGTTAAGTCCTCGGTTTTCCACCCGCCAATATTTATGGGAGAATTACTATTATTTAAAAATTCTATGAATTCATTGTTGTCAATTCCAGGATCGAACATTATTTCATTAATTATCAGATCGTTTCTTTTATACGGAGGAATATTTAAAATTGAATTTTCTTCTCCCGGAGTGCTTTTATTTAAACTTAAAGAAGTTACCCAATTTGTGCTGTCGTTTGTTAATTTATCAACTGAAAATCTTTCTAATGAATATCCATTTTTTCCTCCCCAGCTTGAGTTATAAAACAAACTATCTATAATACCGTTTCTAAAATCATAAATGATAATTCCGTCTTGTGTATTTCCTAAAGTTCCAAAACTTACGGTTTTTATTTTTGTTAAAGTTGACGGATTGTACTCTGAAAAAGAAGAATCCGAAGTAAGAATTAAAAATTCACTAGGTGCAATTTTTAAATCTTCATTCGTTATGTAGTTTTTAGTCGGCTTTGGTAAAATATCGCTTACGGACCAATTCTTAATATTTATTGAATCCGAAGTTGGATTAATTAACTCTATCCATTCAGGCATTCCGTTTTCAGGTGCATACATTACTTCATTTATAAGAAGCGATTTTGATGAATAACCTGGTTCAATATATTTCTCTAAATAATTATTGTAAGGGTTTTGATCTTCATTAAAAATAATTTCTGCTGCAGTTAAAATTTTTGAGCTTATATTTGGTAAAAAAGAAGATGATGATATTATTATTGAATCGCCGGGACTTAAACTTAAATTTGACTCATTACTAAGATTATAATCAACGGTATTATTTGAATCTGAATCGAATAAAAAGTTAACGCTGAAATTTTCCGCATTTGAAGTTCCTAAATTTTTAATTACAGCATTTATAAATACGTTTTCACCGTCGGTAGGAAATCGTGGATTAAATGAAATACCGGATAATGCAAGATCATATTTTTTTGAAGTGATGCTGTTTATTCTTCCGGGAGTGCTTTGTTCAATATCTTGAGAGGAACCCCAGTTTCCGGATAAAGTCGATTCAGTCTCAATTGATTTTCTTTCTAAGGAAAATCCATTTGTCCCGCCGATTTTATTGTTGTAAGTAAGTGAGTCAATCGTAACCCCTCGGTTATCTTTCAGAACTACCCCATCAAAATCATTATTAAGTACGGGCAGGTTTAATGCCGCTATTCCTGATGGAATTATTCTATGGTAATTTGTTATGCTAAGGTCTCTTGAGATTACTAGATAATTTTTGGAAGAAATATAAAAGTTTTGTTTAATTGATGCCGTAACCGGAGTTGTAACAATATCTGTTATCGACCAGTCTTTTAAATTAATGGAATCTTGAGAAGTATTAAAAATTTCAATCCATTCAGGTTCACCGCCTGAAGGAGAGTACATTATTTCATTGATTAATATCGTTTTTTCCGGATAACCCGGAGATATTGTTTTATAAATATAATTGTTGCTAGTATCTTCATCTTCATTAAATAACGCTTCAAGGAAAAAATTTTTTTTACCTGTCAAATTTGTAATTGCATATCCTAAATCAAATATTGAGGAATCATTTTGTGGTATAGATAAATTTTGAATTGAATTAACTAAAACATCTGGAAGAGAATCATTATTAGTATCTTCAAATAACTGCAATGCAAAGATTGAACCTAATAAACCGTTATTCTTTATTTTTGCCTTTATCTGGACATTATCGCCTACGACAGGATTTTTCGGCGTAAAAATTAAATCTGAAACTTCGATATCATAATTTTTTTGAGTAACGGAATTAATATAACCGGGAGTTGCGCCGGATTTGCTTTCAGATGTTTCCCAATTTGATGAATCAACAGAAGATTTATCAATACTTATTCTTTCCAAAGATCTTCCATCATTACCGCCCCAATTAGGTAAATAAAATAAACTGTCGACAAGAGTATTTAAGGAATCTTTTATAACAATTGCGTCTCCCGTATTATTTAATGATGGGAAACTTGAAACAATGACTTGGGATTTGACATTAAAAATTTCCTTTATGATTGAATCCTTACTAATTATAATATAAGAACGGGCAGGAATAAAAAAATCATTATTTGTAATTTTTGTTGAAGTATTATTATCCGATATTATCCAATCTTTTAAATCAATTTCTTTTTCAGTTCTATTGAATAGCTCTATCCATTCAGGCTGACCTGAATGAGGTGCGTACATAATTTCATTTATTACAACATCATTATAATTTGCCGGAGGAGGGTATACCCTAAATAAATAATTAATTTCATTATTAGAAAGATTTTCATCTTGAGGAAATATTATCTTCGCTATGATATGATAATTGCCCTTGTTTAGAGAAAGCATTTCCAAGTTTACTGAAATAGAATCATTCGGCTGCAGATTTGAAATAGTTTTTGTCTCAATAAGTTCACTTTCGGCCGCAACAGAATCATTATTTAAATCGTTATAAAACTCGACAGAAAATCCTTCAGCAGGATTTAATCCGTCATTCTTAATTGATACTAAAAAATTTATGCTATCACCTGATTTAGGAATAATTGGTGCTTTTGTAATAGAACTAAAGGTCAAATCAAAATTTAAAGGAGTAATTGAATTTCTAAATCCCGGTGTGCCGTTTAATGTTTTACTGTTTCCCCAATTGGAAGATGAATTATCATCATTCATCAAAATTTTTTCATCAGAAATACCTTTATCATTATCGGCAGAATAGAAGTACGTATCTAAAGTATCCTCGGATGGACTTAATAAATAGACATACCGGTCCGAAGTATTAGACATTCCAACTGATCCAAAAGCCGCATCTGAAATTTTTAGGATGACTGCAGAGGCCGGGATTAAATCTTTATAAATTCCATTTTGAATATCATAATCATTCTCAAATATTACTGCGAATGAATTTGGTGGTAAAATAGTTGTACCTTGACCTATAGTAATTACATCTGGATTCGATGTAGAATATTCAATTTTGTATTTATTTAAATCTATGCTGTCTGTGCTGCTTGTATTATAAATTTCTACAAATTCATTATTTCCTGTTTCAGGACTAAACATAATTTCGCTTAATACAAGCGGTGATTTTGATTGGGATAAAACTAATTCGTATGGAATTAGAAAGAACACTAACAAAAATTTCATCATGTATAAATAGTCCCCTTTATTTGATGATATGAACAAAGATATAAAAAATCTTCTTTTATGTAAATTATTTTAAAAATTTTACATAATTATATTTGCCTATTTTGAGATATATATTCGTATAAGAAATCCGGTAATATTTTTAAAATTTTTGCGCCTAACACTGTAGGAAGAGGAAATTGAATTATCCTATTTTCTTTTTGAATACCCTTTATAATAATTCTTACCGCTTTGTCCAAGTTAATAATGAAAGGCATATTAAAATTATTTTTATCTGTCATTGGAGTTTTAACAAAACCGGGTTTGACGGTTAAAACTTTTACACCGTACTTTTTAAGTTCTACTCTAATGCTTTCGAGAAATATACTTAAAGCAGCTTTACTTGCACAATAGGCCCCGGTTTTGGGGAATCCTCTTGATTCAGCTAAACTGGATATTCCGACAATCATCCCATTTTTATTTTTAATAAACCCGGGTATTAAAAATTCTAAAAAATTAATTGCTCCTAAAACATTGATATCAAATATTTCTTTTACATCTTCTGAATTTAAATTTTGAACTGAAGTATTCTTACCAATACCTGCATTTAAAATTGCAATATCTATGGTTCCAAAATAATTTAATGCTTCAATAATTGACGATTTAACTTTTTCTTTATTTGTAACATCACATTTTAAAGTTAATACATTGATATTAATTTTTTTTAGATCGGCGGCTAATTCATCAAGTAGATTTTTTCTTCGGGCAAGTAAAACTAAATTACTTCCTTCTTTTGCAAAAGCACTTGCTAGCCCATAACCTATGCCGCTGGATGCCCCTGTAATTAAAATGGTTTTTTGATTGAGGTTCATAAATACTATTTGGATTTGAAGATATAAATTTAAAAGATAATATACACAAATTAATTTATTTCTTCTTTACTTGTCGGTAAATGAATGCTTACCAAAGTCTGTTTGGAAGGAATGCTGTTTATCGAAAGCTTACCGTTATAAATTTCAATTAATTTTTTAACAATTGATAGCCCGAGCCCGGTTCCTTTTCTTTCAAATAATATTCTGTCGAATTGAATGAATTCTCCGATAAGTGAAATTTGCTCTTCCGTCATACCAAAACCGTGATCAGTAAAATGTAAAACAAAATCGTCGCCGGTAGAAATAGAGTTAATTAAAATTTTACTTCCTTTTTTAGAGAATTTTATTGAGTTGTCAATTACTTCACTTATCAATTTTTTAAAGTGTTCTCTGGAAATTTTTAGTGATGCCGAATTTATATTTACAACAATATCATCGTGCCTTTTAAAAGGTTTTGCTATATTAGTTGCAATTTCTTTTACTAATTTACTTGTTACCAATGTTAAATTATTTCGTAGTTCTTTAACGTGTCTATAATCTCTAAGAATAAAATCTAATCTTGTTGTATAAAGAATATTCTGAATTAATTCATTTAATCTCTTAGCAGAATCCTGCATGTTTAATGCAATTTCCAGAATTTCCTGTCTCGGCATTTGGTCATAGTCTTTAATTATAAGTTCATTAAAGCCCATAATAGAAGTTAAAGGCGTTAACAATTCGTGAGGGAGTGAATATGAAATACTTCTGCGCAGAGTTTCAATTCTCTTTTCCTGAAGTTCCATTTTCTGCAGTCTGATATTAATTGTATTCAGCAGATCTTGATGATTGTATGGTTTTATTAAGAAATCATCTGCACCAAGCTTCATACCTTCGCGTATATCAGAGTTATCGGATTTTGCTGTTAAAAAAATAAATGGAATTAATGCTGTTTTTGGATTTTCTTTTAACTGATTCATAACTTTATATCCATCCATACCAGGCATCATAATATCGCAGATTATTAAATCAGGCGAATCGGATAAAGCTATCTGAACGCCAAGAAGTCCGTTAGTTGATGTACTGACTTCAAAACCTTCTTCTTCCAGCCTTTGCTGCAGAACATAATTATTGGCCGGCATATCGTCAATTACCAATATTTTTTTTCTCAAAGACTGCATTTTTAATCTATTTCACTTTTGAAAACTTGTAACATTTTTTACAATTTTGAACTATATTGAGACAAAAATCAATTTGTATCAAATGTTAAAATATTTTTACTTTTGTTTGTAAAATGTCACTATCTAAAAATTTTCATGCTAAATGCTTATTTATGATAATTTTTTTTATTTATAAGCTATTTGCACTTTTGTATTAGAATACAAATTATTATCTTTTCATCAAAAATTATTCCAATGTATGTGAGTAATGTTATACCGGTAGAAGACGTTTTAATTCGAACTGAAATTGCAGAAAAGCATTTTGCATGCGATTTAGAGAAATGTAAAGGTGCCTGCTGTACTTTAGAGAGCGAATACGGAGCTCCTCTTTTAGAAGAAGAAGTTGAAAAAATTGATAAAATTATAGATATTATTTCCGAATATATACCTGAAAATCACAAAGCAGAAATAGAAAAGAACGGATTTTATGACGTGAAGGACGGAGAATTGATGACCAACAGTGTAAATAATAAAGCATGTGTCTTTGTTTATTATGAAAACGATATAGCAAAATGTGGAATAGAGCGTGCTTATTTTGATGGTAAAGTAGATTTTAGAAAACCAATTTCTTGTCATCTTTTTCCAATCCGGGTTTCAAAATTTGGAGGTGATGTATTGAGATACGAAAAATTCAGCGAATGTTCTCCTGCATTAGAGAGAGGAGAAAAGCAAAATATTAAGCTGGTTAATTTTTGTGAGGATTCACTTAAAAGATTATACGGCGATAAATGGTATTCAACATTAAAAGAAATTATTGGTAAACGAAATGCTAACACTTAGTCAAAAACTTTCACAGCAGCAAAAATTATCTCCTCAGCAGATTCAATATCAAAAACTGCTTCAACTAAATACGCTTGCTCTTGAACAAAGAATTAAAACAGAACTTGAACTTAATCCAATTTTAGAAGAAGTAATGGAAGAAAGCGTAGAATTAACTCAAGATTCTGATGAAAAAGATTCTTCTACAGATGGTGATGATGAGTTTGAAGATAATTCCAAGGATGAATTTGAATTAGAAGATTTTATGAATGATTCCGATATTGATTCGGATAAATTAAATCGAAGTAAGAATGATGAAGTTTATCAGCCGTTAACTCCTGCTAAAGAATCACTAAGCGAACATTTGAGAAATCAACTCAGCATGTTAAATCTCGACGATAATCATTATATGCTTGGAGAAGAAATAATCGGCAACTTAGATTCTGATGGTTATCTTAAAAATGGTCTTGAAGATATTTTAAGTGATTTAAATATGTTCGAACATACCGAAATAAGCTCTGAGGATGCAGAGTCACTTTTAAAGAAAATACAAACCTTTGATCCGATTGGAATTGCTTCAAGAAATCTGCAGGAATGTCTGCTTGTTCAATTAAGAAATTCTTCACACGATGCTTATTATAGTTTTTTAGCTGATGAGTTGTTGGAAAATCATTTTAACGATTTTACTCAGAAACGTTATGATATAATTAAACAGAAAATGAACCTGACAGATGAAGGTTTAAAAGCTGCTATTGATCTTATTCATAGCCTTAATCCTAAACCGGGCGAAGGTAATATTGAATCTGTTGAAATGAACCAGATTACCCCGGATTTTATAGTTGAAAAAGTTGATGACAATTTTGTAATTACTTTAAATGATAAAAGTGTTCCTTCCGTTACTTTAAGTAAAACTTATCTTGAGATGATTGATCAGAATAAGAAAACAAAAAAAACTTCACCGAGAGATAAAAACACTTATAAATTTTTACGAGAAAAGTTTGAATCGGCAAAATGGTTTATTGCATGCATTCAGCAGCGGCGTGAGACATTGATGAAAATAATGCAGGCTATTGTTGAAAAGCAATATGAATTTTTTGAAAAAGGTCCTAAACTGCTTAGGCCGATGATTTATAAAGACATCGCAGACGAAATCCATATGGATATTTCTACCATAAGCAGAGTAGTTAACGGAAAATATGTTCAGAGCCCAATGGGAATTCATGAATTAAAATATTTTTTCAGCGAAGGTTTAAGCACCGATTCCGGTGAAGAAGTTTCAAATAAACATATAAAGGAAAGACTTAAAGAAATTATTAACGGCGAGAATAAAAGTTCACCTTTTAGTGATGATAAGCTTGCTGAGATGTTAAATGATGAAGGAATTCATATTGCAAGGCGGACAGTTGCAAAGTATCGTGAGCAATTAAGAATTCCTATTGCCAGGCTGCGCAGAGAATTATGATTCATCATGCTGCCGATGTTATTACAATATTGCTTCTCTTCACATTTTTTGGACTGATTCATTCCTTTCTAGCATCTAATAAAGTTAAGAGAATATTAATTGACCGAGTAGGAAACTTAATAGCTTTCTATCGTTTATTTTATATTTTATTTTCAGTAGTAACATTTTATTTAATTTATATTTTGGCTCCCAATTCACATACAACTATTTATGATTTACCTTATCCATTTGATTTTGTAGTTTTAATACCTCAATTTTTAAGCATAGCAGGTTTTATCTGGACGCTAAAGTATTTTTATGTCCGTGAATTTTTAGGAATCAATCAGATTGTACGATGGTACAAAAAAAATTATAATGTTAACGATTTGGATGAAGAGCTGACATTAAGAATTGACGGTCCTTATAAAGTATGCCGCCATCCTTTGTACTTTTTTTCAATCGTATTTTTAATTTTCAGACCCGAAATGGATCTTTCGTACTTAACGTTTCTTATATGTATTTCTGTTTATTTTTATATCGGCTCTTTCTATGAGGAGAAAAAATTAATTGAAAAATTTGGGAGTAACTATATTAATTACAAAGAAGTTGTTCATAGAATTTTTCCATATAAATTTTTAAATCCATATAAACCGGAAATTGGTAATTAGGAGTTTTAGAATGAAGAAAATTTTCAGTATTGCATTCTTCTTAATATTATTTACTCCTTTTGTTTTTGCTCAAAAAGATTCAGTGCTGGCCAAAGTTGGAGATCAGGCTATTACAGCTGACAGATTTAAAGAACGATTTGAACTTACACCACAAGTTTTCCCGAGGATAGGGAACAGCTATTCTAAAAAACAGGATTTACTTTATTCAATTATTGCTGAAAAGTTGTGGGCTCAGAATGCAGAGAGACTCGGATTCGATACAACTAAAATAATGGAAATAACTTTTAAAGCTCTGGAGAATATGTTTGTCAGAGATGCGCTTTATAAAATTGAAGTTAGTAATAGAATTCATGTAACCAAACAGGAACTTGATGCGGGATTAATTAAGCATTTTACAAAATTAGAATTAAGATCAGTCAAGTCTGATGACTCAACGGAAATTTATTCTTATTACGATAAACTTAAAAAAGGAATCTCCTTTGATTCTCTTTTATCAATTAGTCATCAAAAATCAAAACCGGTGGAAATTAAATATGGAGAAATGATAAAACCAATTGAAGATTCACTTTATGATTTGAGTAAATATGAATATACCGCACCACTAAAATCTTCTACCGGCTGGTTTATTTTTCAACTTCTAAATAAAAAGCATTTGTCTTATGGATCAGAAGAAACTGAGACAGCTCTAAAAGATGTTAATAAAATAATTGAAGACAGACAGGCAGTCCGGTTAACGGAAAAGTTTTTAAAGCAGTTTTTAAGTGATAAAAAAGTTACGGCTAATACTGAATTATTCTGGAGTATTTCCAATAAAATTTCCCGGATATTAACTGAAAGGAAAAAAGAAGCACATATTCCTGATACATCAAGCGTTTATCTGAAAGATGATGATATTTTACAAATAGAGAGAGAATTAGGTCCTGATACTTTAAATATGAAATTTATTCACTTTAAAGAAAACCCTTTTACCATTCAGGATTTTCTTCGATACTTTATATTCCGGGGTTTCTTTTCGAATAAAGTTGATCCTCAAACCATCGCTGATAAGTTGAATGCAAGAGTCAAAGAAACAATTGAAGGAGAACTGCTTGCAAGAGAAGGTTATAGAAGAGGTTTGGAAAATCTTCCCAAAGTCAGAGACGATATAAATATGTGGAAGGATAATTATCTTGCTCAATTGTTTAAAGATAAAATGATTGATTCGATTCATACAGTAACCGATAGTGAAGTATATAATTATTATCAGGAATTAAAAAATAAAAAAGATCCAAATAAGCTTGAAGTTAATATTATAGAAATGTTGACGGACAGCCTTTCAGTCGCGAAAAGTGTTTTAAACCAGGTTAAACATGGAGCAGATTTTAGAAAACTTGCTATTATGCATACAAAAAGAAAATGGACAATTCCTAAGAAAGGGGAATTTGGTTATTTCCCGTCAACTATGTACGGTGATATAGGAAAGATTGCCGAAACTATGAAAGTTGGAGAGATTTATGGGCCTCTTAAAACACCTAATGGTTATTCGGTTTTTAAATTGATTGGTAAGAAAGATACTCAAAAACCTCTTGCTCAGTTTAGTGAGATGAAAGCGAAACTTAGAAAAGAATATCTTGGTGTTAAACGAAGTAAGTTTTTTATAAATTATACTGTTCGGCTTGCAAATAAATACGGAGTATCAATAAATCAAAATCTTTTATCATCTTTAAAAGTTAAAGATCTCAATATGTATGCATACAGATACATGGGATTCGGGGGCCAAATAACTGCCGTTCCGGAAACTCTTCATTTTGTTGAATGGTTTAAACCATGGAAAGAAGGTAAAAAAATTGTACCTTAGCATGCTAAATTATATACTTTATAATATTATTTGATTTATTTCAATTAAACAAATTGGAATTTTGTTGATATTATGAATAGCTATTAATCTGAATTTTAAAGAATAAGTTTATCATTAATAAGAGATTCTTTTATTAGAATATCGGAGTTTAAAATATGGAAATGAATATTCATGCTACAACTATTTTAGGAATTGTTCATAAAGGACAATCTGCAATTGGTGGTGACGGCCAGGTTACACTCGGAAATACTGTAATGAAACACAATGCAATGAAAATTAGAAAACTTGGAAATGGTAAAGTACTTTGCGGTTTTGCCGGAGCAGCCGCAGATGCTTTCACTTTAATGGAAAGATTTGAAGATAAACTCGAACAATACAGGGGAAATGTAAATCGTGCTGCCGTTGAGCTTGCTAAAGACTGGCGGACGGATAAATATCTTAGAAAGCTTGAAGCCATGCTTGCTGTTATTGCAGAAGGTCATGCTTTGGTAGTTTCCGGAAACGGGGATGTAATCGAGCCGGATGATCAAATTGTTGCAATTGGCTCCGGTGGAATGTATGCACTTTCGGCAGCAAAAATGTTAAAAAAATACAGTGACTTAAGTGCAAAAGAAATTGTTGAAGAGGCTTTAAAAACAGCTTCTGAAATATGTATTTATACAAACGATAAAATTAATGTTGAAGTAATTTAAAATAAAAAAATGAAACTGAAAATGAAGAATAAATCAATGAAGACTTTAACTCCTACTCAAATAGTAACTGAATTAGATAAATATATTATCGGGCAAAACGAAGCTAAAAGAGCCGTGGCTATTGCATTAAGAAATAGGTGGAGACGACGACAGGTAACTAATGAGCTTAAAGAAGAAATTTTACCGAACAATATAATTTTAATAGGACCTACCGGAGTAGGTAAAACTGAAATTGCACGAAGATTGGCTAAACTGGCTGAAGCACCTTTTATTAAAGTAGAAGCTTCTAAATTTACGGAAGTTGGTTACGTAGGCCGTGATGTTGAATCGATGATTCGGGATTTAGCAGATTATGCGGTGAACATGGTAAAATCTGAAAAAACAGAAGAAGTACAAGCTAGAGCAGAAGAACTTGCAGATGAAAAAATTCTGGATCTTCTTATTCCTCCGGTTAAAAAACCTCAGCATAATAACGAAGAAACTGAAGGAGAAGTCAATAGCGAGGAGTATCAGAACCAGAAAACCCGCGAGTGGATGAAGCAGAAATTAAAAAACGGTGAACTAAATGATAAAATGATTGAGTTTGATACTAACACACAAAATAATGTAGGCATGCAGGTGCTTGGTCCGTTCGGTATGGATGATCTGGGAATTAATTTCCAGGAAATTATGGGCAACCTTATGCCGAAAAAAAAGAAGAAAAGAAAAACTACTATTGCGGATGCCAAGCAGGTTATTGCTCAGGAAGAAGCGCAAAAGTTAATTGATATGGATGCCGTACAAAAAGAAGCGATTGAAAGAGTACAGGATTCCGGAATTGTATTTGTGGATGAAATTGATAAAGTAGCAGGCGGCGGGAAAGGGCAAGGTCCCGATGTATCTAGAGAAGGTGTACAAAGAGATCTTTTACCAATTGTTGAAGGTTCAAATGTTAACACAAAATACGGAGTAGTTAAAACTGATCACATATTGTTTATTGCATCCGGAGCTTTTCATGTTTCTAAACCTTCCGACTTAATTCCTGAATTGCAGGGCCGTTTCCCGATTAGAGTTGAATTAAAAAGTCTTACCCAGGAAGATTTTGTTAAAATTTTGACTAAACCACAAAACGCTTTGCTTAAACAATATAATGCGCTTCTAGAAACTGAAGGAGTCAGCTTGGAATTTGCTCCTGATGCTATTAAGGAAATTGCACGTATA
>Ga0102950_1000139_pt1 | contig 18088 bp, 13 predicted proteins | sample SalPon2A_B_D2_MG_FD_78505 | JGI IMG/M metagenome (GOLD analysis project Ga0102950, IMG submission 78505) | Soil microbial communities from South San Francisco under conditions of wetland restoration - Salt Pond MetaG R2A_B_D2_MG | ecosystem: Environmental > Terrestrial > Soil > Wetlands | place...
CATGAACGTATAGTTCATTCAAGACGGCCAAAACGGTCTTTTGGCTTCATCGGAAGACGAGTGGGTTGAAAAATTAAGACTTCTGCTCAACTCTGAAGAACTCCGCCGGCGATTGGGAAAAGCTGGCCGCAAAACCGTAGAGGCCTGGTATTCAGCTGAGGTCCAGGCCCCGCGTGTTTACAATATTTTCTCTTCTGTCGCAAATTCGGCACTTCCTATTTCTAAATCCTTCGCCAAAGTATGAAGATTGCGCGTGCGATTGCCCGGCTCAACATTGGCGGGCCGGCCATTCAGGCAGTTTTGTTGACCCGTGAACTGGCCGACGCCGGCCACAGCACCAGCCTGCTGGTGGGCACCGTGCCGGAGTCGGAAGGCAGCATGGAATACCTTGCCGACGGAATGGGCGTCAGCCTGGTTCGCATCCCGGGGCTGTCGCGCGAGGTTTCGCCCATGGCAGATCTCAGAGCGTTGTGGGACCTTTACCGGTGGCTGCGGCGCGAACGGCCGGACATTCTGCACACTCACACGGCCAAGGCCGGTGCTCTGGGAAGACTGGCCGCCTTCGCCGCGCGCACTCCCTGCGTGCACACCTACCACGGGAACGTTTTTGAAGGCTATTTCTCACGCAAGAAAACGGCTCTTTACCTGATGATCGAACGCCTGCTGGCACGAGGTACCCGGCGCATCATCGCCATCAGTCCCCGGCAGCAATTCGATCTGACGAACCGCTTCCGCGTTGCCCCGGCGGCGCGGGTTTCCACCGTGCGGCTGGGCTTTGACCTCAATGGCTTTCTGGAAGTTGCGGAAAAGCGTTTCACGGAAAATGACGGCCATCCCGGGCTTGTGGTTGGCTGGGTGGGCCGGCTCACAGCGGTGAAAGATCCCGTGATGGTTCCGCAAATCGCGGCGTTGTGCACCGGGGTGGAGGCAGTCTCCTCGTTCGTCATGGTGGGCGGCGGCGAACTCCAGGCTGAGGTTGAGGCTGAGAAGCTTCGCCTGAATCTGAACGGGACGCTACGCCTGATGGGCTGGCTGCGGGACATGCCTTCCACTTACGAGCAGATTGACGTTCTGCTGCTGACTTCAAGAAATGAAGGGACCCCGGTGGCGGCCATTGAAGCGATGGCTGCGGGTTGCGCGGTGGTGCTTCCGGATGTAGGCGGCGTCTCCGACCTCATGTCAGGCAGTCCCGAACCCCGCGACGGATATTCCATTTATGACAACGGGATTCTCGTCGCCCGCCGCACTCCTGAGACTTTTGCCGACGCACTGAAGTGGCTGGCCTCTGACCCGCAACGCCGCCTGCAGATGGGCCGCTCGGCAAGCGCCTTTGCGCAGCAGAACTACTCCAAAGAGCGATTGGTGCACGAGATTGAGAAAGTGTACGCGTCTGTGCTCGACGGAATAAACGCAGGGAAAAACAAGAACTAAAGGAGAATACCTATGAAAGTTTTGATCACTGGCGGAGCCGGCTTCATCGGGTCACACCTGGCGGAGCGCTATCTCAACCAGGAAGATGATGTTTTTGTGATTGACGACCTTTCAACCGGGTCGATTGACAACATCCGGCACCTGAAGGCGCACAAGCGATTCGAATATGTTCTCGACAGCGTTGAGAACCGGCAGTTAACAGCGGAACTGGTGGACGAGTGTGACGTGATCTTCCACCTGGCTGCTGCCGTCGGCGTACGATTGATTGTGGAGAGCCCCGTCCGCACCATCGAAACCAACGTCCGCGCCACCGAGCTGGTGCTGGAGCTGGCGGCGAAAAAGAAGAAACGGGTCCTGATTACATCCACCTCCGAAGTTTATGGGAAACGGACTCAGATGCCCTTCCGCGAAGATGACGACCTGCTGATGGGACCGTCCAGCAAAGGGCGGTGGAGTTACGCCTGCTCCAAGGCGCTGGACGAATTCCTGGCACTGGCGTACTGGAAAGAGAAACGTGTGCCCACCACCGTGGTCCGCCTATTCAATACGGTTGGCCCCCGCCAGACCGGGCGCTATGGAATGGTGGTTCCGAATTTCGTCCGGCAGGCCCTGCTGAGCGAAGACATCACGATCTATGGCGATGGGACTCAGCGCCGCTGTTTTCTTCACGTGTCGGACGCCGTGGATGCACTGATGGCGCTGATGCCGCAGACCAGCGCTGTGGGTGAAGTTTACAACATTGGCAGTCCGGAAGAGATCAGCATCCGTGAACTCGCTGAAAAGGTGAAAGCGATGACGGATTCACCGTCGAAAATTGTTTACATCCCTTACAGCGAAGCTTACGAGGAAGGATTTGAAGACATGCTCCGGCGTGTTCCCGATGTCTCCAAACTCCATGCCCTCACCGGCTTTGAGCCACAACATGCCCTTAAAGATATCCTGCAGGACGTTATCGCCTATGCACGACGTCAGATCGCACAGGAGGACAAGGTGCTTGTGACAGCGGGCCGGCGCAGCGCTGTGCCCAGCCATGAAGCAGGCTTGCCGGCGACGGGGTTGGCGTGAGGCAAAACATGACGCTCAATCTGATAACCGGCGGTGCGGGTTTCATTGGCAGCAATCTGGCCCGTGAACTCCGTGCGCGCGGCGAAAAAGTGCGCATCCTGGACAACTTCTCCACCGGCCATCGGCGCAACCTGGAAGGGCTTGACGGCGCGGAGATCATGGAAGGAGACATCCTCAATCCCGAAACGTGCGCGCAGGCCTGCAAGGGAGTTGAGTATGTGTTCCATCAGGCCGCGATACCTTCGGTTCCCCGCTCCATCCGCGACCCTGTGGGTTCGCATCATGCCTGCGCTACGGGGACCGTGAACGTGTTACAGGCGGCGCATGAAGCTGGTGTCCGGCGCGTGGTCTATGCCGGCTCATCTTCAGTTTACGGCGACGCACCCACCCTGCCGAAAGAAGAGAGCATGCGGCCCGAACCGCGCTCTCCCTACGCTGTGGCCAAGCTGGCGGGAGAACACTACTGCAGGGTGTTCTTCCTGACGCACGGACTTGAAACCGTAACGCTCCGGTACTTCAACATCTTCGGGCCCTACCAGGACCCGGGCTCACCCTACTCCGGTGTTCTCTCCATTTTCATCACCTCCCTGCTTCGCGGCGAGGCGTGCACCATTTACGGGGATGGAGAAACCTCGCGCGACTTTACCTACATTGATAACGTTGTTGAGGCCAACCTGCTGGCCCGTGAAGCGCCGGATGCGCCCGGCAATGTTTACAACGTGGGGTGCGGGCGCCGGGTCACCCTGAACTGGGTCTATGAATTCCTGGCGGGCGAACTGGGTGTGAAACTTCCGCCAAAGTACGAATCGGAGCGGCCCGGCGATGTGAAGCATTCACTCGCAGACATCACTGCAGCCCGGAGCGACCTGGGATATAACCCCGTCGTTGACGTAGAAACTGGATTGCGAAAAACCATCGAGTGGTACAAGCAGAAACATCGGAAGCAGGCAGCTTCCACAGGGTCCCGCGCGTAGTCTGGTGCGAACGGTGACCCGGCGCGCGGGCGTGGTGGCGATGCCGCGGTCCGACTGCTGGAACTGCGAGCCCACCACGCTGCTCGGCGGCGTTGGAACCTTCTTGACGTTTGCCGCCGGATTGAGGATCTGGAACGACGATCCTTTTTATTTCGCTGGCGTACTTTTCCCTAAGCTAGCTCAAGGAGACGGCAATGCAGGAGAGTGAAATGAAGGCAACCCGAGTGAAAAAAATCGCCTGGGGCGGACCCGCCACTGCAAAAAGGCCGCCAGTTCGCCCTCGCTCCCAACTTAGCAGGTTCCGGATTTTCCTCGGCACTCACCGATTTCGCGGTGCGAATCGTGTCAATCGGGTTTTGGGTGGGCGCGGTCTTCCACGGGACCCCGTCGCTTGCAGTGTTCTGGGCAACCGATGGCTGATTGTAGATCCAAGCCAGGATGTGTACCAGCGGCACTTGTTTTTGAGCGGTGAGTACGAACCGGGGACGCTGAATTTGATGAGAGAGGTTCTGCGGCCCGGCGACGTTTTCGTTGATGCCGGGGCTAACCTGGGGTTGATGACAATACACGCCGCGGCGCTGGTCGGGAACGAGGGGGCCGTGGTTGCGTTCGAGCCTTCGCCCCAGATTTGCCAGATTCTGCGCCAGAATGTCTCCCTGAATGCTTGCACTAACGTTGAGGTGCATGAGGTCGCTCTCGGCGAGAGAAGCGGTAACGCGACATTCTACGCCCGCCCGGAAATAAACAGCGCCTCGGGCACGCTTATTGCTTCGCCGGACTCACAGGCCCAAACGCAGGTGCCTGTTCGAACACTGACAGAGAGCCTCGATGCTCGCCACCGCAATCGGTTGCGCCTTATAAAGATCGATGTGGAGGGCTACGAACTTCCAGTGCTTCGCGGTTCACGCGGGTTGCTGACGGAAAGCCCTCAGCCCATACTTTGCGTCGAGTTCGGTGAGGATAGCCAGGAGAACAGCCAACAGGCCGCCCACGTGGAGTTTATGAAAGCTATCGGCGGCTACGAGCCCTTCGTTTTCGCCGGGAGCAAATTTTCGAAGTGCGCCCTTAGCCCATGGTCCGAAAGTATCCGTCTGCGGGCGTTTGATAACATCGTTTACATACCACGGGTGGCCATCCCCACTTTACCGGAGACGCTCTTCGTACCACAGTAACAACCGGAGTTGCCCGACATCCCGCCCTGCTATCCGGGTTGACGCCCCTTGCAGGAGGCAGACTCGACACCATTATGGTTTCAGCCGCCTTGGAGCGAGTTGTCCGGCCGGAGTTTCCCCCTATCGATTAGCTGGCAATGGTGGTTGTGGATAAATCAAGGCCAGTCCGCTGGAAGACAGTGAACGACTTTTCCCGGTGCTCAAAATGATAGTCGAAGCAATTCCCTTCATTGTTATAGCCGTATCCATGGCTTTAACCGTCCTGGTGCGAACGGTGACCCGGCGTGCGGGCGTGGTGGCAATGCCGCGCTCTGACCGCTGGAACCGCAAGCCCACCGCGCTGCTCGGTGGGGTTGGAATCTTTGTGGCGTTTGCCGCCGGCCTGCTGATTTTGCACCCGCAAGTCTACGGGCTGTGGCCGCTGATGGCTGCTGCGACGTTTCTCTTCTCCGTCGGTCTGGTGGATGACCTTTTCACCTTGCGCCCTTACGCCAAACTGGTGATGCAGGTGGCGGCAGCCTCTGTGCTTCCCATGGTGGGGCTGGTACTGCCTTGGACGCCATCCCAATTCATCAATGACATCATCACAGTGTTCTGGATGGTGGGCATTACCAACGCGGTCAACCTGCTGGACAACATGGACGGTCTGGCCGGCGGAGTGACGGCACTGGCATGCGTCTTTCAGGCGTTGTATTTCCTTGTGAACAACCAGGTGGCCGCAGCTTTGGTCGTGCTTCTGCTGGCATCAGCCGTTGTCGGCTTTCTGGCCTTTAACTTTCATCCCGCCTCCATTTTTATGGGTGACTGCGGATCGCTCTTCCTCGGATTCATGCTGGGCGGAATGGCGTTGCTGAACAACTGGGGCCGTTCACGCGGATTGGTGGCGGTCCTGATGACGCCCGTCCTGATTATGCTGGTGCCTATCGTTGACACTTCAGTGGTTACGGTGACACGCATCCTTCGTGGCCGGCCTGTTTCCCAGGGCGGAAAGGACCACGTATCGCACCGGCTTGTTGCGATTGGCCTTTCCGAGCGGCGCGCGGTTCTAATGCTCTACGGCCTGACGGCCGTCTCAGGCTGGATCGCTTTCGAACTCCGCTTCCTGCACGAGGAAACGCTTTACTTTGTTGTTCCCTGCTTCGCACTGGTGGTGCTCTTTTTCGCCCTTCACATGGGAATGATCCGCGTCTATGAAGCGGGTGAGAAACCGCAGGGCAACCTTCTCTCTTCGCTGGTAAGGTTTTCCTACAAGCGGCGCATCGCAGAGGTTCTTTTTGACCTGGTGCTGATGATGCTGGCTTACTATGGCGCATTCCTTCTTCGCTTTGGGGGAGCCATTCCCACGGAACAGTTGCGCTTCTTCGAACGGTTTGCGCCTCTGGTGCTGGGTATTGAAACCGTGATGTTTCTTGCCGGGGGCCTCTACCGCGGGCTGTGGCGCTACGTGGGAATTGAGGACGTCATCGTCATCGTCCGCTGCGTGTTGATGGCGGGGATGGGCTCGGCGGCAGCGGTTCTTTTAACCCAGGTCCACCCGCGGCTTTCGATTGCTCTGTTGATCTTGAACGCAATCCTGCTTCTGCTGCTGGTGGCCGGCAGCCGTGTTTCGCTGCGGGTTTTGGCGGCCTGGCTCCATGGCCACGCTGCCAAAGACATTAAGGCAACTCCTGTACTGATTTATGGCGCGGGCGCACGCGGGGATTTGCTGGTACGGGAGATGCTTGGCCAGGGGAAGTATATTCCACTGGGTTTCCTTGACGATGATCTCAGCAAAGCCGGCCGGCGCTTGCACGGCATTTCGATTTACAGCCCCAGCGAGTTGTGGCGGGTCACCCGCAAACACACGATCAACGAGGTTGTGATCTCGAGCGCCAGCATTCCGGAGGAGAAGGCCAAAGCTCTGGGGATTACCGTCCGGAGGGCTTGAGGTTCCGCGGATGCGAAGGACTGGCGGGATGGCGGGAATCCCGTTGGGCTTGGGCGCATGCTGTGCGTGAATTTCTGTCTCTTTAAATAAGGACCCGTAGTTTACTGACTCATTTTATTCCGCTCTAACAGCTTATTGAAAAAGGCTGTGGCGGCGAGTTTATCTCGCCATAGCTCCGATGTTTCTAATCCACAGATGGCGGCATAAAGTCCCCTCTAAACGTTCTTCAACAACCTGCTACAAGAGATTACTGCGCAATCATCAAGGGAGAAAACCATGAGTACAACTCAATCTGCATTTCGTAGTGAAGTGAGCCTGGCCGCCCAATTGCTTTCCCGCATTCAGAGCAGGCAAGCGAAGGTGGGAGTGATCGGGCTCGGTTACGTGGGGTTACCGCTCAGTCTGCTGTTCGCCGGAAGCGGTTTTGACACAACCGGATTTGATGTTGATCCAAAGAAGGTGGACAGCCTCGGACGAGGCGAGAGCTACATCAAGCACATCAGTCCGGAAGCGATCCAAAAGGTGTCCGGCCAAAAGTCGTTCCGGGCCACGAGCGACTTCTCAGGGCTTGGAGAAATGGATGCCATCATCATCTGCGTTCCCACTCCGCTGGACGAATACCGGCAGCCGGACCTCTCCTACGTGCGCTCGACGGCAAAGGCCGTAGCGGCGGAGTTGCGTGCCGGCCAGTTGATTGTCCTGGAAAGCACAACCTATCCGGGAACCACTGAAGAAGAAGTGTTGCCCATCCTGGAAGAGTCAGGGCTGCATTGCCCGGCAGTTCCCTACTCCACGAATAACCTGGCGGTGGATGCTGAGGCGGCGCCTTCGCCGGATTTCTTTCTGGCATTTTCCCCCGAGCGCGAGGACCCGGGAAATCCAAAATTTACTACAGCCCGCATTCCGAAGGTTGTGGGAGCGGTGAACGCTCAAAGTGCCGTGACAGCCCAGGCCCTCTACGAGAGTGCGTTTGAGCGAACTGAGCTGGTCAGCAGCTCGCGGGCGGCGGAGATGACCAAACTGCTTGAGAACATCTACCGCTGCGTGAACATCGCAATGGTGAATGAAATGAAGCTGCTGTGCGAGCGCATGGGCATCGACATCTGGGAAGTGATCAAGGCAGCCAGCAGCAAACCCTTCGGGTTCCATCCCTTTTATCCCGGGCCGGGACTGGGCGGCCACTGTATCCCGATCGATCCGTTTTATCTCACGTGGAAGGCGCGGGAATACGAGTTCCCCACCCGCTTCATAGAACTCGCCGGGGAGATCAATTCCTCGATGCCATTCCATGTGGTGAAAGGTGTCGCTGAGGCACTGGACCGGCGCCGCAAGACGCTCTTTGGCTCCAGGGTGCTGGTCCTGGGCGTGGCTTATAAGAAGGATGTGGACGACGTGCGGGAATCTCCAGCACTGAGGATTATGGAACTCCTCCAGGAACATGGAGCGTCGGTTGACTACCATGACCCGCACGTTCCACGGCTCGGCAAAATGCGAAAATACGAATTTGGCCTCGAATCTGTCGCATTGACGGCGGAAACATTGCGGCAGTACGACTGCGTGTTGATTGCAACCGACCACACGGCCTGTGACTACGATCTGGTTGTCAAAGAGAGTTCGCTGGTGGCCGACACTCGAAACGCAACATCCCAAATCACTCACAACCGCGAAAAAATTGTGCGCCTGTAGAATTTTCTTATCAGGACGATTCTCCGGCAATACGTGAAGGAATCCGCAGCCCCCCCGATGCCGGAAGCGATTGTGAACAAACAGGCCCGTCATATAGCCACATACTCAAGGGTTGCCGCCTTCGCGGCTTTGGCCCTGATACTGACTTGCGGAACGCCCGGAGTTGCCAGGCCTGTACAGCCGGTCAATGCCAAGCAGGTCCCGCTGTTCCAGCTTCGCGCTAGAGTCACCAAAGCCGGAGGCGCCAGGCCCACCACACAACTTTTTACTTACAGATGGCAAAAGCAATCGGTTAAAGTTCGCGGCAAGGGATGGAGCCCCTGGCTTGACTTCAGCTCCGCGGATGCACAAGCCGCCCTACGGGTTTATTCGAACCGGGTACGCCGCCATTTCCCGATCATGCTAATGCTTCAAGTCACCCCGGCAGTAGACCCAACGTCTATCAGCGTTCAAGTCCGTTTTTCGGGAGCCTCGCAGACTATCGACCTTCATGGCAACCTGTTTGGTCCCCGTCTCGGCATCATGGTGTGGCGCGACAAGAGCGGCGGTGCGCCGCGCATTGCGACGATGGCAGGCTACGACAAAAGTTACTGGCATGAATTCGATACTGCCGCGCTCCGCCCTTCACAGAGGCCCAAACGCTTTCTTATTGTGGATCGTTTTATCGGCGGCGATAACGACTACGCCGACTGGGAACAAGGCATTTCACATCTGGCTGAGACCGGGATCACCGCATTGAATGTTCCACCTTCACCTCCACTGCGCAGCATGCTTCGAAAAGCTGGTTTACGGCGAATCGCCCTTGCGGGCGGCATCGCCGGGGGCCCTTTAGGTCTTAAGAGCGATCGCGCTAAAGTCGAGAAGTGGAGCTCCGGGTTTGCGGAGAGATATCAGAAAGCCGGCTACAAGCCCGGCGATTTCTCTCTCTTCGGATTGGCTGACGAGCCGGGCTGGTATTATCCGTCCGTCCTTGAGGTTGCGGACGGCGACCCGGAATTGCTCGAAACCTTCAGGCACTATCTGGCGGAACAACATCTGACTCCGGCCATGTTGGGTGCAGCCCACTGGGAGCAAATCCATCCAATCGGGCACGGCAAGGTGTCTGCAGGAACACCTGTAGCAACTCGCCGTTTGTTTTACTGGACCTGCCGGTTCTTTTCCTGGTATGCGGCGAAGCACATGAGGGAAGGTACCATTCAGTTGCATCAAGCTTTCACCCCGGAGCTGAAAACCTTCAGCAATTGGAATAACTTTGCCGGGCAATTCTACTTCGAGGGATTTCGGGCCAAGAATCCCAGCCCGAGTAGTCCCGATGCAGCCATGGGCGCACCCGACTGGTTCGAGGTTGGTCGAATGCATGCAACCGATCTCCTGTGGACTGAAGACTGGTTTGGCAACAACCGGGCATACCAATGGTCGTTCTACGCGGCCAAGCTTCGTTCCATTGCATACAAGAACGGGCTGGAGTTCGGTGGCTATGTGATCCCTCGGACCGCAGGCGAGCCGATGGATGGCATGGTCCAGAAGGTCTTGTCGCTGGTGGGCAGCGGCGCCAAGGCCGTCTTTTATTACAATTTTGGCCCGGACTACAACTTTCCCGGCAACTGCTATTCGGAAGTGCCGGGCATGCCTGCACAGCTTGCCCGCGCAGATGGCATGATTGCGAAAGCTGAAGACGTGATGTGGCCCGGGCGCGTTCCACAGGCCCAGGTGGCGATCCTCCAGCCCCGCAGCGCGGAGGTTTGGGATGGGCTCCACATACCTCGAATGTCTGCCGTTGTTGGCGCCACGAACACCAATCCGAACGGCGCCACTCTTGATTATATGGCTGAGATCTTTGATGAATATCTCGCCCTCGAGATGAGCGATGTTCCGGCCGATTTTGTCAGCGAGGACGGGCTTGCCGACGGCACTCTGAATCATTACAAAGTGCTCTACATCACGGAACCCGACATACCGGTTAAAGGGCAACGCGCCATAGCGCAATGGGTAAAGAATGGGGGAACCCTGGCCATGGTGCCTGGCGCAGCGCAGGGTGACCGCTACGACGAGCCGGTGACCATTCTGACTTCGCTTTCCGGGGGTCCCTGGCGGTCTCGAGCCTACGTGCCGAATGTGCTGAAACTCAAACAGACGGAAACCATCGGGACCGTTCCGGTTTTTGGCGGCCCTCCGGCCCCGGCGGCTATTGGCAAGGCAGTCTCATTCTTCAGTGATAAGATCCCCGCCATTCAGCAGGATCATGTTGGCAAGGGAAATGTCATATACTACACCTACTTTCCGGGGCTCTCCTTTGCGCATTTTGCCTTAAACGCCAGATTGGAGCTGCAACAGGGCACGGAAGCCGATGCCCTTCGCCGCCAGGTGCTGGCGCCAGTACGAACGGCCGATGTCATGTCCCCGGTCCAGGTGAACACAGCTTACGTTGAAACACCTGTTCTGGAGTCATCCGCCGGAGCAGCCATCACGTTTCTCAACTGGACGGGGCACGATTTGCCGTCGGTGCGGGTGACATTTCACGCCCCTTTCCGAATTGCCCGGGCTGAGAGCGTAACGAAAGGGCGGATTCAGTTCCGCCAGCAGGGTGACCGTGTGACATTTTCGCTTCCCCTGGGTGCAGCGGACGTTGTGGAACTTAAGCCCTAAATGAATAAGGAGTTTTTCGATGAGTGGAAAAGAGACGAATCTTCCAGTGAATAACAACCCAAGGCACCCCATTAGAATCGGAGTCATCGGGCTGGGGCACGTAGGCCTGCCGACGGCTCTGGGCTTTGCTCACTTTGGGTGGGAAGTGGTCGGGGCAGACTCTAACTCCGAAAAGGTACGCTCGATCCGCGGTGGGCAGGTGCCTTTCTATGAACCGGGCGTTGAGGAGCTTCTTCATCAGGAACTGGAAGGCGGAAAATTCAGCGTGACCGAGGACGTTGCAGAAGCGATTCGGTCAGCTACCGTCTTGTTTCTTTGCGTGGGCACCCCGCAGGGAGATGACGGCCGCGCTGACCTGCGGGACGTCGAATCCCTGGCGAGGTTGATTGCCAGGAACCTGAACGGATACAAACTGATCGTCGAAAAAAGCACGGTTCCGGTAATCACCGCGCAGTGGATCAAGAAGACCATCCAGCGTTACGCGCGAGGGGGAAATGAACAAGAAGCTGTAGCGAGAGAAAACGCCAGCCGCGGGCCTCAGCCTGACCTGCCACTCCATGCGGATGGCCAGGCGCTGTTCGAGTTCGAACTCGCGTCCAACCCGGAATTTCTGCAGGAGGGCAAGGCTGTCGAGGGCCTTTTCCACCCGGACCGCATTGTTTGCGGAGTGGAATCCGAAAAGGCGCGGTCTCTTCTGGCTCAAATCTACGAGCCCTTATCGGCCCCACTTGTTTTCACCGATATCAATACGGCAGAGCTCATCAAACACGCTGCAAACGCCTTTCTCTGTACCAAGATCTCATTCATCAACACCGTTGCAAACCTCTGTGAATCCGTAGGAGCTGATGTCACCTCGGTAGCCCGGGGGATTGGGCTTGATTCCCGGATCGGGCAAAGTTTTCTGCAAGCGGGTATCGGCTTCGGGGGGTACTGTTTCCCCAAGGATCTCCGTGCCTTCATTCGAATGGCGGAGGAAAACGGCACCGACTTTTCGCTTTTGAAAGAGGTGGAGAGGGCCAATCTCGAGCGCGTCAACCGCTTCGTAGAAAAAGTCCGCCAGACGCTTTGGGTGATTGATGGAAAGACGCTGGGAGTTCTGGGGCTTTCCTTTAAGCCTGGCACGGACGATATCCGTGAGTCGCCCAGCCTGCGAATCATTGAAAAGCTTCGGGCTGAAGGAGCCCGCCTGCGCCTTTTCGACCCCCAGGCCATGCCGGCCGCCCGCACGGTTCTGCCGGAAGAGGAAGGAAAACTCACGTACTGTTCTTCCGCCTGCGAGGTGGCCCAAGGTGCTGAAGCTCTCCTCCTGCTGACGGACTGGCCGGAATTCCTTGAACTGGACCTTCGGACGCTTCGAAGCCAGATGGTCATTCCTATTCTGATTGACGGGAGGAATGCGATGGATCCGGCAAAAGTGGCAGAGGCTGGATTCGAGTACATTGGGATTGGGCGTGGTCCCGGAGCAGGCATCCTTGATGACGCACCCCCTGTCGTTTCTCAATTGTCCGAATTGACCAGCTGAAATCTGACAAATCGCCCGGCAAAGATGCGAAGTTCAAGGCGGCGTAGTCTGGTGACAGGCGGACGGGACCTGCTGGCCTCAACCTCTCAAGTTTACGGTTACCACGATCTCAGTCCGCAGCCGGAGACTTACTGCGGCAAGGTGAGTCATGGAGGGGCATGGGAGTCGACGTTTCTTCCCGCTCAAGTTAATTGGATTGACAGGGGTATCTTAACATTGGTATAACTATCTAGTAACGGAGGCGACGGATGAAAGGCAAACACATTGGCTCAGCGCTGTTAGTTACCCTGTCCCTGGTGTTGACCGTGACCATGGCGATGGCAGGAGCCATGCCTGTCGGCGCCTTGATGGGGAGCAAAGATGCGACCGTGGACGGCCAGGCTCCGCTGCCCCATACAACTCTGATGAGCGGTGACAGCCTGCAGGTTAAGAACGGCCTTGCCATGCTGGCCCTGGACCAGGGCAACCGCATGATTCTGGGCCGCCAGACCCAGGCATCCTTCCTGCGCGAAGCTGATGCAGTGACAGTTTCCCTGACCCGGGGAAATTTGTCCCTCTATCACCCGCAAACCGTCAGTTCGTTCCGGATCAAGGCGGGTGATGTAACCGTGTCTCCGGCAAAGGGCTACAAAACCCTTGGCCAGGTTGCGATGGCCGACGGGTTCCTTGCGGTTTCGGCAAAAGAGGGGGCGCTGCAGGTGGAAAAGAGCGGAGCTGTTCAGCAAGTTGCTCAGGGCAAAACGATTACGATTTCGACGGACGCCGCCAGCGCCCCGGTGCCCGGTCCGCAAGGAAGAGGAAAGCCTCACCTGAAGCGAGTTCCCGCTGCAGTGTGGATTGCTCTTGGAGTCGCCGCTGGAACGGGTTTCGTAGCTTGGGCTATTGTAAACGCAACCTCTGGTGGTGGCCAAGCCGTGTCTCCCGTTAACCCGGCTCCCTAAGCAGCACGGTATGGATCGCACCGCTCCGCTCCTGGATCGAGACATAAGGAAAGTTGCCTGGGAATTTTAATTGGAAGCGAATAACGCGCTTTAGCCTTGTCTCATCCTCCCTCATCCCACAGCCAATCCTGATTCCCCTCCCCTGCCTTGCCCATCGCGTTCCCTTAAAATTTCTTGACTTCATAAATCAACCACTCGCCCCTTATACATTGCGCCGGCTATTTTGAGAGGTCTTAGGGGCTGGTGGACCGGAGAGGGTTTTTGTACCAAATCTAAGGCGAGTTTACAGGTGGCTATTTGTTGAAGAGAAGAAACTGCCTGAGAACAGGATATGAGTGGGAATGATCGAATTCCTGCCACCGGAAAGTTAAACCAGCAGGCGCTGCCGCTGGCAAGCCTGCAAATGGAGGCGAAATTCCTGGCAGATCTTGCTGCGCTCGTCGGCAGAAAGCGCCGCGAGAGCTTCAGCGGGTGTGGGATAGCGGTCCGCAAGGTGATATTTGCCGCTCAGCATGACGGTCACGGCAATCAGCCCCAGGATTTCCTCGTCCTTCGGTTCGCGGTCTGAAAAATAGGCGGCAAAGCCCTGGGGATCTCTGGAGGACCGTTCCACCAGTATTCGAGCCTGCCGCATGAAATAGTTCCTGATTCTCTTGCTTGCCATAAGAACCCACGAAGTACGGGAGTAGCCATCAGCCACCGACCGGGTTGGGAGGTCCTGAAGAAAGAAGCCTGCGGGCCATGACCGCGCGGAATTGCACGACCTTATAAAACCACGCTTTTCACTCCCGCCCCAATTGCAGCGAGTTCCTCGAATCGAATTCCGCGCCGAACCCGGGATCACAGCCCGGGCAGGCCTCCGGCGCAAGGCATTAACAGGTGATACGCTCCATCCTGAGGGCAAGGTCGCGCAACAGCCCTTCTTCACCCAGTTCTGCCTGGAGTTTCCTGCACGAGGGACAAACCAGAATAATGCTGGCCACGCGCTCGCCTTCCACACGCCTCACGTCCCAGCCCGTATTGACAGCCTCTTCCTCCTGAGGAAGCTTGCAGTCACAGTACCAGCAGTACCCTTCTCCTGTACTGCAAATCGCCCGCAAGGCCTCGTTCACATCCATAGGACCTCCCAAAAACAGAAAAAGGCCGCCTCGCCCACGAAGCAGCCTCCCCTAACTTATCTGCGTTCGAATCGATAATGCATTCAAAGGTTGCCAGTGCTCCACAACTCCAAACCAGACATTCCATCCGGCAGACTACAATGCGTTCTGCCAGAGAGATTGCGGAGAAACGGAAGCAGCCCGTTTCTTAATTCTTCAGCCATTCTACCAGCTCCGAAGATTCAACGGCTAACCGGTAATGGTTTCCAAAGTCATGCACCAAAAGCCCCTTGGATTGCAGTTCTTTGAACCCTTTGAGATAAGCAGCAGATACCTTCGGATTTCTGTGGTCAAGGAAATGGTGAGGGCCTGAGGCAACCCATTTTTTTTGGGCGCCGGCGCTTCGCAGCAGAAAAACCTCGCCTCGGTTTCTCGCCGCGTCCAGGATTTCCTTTGCCTGAAGAGACAACCTTTTTGAGGATCCATCGGACATGTGTGGCAAACTCCCTCCTCCAGAGTTTTGACCTAACCACCCCACATCAAATCAACTGAATACTGAACCACTTTGCCAGTCAAACCGGGCATTGCGTGCCTTTAGACCAGCCTGTGGCTCATCATGTTATTCGCGTCGGTTCCCGCTGCTGTCGCTCGTGTGCTCTTGAGTTTCCGCTTCCCGCGCCCCGAAGGGACCCCGACGCGCAGTACAAGAATAATTATACGATGGAACCCCCTTTGTCAACAAGCAATTAAAGTAGCTAACCACTACATTGCTTGCCTATGCGTTGCCCATCCTTTGCCCTCCCTCAGAGTGAACCGACCAGACCGACTTCAATCGGGTCAGAAAAAACTGGAGACATAAGGGCATGGCCGCCCGTCCACCGCCTACAATGGTTTTGTCCTTGATGCTCATGTCCAAAATCCGCAGCCTGTTCATATCCAAGTCCATGGACCAGAATTTCACTATGCCTGGCTTCCGGCAGGCTGCAGATCACGCCGGTAAGACTCTCAGCTCAAATTCCTTCTTCTGGTCGACCGTATCAAAAACATATGCCCCGAGTTCTTTCGTGACAAGAAAGGCGCAAAGCTTCTTGGCGTCATCCAGATGATCGAAAGCCCAGAAGAAACCATTGTCATAGGCGACGTAGCCCCGCACTCTAACAACCCCGAACCGCTCACAGGGCAGGCGTTTACCGGCGAGGCGCTGCATCACAACCGCATCAGGACAAAGGGTAAGAGATTTCACGTTGATTCTCCTTACTCTGGCGCCTACTTTCCGAAAGATTACGCAATCACACAGGGCACCTTCCGCCGGCATGCCTGCTGTTCTGCTTACGAACACCCGCTGGTTGAGCCACAATTCATGCAACGGTAGCACGCCCCATTACGAACCATGATGGCGCCACAGTCGGCACAGGACGGTGCATCGTCGTCCGCCGGTTCCACGCCGGCAAGCCCTGGCTGGCCGGAAGACTCTGCCACGGCACGGGAAAATTGCTGGGACAGCCCGGCTACCTTCGAAGTTTCCTTGCCATCCATCGTTTCGATGCTGGCATTTTCCCGCGGCTGCGCGTCCCTGGGCAGGAACTTCCAGGCCAGCCACCGGAAGATGTAGTCCATGACGGACTTGGCATAACGAATTTCCGGGTGGGGCGTCCAGCCGCTCGGCTCAAACCGCGTATGGCTGAATTTGTCACACAGCACTTTCAGTGGCACGCCATACTGGAGCGCCAGCGAAACCGCGGTAGCGAAGGAATCCATCAGTCCGGAAACGGTCGAGCCTTCCTTGGCCATGGTGATGAAGATCTCACCCGGTTGCCCGTTTTCGTAAAGCCCCACGGTCAGATAACCTTCATGGCCGCCTACGGAAAACTTGTGTGTGATGGCACGGCGCTCATCCGCCAGCTTATGCCGGAAAGCCTTGCCCTCGAGAACCGTCGCAGGGACCTCATCCGCTTCTCCGGACGTCCCGGACTCTTGAGCCTTTTCCCTCTTTGCATCGGACGTATTCAAGGGCTGGCTGCGCTTGGAACCGCTGCGATAGACGGCGATGGCCTTGAGCCCCAGGCGCCAGGCTTCAAGGTAAGCCTTCTCGATGTCCTCCACCGTGGCATCTTCAGGCAGGTTGACGGTCTTTGAGATCGCGCCGGAGATAAAGGGCTGAACAGCCGCCATCATCAGGACGTGTCCCATGTAATGAATAAAGCGCTTGCCCTTCGCCGGCTTCAAAGAACAGTCGAACACTGCCAGATGCTCGTCCTTCACGTGCGGAGCGCCTTCAATGGTCCCGTTCTGGTCAATGTAGTTCACAATTTCCGCAGCCTGCTGATCCGTATAACCGAGCTTGAGAAGTGCCATCGGAACGATGTTGTTGACAATCTTGATGAGACCGCCGCCCACCAGCTTTTTATATTTCACCAGCGCCAGGTCAGGCTCAACGCCCGTGGTGTCGCAATCCATCATGAAGCCGATGGTTCCCGTCGGAGCCAGAACCGTCACCTGCGCATTACGGTAGCCATTTCTTACGCCGCTGGCCATGCACTCGTCCCACACCTCCTGGCAGCTTTCCATCAGATGCCCCGGAACATTCCTTGCGCTGATGTGCTGAAGAGCATTCCGGTGCATGGAGATCACTTCCAGGAATGAATCACGGTTCTCCTCATAACCCGGGCAAGGACCAATTTCCCCGGCGATATGCGAAGAAGTCAGATATGCCTGCCCGTGCATCAAGCCGGTGATGGCCGCGGCAAAATCCCGCCCGGCGTCGGAATCGTAGGGCAGGCCGTTGGCCATCAACAGCGCGCCCAGATTGGCGTAACCCAGCCCCAGCGGCCGAAAATTGTGCGAGTTCTCAGCAATCCTCGCCGTGGGGTAGCTGGCGTTATCAACCAGGATTTCCTGCGCCGTAATCACCACTTTCACAGCGTGCTGAAAGGCCTCAATGTCAAACTTCAAATCCGGAGTCACATACTTCATCAGGTTCAGCGAAGCCAGGTTGCAGGCAGAATCATCCAGAAACATATACTCACTGCAGGGATTGGAAGCATTGATGCGCCCCGTGGCTTTTGATGTGTGCCAATTGTTCACCGTGGTGTCAAACTGCATTCCGGGGTCGCCGCACTGCCATGCGGATTCTGCGATCTTGCGCATCAGGTCACGTGCGCGGTAGGAATTCATCGGCTCGCCGTTGGTAATCCTGCGGGTCACCCAATCCTTGTCTTCCACAACGGCTTCCATAAACTCATCGGTGGCGCGGACGCTGTTGTTGGCGTTCTGGAAAAAGATGGAGCTGTAGGCCTCGCCGTCAATCGCCGAATCGTAGCCAGCATCCACCAAGGTCCAGGCCTTCCGCTCCTCTTTGGCCTTGCATTCGATGAAGTCCACAATGTCGGGATGATCGGCGTTCAGGATCACCATCTTGGCGGCTCGCCGCGTCTTGCCGCCGGATTTGATGACTCCGGCAAAGGCGTCATAACCCTTCATAAATGAAAGAGGACCCGAGGCCACGCCACCGCCCGATAGCGTCTCGACTGAGGACCGGAGTGGCGAGAGGTTCGTTCCCGTGCCTGAACCCCACTTGAAGAGCATCCCTTCAGTTTTCGCCAGCGTCAGGATGCTATCGAGGTTGTC
>Ga0102950_1000140_pt1 | contig 18063 bp, 11 predicted proteins | sample SalPon2A_B_D2_MG_FD_78505 | JGI IMG/M metagenome (GOLD analysis project Ga0102950, IMG submission 78505) | Soil microbial communities from South San Francisco under conditions of wetland restoration - Salt Pond MetaG R2A_B_D2_MG | ecosystem: Environmental > Terrestrial > Soil > Wetlands | place...
CAGGGCCAGCACGCGGGACGCGCCCAGCAGCGCGGCGGCGATCGAGAGGATGCCGGAGCCGGCACCCACGTCCAACACCCGGGCGCCCGGCGACAGGTGGGTGGCCAGCAAGCGCAGGCACGCGCGGCTGGTGGGGTGCTCCGCCGTGCCGAACGCGACCGCCGGGTCCAGGCGGACGACCAGGTCGTCGTCCTCACCGTGCCAACGCGCGCCGGTGGGTGCCACCACCAGCCGGCCGGCCACGCGCTCGGGCGGATGGGCCTCGCTCCACACTGCCGCCCACTCGTCGTGGCTGCGCCACTGCCACGACAGCCGGGGCTCTGCGGTGGACGTGCTCGCCCGGATCGCCCCCGCGGCTTCCAGCAGCAGGGCCTGCGGATCCGGCGGCGGCGGGAACAACGCCACGACGCGCTCGCCACGGCGTTCCACGGCGCGGGCGCCCACGCGGCGCAACGCGTCCACGAGCAACGGCGCCTCGCCCGGCGGACCCGCGGGCATGGTCAGCTCGAGCCAGCGGTGGAGGTCTCCGCCCGGGTGGCGCCCGCCGGCGTCCTTCGCGGCACGCTCACGGTGGTGCCCCGCCCCGTCGACTGCCATCAACGAAATCGCCTCGCTTGAATGGTGGACCGCATGTTGCGAAGTTGCCGCACCATGAAAACTACCACACTCGGCGCCACCGGCGTCACGGTCTCGCGCATCGCGCTCGGCTGCATGTCCTACGGCACGTCCAGGTGGCGGCCGTGGGTGTTGGATGAAGACGACGCGCGCCCCTTCTACCGCCGCGCCATCGAGGCGGGCATCAACTTCTTCGACACGTCCGACATGTACTCGCAGGGTGTGAGCGAGGAGGTGACCGGCCGGGCGTTGAAGGAATACGGCCGGCGCGAGGAGCTGGTCGTCGCCACGAAGGTGTTCTTCCCCTGGGGGGAGGGCCCGAACCTGGGCGGTCTGTCGCGCAAGCACATCGTGGAAGCGTGTGAGGCGAGCCTTCGGCGGCTGGGCATCGACGCCATCGACTTGTACCAGATCCACCGCTGGGACTCGAACACGCCGCTGGAGGAGACGCTGGCGGCGCTGGACCACCTGGTACAGAGCGGCAAGGTGCGCTACATCGGCGCCAGCTCGGGCTGGGCGTGGCAGATGGCGCATGCGCTGGGGCTGTCCGACCAGCACGGCTGGGCGCGCTTCGTGTCCATGCAGAACCACTACAACCTGATCTACCGCGAGGAGGAGCGGGAGATGATCCCGCTGTGCCAGGCCGAAGGCGTCGGCGTCATCCCGTGGTCGCCGCTGGCGCGCGGGCACCTGACCGGCGCCCGCGAATCACTGGACGACCGCTCCAGCACGAAGCGCGCGGAGACGGACGAGTACGGGCACAGGCTGTACGGCGGTCCGGGCGACGCGGACATCATCGAGGCGGTGAAGGCGGTGGCGAAGGAGCGTGGGGCCGAGCCGGCCCAGGTGGCCCTGGCCTGGCTACTGTCGAAGCCCGCGGTCACGGCGCCCATTGTCGGCGCCACGAAGCTGGAGCACCTGGACGCGGCGGTGCGGGCGGTGGACCTGGAGCTGACGGACGAAGAGATCGAGCGGTTGGAGGCGCCCTACCGGCCGCACGAGATCATGGGGCACAGCTGAGGGGCCGCCGTTGGGCATGCGAGTCGGGCTGATCCCACACAGCTCACCGAGTGCCAGTTCGGGCGGCCCGCTCCGTTGACCATTTGAGCGGACTGCGGGGCAGGCCGATCCGGTCCACCAGCGCCTCGAAGCGCGGGTTGCCACGCAGCGAGTCCCTGATGGCCCGGGATGATTCGCCGTTGGTGAGGGTGCGGATGTTCGCGCCTTCCTGCTCGAACGACTGTTCCAGCAGGTCGAGCACGCCGTCCATGTCGCCCACGGTGACTTTTGCGGCGGCCAGGACAAACGGCGGCACGGAGGCCGTATCCGCCATGGCCTGCAACTGCTGATACAACTGGCGTGCACGATCCACGTGACCGCAACTGGCGAAGACCCAGACCAGCGTTCCCAACGTGGACGGATCAGGAGCCGTCCCGGACGTCATGAGCCTTTCCGCTTCGCTTACGGCGTCGCCGATGCCCAGCTCGGCAGGCAGCCATCTTCCGGGGCCTTCACAGTGCCCGAATCGCACGAGGTACCCCGTGACGAAGGCGCGCAGCTTGGGATCGGTGGGATCGACCTCGAGAGCCTTGCGCATCTGGACCATGGTGGCGTCCAGCCTGCGAGATTCGAAGAGCACGTTGGCGAGCTCGTGCTGCGCCTGGACGGAGAATGGATCGATGGCCACCGTCCTGCGCGCCACGGCCTCCGCCTCCTCATAGCGGCCCATCCACGTCAGCGTGTTGGTCAGGTACACGCCGGCCAGCCCGTACGAGGGGTTTCGCTCCAGGATGGACCGATAGGTCCGGACGGCATCGTCCCACTGAAATTGTAACTCATGAATGGCGGCCATGCCGATCTGGGCGTCGACGTCGCCGCTGTCCAGGGCGAGGGCGCGGCGGGCCGCCTGCTCCACGAAGGGCACGATTGTCGTGCCGGCCTCGTTCTGCGCGAACCAGCTCACGCGCACCGACTGCACATGCGCCATCATGCCCCACGCCGGTGCGAAGGACGGATCCAGGTCCAGGGCCTGGTTCAACAGGTTGATGGCCTGGTTGACGTTCTCGGTGGTCTCGTTCTCCATCAGGTAGCGGGCGCGCAGCACCGCCTGCATGACCTTTGGATCCGTGCTGGGCGCCACCGCCAGCCTCTGCTCGTCCTCCTTCGTAAGCGCCACCTGGACCTGTCCGGCCACGGCGCGGGCCACGTCAGAGAGGAACGAGAGGACGTCGGACAGGTCGCCGTCGTAGCTGTCGGACCAGATGTGGTGGTCGTTGGACGCGGTGATGAGCTGGGCGGTGATGCGGACCTGGTCGCCCGCGCCGGTGACGGAGCCCTCCATGAGCAGGTCGGCGTGCAGCTCGCGCCCGATCTGGGGCAGCGGCGGCCGGTCGGCACGGCCCCGGTAGCGCATCACCGAGGTGCGGGAGATGACGTGCAGGCCCTGGACCTTGGCGATGGCCGATGTGAGGGCTTCCGTCACGCCGTCGCTGAGGTAGGCCTGGGCGGAGTCGCCGCTGAAGACGTCGAAGGGCAGGACCGCCAGCGTGGGCAGCGAATCCTCCGGCTGTCCGGCCGCCGCAGGCGCGCGGCCCTTCAGCAGCGCGAAGGCGGCGATGGCTACGACGACGCCGCCGGCCGCGGCGGCCGCGACGCGCCAGCCTCCTGTCCAGGCGCGTCGGCGTGCGGGCGGGACGCTGCGGATCTCCGTGCCGGTGGCGGGTGTGCGGGCCCACTCGAGCTGGTCGCGGACTTCTTCGGCGGACTGCCAGCGGTCGGCGGGCCGCGTCTCCAGGCAGCGCATGAGCACCACCGCCAGCGGCTCCGGCACCGCCGGCCGGACCTCGGTGATGCGGCGCGGCTTGCCCGTCGCCTGCGCGCCCAGGATCTGGAGGGTCGTGCCGGTGTACGGCGGCCGGCCCGTCAGCAGTTCGTAGCCCAGGACGCCCAGCGCGTAGATGTCGGCTCGGTGGTCCACGGGCGCGTCCGCCGTGGCCTGCTCCGGCGCCATGTAGCTGGGCGTGCCCAGGGCCACGCCCGTGGCCGTGGCCTGAGGCGTGGCTTTCGCGGCGTCCAGGGCTTTGGCCACGCCGAAGTCCGCCACCAGCGCGTGGCGGCCGGACAGCAGCACGTTGTCCGGCTTGGTGTCCCGGTGCACCACGCCGTTCTGGTGCGCGTACGCCAGCGCGTCCGCCACCTCGGCCAGGATCCGTACCGCGTCCGTCACGGGCAGCTCCTGCTCCCGCGCCAGCTTCTCCCGCAGCGACTCGCCTTCCACGAACGGCATCACGTAGTAGAGCGTGCCGTCCACCTCTCCGGAGTCCAGCAGGGTCAGGATGTGGGGGTGCTGCAGGTGGGCGACGATGCGGATTTCCTGGAGGAACCGCTCCGCCTCGATGGACTCGGCCAGCTCCTGCTTCAGGACCTTGATGGCCACCGTGCGGTGGTGCTTCAGATCCTCTGCCCGGAACACCACGGCCATGCCGCCCCGCCCGATCTCCGCCTCGATGCGGTAACGGTCGGCCAGTGCCGCGCGAAGTCGCTCGGCCAGATCCATGGGACCACGCCTCCGACAGCGTCAGGGATCGGTTGTGCAGCGATCCTTCAGGTCCACACCGCGTACGGTAGGCCGCGGACGGCAGTGAGGTCAAGCGGGTCGTGCGTCCGGTTGTGTTCGGCCGCTAGTCCGCCACGCCGCAGAACCGCATGGCCGTCAGGGCCACGGCCTTCGTGGCCACCTCCAACTCCCGGATCTCCACGTACTCGTCGGGCGCGTGGGCACGCCGGACATCACCGGGGCCGAAGAGCACGGTGGGCGTACGGCCCTCGTTGGCCAGAAGCCGCATGTCGGCGCCGTAGGGCATGCCATGGACGACAGGCGGTGTGCCGGTGACGGCAGCGAAGGCGTCGCGTACCGCACCGATCACCGGATGCCCGGCATCCGTGGCTGCGGGCGCGAACTGGCCGCCCCACCATTCCACGACGGGCGGATGGTCCCGGAGCCAGGCCGGGTCAACGACGTCTTCGCCAGCCGCCTCTACGGCGCCTTCGCCGGCGGTCTCCGTGATGGCCGAGCGAGCGGCGTCCCGGACCGCGGCTTCCAGCTCGCGCCGGGCCGCGTCCGGGTCCTCGTCCGGCGCAACGCCCAGGCGGCCTTCCAGGACCAGAGACTCCGCCACGGTGGAGGCCCAGGCGCCGGCCCGGACGGTGCCGGCGCAGAGCGCGTAGGGCAGCGCCATGTCGGCGAACAGCGGGTGCCGCGGCCGCTGGTTGCGGCGCCGCTCCAGGTCCTGGAGCGCGCGGTAGAGCGGAATGAACCGGTCGATGGGGTCCACGCCCTCGGCCCGGAGCGCGCCGTGGGCGGCCTTGCCGGGCACGGTGACCCGGAAGTTGAATGCGCCGGCCTGGGCGGGCGCCAGCACCAACTGCGTGGGCTCCAGCACGATGGCGGCATCGCCCGTGTATCCGCGGCGCACCGCCGCCAGCGTGCCCAGCCCGCCATCCTCCTCGCCCACCACGCTATGGACAATGACCGATCCGGCCAGTTTCACGCCGGCGTCCCGCAGGGCGCGCACGGCGAAAAGGCCGCTCAGCAGTCCGCCCTTCATGTCGGCGGCGCCGCGGCCGTAGACGCGGCCGTCCCGGACGGTGGCCCGGAACGGGGAGACGGACCAGCGGGCCAGGTCGCCGGCGGGCACCACGTCGATGTGGCCGTTCAGCACGAGCGTCGGGCCGGCGGCCGGCCCGTCGCCGCCCATGGCGGTGCGCTCACCTCCGAGCTGGCCCACGACGCCCAGCGCCTCCGCCCGGTCCAGTTCTTCGCTGTACGACGGGTCGCGCCGCAGCGCGTCCAGGTCCAGTTGCCACCGGTCCACATCGAGGCCGATCTCGCTCATGAACTCGGCGACATGCTCCTGGCCGGGCGTTTCGGCGCCGCCGGAGGTGTCCAGGGCGATGAGGTCGGCCAGCGCTTCCACCAGCGCGGCGGTGTCGACGGCGTCGAGGACACGCCGCTCGAGGTCGGTGAGTGGCGGGGCGCTCACAGGGTATCCAGGGCGGCGCGCAGGTCCGCCACCAGGTCGTCCCCGTTCTCCACGCCCACGGAGTAGCGTACCAGCGACTCCGGGATGCCCGCGGCCGCACGCTGTTCGGCGGTCAGCTCCACGTGGCTGGTGGTGGCCGGCGGGCCCACGAGCGTGGCGACGGAGCCCAGGCTGGCCGCCCGATGCGCCAGACGCAGCCGGCCCAACACGCCGCGCATGGCGTCGAAGCCGCCCTTCAGCGAGAAGGACAGAACGCCGCCGAAGCCGCGCATCTGCCGCCGGGCCACGTCGTGCCCGGGGTGGTCCGGCAGGCCGGGGTAGAACACGGCCTCCACGGCCGGGTGCGCGGCCAGGAACCGGGCGACTTGCATGGCGTTGGCGTTCTGACGCTCCACGCGCAGCTCCAGCGTGCGCGTGCCGCGGGCCAGCAGGAACGCCGAGTGGGCGTCCAGCGAGGCGCCGTTGATCTCGCGGAAGCGGAAGATGGGCTCCACCTCGGACGCCGCCCCGGCCACCACGCCGCCCATGGCGTCCGAATGGCCGCCCAGGAACTTGGTGGCACTGTGCAGCACCAGGTCGGCGCCCAGCTCCAGCGGCCGCTGGTTGATGGGCGTGGCGAACGTGTTGTCCACGACGACGACGGCGCCCACCTCCTTCGCCCGTTCGGCCAGCCGGGCGATGTCCAGCACCTTCAGCATGGGATTGGTGGGGCTCTCCAGGTAGACCAGGTCCGCGCCGTCGTCGATGGCCGACTCGATGGCGTCGTGGTCCGACGTGTCGCACAACGCCACGTCCACCGTCCAGCGGGGCAGGAACTCGGTGAAGATGCGGTTCGTGCCGCCATACGTGTCCTTGACGCTCACCACGCGGTGGCCCGGCTCCAGCAGCGCGAACAGGGTGTTGCTCACCGCGGCCATGCCCGTGGCGAACGCGGTGGCGCGTTCCGCGCCTTCCAGCGCGGCCACCTTCCGCTCGAACAGGTCCACCGTAGGGTTCGTGTTGCGGGAGTAGATGTGGCCGGGTTTCTCGCCCGCGCCCACGGCGCGCCACTCGTCCAGGTCGTCGAAGCCGAACGTGACACCCAGGAACAGCGGCGCCACCGTGGCACCCTCCGGGCTGTGATCCGGTTCACCGGACCAGACGGCCGTCGTGGACCGGCCCCAGGCGCCTGGCCGCGCGCGCCCGTCGGATCCGGAGCTGCCGGGCTCCTGGTTGTCGTCAGCGTCGCCTTCCGCCGGGCCGGCGTGGCCGGCGTCGTGGTCGGGGTCGGTGGGGCACATGGGGGTCCCTTCCGCATCGGTGGATGATGCGGCAAGATCCGACGCCCGCCCGTCCGGTGCAAGCGCAGCCGGCGACGCGGCTCCGCAAACAGGCCGGCGCAGGACGGCTCCGGGCCGCTGCGGCCGCAACGGCTCACGGCAGCGGGGTCCGGCGAAACGGCGCCTGCGGCCGGAACCCGCCGCTCGCCCGCGGGTTGCATTCCAGGTCGCACACTCCCCACACCCCTGGAGGCTCCATGTCCATCCGACCCGTCAAGCGCATCGTGCGGGCGCGGCCCACACTGGAAGGCGCGGGCGTCCGGCTGCACCGCGCGTTCGGCTTCGGCCAGACGGGCGACTACGACCCGTTCCTGCTGCTGGACGATTTCCGCAACGAGAACCCCGCAGACTACCTGAAGGGCTTCCCGTGGCACCCGCACCGGGGCATCGAGACCATCACGTACGTGCTGGCCGGCTCGGTCAGTCACGGCGACAGCCTGGGCAACGCCGGCACGCTGGGCGAAGGCGACGTGCAGTGGATGACGGCGGGGCGCGGCATCCTGCACCAGGAGATGCCGACGGGGGACACGACGGGCCGCATGCACGGCTTCCAGCTCTGGGCCAACCTGCCGTCGTCGCTCAAGATGACGGAGCCGCGCTACCAGGACATCGCGGCCGCGCACATCCCGGCGATCACGGACGACGACGACACCCGCGTGCGCGTCGTGGCCGGCACGTTCTGGGGCCGGACCGGGCCCGTGGACCGCATCGCGGCGGAGCCGCTGTACCTGGACATCACGGTGCCGGCGGGCGTGCGCAAGACGCTGCCCGTGGAGTCGTCACGCCACGCGTTCGCCTACGTGTTCGAGGGCGATGGCACGTTCCGGGACGCGTCGGACCCGTTCGGCGTGCTGACGGAGCGCGAGGACACGGACACGCCCGTGCGCGAGAGCACGGGCAACCGTTCGCTCGTGCTGTTCGACAGCGGCGACGAGATCACGGTGCAGGCGGGCGAGCGAGGCATCCGGTTCCTGCTGGCGTCCGGCCAGCCCATCCGGGAGCCGGTGGCCTGGTACGGGCCCATCGTCATGAACACGGAGGACGAGCTGCGACAGGCGTACCAGGAGCTCCAGGACGGCACGTTCATCCAGGGCGGCTGAAGCCGCCGAGGCCGGCGTGGGGACACGGGTGGAGACGCGGCCGCGGGTTGTGGCGCGCGTCACCTGTCTCCACCGCGCCGGGCGTGACGGTTGGCGGTCGGGCCAGGCTGGCTTCGGGAGTCACCCGCCGTATTTCGCCACGATCCTGCCGAGCGTGTTGGTGTTCCGGATGGTCAGGGGCATGCCCAGCGTCTTCTCCAGCAGGCCGCCGGTCACGCGCGATTCGGAGAAACGGGTGCGGCAGAGCCAGTACAACTCCCGGCCATGGACGACGAACGTGTCGGTGTCGCTGTCCAGGCCGGTGAGGACGTCGCGCGCGTCGTCGTCCGGCGCATGTTTCAGGAACCCCACGTAGATCCTGCCCGGTGGCTCCGGGTCCCGCTCGAACGGCGTGTGGGCGGCAGCGGCGGCGAGATCGTCGAGGGTTCGGGCGAACGTGGTGACCGCGTAACCGAGCGCCTCGAAGAGATGCCGCTCGATGATCGATTCCACGTCCGCCGTGCCGGCGCCGCCCGCGTCGAAGATGACGTTGCCGCTGGCGATGAACGTGGCCACGTCGCCGAATCCCATCTCCTGGAACAGGCCCCGCAGTCGGTCCATCTTCACCGTGTGGCCGCCCACGTTGATGGCGCGCAGGAACGCCACGAGCCTGGCGTCCGCCGGCAACGTGCCATCCCGCCCGGAGCGGCTCGGGCGGTTGGCCGAAGGTCCGTCTTTCCCGGCGGCCGTCATCCCATGGCCGGCCACAGCCACCCGAACACGCCCGCCGTGAGCAGCGCGTAGATGAGCCCGTCCACCGTCGCCTTGATGGTCAGCTTCCAGGCGCGCCGGTACCAGATGGACATCTGCCAGAGCGCCAGCGCGTAGCCGATGAAGGCCGTGGCGCCGATGAACCGGAACACGCTCAGGTAGTCGGAGCCCGGCGGCAGCGCGCGGCCGGCGATGTAGCCCGCGAACAGGCTGACCACCGCAGCGTAGAGGAACCACATCACCAGGTTGCGGCCCATGGACGTGACGCCGTTGGGCATGACGGTGAACACCATGACCGGGCCCTTGCGCATCTTCTCCTGGAACGCCTCCGAGCGCATGTCCGCCATGCCCCTGGCCTGGGGCATCATGTAGTCGCCCGGCGGGATGGCGTGAGGCCGCAACGCATCCATGACGGCGTCTTCGTTGGGGACGCGCGGGTAGTCGTTGCGGTGCCAGGGGAGCACCATGTGGATCAGGGAGCTGACGACGAAAACCACGACCGCGGACAGCAAGATGGGCAGCCACAACGCGCTCAAGGGCGTCATGCACACCTCCGGGGACGGGGAGTGGGGGGCTTACATCACCACGACGTCGGAAACACGATAGGCGCGCGCCGGGCACGTGGCAAGGCATCCGCGGGGGCCGCGCACGCGTAGATGTGTTGCGCCCGCGAGGTCGTCGCCATTAGCGCGGACCGCGGTGGTCGGGATCGGCGTGGACCGCGGAGGTGGGGGTCGAAGAGGCGTCGTCGTGGTCGGTCAGCCGCCCACCCGGAACCGGTAGATGCAGCGTTCGCGCACGATGCCCCGGCGTCCGGGCAGGCGCACGCGGTCGCTGGCGGTGAGTGTGCCCAGGCGCGGGTAGGCGGCGAGGAGGGCGCCGGGCTGCGTGTCGCAAGCGGCCACGACGATGACCGGCATGGCAGGGCGGAGCCGCGTGTCGATGGGCGGCCAGAGGTCGTACTGATTGCGCCGGCCGAGGCGGTTCAGCGAGTGGACGAAGGGGTGCCCGGGCAGGTGGAACGACAGCTCGGACGCCTCCTGGTAGCGGGTGGCGGCGAACGTCACGGGGCCGTCCGGCGGCTCGGCCCGCTGGACGGCGCGCGCCAGGGTGGCCCAGCCGTGGGCTCGGTCGATGGGGTCGCGTGACGAGCGAATGGGCAGGATGGGCCGCACGGCCTGGACGTACACGACGGCTACGAGCACGGCGCCCAGCGCCAGGCCAGGGCGGAGCCAGCGCCGGAGCCCTCCGCGGCCCGCCTCGATGGCCAGCAGCACGGTGCCGGGCACGTAGAACGGTGCCGGCCAGTTGGGCTCCACGGGCCGCCGGAGCGCGCTGAGCATGAAGAAGCCGAAGAACACGACGGCGGTGGCCGCGAGCACGCTGTGCGCGGCGTCGTTCCGGGCGCCGCGCGGTCCCGGATCGCCCGTGGATCCGGTGCGCGCCGCGTCGCCGGTGGCAAGGCCCGGCGGTGCATGGCGCAGTCCGCGGATCACGGCGATCCACATGAGGACGAACAGGATGGGCGAGCCGAGCCCCAGCTGCCCGCCGATCAGGTCGCCTTCCCGGGAGAGCGGATTGCCCCGCGGCCGGCCCAGGCCGTGGTTGAGCTGGAAGGCGAAGGAAGCCCAGTCGTGGTGTGCGTTCCATGCCACGACGGGCAGGAACAGGGCGAGGGCGGCGAGTGCGGCCAGGTAGGGCCCGGGCCGGCGAAGCTGACCGCGCAGGCGCGGGTCCCACAGCAGGCCGGCGAGCACGCCCAGCGGGATGAGCACGGCGGTGTACTTGCCCAGCAGGCCGAGGCCGGTGGCGGCGCCGGCCGCGAGCCACCAGAGCAGCGCGCGCCGCGGGTCCTGGACGGCGCGCACCACGGCGTAGAGCGCCAGCGCGGTGGCGGCCATGAGGGGCAGGTCGGGCGTGGCCAGGACGAGCCCGGCCGCGGCGAGGGGCACGCACGCGATGATGGCGGACGCGCGCAGCGCGGCGGCGTCGCCGGCCATGCGCCGGGCCGTGGCGATGCCGGCCAGGACGGTCACGAGCCCGGCCAGGATGGACAGCAGCCGGATGCCCAGGACGTGGGTGCCCAGAAGCTGGGTGCCGCCGCGGATCAGCCAGGCGATGAGAGGCGGGTGGTCGAAATAGCTCCACGCCAGGTGCCGCGACCATTCCCAGTAGTAGGTCTCATCCGGGAACGGGGGCAGCAGCGCGCCCAGCAGCAGCCGCAGGGCGGCGGTGGCCACGGCGAGGGCAACGGCCCATTGCCAGAGGCGGGGCGCGGTGCGGTGTGCGGTCCGGCCCGGCGCGGGGTGCCGCGTCGTCGGCCGGTCAGGCATCGAGAATGTCCGCGTCGTCGCGCCGCCTGTTCAGCATCAGTACCAGCCCGTAGAAGACCAGGATCCAGGCGATCCAGGACACGCGCTCCGGCCAGGTGAGCGTGACGAGCAGGTTCCACGCCATGCGCGGGCCTGCCAGCAGGGCGACGATGGCCGGTCCGCGTTCGTGGAAGCGCCGGCGCGCCACCACCTGGACGGCGGCCTGGCGGCCGTGGCGGATCTCTTCCTCCACGACCTGTGTGAGGCGGGCGGGCGGCATGGACCGCCAGCCGGGAATGCGCATCAGGTTCCAGGCGGCGGCGGTCCAGCCCCAGCCGTGGTTGTCGGACGCCGCCACGCGTGCCAGGCGGAGGCTGTCGGCGATCTCGAGGATGCGCGCGTGGTCCCGGTCCGTCTGGCCCAGCCCGCGGGGCGCCGCGTCCACGATCTCGATGCCCACCACGCCGCCCAGTCCGTCGGGCCCGGGCACCGGCACGCGTGACAGGTTGCCGGGGATGGTCTGGATCAGCACCGGCCAGGCCGGGCCGCTCTTCGGTGTCGAGCGGGGGTCCAGCGTGTCCAGCGCCACCACGTGCTCCTTCTCGAATACCACCTCGCGGCCGGGGAACAGCAGCGTGCCGTCGCCGCTCAGCTCCGGGTTGCGCGCGGCGGCGGCCAGGGCGGTGTCGACGTACGTGTGGTCCGTGATGAACGCCGCCTGGAATCCGGCGCGTGCGTGCCAGGCGCGGTTGGCGGCGGCGGAAAAGCCCTTGCGCCCGTCGTGCGACCGGTGGGTGTGGCTGTGGAAGTCGAGCACGAGCACGTCCGGGTCCTGCACGCGCAGGTAGGCCATGGGCCGGGGCACCAGCACGGCCGCGGCGTACACGGCGAGTACGACCGCCAGCAGCAGCGCCACGCCGCCCAGCTCGCCGAGGATCAGACGCAGCGGCGGACGGCCGCGGCGGCCACGCAGCACGCGCCACACGCCGTACGCCAGCAGCACGGACACCACCAGCCCGATGTGCTGGCGAACGGTGAGCAGGGACAGGGCGTCGAACACGCTGCAGATCGGGGCGAGGACCAGGTACGCGGCCGGGAATCCGAGGGTCACCCCGGGCGGAACTGTTCCGCCGGTTGGGTTTACCAGAGGCGCACGTGCGAACAGGCCGGCGAGGACCAAGCCGGCCACGATCGCGAGGACCAGCCAGGTGGCCGGCGCGACCGTCCGGCTCCGGTGCGGGACCGCGGGTCCGTTGTATGGCATCGTTGCCCGTGGGCCTTTCGACGGGTGGATGGTGAACCGCCGCCGCTCGTTGCGGATCGAAATAACACCTGCACCGGCGGTCTTCAACCGGCCGTTTGCAGGAGTCGCGCCAGAGCTTGCCCCACGCTGGCGTGGCCTCAACGTTCCGGCCGCGTGACACGTCTGGCGAAATGGGGGGAATGCGGGCCCGCCCATCGCTTGTTTCCTGAAAATATCCGATTCCCGCGACGCGCAGGACTGTTCGAATGCCGCTACGCGCCGCGCTGTTCAGCGCCATGTGCATGGCTCTGCCCGCCATGCTGGCGGGCCAGAGCGTTACGCCCGACGACGTCGTCGACACCACCCTCCCCGTTGCGGAGGCCGTACCGGTCTCCGCGGGCGTGACGCTCGACGGCCGCCTGGACGAGGCCGTCTGGCAACAGGCCCCGCCCATCACGCATTTCACCCAGATGGACCCGCAGGAAGGGCGCCCGGTCACGCAGCCCACCGAGGTCCGACTGATCTACGACTCGCAGGCCCTGTACGTGGGCGCCGTCCTGCGGGACACCGCCGTGGTGTCCACGCGGCTCGCGCGCCGCGACACCTACATGCGGGACTCCGACTGGTTCTCCGTCTCCCTGGACAGCTACGACGACAACCTGACCGCCTACGAGTTCCAGGTGAACCCGTCCGGCGTGCGCAGCGACCAGAAGCTGTCGGGCGGCAACACCTGGCACGGCGACGAGTCCTGGGACCCGGTGTGGGAGGCCTCCACGACGGTGACGGATTCCGGTTGGGTGGTGGAGATGCGCATTCCGTTCAGCCAGCTCCGGTTCAGCAACGCGCGGGCGCAGCGCTGGGGCATCCAGATCGAGCGTACCATCGCGCGGCGGCAGGAGCGGGCGGTGTTCTCGTTCACGCCCAAGAGTGAGCCGGGCGGGATCGCGCGTTACGGCGACCTGGAAGGGCTCGAGGACCTTCATCGGGGCCGCGGCTTGGAGCTGTTGCCGTACGTGCTGGCGCGCGGCAAGTACGGGCCCGTGAGCGTGGCGGACGGCGCGAGCTTCTCGGCCCCGTTCCGCAGCGGCCCGGACTACAACGGCAGCGTGGGGCTGAACCTGAAGTACAGGTTGGCGTCGAACATGACGCTGGACGCGGCGGTGAACCCGTATTTCGGACAGGTGGAGGTCGATCCGGCGGTCGTGAACCTCACGGCGTACGAGACGCGCTTCGAGGAGAAGCGCCCGTTCTTCGTGGAAGGCAGCGACATCTTCCAGTTCGGCGGCGGCGGCGGTGGTGGCGGCGGGCACGGACGTGGCACGCAGTTGCTGTACTCGCGGCGCATCGGTGCCCGCCCGCGCGGTGTCGTACCGGACGACGCCGTCTACTCCAACCGGCCGGACGCTTCCACGATCCTGGCGGCGAGCAAGCTTACGGGCTTCACGGCGGGCGGCTGGGGCGTCGGCGTGCTGGAAGCGGTCACGGCGGAGGAGTCCGCGCCGTACGTCACGTCGCAGGACGTGCGGGGCTCCGCCGTCGTGGCGCCGCTGACGAGCTACTTCGTGGGCCGGGTGCAGCGGAACCTGCGGGAGGGCCAGACGGTGGTGGGCGCCATGGCGACGGCGGTGGACCGCCGCCTGAACGGGTTGTCGCTGGCTGACCAGCTGCGAGGCAGTGCGTACACCGGCGGGGCGGATTTCAAGGTCGAGTGGGCGGACCGGGAATGGTCCGTGAGCGGCTATCTGGCCGGCAGCCGGATCGCCGGCGACAGTGCCGCCATTCAGGAAGCACAGACGTCATCCGCGCGCTATTACCAGCGGCCGGACGCGGGTTACCTGTCGCTGGACTCGAGCGCCACGTCCATGGTCGGCTACACCGGCCGGGTCGGCATCAACAAGAACGCGGGCCTGCACTGGCGGGGGGATGCGCGCCTCAGCGCCACCAGCCCGGGCTTCGAGGTGAACGACCTCGGCTACCAGCGGGATGCCGACCGGCTGCACGCGTCGGCCTCGCTGCGCTACGTGGAGAACCAGCCGGGGCCGGTGTTCCGCCAGTGGAGCGTCGACGGCGGCCCGGACGCCACCTGGAACTACGGCGGGGACTTCCTGGGCTCCAGCCTGGACGTGGGCGCGCGCCTGGAGCTGCTCAGCTACTGGAACGGCAACGTCAACCTGTCGCACGGCTTCCCGGGCTACGACGACCGCCTGACGCGCGGCGGGCCGCTCGCGCGCGGCCTGACGCAGGACCGGGCATCGTTCCGGCTGGAATCGGATTCGCGCAAGCCGTGGAGCCTGCGGCTCAACACGTCGTACCAGTGGGACGCGGCCGGCAGCACGGAGACCCACGCGGGTTTGCGCCTGGAGCTGCGGCCGTCGAGCGCGTGGAACATCTCGCTGGGCCCGTCGTGGCAGCGTAGGCAGGCGGCGGCGCAGTACGTGGAGTCGGTGGCGGACCCGACGGCGACGGCCACGTACGGCCAGCGCTACCTGTTCGCTCACCTGGACCAGACCACGCTGTCCATGGAGACGCGGCTGAACATCACGTTCCGCCCCGGCCTCACCATCCAGGTGTACGCGCAGCCGTTCCTGGCCAGCGGCGACTTCTCCGGCATCAAGGAGTTGCGTGCGCCGCGCACGTTCTCATTCCTCCAATACGGTGTGGACACGGGCACCGTCGCCACGCAGGGCGGCGAGTACGTCATCGACCCGGATGGGTCGGGCCCCGCGCAGTCGTTCACGCTGGAAGACCCGGACTTCAACCGCCGCAGCCTGCGCGGCAACGCGGTCCTGCGCTGGCAGTGGCGGCCCGGCTCCACGCTCTTCCTGGTCTGGCAGCAGTCCCGCTCCGACTACGCCAGCCTGAACGACCTCCGGGTCGGCCGGGACACGCGGGCACTGCTGGGCATCGCACCGAACAACGTATTCGTCCTCAAGGTGAATTTCTGGCTCAACCCGTGACGGGCAGCCGCCGCGGGCGGCTCACTTCACCAGCAGCCGTGTGATGTTGAACCCCAGGCGCCACTCGCTCGGCTTGAAAGTGAACGGCGTGCCGCCCAGATACTGCGCCGGGTTCAGGCGCGTGGAGTTGCTGAGGACGATCTTGAAGAAGTGGCCGCCCGTCTCCAGCTCCACCCCGAAGGTACCCGCGTCGTGCTCCAGGCCGGCGCGCGACTGGCTCACATTCCACTCGCCCAGCGCGCTGAAGCCCTTGCCGAAGTAGACCTGGGTGTACATGCCCAGGCCCAGGGCGTTGTCCGCCTGCGGCAGCTCCACCTGCGGGTTGCGCAGGTAGGACGGCACGAGGCCCAGGGCCACGCGGTTTCCCACCAGCGCGTTCAGGATCACCATGCCGTAGAACTGGACGTTGCGGCTGTCGGCCGCGCGCCGGCCGGGTACCTCGGTGTTCCACGCCACGCCGCCCTGGACGCCCGCCATGAACGGCACGCTCCCCAGCTTGCGGGCCATCAGTTTCGCCTTGGCGTGCAGGTCCAGGTTGTCCAGCAGGTTGCTGCGCTCGAGCGTGAGCATGAGCCGGTCCGTGGGCGCGTACGCCAGGCCCAGCCGGTTGTCGATGGGCCCGTCCAGCCCCCAGAGCGTGTTGGCGCCCGTGTTCAGCGCCGGGAAGAAACGGTGCGAGATCTCGAACTGCCAGAGATGCCCGTCGATGGTCTCCGCGGTGGGCAGGTTCGCCGATTGTGGCGAGTGGAACACCGTCACGCCGCCTTTCGTGGGCGCTTCGTGGCGATGCCACGTGGGTTGTTGGGCCGTGCTGGCGGCGGGCATGATGAGCGATCCCGCGGCGGGCACGATGAGCCATGCCGCGGCCATGAGGAATGCGCGTTTCATTCGACCTTCCCGTGTGTCGTGTGGAACCTGATTGCGCGAGCGTCCGACGCCGGGGACCGCCGGGCTACGTTGTCATAAGCCGGGCGCCGGGCAGGGTGGTTCCGCGCGCCGTTTCGTTGAGCACCGTGACACGGAGGACGCGGTGGAGCGGAGGGCCCGGAGAGGGTTCGCCGCGAGCACGGTCTCCGCAGCGCCCGAGAGCGCCCGTCGCGCGCACGGCGGGACCGGCGGCTCGCGGTGTGATCACGCGGTCCCGCCCGCTGGCATCCCCCGGGGCTGTGGGTATATTCCCCCGTTTCTGCGCCCTCATGGCCCGAACCCGTGATTTCATGATGAACGTTTCAGGCTCCCGCCGACTGGCCTGCATGCTGCTGCTCGGCCTTGCGGAGCCGATCGGCGTGGCCGCGCAGGTGTCGGAGGGTCCTCGCAGCCTGCCCGTCGTGCATGCCGTGCGTACCACCGCCACCATCCACATCGACGGACGCCTGGATGAGGCCGCCTGGGCCGCCGCGACGCCCTACGACCACTTCACGCAGATCGATCCGGACGAAGGCCGGCCGGCGAGCCAGCGTACCGTCGTGCGCATCCTGTACGACGACGACGCGCTGTACGTGGGCACGCGGCTGTACGACACCGGCAAGGTCATCGGTCGGCTGGGCCGCCGGGACATGGACCTGGGCGACTCCGACTGGCTGGGCGTCATGCTGGACAGCTACCATGACCACCGCACGGCGTTCGGGTTCGACATCAATCCGGCGGGCGTGCGCCGGGACGAGGTCAAGGTCATCGAGACGGATGACAACTCGTGGGACCCGGTGTGGGACGGCGCCACGACGGTGGACGACAGCGGCTGGACGGCCGAGTACCGCATCCCGTTCAGCCAGTTGCGGTTCAGCTCGGCGGAAGTCCAGACGTGGGGCATCCAGCTGGAGCGGGTCATCGGGCGAAGGCGAGAGTACTCGGTCTCGACGTTCATCCCGAAGCGCGAGCAGGGCGGCGTGCCGAAGTACGGGCACCTGGTGGGGCTCGAGGGCATCCGTCCCGGCCGGCGGCTGGAGCTGATGCCGTACAGCGTGCTGCGGGGCGAGTATGTCGATCCGGGCCTGAACCCGTACCGCAGCAATGCCGAGCAGCGGCTGTCGGCCGGGCTGGACCTGAAGTACGGCGTGACCTCCAACATGACCGTGGACGCCACTATCAACCCGGACTTCGGGCAGGTGGAGGTGGACCCCGCGGTCATCAACCTGGGCGTCTACGAGACGTACTTCCAGGAGAAGCGGCCGTTCTTCGTGGAGGGGAGCGAGATCTTCGACTTCGGCTCCGGGCCCGGTGGCGCCCTGTTCTACACGCGCCGGATCGGGCGGACGCCCCAGATCGCGCCACCCACGGCCATGGCGGACGTGCCGGCGGCGACCACCATCCTGGGCGCGGCGAAGCTGTCGGGGAAGACGCCCTCCGGCTGGTCGGTGGGCGCGGTGGAGGCGCTGACGCAGCGGGAGGTGGCTCGCTACCGGGACACTGGCGGCCATGACTTGGAGATGACCGCCGAGCCACTGACCAATTACCTGGTAACGCGGGTGCGCCGCGACCTGCGCGGCGGCGCGAGTGCCGTGGGCGCCATGTTCACGGCGGTGGGCCGCAGCATGAGCGAACCGGCGGCGGAGGCGCAGCTGCGGTCGGGTGCGTACGCCGGCGGCATCGACTTCCGCCACGAGTGGGCGAACCGGCGCTGGGCGCTGCGGGGCAGCGTGGCCGGCAGCTACATCCTGGGCAGCCGCCAGGCCATCACGCTGGTGCAGCGCCAGTCGAATCACTACTTCCAGCGCCCCGACGCCAC
>Ga0102950_1000141_pt1 | contig 18056 bp, 12 predicted proteins | sample SalPon2A_B_D2_MG_FD_78505 | JGI IMG/M metagenome (GOLD analysis project Ga0102950, IMG submission 78505) | Soil microbial communities from South San Francisco under conditions of wetland restoration - Salt Pond MetaG R2A_B_D2_MG | ecosystem: Environmental > Terrestrial > Soil > Wetlands | place...
ACAGGATATGCGGCACAACGGTTATATTGTACTTGTACTTAACAGCTGCTGCAAGGGCTATCGTCCCCGGCCTGATCTTAACAAGCCTCTTCTCGATATAACCATCGGGTCTCTCGTAATAGCTTATCTCATTACGATGGGATGTGAAGTTGATATAAGCCGGATCAAATTCCACCAACCTGTCGATTGCGGTATATATCCTGTCAATACTATGTCCCTTCAGTGGCGGAAGCAGCTCAAATGTGAACAAAGGGCCTCTGGCATTCCTTATCTTATCTGTAACGCTCATTAATCGTATGTCATAAATTTGGGGCGAGCCATCCGGCTGCTTCGTCAGTTGTCATGTTTTTTCTCTTTGCATAGTCCTCCAGCTGGTCCCTGCCTATCTTTCCTATATTGAAATAGGTCGACCCGGGATGTGAAAAGACATATGCACTAACAGTAGCTGCCGGTACCATGGCAAAATTCTCCGTCAGCCCGGCACCAATATTCTTTTCAGCATTCAACAGGTCAAAGATAACCCTTTTCTCCGTATGATCGGGACATGCAGGGTATCCGGGAGCCGGTCGTATACCCCTGTATTTCGATTTAAGCAAATCGTCGAGCGAGAGATCCTGTTCGCCGGCATAGCCCCAGTGATCGCGCCTTATTACGGCATGCAGCCATTCAGCAGCCGCCTCTGCAAGCCGGTCACTAAGAATCCTTATCATAATTGTTGCATAGTCATCATCACCGAATTCCTTCATCACTTCCTCGTTAAGGAAAGCAGATACCACAAATGCACCTATATGGTCATTCCGCCCAAATGCTTCAGGGATTATATAGTCCGACAGCGAGAGGTTAGGTACGCCTTTCTCCTTCAACTCCTGGTTCCTGAGAAAGCGGAAGACAGCCAAAGGCTCTTTTCCTCCGCCGGAAGAATAAACCTTTACATCATCACCTTCCGCCATAGCCGGGAATAATCCTGATACACCCCTGGCCTCAATTATCTTTTTCTCTTTTATTATCCTCAGGTATTCCTGTGCATCATCAAAAAGCCTGCGTGCCTCTTCACCCTTTACAGGATCATCAAAAATAGCAGGATACTTGCCCGGTATCTTCCATGAAAAGAAAAAGAAGGTCCAGTCGATATAATTAATAAGTTCGTCAAGATCTATTTCATTCAAAACACATATGCCGGGTTTTGCCGGTACCGGCAGTTCCGCTTTGTCCCAGTCGGTTACCAGCCTGTTCTTTCTTGCCTCTTCTATGGTAAGTATATTCCTTTCCGATTGCTTCCTGCCATGCTCTTCACGTAACCTGTCGTATTTCTCACTTACCGACAAGGCGTAGCCATTATCCTTCTCCTGCATCAGGGAGGATATCACGCCTGCAGCCTTGGAGGCATCCTTAACATGAATAACAGGAGCTGAATAAGCCGGTGCTATCTTTACTGCGGCATGTATCTCTGATGTGGTGGCACCACCTATCAGCAGCGGTATTTTCATCTTCCTGCGTTCCATCTCTGACGCTACATGAACCATCTCCTCCAGTGAAGGAGTAATAAGCCCGCTAAGACCCACAATATCCGCTTTTATTTCTGCCGCCGTATCGAGTATCCTGTCGGCAGGCACCATAACGCCCAGATCAATTATCTCGTAATTGTTGCATGATAAAACGACACTGACTATATTCTTCCCTATATCGTGAACATCACCCTTAACTGTTGCCAGGAGCACCTTGCCTGCCACCTTCCTTACTCCTGATTCACTCTCCTGAATAATATACGGCTCAAGCTGTGCCACCGCCTTCTTCATTACCCTGGCACTCTTCACAACCTGCGGGAGGAACATCTTTCCCGATCCGAAAAGATCCCCTACCTCGTTCATGCCTCCCATAAGAGGGCCTTCTATAAGCTCTATCGACCTCCTGAAACCCGGTCGTGCCTCTTCAACATCCTGCTCAATAAATTCATCTATTCCCCTTATGAGAGAATATTTTATCCTTTCAATAACAGGCAATGAACGCCAGGCATCTTCCTTCTCAGTCTTTTTGCCTTCGTTCTTTATTCCTTCGGCAAACCTGACAAGTCGTTCAGTGGCATCCTTCCTCCTGTTGAGAATGATATCAATTGTAAGCTGAAGCAGATCCGGTTCTATTTCACTATAAACCTGCAACATGCCCGGGTTTACAATACCCATATCAAGACCGGCTTTTATAGCATGGTAAAGGAAAACCGAATGCATTGCCTCTCGCACTTTATCAATACCACGGAATGAGAATGAGAGGTTGCTGATCCCTCCGCTGACCTTGCAGTAAGGCAAATTCTTTTTAATCCATTCGGTAGCCTTGATAAAATTAACTGCATAATTGTTGTGCTCTTCTATTCCGGTAGCAACAGCAAGCACATTAGGGTCAAATATTATATCTTCCGGCGGGAATCCGAGAGTATCAACAAGGAGATTATAGGATCTTTCAGCTATGCTTATCTTTCGCTCATATGTATCAGCCTGGCCTTCTTCATCAAATAACATTATCACTGCTGCTGCCCCGTATTTCCTAACCAGGGAGGCTCTCTCCAGAAAGACCTCCTCGCCTTCCTTGAGGCTTATCGAGTTAACGACAGACTTGCCCTGTATGCATTTAAGCCCTTTTTCTATTGTCTCCCATCGCGAAGAATCTATCATAAGAGGAAGCCTGGATATGTCAGGTTCCGCCATAAGCATGTTGACAAACCTGACCATAGCCTTCTCGGAATCGAGCATCGCCTCGTCCATACAGATATCTATCACCTGGGCTCCTCCCTCAACCTGGTTGCGGGCCACACTAAGTGCTTCATCATATTTCTCCTCAACAATCAGACGAGCAAATTTCTTCGAGCCCGACACATTAGTCCTTTCCCCTATATTGACGAAGTTTGTTTCAGGGGTAATTACCAGTGCCTCAAGTCCGCTGAGTCTGGTGTACCGCTTAATTTCGGGAATTTCTCTCGGCCTGTATTTCCCTGCTGCCTCAGCTATCATCTTAATATGAAGAGGTGTCGTTCCACAGCATCCGCCGATAATATTTACCCAGCCGTTTTTCATAAAGTCCTCGGCTATGGCCGTCATAAATGCGGCCGACTGATCGTATTCCCCGAACTGGTTCGGCAGACCTGCGTTGGGATGAACAGATACGTTGAATCCTGTCTTTCCCGACAGTTCCTCAATGTATGGACGCAATTGTTCCGCTCCCAGGGCGCAGTTCAGTCCGATGCTGAAGAGCGGGAAGTGCGATACCGAAACAACAAAGGCTTCCAGGGTCTGGCCGGTCAGTGTTCTTCCGCTGGCATCCGTTATGGTGCCGGAGACCATCACGGGAAGTCTTTTCTTCTTCTCCTTAAAGACAGTGTCGATGGCAAACAGTGCTGCTTTGCAGTTAAGCACATCAAAAATAGTCTCTACCAGTAAGATATCCGCACCTCCGTCAATGAGTCCCCTCGCCTGTTCTGCATAGGCTTTCGAGAGATCATCAAAAGTAACCGACCTGGCACCAGGGTCATTTACATCGGCCGACATTGATGCTGTCTTGTTTGTGGGACCCAGAGTACCTACTATAAACCGCTGTAGTCCGCTGCCCGACTTCATAAATTCCCCGATAACCTCAGCTGCATTCTGTGCTGCCCTGAAGTTCAGCTCGTAAACCATATCCTCCATGCCGTAATCAGCCATGGAGATCCTGTTGGAATTAAAGGTATTTGTTGTAATCAGGTCAGCTCCTGCTTCAAGATACTGACGATGAATACTCTTTATCACCTCAGGATTCGTTATCGACAAAAGGTCGTTATTTCCCTTCTGCGGCATAGGATGTTCCCTGAACCTTTCACCCCGGTAATCCTCTTCCCGGAGTTTGAATTTCTGGATCATGGTTCCCATCGCCCCGTCAAGGATCAGGATCCTCTCTTTGATTATATCGTCAAGCGTTTGTTTCAATGATTTTTCTCCCAGTATTAACTATGAAAACATCCATGTTACGTAGTTGTTCTCTTAAAGCATATAAATTTTTAAGACTGACAACTCCAACAACATACTTATCAAATTTACTGCTAAAATATTCCGACACTTCCTCAAATCCAAATAATTCTCTGTCCTTTTCATCTTTATACCTCAGATATACTTCAAGTTTGAAGTCGCGGGTGTATTTTGTTATTGTCCCCTGCTGGAATTTCTTGTATTCATACTTATAGCCGTAAGAATTGGCAGAGATATCGGATAATACAGCACTTCCCGTGGCATGACCACCGGCACCCTTGCCGCTGAAGAACTGTTTGTCGGCAAAGGCGGCTTCAGTTATCACACCGTTGTACTCATTATCTACATTATACAGGTATTTATCGGCTGAAATGAAGCGGGGAAGAACAAAGCTTGTAATTGTTGTATCGTCTGTCTTACCCACATAGGGCACAAGCTTTATTTTATAGCCTTTTTCCCTTGCATACCTGATGTCGAACCGCGAGATATTACCTATACCGAAGTGGAATACCTCATCGGGATTAAGGAACAGGCCATAAGCATGGCCTGTTATTATACAAAGCTTGTACTTTGCATCCCATCCGTCAACATCAAGTGTCGGATCAGACTCGGCAAACCCTTTATCCTGTGCCTCCCTGAGAATATCTGTATATTCGCGGTCCTCATTATACATCTTGGTAAGGATATAATTAGTTGTGCCGTTCAGGATCCCCCTTAATGAATATAGTAATTCATTGTCATAGTATTCTTCAAGGTTCCTTATTATCGGAATACTTGCTCCCGCAGAAGCTTCATAAAGCAGCGATACGCTGTATTCCGTCTGCATCTCAACAAGTTCCCTGAAATGAGTTGCCACCATAAGTTTATTGGCAGTGACAACGTTTTTGCCACTTTGCATGGCAGTGCTGACTATATTAAACGCTTCATCGGCATCATCAATCAGCTCCACAACCAGGTTTATAGCAGGATCATTAAGAATATCATTCTTGTTAAAAGTGAAATTTGACATTGGTATCCTTCTCTTCTTATTATGGTCCTTGACACATATCCGCACAATATCGGCTTTAAACCCTTTACTGCTGTTAAGGACATCGTGAAGACCCTGTCCAACGCAACCATAACCAAATAATCCTATCCTCAGTTTTTCTCTTGTCATTGTAATATCTCCTATAAAACCTGTCTGAATGCCTGTTCAAAATCGCTTATTATATCATCAATATGTTCAATCCCCACCGATACCCTGAAGAGTCCCGGTTCGATGCCGGCTGCTTCCAGTTCTTCCGGCGACAGCTGGGAATGGGTTGTGCTTGAAGGCTGTATGATGAGTGTCTTGGCATCTCCCACATTAGCCAGGTGACTTACAAGCTCGAGGTGTTCCACCAGGCGTGATGCCTTCGCTCCCTTTGCCTTAAGGACAAAGCTCAGGACACCACCGGCCCCTTTGGGAAGATACTTACCGGCAAGCTTATGATGCGGATTGTCCGGCAGACCGGGATAATTGACTCTTTCCACCGCCTGATGTGCTTCGAGCCACTCAGCAAGAGCCTGAGTATTCTGCACATGACGATCCATCCTTAAAGAGAGGGTCTCAAGTCCCTGTATAAGCAGGAATGAATTAAAAGGACTTATTGCCGGTCCCAGGTCCCTCAGTCCTTCAACACGTGCTTTCACTATAAAAGCAATATTACCCTGGGGTGAGTCCTGGTTGAAGATATCCCCGAATACTTTCCCGTGATACCCTTCTGCCGGTTCGGTGAAAACAGGAAACTTGCCATTGTTCCAGTTGAAATTACCGGCATCAGTAATAACTCCTCCTATACTTGTGCCATGACCGCCAATCCACTTTGTTGCCGATTCAGTAATGATATTGGCACCATATTCAATTGGCCTGCAAAGGTAGCCGGCTCCTGCAAAGGTATTATCAACAATAAGCGGAACCTTGTATTTGCCCGCAAGTTTTGCAAATGCTTCAAAATCGGGTATGTTAAATCCCGGGTTTCCTATAGTCTCAACATAAACAGCCTTTGTATTATCATCGATAAGCTCTTCGAATGATGAGGGTTCGAGGTCCCTGGCAAAACGCGCCTCAATACCAAAATTGGCAAATGTAACCTTGAACTGGTTATGACTCCCGCCATAGAGATAGGGTGAAGTAACAAAATTGTCGCCTTTCCTCATTATTGTGGTAAGGGTTATGAACTGTGCGGCATGACCCGAGGCAACGGCTAGTGATGCAACACCGCCCTCCAGGGCCGCTATCCGTTTTTCAAAAACATCTGTTGTAGGGTTATTGATCCTTGTATATATATTCCCCCATTCTGCCAGATCGAAAAGATCAGCTGCATGTTTTGCATTCTTAAAGACATATGATGATGTCTGGTAAAGAGGAACAGCTCGCGATAAAGTTTCCTTGTCGGGATGATGTCCCGCATGTACCTGTAATGTTTCAAATCGTATTTTTCCATTTGCCATGATTTCCAGAATTTAAATTATACAATAGCCGGACCATCACATCTACCATAACAGTAACTGTCTCCGGCACAATACTTAAATAAGGTATGAGTGTAAGAATTGTTCTTACCGGCACATGCACATAGGCAGGAGCGGCATGATGAAGTTGTTGTGTGTCAGATGAATTGAATTCATTTCTTTTAGTGTTAGAATTTTTATCATCTCCCGGTCTTTCCGGGATTAGGTTTTGGCACCGTTCTCCTTTTAGTGGATTGGTTGCCAGGGTTTCACAGAGCCTAATCTCTTCACCCTTCTTAATAAAAATCAAACACCCTTAAAGGAAGGAATATTTGATTTGTGACTGCAAAGATATGAATGATTTTTAAATTTCCAAACTGCATATATCCGGATAATAAATGAGACAATAAACATATAACTGATTTTTACCTTATTTTTGTGGTATCAAACGATTTTATGATGCAAAACGACTTTTTTATATTTAACAGCCTGACAAAAAAGAAGGAACAGTTCAAACCGCTTCATGATCCTTTTGTGGGAATGTATGTATGCGGCCCGACAGTTTACAGCGATGCCCACCTGGGTCATGCGCGTCCTGCCATTACATTCGATATTCTCTTCCGTTACCTTTCACATCTCGGTTATAAGGTAAGGTATGTGCGTAATATAACTGATGTAGGACACCTCGAAAACGATGCCGATGAAGGCGAGGATAAGATCGAAAAGAAAGCCCGGCTTGAACACCTTGAACCTATGGAAGTGGTACAGAAATATATGAATACATATCACAGGAACATGGAAGAGCTTAATACCCTCAATCCGTCCATAGAACCAAGAGCATCAGGTCATATAATTGAACAACAGGAGTTTATAAGCTCTCTTATCGAAAAGGGCTTTGCTTATGAGACAAACGGATCAGTTTATTTTGATCTGACAAAATACAACGAAAGTTATGATTATGGTATCCTTTCCGGAAGGGTGCTGGAAGAATTGCAGAGTAATACAAGGTCGCTGGAAGGTCAGGATGAGAAACACAGCTCTTTCGATTTTGCCCTCTGGAAAAAAGCTTCTCCGGAACATATAATGAGATGGCCTTCTCCATGGAGCGATGGTTTCCCGGGCTGGCACCTGGAATGCTCTACCATGAGTACTAAATATCTTGGTAATGAGTTTGATATACACGGAGGAGGAATGGACCTTCTTTTTCCTCACCATGAGTGCGAAATTGCTCAGTCAACCGCTGCCCTTGGCAAAGAACCTGTCAGGTACTGGGTGCATAATAACATGATTACAATCAACGGACAGAAAATGGCCCGGTCACTTGGTAACTTCATAACTCTCGATCAGCTTTTCAGTGGTGATCACCCGCTGTTGCAAAAAACCTACAGTCCCATGACAATCAGGTTCTTTATCCTGCAGGCTCACTACAGGAGTACAATAGACTTTTCCAATGAGGCGCTGCAGGCAGCAGAAAAAGGATTACAGAAACTGATGAAGGCGGGTGAAACACTCAGGCGGCTGAAGCCTTCAGGAGAATCCACTGTTGATATCAACGACCTGGAGAAAAGGTGCTATGAGGCTATAAATGATGATCTCAACAGCCCTGTCCTTATATCTCATCTTTTCGATGGCGTCAGGATGATCAACTCTGCTACCGATGGATCTGAAAAAATCGATGCTCTGTCGTTGGAGAAACTGAAGAAGATTTACGTCACCTTTGTTTCGGATATCCTTGGATTAAAGGATGAAGCTGCCGGGACAAACGATGAAAAACTTACAGGCGACCTTATGGATATTATTATCGGCTTACGGCAGGAAGCAAAGAATAATAAGGACTGGGCTGCCTCTGATAAGATACGAAACATGCTAACAGATGCCGGTATAAGTCTGAAAGATCTTAAAGATGGTGCAGAGTGGAGCCGAAAATGACGACCACGATGCAACGGCGCATAGGTCAATTCCAGTCTCCCGCGAGGAGAATCCGAATAAATCAGCCTCTCCTCACACTGACTCTTCAACCCAAAGCTTAGCCCCTGGCAGTATAATTAATATGAATAATCTTCAGCAATATTTAACACCGGTAATTTACATTGGATCCGTACCTCTTGGAGGAAATAATCCGATACGTATTCAGTCGATGACAAACACCGACACCCTCAACACAAAAGCAACCGTAGCACAGTGCATAAGGATCATAGAAGCGGGTGCCGATTTTATTCGTCTTACAGCCCAGGGAATAAAAGAAGCCGCCAACCTCGAATCAATAAAAAGAGAACTGGGAAAAGCCGGATTCAGCACACCCCTTATTGCAGACATCCATTTCAATCCTTCCGCTGCCGAAACGGCTGCCCGTATAGTTGAAAAAGTAAGGATCAACCCGGGTAACTATGCAGATAAAAGGGCATCCTTTGAGAAATTTGAACTTACAGATAAAGAATACAATGAGGAGATTGAACGTACACATAAAAGACTCCTGCCCCTGATAAATATTTGCAGGGAACACGGCACTGTGGTCAGGATAGGGATTAATCACGGTTCTCTTTCCGACCGTATTATGACAAGATATGGCAATACACCTGAAGGAATGGTATCTTCTGCACTCGAATTTATAAATATCTTCCGTGCCGAGAACTTTAACGCTCTTGTCCTTTCAATGAAATCATCAGATACTTCTGTTATGATCAGATCGACAAGAATGCTTGTCACACAACTGCAGGAAAAAGGCTACTCATACCCTCTTCACCTGGGTGTTACGGAGGCAGGCGAAGGAGAAGACGGGAGAGTGCGTTCTGCCGCAGGTATCGGTGCACTTCTTTCCGAAGGTATTGGAGATACAATAAGAGTATCGTTGTCAGAAGACCCGGAAAAAGAAATTCCTGTGGCAAGGAAGATTATTAACTGGTATCCGCGGGGTATTGCAGCTAAAAACGAGACGTCTCGATTGAAAAAGGAGACTCCTTCTTTTCTGCCCGGAGCAATAAAGGATCTTAAAACACCTCTTGTAATAGCTCCTGTATTTCAGGATAACAACACCCTTACGGGAATATGCGCTGATGCAGGGTTCCGTACAGGTATAAACACAGGAAATCCGATAAGGACAGATGGTTCAGCAGATATAATATTGTTAAAAAAAGTTCCTGAGGATTTTCCCGGAAATATTCCTCTGATTGTTCCTGCTAATGTTTTCAGACAGGACAGGAGACATGCTTCTCTTTTCCCTCTTTATTCACCTGAAACATTTCCTGAGGATGCAGATAAACAGGCAGAATTAAATGTAATTCATTTCGGTCCCGGTTCGCAGCTTACTGACCTTAAAAAGGCTGATCCTCAAAAGACAATCATTTTATTTTCATTCGATCCGGGCCGGACTCTCTTTGCTGCTGATAAGTTCCTTAAATATTTCGAAGAAAAACGATTAAATTTTAATGTTATATTAAATCCTGTGTTCAGTGAAAATGAGATTGAGGACCTAAGGATAAAAGCAGCCTCACTGCTCGGGAAATATGTGACTGACAAAAGAATTGCCGGAATAGCCATTACCAACAATGGTGACATACCTGTAAGGGATGTGACCGCTCTGTCGTTTTCCATCCTGCAGTGTACTGAAACACGTATAACACGAACAATGTATCTGTCGTGTCCTACCTGCGGCAGAACCAAATTTAACCTGCAGGAATCTGTAAAAAAAGTAAGGGAAGCAACAGGTCATCTTAAAGGCCTAAAGATAGCTGTAATGGGGTGTGTGGTTAACGGTCCGGGTGAAATGGCAGGTGCCGATTACGGGTATGTTGGTGCAGCAGGCGGGAAAGTCCATATCTACAGGGGCACTGTTCCTGTTCTTAAGAACATACCTGAAAAGGATGCCGTTAATGAACTGCTCAAAATAATAGAATCGGATAATTGCGGAGGTGAATGATACACATCCGGCCATAAAAATAATTACCTTATAAACATACCGGTAGCAGTCTGATTATACAGCTCATACAAGCCTGTAATCAAGTTGTTTCTTCTGCAGATCGGCCCTGACAACCTCAATACTGACCTTATCGCCAAGGGTAAATACCTTTCCTGTTGATCTCCCTTTTAAGCAGTAACATTCCTCGTCATATTCATAATAGTCATCATCCAGATCCCTGATCGATACCATACCTTCACAGTGGTTCTCAACTATCTCAACATAGATACCCCATTCGGTCACTCCGGATATGATGCCCTCAAATACCCGGCCCGTCTTGTCGCTCATGTATTCAACCTGCTTATACTTAACTGATGCCCGTTCAGCTTCCGATGCCAGCCGTTCCATCTTTGATGAATGATCGCACAGCTTCTGTATCTTTTCCTTCCTCTCCGGTGTCTCCTCAGCCAGGTATGATGTTAGCAGCCTGTGCACCATCATGTCGGGATACCTCCTGATGGGCGATGTGAAATGAGTATAATACTTAAAGGATAACCCGTAATGCCCTATGTTATCTGTTGAATAAACTGCCTTTGCCATTGCTCTGAGGGCCAGGGTCTCAATAATGTTCTGCTCTTTCTTCCCTTCCACATCGTGAAGCAGCTTGTTCATGGCTTTGGGTAACGATGACTTCTCATCATCTGCCAGTTTATATCCGAAACGTGTTATAAAATGACTGAAGTTGCTTATCTTCTCAGGATCGGGCCTGTCGTGGATCCTGTAAACAAAGGTCTTGCCCTTTATCTTCTTACCAACATATTCAGCCACTTTTTTATTTGCAAGGAGCATGAATTCCTCAATAAGCTGGTTGGCGGTTCCCATATCGCGGAATTTGATTGCCAGTGGCTTGCCCTTCTCATCCAGTTCAAAGCTGACCTCCACCTTCTCAAATGAAAAAGCCCCTGCCGCAAACCGTTTGTCACGAAACTGTTGTGCCAGCCTGTGCAGCACCTGCACCTGTTCTTTCATATCACCTTCACCGGTATCAATCACCATCTGGGCTTCGGAATAAGAGAATCGCTTGTCGGAATTAATTATAGTCCTCCCGAACCATTCAGATACAACTTCCGATTTATCATTCAGCTCAAAAACAGCAGAATAGGTCAGCTTATCTTCCGAAGGATTAAGTGAACATATATGATTGGATAATCTCTCCGGCAACATAGGGACCACTCTGTCTACCAGGTAAACTGATGTTGCACGTTGCTTTGCCTCCTCCTCGAGCAGTGAGTCTCCCTTTACATAGTGAGTCACATCCGCTATATGTACTCCTACTTCCCAGTTTCCGCTATCAAGCTTCCTCAGTGAAAGAGCATCATCGAAATCCCTGGCGTCGGCTGGGTCTATTGTAAATGTCGGGATATCCCTGAAATCCCTTCTTGCTTTTATATCATCCGCAGTTATAACAGCGTTTATCTTTTCAGCATCATGCTCCACCTCATCGGTAAATGCATAGGGTAGTTCAAACTCCGCCAGGATGGCATGCATCTCCGTCTCATGAACACCAGGTTCACCCAGCACATCAATGATCTCAGCCACAGGATTTTTAGATTTGGAATCCCATTCGATAACCTTTGCCACAGCCTTTTGTCCCTGTTTTGCCCCATTGAGTTTTGACGAGGGAATAAAAAGGTCAAAAGGCATATTTTTATTGTCGGGAATGAGAAAGGCAAAATTCGGCATGACCTCAACAGTACCAACAAATGATGTCCTCCATCTTTCAATGATCTCAACCACTTCACCTTCAGGCCTGGCACCTTTCTTACGGGCAAAAAGCCGTACCTTCACCCTGTCGCCATGAAGCGCTGTCTTAAGATTTCTGGCAGTAACAAAGACATCCTCATCAAGATCTTCCGTGTTGATAAATCCGTAACCCATCCGTGTCATATCGACTGTTCCTGTGATATTCCCCCGGGTTTGTTTTGCAGTATATTTACCCCTGAATACCTCTTTTGCCCTGCCCTGTTTAGCCAGGTCCCGTAAAATACCGGAGATCATCAGCTTAGTAGAAGGATCAGTTATATTAAGCTGCCTGGCTATCTGTTTGTGGTTTAATCCCTGGCCTGTCGACCCTGATAATAGATTAAGAATATCTTCTGAAAGTTTTTCACCGGAAATTCCTTTCTTTTTTCTGTGCTTGCCCTTGCTGCTCATACAACTGTTTTTGCGAAGGTACGAAAAGGTAGCACAAATTTTAATACATTTGATTTATAATTGGATATCATGACAGATTTAAATATAATTCTTAAGCATTCGCCCTCAGTTGTTACAAGGAAAACCGGGAATGAATATGTTCTTGTTCCCATAGCAGATAATATTGCCGATATGGACAGTGTTTTTACTCTTAATGAAACAGGAGCATTCATTTGGGAGCTGATAGACGGTAAAAAGAATATTGGTAATATTGTTAAAGCGCTGACCAAAGAATATGAAACAGATGAAGCAACTGCGGAGAAGGATATCCTCGAATTTATCGGGACGATGCACAAATACCTGTTAATCGGCAGCCGGGAATGAGACCGGCATGCAACATGCATTACCATGTACCCGGCAGAAAAAAATATGTTAATTACGAATCGATCCATATAGATGCAGAACCTGAATTTAAATATTGCGGGATACAGAATTTGTTTCCTTTCAGCAGAAAAGGGTCCCGACCTGATCCCTTCGGAACGATTCAGAAGGAATATTTGTTCCACATGTGAATCAGATGTTCAGGTTACCGTTCATAATGGCCTGATAAAGCTTCCGGGAACAGCGCTGAGAGTCTTCCATGCACCTTTTGTTGAGGAGATTAATGGTGTACAATTACGTCATAAAGCTAACTTCTGGAGTATATGGAAATACAGGAAAGACCTGTATATACTCACTGTATTCCCTCTAATGGATACTGAAAAAAACGCTGTACTTAAATTCTCCCCTGATAATAAGAACTGGGACCTCTGGATTGAGGGTTCCAATAAGGAGATTGATCCTTTTGAATATCCTCTCGACGGCCTGATACTGTATTACCTAACTGTTATGCACGGTGATATAATGATCCATGCTTCAGGGGTAAATCATTCCGGTTTTGGATATATCTTCAGCGGGGTGTCGGGAAAAGGGAAATCGACAATGGCATCACTCTGGGAAGAGAAAGGAGCCAAAGTGATTCACGACGACAGGCTGATAATAAGAAAAAAGAAAAATGGCTATATGATGTATAATACCCCTGTCTATAATAATGATACTCCCGCGGAATCGGTTCTGAACAGGATCTTCATTATTGAACACGGTCCGGAAAACAGGATAACTCCCTTAAGAGGAGCCCTGGCAATAAGCATGATAATGTCAAACTGTATTCAGCATAACTGGGACCATGACATCGTTGAGGGTTTGCTGGAGTCGGTAACAGACATGTGTAACTCCATACCCGTAGCGAAGCTTTCATTTAAGCCTGATAAACGCGTTATAACTCTCATAATAAAAGATGAACAGCGGTAAGCACAGGAATATTATGAAGGACCTGAGTCTCACTCTTCTTGCTGAAGGAAAAACAATCAGGATAAAGGCTCATGGTTATAGTATGTACCCATGCATCAGGCCCGGGTCGCTCATCATCATCGAACCTGTTAAGATAAAAGGTCCCCCGGTTCCGGGCGAGATTATAGCAATACAGAGGGAGACCGGCCTTATCGTACACAGGCTTGTTCGTATTAATAAAAAAGAAGGAATACCTTTATACATTGCCAGGGGCGACAGTAATGCCTACCCCGACGCTCCTGTTAAGCTCAGTATGATAGCCGGCAGAGTTACAGGCGCAGAGACATCAGGTGAAAACCCGGTAAAGGCAGATATCAGCATAAACACAAATCCGGGTTATTTCTTTAAAAGACTTAGAGTGATTGCGCTTATGATTAAAAAAAAGTTAACGGCAAAATAAGGATGAAGCCCGATGAAAGAGAAGATTAAGTTATTCAGGGAATCGATCGGCCTGGTATGGAAAAGCGCCCCGGGCTGGGCTTTTGCCAACACGATGATGTCGGTAATAAGGAGTGCCTTCCCCCTGTTGCTGATCTGGCTTATCAGGGTTGTAATCGATGATATTACAAGGGCTGCACAAAATGGTGCGGCGACCGCCACCGGTGTTGTTATGATGCCTGTACTGGTTCTTGCAATTGTATGGTTTCTTGATGAGGTATCATCAGACTTCAGTAATTATGTGCGTAAGAAACAGGCTCTGAAGCTCGAGACATACATGTATGGCCTGATACATGAAAAATCTGTCAGTCTCGACCTTATCAACTTCGAACGACCGGAATATTATGACTGTCTCTCAAGGGCATCACGTGAAGCACCCTGGAGACCCAACAGTATCCTCAATAATATTGTATCCATGCTGCGGGGTCTGCTGTCACTGCTGCTGATGGCCGGAGTTATCTTCACATTCCGATGGTGGCTGGCAGTAATACTCATACTTGCAAATATACCGGGGATATGGCTGCGCCTTCATTATGCCAATGTACTTTATAATTTCAGGAGAGAGCAGACACCTGAGGCAAGGAAATCCGCCTATTTCAACTGGCTTCTCACAGGCGACAGACCCTCGAGGGAACTCAGACTTTTCGGACTGGGCGACTATTTTCGCGATCTCTTCAGAAAATCATTCCTCAAACAAAAGGAACAGGAAGTTGAAATAATAAGAAAGAGGACAATGATTGAACTGGTCTCAAACCTTTTTAAAGCCGGAGCTCTGTTAATCACCTTCATTTATATATCAGATGCCTCAATTGGTGGCAGGATATCACTTGGTCAGCTGGCTATGTACCTCGTGGCATTCAGGCAGGGAATGGTCTATATCAAGGACTTATTTGTATCCATGGCAGGCCTGTACGAAGACAGTCTTTTCATTGGTGATACTTTCGAATTCCTGAACCTGGAGGAGAAAATAAAAGCTCTTGAGCCTGTAAAGGAAATAACTACTTTCAAAGACAGCATTGTAGCCGCTAAGATATCATTCACATATCCGGGAAATACTTTTAGCAGTATAAATAATATTTCCCTTGAAATTAAAAAGGGAGAGATACTCGCACTGGTCGGACCTAATGGTGCCGGCAAAAGTACTCTTGCAAGGTTATTGTGCAGGCTCTATGATCCTGACAGTGGGACACTGATGACCGACAATACCGATATAAGGCATTTCGATCCTCCGGAATATCGTAAAATGTTCTCTGTAATCTTCCAGGATTTTATGCTGTATAATCTTTCAGTGGGAGAGAATATAAGAATGGGAGACATTAAAAACGGGAATCCTTCAGGAAGAATAAGGGAGACAGCTGCTACGACAGGGATACATGAATTGATTGAGAGCTTCCCGAAATCTTATGAAACTGTAATAGGAAATCTCTTCGACGACAGCCGGGAATTAAGCTGGGGGGAATGGCAAAAAATAGCCCTGGCCAGAGCCCTGTTCCGCGCTGCCCCTGTTTTAATCCTTGATGAGCCTTCAAGCGCTCTTGATGCGGAGACAGAATATGATATTTTTAACAGGTTCAGGGAAATAGTAAAGGGCAGAACATCCATCCTCATAAGCCACCGTTTTACAAATGTCAGCCTTGCCGACAGAATAATTGTCCTTGATAAAGGAACTGTGGCAGAAACCGGAACCCATGAAGAACTGATGAGTAAGGGTGGCATTTATTATACTATGTACTCTAAACAGGCAGGAAGATTTGATAAATGAATGCACCCGGGAAAATAAATACTGAGGAGAGACTACTGCTGGACCTCTGCAGGCTTGAGACTGATGATATCCGGAAGACTCAAATTACTGACCTTGCCAAAGAAGTTACCAGGTGGGATTACTTTTCCACACTGGCTGCCATGCATGGCGTTGCTGCCCTTGTTTATTATAATCTTGAAAAAAACAACCTGCTGAAATATGTTCCATCCGGAATAACAGACGAGCTGAAAACTGCCATGCTTAAAAGCATTGGCAGAAATGTTTTCCTTACCGAATCGCTTGCTGAAGCTTTGAATCTCCTGAATTCCCATAATATTAAAACAGTCCTGTTAAAAGGTATGGCACTTGAGAAGAGCATTTATGGAAACAGGGGGCTCAGGCAAATGAACGATATTGATATCCTGGTTGAAAGATGGAAGTGTCTGAAAGCCAGGAGTATTCTTATGAATAAAGGATTCACTTCCCTTCCGGTTAAGTCGGTGCTTCATAAATTAATCCTTGACAGGATCGGCAAACATCTCCCTTCCCTTATAAAAAACGGTGCTTCAATAGAGATACATCACGAATTATTTACAGACAGGCTGCATTCTCTAACCGGAAAGATAATTGACAGCAGTAAAGAGGTGTCTGTTAACGGGGAAAAAGCCTTTATCCCTCATCCGCAGCTATTTTTCCTGTACCTGATACGACATCTTGAAAAACATGAAGCAAATAATGAATCTCAATTGCGGCTTTATACCGACCTTATTGTAATGCTGGAAAAATATTCAGGACTGATCATCAACCACGACTTTTTACATCTTGTGTCGGATGCAGGCATGAAAAGTGTCATGGCCGGTCATCTGTATTCCCTGCAGGAATTCTGGTCCGTGGAATTTCCCGGATGGCTCAGGTCATTTATTAAAAACAATAATCCTTCAGACACAACGGAATGTTTCCTGTTTTTCCTCCGTAGCCCGAAAAATGACCTGACAAACAGGCATGGGATCTACAGTCAGGTAGTAAAGGAGATCCCTGGTGTTCACAGAAAAATAATATTTGTTCTTGGAGATATCTTCCCCACACTGACATTTATGAAAAAGCGTTATAAATGTTCCGGAAATCTAAAAGCAGTACTTTACTATCCTCACAGGCTTGGTAAGCTTTGGTGGCTTATACATAGAAAGGGAACTGACAGGGTTTAAAATATTGTTTAAGATATGCTAACCTAAATTTACTATCATGCGGGGCATTATTTTTACTAATTTATTTAGACCGCATAAAGATTTGTATCGCTGACCATTACATTGAGCCTGTAAATTTTTTCAGCCGGAAAAATCTAAATTTTTTTGACCATAACCTATTATTGCTTATATTTATAGTAGATGTGAGACTGTTTGATTAAAAATATAATATCTGATGAACAGGTTTCGTAAAGAGACAATGAAGTCGCGTATTCTCAGGTTAGCGGGATTAAAAGGTACCGGAACCCCTGCCGAGCTTGCAGTTAAGCTTGATATCAGTGAAAGGAGTGTTAAGAGGATTGTAAAAGAAATAAGGGAAGAGGGCATTTATATCAGGTATAACAGCACCAGGAAATCGTATGTAATTGATGAAAAAAAATAGAAATGTGTTGTATAACATATAATATGGCCATTGTTCTGGCCCCGGCGTTTAATATTATTGCATACAGAATAGTCAATGTAGTAGGCAAATATGCAGGGTTTTGATTTCACATAAAAAGGCAAGAAGATGTGGTTTGGCTGTTTTTTTATCGATTACTGTACTGAAAATTCCAATCATTTTCAGAATGTCTCGCTGCAGTAATGTGCTTTCAGTCGTGTCCCTAAAGGGCATAGGTCGCACACGACCTGGTACCATTTCCCCGGAGAAGTCCCACACTTTTCCGGGGCTTCTTTTTCCACATGGTTCATCCGGCAGT